>Ga0105047_10017447_pt1 | contig 11194 bp, 8 predicted proteins | sample MAT04_FD_78384 | JGI IMG/M metagenome (GOLD analysis project Ga0105047, IMG submission 78384) | Freshwater microbial communities from Lake Fryxell liftoff mats and glacier meltwater in Antarctica - MAT-04 (megahit assembly) | ecosystem: Environmental > Aquatic > Freshwater > Ice > Liftoff...
TACCGCAACGCCCAAGTCACGGTCGTCGCTCCCACCGGCACCATCGGCCTGGTGATGGATTGCGATACGACCGGCATCGAGCCGGACTTCGCACTGGTGAAGTTCAAGAAACTCGCCGGCGGCGGGTACTTCAAGATCATCAACCAGTCGGTACCGTCCGCCTTGGCTCGGCTCGGCTACACGACGACGCAGTCCGAAGAGATCGTCCGTTGGTGCCGCGGTTCCGGTTCGCTCGTGGGCTGTCCTCACGTCCATCCGCTGCGGCTGAAAGCCCTCGGCTTCACCGACGAGATTCTGGCGAAGGTCGAAGCTCAGCTGCCCTCGACCTTCGAGTTGCCCTTCGTCTTCAATCGCTGGACCATCGGCGACGATTTCCTGACCGGCGGACTCGGGATCCCCGCGTCCGAGTTGAACAACCCGTCTTTCGATCTTCTGGCCGGGTTGGGCTTCACCAAGGAACAGATCGAGGAAGCCAACACGTTCGTCTGCGGCACGATGACCGTGGAAGGTGCGCCCCACCTGAAGCCCGAGCATTTGTCGGTGTTCGACTGTGCCAACAAGTGCGGCAAGCACGGCAAGCGCTATCTCTCGCCCGAGTCGCATATCCGCATGATGGCGGCGGCCCAGCCGTTCATCAGCGGGGCGATCTCCAAGACCATCAACATGCCGTACGAAGCGACGATCGAAGATGTGAAGCGGGCCTATCTGCTCAGTTGGCAACTGATGACGAAGGCCAATGCGCTGTACCGCGACGGATCGAAGCTCAGCCAGCCGCTGAACTCGGTCGCCGACTCGCCGGAAGCGGCACTGCTTGCGGCGATCGTTCCGAACGACGCCGCGCCGCGGGTGATCGAGGAGGCCAAGCCGGAGGCGTTGCGGGTCGCGGAGCGGATCACCGAAAAGGTGATTCACCGCTACATCGCCCGTCGTCGTCGCCTGCCGGACCGTCGTGCGGGCTACACGCAAAAGGCCCGCATCGGCAACCATAAGATGTATCTGAGGACGGGTGAATACGAAGACGGCACCTTGGGCGAAATCTTCATCGACATGCACAAGGAAGGTGCCGCGTTCCGCAGCATGACGAACTGCTTCGCCATCGCGGTCAGCCTCGGGCTGCAGCACGGCGTGCCGTTGGACGAATACGTCGATGCCTTCCTGTTCACGCGCTTCGAGCCGAACGGCATTGTGCAGGGCAACCCGTACATCAAGATGTCCACTTCGATCATCGACTACATCTTCCGCGAGTTGGCGATCACCTATCTGAATCGGCACGATCTCGCCCACGTCATTCCCGAAGACCTTCGGGCCGACGCGATCCACGGCGACGACGACGATGTCCCGTTTGTGGACGAGGAGGTCATCTCCGAACGGATGATCGAAGATCTGGAAGTGGATGAGGAGGAAGCGAAGCGAAAGCGCGACCTCGCGAAGCCGCAGTCCAAGCACATCAAGCCGACGACGACCTCCGGCACGACGCCGCTGTCGCTGCACGGCCCGGTCATCCCCGGAGTCTCCGTCAAGTTGCTGCCCTCACCCACAGCCACCGCAGTCAAGGAGCCCAAACCGACGCCGACGAATCGCCTCAGCGGTGCAAATCAGCCGACGCTCGTGGAGAAGATCCGCCAGGCAAAGCAGAAGGGCTACGAAGGCGACGCCTGCCCCGTGTGCCAAGCGATGACTCTGGTGCGCAGCGGTGCCTGCGCCAAGTGCGACACCTGCGGCGAAACCAGCGGCTGCGGCTAAGCGGCATCCAGGCATTCCAGCGCGGCCCGCCGAGCCTCGGCGGGCCGTGTGCATTCCGGGGTCGTGCTGGGCCGTTTCGATTACAATGGTGCGATCGGTTCACTTTCGTGCGGAGTTCGTCGCCATGTCCCTATCCGTATCCAATCTTCTGAGGGAGTGTCATCGCCTCCGTCGTCACCTGCGCGAACTGCTGAGCGAAATCGACCTCGGCCCGCGTGTGTTGAAGATCCTGCAGCAGACGCTCGGAGCCGCGGAGGCGGCCCACAAGAACTACCACGAGACGATCAAGAAGTTGAAGCTGAAGCAGAAGGACGACGAGGTCACTCTGAAGCAGACCGAGACGATGCTGGCGAAGTATCAATCCGATGTGAATACGGCAGGATCAAAGAAGGAATACGAGTTGAAGTTGACCGAGATCGCCACGGCGAGTGCCAGGAAGGGTGTCCTGGAGGAGGCGATCCTCACCACCATCATGGACATTGAGGACCGCACCGCGGGCATTCCCGCAGCCGAGGAAACATGGGCGACGGCCCAAGCCGACTTCAAGCAATACCAGATCGATGCGGCCGAGCGGATGGAGCGGCTGAAAGCGGATCAGGTGCTGACTCAGGCAACGCTGGATGCGACCGATGCCAAGCTGCCGCAGGAGATGAAGGTCCAATACCTGCGGCTGGTGAAGAGCTACGGTGCCGATTCCCTTGCGGGGGTCAGCGGCAAGACGTGCGGCCAGTGCCGCACGAACATCACCGACCAGCAACGAACGACGCTGCTCAGCGGCTCATTTCTGAGCTGCGCCCACTGCGGCCGCGGGTTGTATTTGAACGAAGGATAGACAGCGGACGACGTGCCTCCGGGTTTAGCCCGGAGGTCCGCGAATGGTTTTCGTCCATACCTCCGGGGCAAGCCCGGAGGCTCGTTAGTCCTGCGCCAACAGGATCGAAATACCTCCAGGGCAAGCCTGGAGGCTCGTTAGCCTTACGCCACCAAGAGCGCCAAGCGGGCAACGTTGGCGACGGCTTGATCGATGATCGAATCCAAGGCGATCTTGATCTCCTTGGCGTCGTAGAGCGTCAGGCCGTCCTTCTGGACATTGAGCGAGCCGGACTGAGCGACAACCGTGAGTTTCTCCACGATCGCGGCCTTGTCGTGCTTGCCGTCCAGCAGCGGAACCAGATGGCGGTCCAAATCGTTGAGGCGGACGACTTCGTGGCGGCGGTTCGTGACCATGAGTTGCTTCTCGGCCTGCAGACGGGCGAGCGGCATGACAGTCGGATTGGGGCCGGGGGTTTTCACGAATGTGATCGGCATGCCGTGCAGTTCGATCAGGTCGGATCCCATGTAACAGTTCAAGAGTCCGATGGCGAGAACTTGCGTGTCCTCGGCGATGACGGCCGGCACGGTGGGGTCGCCGCCGCCGAGGATTTCGCGGGCCTGCTTGCGAACCTGGTCGAAGGGGACCGTGGCCGGGTAGGCCTTGGCGAGCACTTCCATCGCGGCCTTCAACAGCGGGCGATTCGTTCCCATGCTCATGCCGGACGGCGAACGGTAGGAGACGTTGTCTTCCGAAGCGGCGGGCACCGACGGCAGCAGGACTCCTGCGGCATCGACCGGCTTGGCCGGGCTGGCGACGTGCAGGGCGCGGAGGTTTTCCGGATTCACGGCCCAGTTCGGGTTCACGCGGTCCAGGCACAGAAGCGTCTCGCGGAACATGCGGTTCCGCAGGAAGTCCATGTATTGCTCGGCCTGAACCTGATCGGTGGCCAGCATCCGCAGCGTCTTCTCGATTTCCGGACCGAAGTTGCCGGTGACCATCGTGCCCACGCGGCTTTCACCCAGGTACTTCAAGCCGTGCTTCTTGGCGCGGTCGGCGAACTGGTGGAAGTACATCGGCTGATTGTTTTCCTCCAGGTGCTCGTGGTACAGGTAGTGGTCGGCCTGATGGCGCAGGGTTTCCAATTCCGTCTTCAGAAGCACCGAATAGGCGGAGCCGTCCTGTTTCACCGATTGAGCGAGGAAGTCCAACAGCGCCCGGGCCTGTTGGGTGCGGAGTTGTGGGGTGTTGAAGCGTTCCGAGTGGTAGCGCATCATGTCCCGGATCATGCCGCGGAGGTGCCAGCCGGGGTAGGTGTTGTAGCTGATGTAGGCGACGCCGTTGGGCGTGAGCTGCTTGGCCATGATGTCGTAGACTTTTTCCTGCACCTCGGCGGGGACCCAACTGAACACGCCGTGGCAGATGATGTAATCGAACATGCCGTAGGATTCGTTGACATCCATGATGCTGGCGGCGTGCAGCTTCAGGTTCTTCAAGCCGAATTTGGTGATGATCTCCTGGCCTTCCTTGATCTGGCGTTCGGAGAGATCGAGGCCGACGAATTCGGAGTCCGGCAGATAGTCGGCCATGGGGATCAGGTTGCCGCCGCCGGCGCAGCCGAGCTCCAACACGCGGCAGCGCTGGACGGGTGTCGGCCGCATGCCGAAGAGCGTGCCGATGGTGAACAGGCGGCTGGGATGCGTCTGCGCGAATGGGTGGCTCTCGTAGGGCACTTCGTCGTAACTGTTGACGCCGGCCGTTCCTGCCTTGATATCCGCCATGATGAGTCCGTCCTGGGTTGAATGAGTCGACCGGAATGCCTGAAAAAATACGACAACGCTCCACTGTGACCGACCGCGGCCTCAAGTTCAAGCGATATTTTTCTCATCATCGACCGAATCGCCGATGGGAGATTACCCTTTTCCAGCCGGCGGGACTACAGATAGGTTACCGGACGAGGTCCCGGACCGACCGTACCGATCGCACGACCTGGTTGCCCCGTCATGTCCGATTTTCACCCGCCGGAGCACGATGACACCCCGCCCGACGCCCTTGGTACGGCGCGTGGGCTCCTGATCACCGCATCCCGGCTCGGGCACTCCGCACTTTCGCTGCACGATGCTCGCGGAGCCCATGAAATCTTCGCCTGTGCCGCCCGTACGGTCTGCATCGGAGCCACGGCAGCACCTGCGGTATTGCTTCGGTTGAAACAATCCGTCGAAGCCGCGGACGTGGAACCGGTGGCCACCGATCGTGCGGCGATACTCAGCTCGGTCGTTACGGAACTTTTGGGCGAAGTCGTCGAGGACGACGATGAACCGCACGGGCGACATCTGGAACAGATTCAGCAGCTGATCGCCTCCGCGATTTCCTTGGGCGCACCGGCCTACAACCACGGTCTGCACCGCGACTGCTACGAAGTTTACGCCGCCGCCGCCCGCATCGCCGCTCGCCGCTTTCCGGAACCGACGCAAGTGCACGAGCGACTGAAGCAGGCCCAAAACGCCGCCGCGACGGCGACGGACGAAACGCGTAAGGCTTGGGTCTTGCGCGAAGCGTTCGATGAGGTGCTCTCCTTGAATGTCAAACCGAAGCGGGCCAACATTTCCCGCCGCGAAATGCGGCTGCTGATCTCGATGGCAATTCAGATCGGCGCTCCGGTCTACAATATGGGCGACCGCCGCGGCTGTTACGAGATCTATGCCGCCACCGCACGGCTGCTCGTCCAAGTCGCCCCGGCCGACCGCAGCGAACGCAATCTGCTGCGAAGCGTGCTGCAATCCGCCTCACTCGAGCCGGACGTCACGGAGCAGGCTTGGATGTTGCGCCGCGCCTTCGACGGTATCCTCGGCAACGCGGACGACGGTCCGGATTAAGCAGCGGACGCGACGAAGAAAGCTTGGTACGATGACGGAAACCCGAACGTGTTCCCCGCCCGCCAAGGTGTGTCATGCATCGCATCCGTTTTGCCCTCCTCGCGTCCCTCGCGATCGGCTTGTCTTGGGCCGGCGCTCAGGTGCCGCCCGCCCCCGCACCGCCGCCGCCGCCCAAAGACGAGAAGAAGCAGGCCGATGACAGGAAGCCTGACGAAAAGAAGCCCGAAGCCAAAAAGGCCGAGCTGAAGAAGCCCGATGGGTCGCCCGAGTTCGACGTCGCCTTTCTTGACGCCGGCAACATCAAGGTCATCGTCCTCGATGTCAAACTGGATGTGACCACCAAATACGGGAAGCTCAGCATTCCCTTCACGGATGTCCGCCGCGTCGAACTCGGCTTCCGCTATCCGGACGGCATTGAGGTCAAGCTGACCGCGGCCATCGAGAAGCTGAGTGCCCCGCTCTTTCAGGATCGCGAGGACGCCGAGGAAGAACTGATGAAGCTGAAAGACTTCGCATTGCCGCTGTTGAAGATCGCCGCCAAGCGGGACGATGAGGAGCTCAGTCGACGCGCCCAGGACCTGGTGAAGCGCATCTCGAAAACGACGCCCGCCGATCGACAGAACGCCAAGGACTTCGACCTGGTGGAAACCGCCGACCTGACCATCCGCGGCCGGGTCGAGTTGACCGCCCTGAAGGTCAAGAGCAAACAATTCGGCGAGACGACCCTGCAACTCGCCGAGGTCAAGAATTTCCGTGCCATGTCATCGGGTGCGGCTAACGGAGAAATCAGCCTGGATGCCTCGAAGTACGCCAAGCTGAACTGGTCCGCCTGGCTGGATACCGGCATCGACGTGAACGCCGACCAGCCGCTCGAAATCGTCTCATCCGGGCAGATCGACGTTTGGCCGCAGAACCCGGGCAAGTACATGGCCGATGCTCAGGGCAACGGCTCGCAGGCGCCGAACGCCCCGGCAATACTGATGCAACCGCAGCCCAACCCCGGCGGCGGCTTCAACCCCGGCTTCCGTGGTTTCGTGCAGGCAGGCTCGGTGATCGGACGCATCGGCGAGACCGGCGCACCCTTCATTGTCGGCGGCAGCTTCCGGCGGACCAAAGCGGCCGCGAATGGTCGGCTTTACCTGCAGATCGCACCGAGCAGCCGGAACAACGACGACTGCTCCGGCAGCTACAAGGTGAAAGTCAAGGCGGGCGAATAGGCCGCCGCACTATGGTCGTCCTCATCGACGGTTACAACCTGATGCACGCCATCGGCTACGTCAATGCCGCGATCAGTTGGGAAGCGTCCCGCGGGCGCTTTCTCGATTGGCTTGCGGCCACCCCGGCAGCCAAGGCGCAGCCGGGGCGGCTGCACATCATTTTCGATGCCCAAAAAGGCCCCGCAAACGCCCCGCACGAAACCACCCATCGCGGCCTGAAGGTCAGCTACGCCCATCGCGCCACCGCCGACGACCGCATCGAGGAACTGCTCGCCGGAGCCGTGCGGCCGAAGGACGTGGTGGTCGTGTCCAACGACAACCGCCTCGCCGAAGCCGCCCGCCGCGTCGGTGCGACGTCTTGGAGTTCGCAGGAATTCAGCGACTGGTTGATCACTGAGGAAACCCCCGGCCGCACGCCCGCCGAGCGCGGCGAACCCGAGAAGCCGACGAAGCCGGACGACGACGAAACGGCGGAATTGCTGGCAGCGTTTCTGAGACCGAAACCGAGATGACGGGCGAGCGTGGGACGTAAGTCCCATAAGGAACTTTTCGGAACGGTCGCCGCAACCGAATCGAATTGATGTCGCTGCTCATGGGGCAGACGTCCCACGCTCTCCGGGTAACTCAAAATCATCTGAGGAGCCGATTATGAGCCACCTTTTCTACTTCGTCATGATGTTTTCGATCGCGATCTTGGTGGCGGCATGGCTCCCCAGTTCGATCCGCACGTCGGCGTCTTGTTTGGAGTGCCCTGCAGGGCAAAAGCACGACCTCCTCGGCGCGTTCAGCTACCGGCTGACGAAGAAACCTTGAGTTGGGTAGAATTCGATGTTGTACACCGATCGGAGGCGGACATGACTGCTGAGAACTTCGACAACTCATTGATCTGTTTTCTTAACCGCCGGCCCTTCAAGCTGTTTACCATCGAGTTGGTGAATGGGCGGCGACTCGAAGTGGATATGCCGAACGCTGTCGTTGTTCGGGACGGGATTCCACATCGGTCCCGGTCGGGTCATGGCTCATCTCGATCACGAGAGAGTGGCACGAATCGTCGATGAACCCGCCCACGCAGACCTTCCGGATGCCTGAACCATGCGCTACTTACTGTCTCTTTTTTTGATGATCCTGCCGGCCTCGGCGATCCCGGCTCAAGACTCGCTCGCGGGCGGCGGCTTCCGCGGTACATGGTCAAGCGAGACGCACGGCAACTCCGGGCCCATGAGGGCGGTCGTGCGGCCGCAGGCGGACGGAGCGTATCGCATCTTATTCGTGGGTCGATTCCTGAAGGTCGTGCCGTTCGCTTATCCCGTGACGTTGTACGCCGTCGGCACGACGACCGACGGCGTGCTGCTCTCCGGTTCGCGCAGGCTTGGGCCGTTCGGCAAGTTTACCATGACCGGCACGTTGACGCCGCTTGCATTGGATGCCGAGTTCCACGCGAAGTCCGAACGCGGCCGCTTCACCCTGACCCGGTAGAACCATGCCGCCGATCGTTCTGATCAATGCCGTCGGCCTGACGCCGAAACTTCTGGCCCATGCCCCGCACCTGCGAGCCCTCGCCGCGGCGGGCTGGTCGCTGCCGCTGGACGAAGTCCTGCCGGCAGTCACCTGCTCCGCCCAGGCGACTCTTCTGACCGGCAAGTCGCCCAGCGACCACGGCATCGTCGCCAACGGCTGGTTGTTCCGGGATACGCGCGAAGTTCGCTTCTGGCAGCAGTCCAATGCCCTCATTCAAGCCGAGCCGCTGTATGCGACGGCCGCACGACTCGCCAAGGAGCAAGGTCGAAACTTCGTGACGGCCAAGCTGTTCTGGTGGTTCAACCAGGGGGCCGCAGTCGAATTGAGCATCACACCGAAGCCGTGGTACGGCGTCGACGGCAACAAGGTCTTCGGCATCGCGGGCACGCCGCCGTTGTTGGCTGAGAAGCTCGAAGCAAAGCTCGGGCCGTTCCCCTTCAGCAGCTTCTGGGGACCGATGGCGGGCCTGCCCTGTACGCAATGGATCGCCAAGTGTGCAGCCTCCGTCGTATTGGATCATACCCCCGATCTCACCTTGGTTTACCTGCCGCACCTCGACTACGAGCCGCAGCGGCACGGGCCGAGCGGCTGTGACATGGCCGCACAGGTGCGGGAGTTGGACAACGCCTGCGAGCCGCTGCTGGACGCGGCCAGGGCAAAGGGAGCCGAGGTCTGGGTCGTCTCCGAGTATGGTCACTGCGACGTGACCACTCCGGTCTATCTGAACCGCATCCTTCGCAAGGCGGGGTATCTCACGGCACGACTCGGCCCGTTCGGCGAGCAATTGGATTTCTTCGATAGCCGCGCCTTCGCCGTCGTCGATCATCAACTCGCCCATGTTTACGTGAACAAGCCCTCGGACGTGCCCGCCGTAGCGGAGTTGCTCGGAGGCTCGCCCGGCGTCGCTTCGGTTCACAGCGGCGCGGAGGCGTTGCACTCGCTCGGGTTGAACAACCCCCGCAGTGGTGAATTCGTGGTGCTCAGCGAGCCGCACGCCTGGTTCGCTTATCCCTTTTGGGAGGACGATGCGCTGGCACCGGACTTTGCCCGCGCCGTGGCGATCCATCACAAGCCCGGCTATGACCCCGCTGAACTCTTCTTTGACCCTGCGCTCAGGTTCCCAAAGCTCCGCGCGGCGCGGCGACTGATTCAGAAGAAGCTCGGCTTCCGCACGATCTTCGACCTGGTCCCGCTCGACGCCGGTATCGTCCGCGGCAGCCATGGTCTGCGGGCGACGAACACCGAGGACAAACCGATCCTGATCGGCCATGGAACGAAGCCGGCGGCCGCGGTGTTACCCATGACCGCTGTACGCGATGTGCTGCTGGAACGCTTATGTGTCTACCGCGGGTAATGTGTTGCCCGTGGTGATCCGTGCCGGCTTCCTCGACCAAACCCGACTCAGCGAACGCGATTTACAACCTCTGACGGCGGGTAACTCTTGCTCAACCTGGCCCGCCGCTGTCCTCTCGGTGCCGGCACCGGATTTGCTGGTTATACGGGTGACATCCGCCCCGTCCGTTTGTGTGTGTGACGGAGTTCGCATTCTTCTGTCGGATCGATTCGTCTGTCCGCCGGCGAAAGCAGCCTTCCTGATACCTATACCGCCCAACATTGCGCAGTGCGGCAACAGGTTGAAAGGTTATGTCAACGCGTCTGCCGCCTACTGAACTCCATCAAAGAACTCGACGCGACTGAATATCGGCATACGAGGTTCTCTGTTTTGGAGAAACCCGTGGTGTTCAGGATCGCGTCTGTCGTTTTCTGCTGCGAGTCCGTGGTCCCTGGCGAATAGGATCACTGACCGTCGCGACGAATTCTTACGCTTTGCATTCACACCAGGAGAGTGGTCATGACACGTTCCGAAATCGGCTGTTTACTCGGAAAATTCAAACGAAAAGAAAAACCGCGGCAAGCCCCGATCAGGAACAGGCCATCTCCTCGCGATCTCCTCAGGCTGTTGTGCCTGGAAGACCGCATTGTGCCTGCGGATCTGCTGGGTTCAACAGCAAACAGCTTCGCTGTTCTCGGCGGATCGACGGTGACCAACACTGGTCCATCAATCATCATGGGTAACTTGGGCGTCGGCCCGGGAACCGCGATCACGGGTTTTCCTCCAGGGATTGTACTCGCGCCGGGAACCATGCACGGGGCGGACGCGGTTGCTCTCCAGGCCCAATCCGAAACAACGACCGCCTATAATGTGCTCGCGGGCCTCGCCGCCACGGGCACGTTGACGGGGCAGGACCTCGGCGGGCAGACACTGCTGCCGGGTGTCTATTTCTTCGCAAGTTCGGCACAACTGACGGGCACGCTCACGCTTGATGGACAGGGCGACCCCAACGCCACTTTCGTCTTCCAGATCGGCAGCACGCTGACGACTGCGAGCAGTTCCTCCGTCGTCTTCATCAACGGTGCCGCACTACAGGAAGTCTACTGGCAGGTCGGCAGTTCCGCGACGCTCGGCACGGCAACCGAATTCGTGGGAAACATCGTTGCCTTGACCAGTATCTCATTGAATACCGGCGCGAACATCTCTTGCGGTAGAGCTCTGGCCCGCAACGGTGCCGTGACGCTGGATACCAACATGATCGACAACAACTGTGCCAACACCCTCGGCAATATCTCGGGACGTAGTTTTGAGGATCTCAATGGTGACGGGATTCAGCAACCCGCAGAATCAGGATTGGGCGGCACGACGATCTATCTCGACGGCAACGGCAACAACATTCTGGATACCGGCGAAATACTCGTTACTTCAGATGTCAATGGTTTCTACAATTTCGCTGATCTCATCCCGGGCACCTATCTGGTGCGGGAAGTACAGCAATCCGACCTGCTGCAGACAACACCTAATCCACTCCCGATCACTCTGACCAGTGGGCAAATCATAAGCGGTGTCGATTTCGGCAACTTCCGGCTGGTCTCCCTCGGCGGATTGAAGTTCAACGACCTCAACGGCAACGCCATCCGCGACGCCAACGACACCGGCGTCCCCGGCGTCACGATCTTCCTGGACGACAACGGCA
>Ga0105047_10017448_pt1 | contig 11192 bp, 9 predicted proteins | sample MAT04_FD_78384 | JGI IMG/M metagenome (GOLD analysis project Ga0105047, IMG submission 78384) | Freshwater microbial communities from Lake Fryxell liftoff mats and glacier meltwater in Antarctica - MAT-04 (megahit assembly) | ecosystem: Environmental > Aquatic > Freshwater > Ice > Liftoff...
CAGCTTGGCTGGATCACGGTCGATTGCCATCACGATCGGGGCCTGCTCGAGCACCGCGCCCTGGATCACATTCAAGCCGACAGCGCCGCAGCCGATGACCGCAACCGTGCTGCCGGCCTGCACCCGCGCCAATCGGCTGACCGCGCCGACACCGGTCATCACACCGCAACCGATCAGGCAGGCACGATCGAATGGAATGTCGTCGGGAACCTGGATGGCACCTGCCTCGGGCACCACCGAGTATTCGGCGTGCGACGAGACCACTGAAAAGTGGTGCAGGGGTCTTGCGTCCATCAGCAGCCGTGACGCACCGTCGAGCAGAAGGCCGCGTGGTTGGTGGCGGGTGAATGGCTCGCAAAGAATGGGCAGATCGCGTTCGCAGTAGAAACAGTGACCGCAGTTCGGGTTCCACGATGCGACGACGTGATCGCCCGGCCGCACCTGCGTGACAGATGCACCGACCGCTTCGACGATGCCCGCGCCCTCGTGTCCGAGCACGATGGGCAAGGGATAGGCCAGTTGCCCTTCGATGACTTCGAGGTCCGTGTGGCACAAGCCGCTCGCCCGGTTGCGGATCAGCACATCGCCAGGCTGCAGCGGCCCCACGGAGACACGCTCGATCGCAAGCGCACTGCCAACCGCGTGCAAAACGGCGGCATTGAACAGCGTCATGTGGAAGGCTCCTGACTATCGAAAGCTGCCGCGCGCGGTCGGATCTTCATACGACTGGACCTGCGTTCCCCGATAGAGCACCTTTGCATTGCGCGCGGTGGTCTCTTTATGCAGTCTGAGCATCTCTGGCTGCATGTCGCCGGTGGGAATAGGCTCGTGCGCAAAGCTGTTGAAACTGTCCACACCCCGCACCAGAGTTGCCGAGTCTTCGCCGAAGAGTTGCCTGACTGAAGTGGGAATGTAGCGGATCGCAAATCCGATCCGCCGGCCATTGGAGGGGTTGGGCGGCGAGCCGTGGATCAGCCTCACATGGTGCAGCGACATCTCGCCGGGCTTCAGGTCGAGCCGCACTGCCTTGCTTTCGTCCACTTCCACCGCGACTTCCTGTCCGCGTGTCAGTAGGTTGTTGTCGGCGAAGGTGTCCTTGTGCGGCACCTGGTCCATCAGGTGCGTCGCTGGCATGACGGCCATGGCCCCGTTGGACTCGTTACTGTCGGTCAGCGCCACCCATGCGGTCACCACGTCCGGAGTGGACAATCCCCAGTAGGTCGAATCCTGGTGCCACGACACGTAGGCCTCGGTGGTCGCTTCCTTGATAAAGAAGTTGGTGGTCCAGCACAGAAGATCGGCGCCGTAGATGGCTTCGATCGCATCGACGATGCGTTCGTTATGCACAACGTCCGAGAGGAACTTGAACAGCAAATGCGACTTGTGTCGCAGCTCGCCGCGAAGCGGACCACCGTTGTTGCGCTCGAATGTGCTCAATTGTTCGCATACCGCACGGGCTGCTTGTTCGCTCATCACCCGCACGGGACTGACGTAACCGTTCGTGCGAAATTGAGCGATCTGGAGATCGGTCAGTGTTTTGCTCATAAGATGCTCCTTGTGGAAGGTTCGCGGTCGGCCTGGGAGCCGATCGATACACCTCATCGCCCCATCGTGGCTGGCAGCCACAACGCGATCTGCGGGAAAGTAATCACGAGGCCAAGCGCGATGGCTTGCAGGCCGAGGTAGGGCAGGATCGACCGAAATATGTCGGTCAAAGAAATGTCGGGCGGTGCGACGCCTTTCAAATAAAAGGCCGCGGGCCCGAATGGCGGTGAGATGTACGAAATCTGCATGTTCATGCAGAACAGGACGCCGAGCCAGATCGGGTCGTAGCCGAGGCTGACGGCGACCGGCACGAAGATCGGCGCCGTCAGTAGCAAAATGCCGATCCAGTCGATGAAGCATCCCAGCACGATCCAGATGAACTGGATCAGGATAAGCACCCCGATGGGCCCCAGCGGAAATGCGACGAGCAGATCCTGGATCATGGTGGTGCCGCCCGCCAGGGTGTATACGCCGATCAGCGCGGAGGAACCAAAGAACAGCCAGTACAGCATCGCGGTGGTGCGGGTGGTCTCGCCGATGGCGTGCCGCACGGATGTCCAGTTCAGTTGCCGCTTGACCAACGCGGCGAGCGCGGCACCCGCGACTCCGACGCCACCGGCTTCGGTCGGGGTCGCCCAGCCCAGGTAGAGCGAACCGAGCACCGCAAACACGACCAACGAGGGAAGCACGAGCTTTCGCAGCAGCGCAATTTTCTCCCTCAGCGGCAGATTGGCCTCGGTCATCGCGGCGCGCGGCGCGATGGATGGATCGAGCTTGGCCCGGATCACGATATAGGCGATGTAAAGCGCTGCGAGCAGCAGACCGGGCAAAATCCCCGCAATGTAGAGTTGGCCGATCGAGACACCCGCGGTCAAGCCATAAAGGATGAACACGACCGACGGGGGGATCAGCGTCGACAGGCCTCCACCTGCGCAGATGCATCCCAGTGCAAGCTCCTTCTTGTAGCCACGGGCCAGCATCGCAGGCAGCGCAACGATGCCGATGGTGACCACTTCGGCTCCCAGCACGCCGACCATTGCCGCCATCAAGGTGCTGGTGATGATGACCGCGACCGCAAGTCCGCCCGGAACCCCGGCCGCCCATGCCGCAACCGCGCTGAAGATGTCCTCTGCGATGCCCGAGCGCTCCAGCAGGCAGGCCATGAAAACGAACAGCGGAACGGACACCAGGACGTTGTTACCCAAAAGCGTGAAGATGCGGCTGACGACAAGGACGAGTCCGGGTGGACCGAACAAGGCGAGTGCCGATACCACAGCCACAGCGCCGGCCGCGAATGCCAATGGCAAACCCATTACCAGCAGCAACATGAAGGAGACCACCATCAACGCGGAAATGACTTCGATGCTCATGCTTTTGGCGGTACGGTCGTGGCCGTGCCTCGCAAGGGCGGTGCAGCGGGACGCGCAGGGGCGAGCCCCAGGTCCCGAAACAGATTTGAGAAGGCCTGCAGCAACAGCAGAAAGCCGGCAAGAGGAATGCACGCCTTGATGGGCCAGATCCGCGGATTCCACGGCGAGCCCGTGCCCTCGCCCTGCAGGAACGAGGTCCATGCGATGTCGGCGCCGACAACGATCAATGCGCCGAGATAGAGGATCAGGAATGGCAGCACGATGACATCGAGCGCGTGCGCCAGACGCGGCGACAGTGAGCCCAACACCAGGTCGATGCGGACATGTCTGCGGTGCAGCATCGCATAGCCGCCGGCCAGCAGATAGACCGCTGCCGACCCGTAGACGGAGCTCTCGGAGACCCATAGCGTTGCAACGTTGAAGGCCCCGCGCGATATGACCTCGTACAGGATCGCCGCGGCCACGAACACGATCATCGGACCGAGCAACCAGCCGACCCCTTCGTTGAGCCGGTCGACACGTTCGCAGAAGGCGACAATCGCAGGTTTGTGGCGAGGGGATTCGCTGTTTTCACCCCCCACGCCAGTGGTTCCGTTGGCGGCCGGAACGGTCACGAAACCAGACCAAGGGCCTTAAGCCACGCAAGCTGAGAGTCGTAGGCCCTCTTGGCGAGCGGCGTCTTTTTCGACCACTCCTCCCAGGTTCTTTCTGCCAGCGCACGCATCTTGGCAATCTCGGCATCAGGCATCGCGCCCGCCGTACCACCTTTGCCGCGGATGTTGGCAACGGCCTGGGTATCTTCGACGGCGATACGCTGGATCTGGTCCCAGCACCAGTCGCGAACGCAGCTCGACACGATCGCTTTCAAGTCATCGGGCAGCGCCCTCCACTTGCCGAGGTTGACCGCGAAGTCCTGCACCGGCATCGAGTGGCCGATCCTGACCGAATTCTTGGCGACTTCGAAGAAGCCCATCCGAAAGTTCATCGATTCGGTAGCCCAGTCGGCCATATCCACGACACCCTTGTCAAGGGCGGAGTAGACCTCGCCCCCCGGCACAACCACGACGGACGCGCCGTACTTGCTCATGATTTCGGCGAACATGCCCTGCGGAGTCCTTATCTTGACACCTTTGAAGTCGTCGGTCGAGCGAATTGGCTTTTTGGAAACAAGCGCTTCCTGCCCCCACCAACTCACGCCGACCGGGTAGACGTTGTACCTCGCATAGGCCTCGCGCAACATCTCCAGACCGCCGCGGTGGTAGTACCAGGCTTCCGCCTGCCAGGGGTGCTGGTAGGCGAAATTCATGTCACCAATGACAGAGAAGCCTGCATCCTTGCCGGACCAGTAGACTGGTGCAGTGGATTGGGCATCGAGCACGCCCGCGGACACCGCATCCAGAGACTCGAATGCGCCAACCACCGATCCAGCGGCAAAGGGCTGGATCTCAAGCCTTCCACCTGTCGCCACGCCAATGTTCTTGCAGAAGTCCTCGAACGCCTTGTGGGTGGTCTCGGCCGCGCTCCACATGGTTTGAGCGCGCCATCGGATCTTGGTCTGAGCCCTGGCGATCATCGGAAACGCCAGAGCGGTTCCGGTTGCTGCAGTTGCGATGAAATGCCTGCGTGAGTCGTTGCTTGTCATGCCTTGTCTCCTCTGGTGTTCCACCGACGACGTGTGGTGGCTCGTTGATATGTCAGTGAAATAATACGGTGCTCGGAGCGGACCGTCAATGGTGTTGACCCACCATGCATCAATCAATGTGTCGCCATGGTCCGGCGGACGCCGGAGTGGAGCGCTGAGCGCGACGGTCAGAAATCCGCGGAAACAGTGGCACGGGTGAAGTGCTCGACGTAGTCCAGCACGGCATCCGCGGCCGTGGCCGCGCTCTTCTCATCACCTGCGCTGATGGCATCCATGACTAATGCGTGGTGCTCGCAGGCCAGAAGCAGGTCATTTGCTGCGCGGTAGTGCAGGAAATAAAAGCGCCGCGACATCGCATGACAGGGAGCTATCGCGTTGGCCAGAAACGGATTGCGGCTGGCCTGCAGCGCCAGGGCTTCGGAGCGCTGATGCACGCGAAAGAACGCAAGTACATCGTCAGCTTGGCCGGCGGTGCGCAGGGCTTGGGCATAGGAGAGGAATTGCGCGGATTCTTCTTCGGTTCGCCGCCGCGCGGCCCTTGAAGCCACGAGTCGCTCCAACTCGCGCCTCGTTTCCAGCAGGAGCAGTTGTTTGTGCACGTTGATCTCGGTGATCAGCACGCCATACCGTTCGACGATTTCAACCAGGTGCTGGTTTTCGAGGCGCTTCAGCGCCTCTCGGACCGGCGTGCGGCCGAATCCCGTCAAGGTGGCTAGCGCACCCTCCGACCAGGTGCTGCCTGGCTTGAGCGCATGCGTCACGATCATTTCCTCGAGACGCTCCAGCGCCTGGGCTGCAAGGCCCACTCGGCGTGGCTTCTGGGCTATTCCTGATGATGGCAAGGGCGGGCTCATCTGACCTTCGCAGGGTTGCGCCGGGCAGCAGCAAGTTGAAGAAGGAAACGTTGCGATTTTACGTCGGCCATCCGGGACACGGGTGGCAGGTTCCAAGCCATCCGGCGCCGAATCCGTCCACCATTGCGAAGATGGGGTCCGCAGAGTTCGCAATGACGGGGCTCACCCGGTCGATGGCGATGCGGTCGCCGCCAACGAAGCTACTCGGGGCGGCGCATTCGCCCTCCTGCGACATGCGCCTCGGCGGCGCATCGACCAGCGGTTGCGGTCATCAGCTGTAGACGCGCCTCGCAATCGCGTTCTTTCCGATGAAATCCCAGTCGTAGGTCACGCCCAGGCCGGGGCCGGACGGGACTTCGACGCAGCCATCCAGACCGCAGGCATCGAGCTGATCGGAGTAGCCACACGTGTAGACTGGCGCGACCATGTTGGGGCAGTCCGGGCCGACGAGCGCCAGCTCGTAGTAATTGCTATTGCGCATCGCCGACATCAGGTGCCGGTGCGCAGGCCCGCAGGCATGCACCTCGACGTCGAGGCCGAACGCCTCGCCCAGGTGGGCAATGCGCAGTCCGCCCGTGATACCGTGATCGTATTCGGGATCGACCCGCAGAAAGTCGGTTCCGTCGGCGATGATGAAATCGGCCTTGGGCTCGATGCCGCGTACGTATTCGGTGATCAGCAGTGGCGTCTTGATCATGCTGCGTAACTTGCGGTGCAGGAACGCCGACTTGCCGTTGTCGCGCATCGGATCCTCGTACCAGAAATAGTTTCCCTCGTCACAGGCCTTGCCGACCAGCAGCGCATCCGAGAACTTGCGCAGCTGGTTCGCCGGATCGAGCATCAGCGTCATCCGCCCGCCCACCGCCCGGGCGACGTGGAGCACGTTATCGGCTTCACGGCGTGCGTCGCCCTCGTTCCAGCCGTGAATCTTGTAGGCGCGGTAACCCAGTGCGTAGCACTGCTCGGCGAAGTCGGCATAGGCCTCCTTGCAATGCAGGCCCCCCTCGTCGTCGCCGAGGAAAGTTGACGCATAGACGGGAAGCCGCTTGCGATAGCCGCCCAGCAGTTCGGAAATCGAGGCGTTGTATTTCTTGCCGGCCAGATCCCACAGGGCGATATCGAGCGGGCCGTGCCCCATACCCGACCATTGCCGGATCTCGCGTTTCAGGTCATCGAAAATCTCTTCCCGGGCCATCGCATCACGGCCGATCAGAAAGGGCGCGAGCATGTCCATCTCGCCGCGCGTGGCCGGGCTGGCGACCCAGTTCGTCACATACTCACCGCGCAGTCCATCGTCGGTGGTGATCGCGATCGCATTCTTGGTCACCCGGATCGAAGAGCCGCGCTTGAACGTGACCAGCTGGCCAACGCCGATGCGCTGCTTGTTAGGCGAATCGAACTGGAAGTCGAGGATCTCAATTTCCTTGATCTTGCTCATGATGCGCCTTTGGTCGGTTGGAGTGCGTTGGCAGAATGGGCGGGCATACAAACGTCAAGGTCCCAGCAGCCGGGGCAGCCAGAGACTCAGGGCCGGCACATAGGTGATCAGGCCCAGAGCGCCGACGAGCCCGATCAGAAAGGGCCAGATTTCCTTCAGCAGGGAGTTCAGCGACACCTTGGCGATCGTCATGGAGACGAACAGCAGCACGCCGACTGGCGGCGTCAGCTGCCCGATCACCAGGTTTACCAGCAGCACGACGCCGAAATGGACCAGGTCGACGTTCATCGCTGCCAGCAGCGGGATCAGGATCGGCACCAGGATGACCATGACCGCGATGGTCTCCATGAACATGCCGACGACCAGCAGCGCGAAGTTGAGGATCAGCAGCACCATCCACGGTTCGGTCGTCACCGACTGCACCGCGGCGACGATGGCCTGCGGCGCCTGCTCGATGCCCAGGATCCAGCTGAATGGCGCCGCCGCGCCCGCGATGATCAGGATGACGCCTGTCTCGCGGGCGGTGTTCTTGAGAATGGCCGGCACCTGCTTCCACGACAGCGTGCGATAGACAAACATGCCGACCAGCGCCGCATAGAGCGCCGCGATGCCGGCAATCTCGGTCGCGGTCACGGCCCCGAGCCGGAACCCGACCAGGATGATCACCGGCATCATCAAGGCCCAGATCGCCTGCCGGAACGACGTCCACAAGGCGCTGCCCGAGAACGGGCCGGAGGTCGGGTACTTGCGGATGCGCGAGAGAATCGCGATGACGGTTGCCAGCGCGCCGGCGATGACCAGGCCCGGAATGACGCCGGCCATGAACATCGCGCCTAGCGAGACATTGGCCTGCCACGCATAGAGCACCATGAGGATCGAGGGCGGGATGATCGGTCCCAGCGTACCCGCGCACGCCGCCAGCGCCGCGCCGAAAGGCCGGCTGTAGCCGTTGCGCTCGAGTTGCGGCACCAGCACGCGGGTGGTCGCGGCGGTGTCGGCCACCGAGGAGCCGGAAATTCCCGCGAGGAAGACATTGCCGATCACCGCTGTCTGGGCCAGCCCGCCGCGGATGTGACCGATCAGCGCCCGCGTGAAGGCGAACAGCCGTTCGCTGATCCCGCACTCGTTCATCAGGGAACCGGCCAGGGTGAACAACGGTACCGCCAGCAGCGGGAACGATTGCAGTCCGGCAAAAACCCGCTGCGCCACGATCGTCAGCGGAATGCCTTCCTGCAGGATGACGACCGACGAGGCGGCGATCATCGCGATCGCGATCGGCACGCCGATCACCATTAGCGTACCGAACAGAACCAGTAACACCGTCATCGGTGGCCGCCTTCAGCAGCAGCGGCGATATCTGCCGGCCACAGCGTCTGGCCCAGACCGCTGCACACAGCGTGCCGGATGATGTGCAGCAGTGCGAAGACCGCACTGACTGGCAGCGCCGCGACGGCCCACGCCGCGGATATGCGCAGCATCGGTGTCTCGGTATGGAGCATGATCCACGCCTGCTGGGTCCCGAACCAGGCGAGGACCAGCAGGGTTGCCGCCGTAACGCTCACCGCGAGCAAGCCGAGGACCGCGCGGCCGCGCAGCGGCAGGACAAGCAGCAGCGCGTCGATGCGGATATGCATGCGCTGGCGGAAGCCGCTGGAGAATCCGATGAACAGCATCCAAGCGAAGATGGTGACGATGACTTCCTCGGTCCAGGTCAACGGGTTGTTGAGAACGTAGCGGAAGAACACCGTCAGAACGATCAGCCCCGCGATCAACCCATGCGTCAGGGCGAGAAAGGTTTCCTCGGCACGGGAGAGCGCATCGTCGAACTGCTGGACGAAGCCGGCGCCCAACGGTTCGCTCACTTGCCGCGAACGCGGTCGATTTCCGCCTTGAGCCGCTTCAAGTTATCGGCGCCCCAGCGGCCTTCGAGCTTCGCGTAGGCGGGCTCGACCTTGGCCTGGAATGCAGCGCGATCCGGCTCGTCAATGATCTTGGTCTTGCCAGTTTTCCGGATGTCCTCCAGCATGCTCTTCTCCCGCCCCTGCTGCAGCTCGGTGTTCTTCGCCGAAACCGCCGCGGCCTCTTCCAGCAGAATTTTCTGATTGTCGGCCGAGAGCCGCGCAAGCGAGTTTTTGTTGATGACGATGGTGTTGTTCTGGAGCATGTGGCGCGACATCGTCAGCACCCCTTGCACCTCGTAGAATTTGCGCGAGAAGATGGTCGGGATCGGATTCTCCTGGCCGTCGACGGTTTTCTGTTGCAGCGCCGTATAGACCTCACCGAATGGGATCGGAGTGGGCGCGGCGCCAAAGGCGCGCACCATCTCGACCCAGATCGGGCTTTCCGGAACACGGATCTTGAGTCCCGCCATGTCTTCAGGTTTGCGCACCTCGCGGTCGGTGAAGGTGAAATTGCGCCAGCCCCAGTAAAAAATTCTGGTTACCGGCACGATGTTGTGCTTGTCGCGCAACTCGGCCCACAGCGGATCGAACGCCGGGCCGCGCAGCACGGTGTCGGCTTCTTTCCAGTCCCTCCACAGAAACGGGCCGCTCGCCATCTCCATCGCCGGTACCAATGCGGACATCACCGCCATGCTCGGCGCTGACATATCGAGTGCGCCGGTCTTGACCTGCTGCACGAGGTCGGCTTCCTTGCCCAGCTGCTCTGAAGGGAACACCCGTAGCGTGACCGCGCCATTGGTCCGCTTGCCCACCCGCTCGGCCAGCTCGTTGAACATGTCGTTGGCGACTTCGCCGGGCGCATTGGCATGCCCGAAGCGCAGCGTCTGCGCCGTGACCGGAAACAGCGACAGTAGACCGGCAGCGAGAACGGCCACCATCGAAACCAGCTTGATTTTCGTCATGGGTCGCGCCCTCCTGGCGCTTGCGGCAGTGGAAAGAAGTGGAGCCTGGGATAGGCATGACATGCGCGCGGCTCTGGTTATAGACGACCGATGCGCCTGCGTCAATGGGGCGACATCGCGTGAACAATGCCGGGTGATAGAGATCGTTCGAAGAAGCGAGGATAAGCGCGGCCAGAAGTTCATGTCACGGCCCCATCAGTCGCGTTGGCAGCCAGACCACGAGCGCCGGTACATAGGTGATGAGAGCCAGCACGATGAATATCGACAGCAAGAATGGCCACCCCTCCGTGACGAAGGTCTCAATCTTGACGCGCAAGATGGAGCAGGTCGTGAACATCATCGTTCCCACGGGCGGTGTCACACCGCCCAGCGTCAGGTTTACCACCATGATCAGGCCGAAGTGCAGCGGATCGATACCGAGCTTGATGACTGCCGGGACCAGGATCGGTGCCAGCAGAATCAGCGCGGCCGTTCCCTCGATCAGCATGCCGACAAAGATCAGCCCGACGTTGATCAGCAGCAGCAGCAGCCACGGCTGCTGCGTCAGCTGGATCAGAATTTCAGCGGCCCGCACCGGAATGCGCTGCCACGACATATAGAAGCCAAACGCGCTGGCTGCGCAAATAATGATCATCACGGCCGAGGTGGCGAGAACAGTTTCAAGAATGATCTTGGGCGCGGCCGACCACTTGAGTTCACGGTGCCACAGACCTCCGATCAGCGTCGCGTAGACAACGGTCATCGCGCCCGCCTCGGTTGGCGTGAAGATGCCATATCGGATGCCGATCAGGATGAAGGCCACGATCGACAGCGCTCCCGTCGCATCGAGAATCGCCCGCCCGAGTTCGGGCGCCGATACGCGTTTGTGGCGCAGCGGCTTGTAGCCGCGCCGCTTGGAAACCAGGTGAACCGCGGTCATCAATCCAAAGCAGAGCAGGAAACCGGGAACGATGCCGCCGATGAACAGTCGGCCGACCGAAACATCGGCGAGGTAACCATAAATAATGAGACCGATCCCGGGCGGAATGATGGGCGTGATGACTGCCGCACAAGCGGTAATCGCCGCAGCGAAGCCGGCCGGGTAACCGCGTTTGATCATTTCCGGGCCGAGCATCTTGGCCTGCATGGCGGCGTCTGCGTTGGCCGATGCAGAAAGCCCCCCCATCAGGGTTGAAAGCACCACGTTTGCCTGGGCGAGACCTCCGGCCATGTGCCCCACCAGAGCATCGGCGAGATTCAGCAGCCTTTTCGTGATGCCGGCATGGTTCATGATCGCACCGGCGCATATGAAGAACGGCACCGCCAGCAGCGGGAACGATTCCGTCGCCTGCGCCAGCTTCTGAACGAACAGTCGCAGCGGCAGGCCTTCCGCAAAGAGGAAGAAAGACAGGGCGGCGATTGCCATGCCGAACGCGATCGGGATATCGACCACGAACAGCACGAACATCAGCAGGGCCGGCAGATACTCAACCATATTCAG
>Ga0105047_10017449_pt1 | contig 11192 bp, 4 predicted proteins | sample MAT04_FD_78384 | JGI IMG/M metagenome (GOLD analysis project Ga0105047, IMG submission 78384) | Freshwater microbial communities from Lake Fryxell liftoff mats and glacier meltwater in Antarctica - MAT-04 (megahit assembly) | ecosystem: Environmental > Aquatic > Freshwater > Ice > Liftoff...
GACCACGATTCCGCCGCTGAAGCTATTAGTGCCTGACAGGATGACGATGGCGCCACCGCCGATCACTAAGCCGACTGCGCCGCCGTTGTTGACAATCGGAGCGCTAATCGTGACACCACCCGCGGCAGTGCCATTGCCTGTAATAAATAGATTGCCGCCTCCCGAAGGCGTGCTGACGGCGCCAGTGCCCGAGATTGTCAATATACCCGATCCACCGCTGAGAATTCCGTAGGTGTTCAGATTGTTCGTTCCGAGGGCGAGCGTGCCCGCGGCACCGGTGTACCGCAAAGTATTGAGAACGCGGTTTTGCGTCAGCGAGGTCGCTACGCTGAGATTGACGTTGCTCGACGCGGCGTGCGCGGTCGACCATGTGGAATCACTGGTGGTCGCTGCTATGCCGGCCGGAATGATGCGGCTGGCCGAATCATATACGGCGTAGTCGGTTTGCAGCGCCGCGGCGGAGCCAGTGGTGGCCCAGGGGCCGATGATGTTGCCGACGGTCGTCTGCGTCGCTCCCGTGACGACGATCCTGTTCGTGGTGGCGTTCGGTGCAGTGGTAAGGGCGGAAAAGGCCGCCGTCGCCGTGCCTGTTTGCGTTAGTCCGCCGAGCGTGAGCGTTTGACCGCCGGTCGTCATATTGGCCGCCAACACAACGTTCAATTGCCCAGAGAGCAAGTTGACCGCGCCGAGTGTTTCAGCGTAGGTATTACCGGCCGTGTTTGTATACGTGATGGCACCGCTGTTCACTGTCACTGTTGCGTTGTTATTGACTCGATCCAACAAGGCTTCGGCGGCAGTCGTGTTGGTGAGTGTGAGTCTACCGCCGTTCAGGTTGATCGCCGCGGTATTCACCAATGCCTGGTTGTTGGCGGCGAGCGACAGCGTCATCCCATTGCTCAGAGTGGTCGAACCCGACCAACCACTGGCGGAGGTTCCGTTCAGCGTCAATGTTCCGGCGATGCTTCCGCCCAAGACACCGCCGTCGAGGATCAAGTTTCCGGAACCCGCGACCGCGCCCGTGATGGTCGCGGCGGCAACGTTGTTGAGCGTGATGTTGCTGTTCGCCCCGCCAAAGTTGATCGCATTGAGGCCGGTCGAGATCGTGTAGGCCGTCGTGTTGAACTTGAGGCCGCCAACGGCGACGTTGGTGCTAAGTGTCACCGTGTTGGCCGTGCCCCAGAATACGGCGGTATCAAGATTGCCATTGTTCCAATTCGTGTCCGAGACCGCTCCGTTTACCCACCATAGTGCGCTAGAAGTATTCCACGTGCCCGCGCCTCCCAGGCCGGCACCGCTCAAGATTCGGTTATTGGCCGCGTTGCCGTCGCTATCCCAGTAGACGTCGGCGGCCTGCGCTGCTTGGGGCAGCCCCGCGATCAGCACACTCGCCAAGACTGAAAGTGTTATGAGCTGAAAACGAAACGCTGGCAAGTTTGTCGAGCGGAGTTGCGTAACACGTCCGCCGAGCCGAATCAAAAACTTCGCAGTTCGAGATACGCTCGTGTGCACGAACATGGCGATGAAGTAAAAAAGAACGCGCGCAAGGTAGCGGAAGTGCATCATCCAACATCTCCAGGCAAATAGGATCAGAGCATCCACGGGGTCTGGTCGAGTCATTCGCGCGGCACTGTTCAACGAGGTGATACGGAGCATCAGCTACAACAAATCGGGTGCTAAATAGCGATCGGCTATTTAGATCTTGATTGCCGTAAGTGATTCTCGGTGAACAGTTTAAACAAGCGAGTAACGACCATCAGTCCATGGAGTGAGTCTGAGTTCCAACCCATCAAGTTAGTGAGAGAGATAATAGGAGAGATGTATCTCAATTCACGTTACAGGGCCGATACCGTCGTCAACGATGTGCCAAAACTGGGTCTTGATGTGAAAGAGATATTTGGAGAGATGTATCTCATTTTCACGTCAACATCAACACATCAATCAACCAAGGCATATCAGGGATCTAATGTATCTTCGGGATATTTCGAATGCAAGGTTATTAGCTTCACTTTTCGACAAAAACATGGTGTCGGTGGTTTTGACTACGAGTAAATTCAGCGAAAAGATTGGATTCTTTCGTCGATATTCGCGCTTCCCAAAATCACTTCAAACAGGGAAGCCCAGGACGATTGCCTGGGGCTTGACCAGCGAAGGTTTACGTCGTCAATCGCTCAGATTGAATCTTCTATTTTACCACTGCGTTTTGCCGCGGTGATGGGCCCGCCGCACAGGCGCTATCAACGAATCATCGTTCCTCGAGAATCACTAACCGGTTTCAATCTGGATTCGTCGACAATTCGCCCAAGAGTTGCTTGTCCTTCATGTTCCAGACACGGACCTTGCCGGTATAGTCGCCGACGAAGGCTCGCTCGCTGTCGTGGGAGAACGTGACGCGCGAGGGGAGGTCGGTGAACCCTTCCATCTTCATCGCCTGGCTGCCGTCGGGCTTCCAGATACGGGCCGTGTTGTCACGCCCGCAAGTGAGAATCTGGCCTTCGCGGCCGTACTGGACCGACATGACGCCGGGGACCTTGTTGCGCAGGGCCATCGCCGTGGGACGAGCGGGACCACCGCTTTCGGCCTGGGCGTTGATCGAACGGGTGGGGAAGCCGTCTTCCGCGTACCAGAGGATGACGCGGCCATCTTCGCTGGATGACGCCAGCATCTGCGAATCGCGACGCCAGCTCAGGGCGGTAATGGCGTCCTTGTGATCGCCCAGAGTAAAGACGATGCCGCCGGTGTCCGCTTCCCAGACGTAGACGCCGCCGTTGCGGTCGCCGGTGGCGAGCATCTCGCCGTCCGGGCTGAATTCCATCGCGGTGATCCAGTCGGTGTGCTTCTTGATCTTCTGCCGAAGTTCACCCGTCGCGGTGTCATAGATTTTGACGAGTTTGCCGGGACCACCCAGGGCAACGTACTTGTGATTGGGGCTGATGTCGGCTGCCAAGATACTGTCAGCCTCGTCGCCGATTTCGGTAACCCGTTTGCCGGTTGTCACATCCCAGATGACGACCTTCCCTGCCTGCGCGCCGCGACCACCCGCGGCCAGGAGCCATTTGCCGTTGCGGCTGAACTTGAGGACATAGGGTATGCGTTCCGGGAATGGCAGCGTTCCGATAAGTTTCAAGGTGTCACTGTTGTAAAGCAGAACGCGTTCATGACCAGCGACAGCCAGCAGCGGCGCCCACGGGCTGGCAGCAAGGGCGGTTACCGGATGGGGTCGTTCCGTCTTGGGCAACGTGACGGCCGGCAGGTTGGCCGGCATCGGCGGCGGGCCATCGGGTTTATTCGTCGTAACGCCCACGGGGTCGATGTCGACCTTGCGAGCGGCGGTCTTGGCGGCGCCGACGGCGGTTTCGGGCGCACCGGCATCGATCCACTTCTTGATCGTTGCCAGATCGGTATCGGGGATCTTCGGCCCCTTGGGCGGCATGTGCGGCTCGGCCTGGTGCGTCACGACCTTGTAGAGCAGGCTCTGATCGGACGAACCCGGCTTGACCGATTCGCCACTGGCGCCGCCGGTCATCAGGGCCGCATAAGTGGCGATGTTCAGATCCGAACTTGATTTGTCGGCATTATGGCAATTCAGGCAGTGCTTCTGCAAAATCGGCAGCACGTGATCTTTGTACGTCGTCGCGGGAGGGGTCTTGGGCGCCTGTGCGGCGGCCGACATCGGGACAACGAACAGCAGGGTGTAGATGATGCGCGTGAACATGAAGTTGGTCCCGGCAGAGAATGAGCAAGGAGGATCCTTCTTGGCGAGCGTCGAGGCGTAAGCCCGACGTGTTTTAAAACTTCCACGTCGGGCTTACGCCTCGACGCTCGCCAAGAACAAGACTTTTAGTGGTTGAACGCGAACTCCGTGGAGTTGAACAAGCCCCACAGGATGTCGCCGTAGATCATCTGAATCGCGATGGAATCGAATCTTTTAATCGCGTCGGCATGTTGCGTTTCGACCGTCTTGAGCTGCTTCTCGATGCTCGGGGCTTCTTTGCTGCCCTTTGGCAGTTTGCTCAAATCGTCCTTGAGCTTGATCATGCGGGCTTCGCGGATCTTGTGATTCGGGTCGTTGTTCGCCTGTTGCTTAGCGAGTTCTTGCATTCGAACCGGGTCGGTCGTCTCACGCTGAATGATCTCCGTGAGATTCTTCGTTTCAGCGGCGGTCGGCTTGCGGCAGAACGTTCGCAAATACAACTCTTCAATGACCTGCTCAGGCGTCTTCTTGTCCGCCAGCAGACCAGCGATGAGCTTGCCGTTGGCAATCTTCAGGGTGACGGTGTCGCCATTGACCAAGTGCAGCGCCTGCGACAGGTTGGCCTCACGGTTGACTTCGCACGAGCAAGCTGTCTCGCGCGGGGCCCGGCCGAAGGTCGTCAGGAAGTAGGTGGAAATCTCACCCGTGTGGATCTGCACGGCACGGGTGCCGGGGGGCGACAGCGGGAAGCGGTCTTCCGTACCAGTCACTCGGCTAATGGTGTCGAGCAGCACCTCGGCCCGCAAGCGGCGGACATAGCCGTGCGAGAAATTCACCTCGTCGAGTTCGTTGGTGGCGTTCGACGTCGCGGAGAGTTGGTAGGTCCGCGAGTTGCAAATGTCACGCATCAGTTTGCGCTTGTCGAATCCGTAACTCGCCAGCTTCTTGCCCAGTTCTTCCAGCAATTCCTTGTTGCTCGGGGGATTGCTGATACGAACGTCGTCGACCGGCTCGACGATGCCGCGGCCGAAGAAGTGGGACCAGATGATATTGGACATGGTCTCGCGGAAGGCAGTGTTTTCGCCCGAGGCAAGCCAGACGGAAAGGGCCTTGCGGGGATCTTGTCCTTCAACGTCAGGGGCGGGTCCGCCGAGAACCTTCGGCTTCATGCGCCGGCCGTCAATGGGATGGTCAACCGTGTTGGCAGCGTTGTTGTTGACGACGATCATCTCACGGCCTTCGGTGCCGCGCTTGAGATTAACGCCCGCGAAGAAGGCGGCGAACCCGTAATAATCGTCCAGCGTCCAGCGATCGAACGGGTGGTTATGGCACTGGGCACACTGGATGCGCGTGCCGAGAAACACCTGAGCGATGTCTTCGCCCGTCTTTTGCGGGGTAAGCCGTTCGATCGCCGTGTAAAGGTTGGCGGTCGGCGACTTGATATTGCTGCCCACCCCGACGATCAACTCGGCGACGAGCTCATTGAGCGGCCGGTTCATCGTCATCTGTTCCTTGACCCAGGCTGCATAAGAGAACATCGCCTTGGCATCGCGGCCGTAGGCCGGCTGCTGGTTGTAAGCCCGGATGCGAAGCATCTCGCCCCACTTCATCGACCACATGTCGACGAACTCGGGACGCTCGAGCAATTCATCGATCAACTTGGCCCGTTTGTTCACGCTCTTGTCAGCCAGGAAACGCTCGTACTCTTCGCGGGTCGGCGGCAGGCCGATGAGATCGAAGTAGACCCGGCGGAGAAATGCCTCGTCGGTACAGAGTTCCGAGGGGGCCATGTGCAGTTTCTTGAGTTTGTCGAAGACAAGCGTATCGATGTAGTTGCTTTCCGGAGCGTTCGGCCAGGTGAACTTGTCGTTGGTCGGCAGCACGATCACTTCCGTGCCGACCGTGTACTTGCTGAAGCGAGCGAAGACGTAGGCGCCGCCGCGACCGCCGCCCTTCACGACGCCCTCCTTGCCGATGGCCGCGATCGCTTCGTTGTTGGTCATGTAGAGAGCCAACCGGGTGACGTCGCGAACCGAACCGTCCGAATACTTGGCCAGAACGACCGTCTGCTGCATGGCCCCCTTGTCGGCAAACACGATCTTGGAAGGCAGCAATTCGACGCCGACCGGCACCGGTGAGTCGGCGCCGTCATCCGGAGCGCCGGCCTTCAGCCAACGCAGGATTGTCTTGTAATCGTCGTGATTGGTGTCGAAGAGCTTGCCTCCGGTGTGGGACACCTGGCCCGTGGTCTTCTCCAGCATCAGGCTCTTTTCGGGAACGGCGAGGTCAACCCGGCGGCCGACGATGGCCCGAGTCAGACGGTAGTAGTCGCCGGCGGGATCGTAACCGAAGAGAGACAGCATGAAGCCATCCTTGCCGCGGGCGGCGCCGTGGCAACTGCCGTTGTTGCAACCATGTTTCATGAAGATCGGCATGACATCGAGCCGGAAGCTGATCGCGCGTGATTGGGTCGCATCTTTCACGATAATCGGCACTTCGACTTTCAGTCCGGCATGCTCGACGAGCAACTTCGTGCTGCCGTCTTTTTTCGGGGCAAGCGTCTGACCCGTGATCGCCACAAGGGCGGGATCGACGAGCTTCAACTTGGCCGTGGTGGTGACGTCCTTGGTTACGCCCTGGCTGTCAACGGATTGAATGATCAGCCCCTGTCGATCGTCCTGACCATCCAGTTCCACGGTGGACGGGAAGACTTTCAAACCCGCGGGCGAATCCGCGCGAGCGGAGACCAACGCAACGAGAGAGAGGCCGATCGTCAGGCAGAAAGTTCGAAAAAGCATGGCTGTCACCTTTTATGTGATCCTGACACGCGACTCTCCGGAAACCCTCCGAGTCGCGGTGAACAATTTCAATTATTTGCTCTTGGGCTGGACACCGCGTTCGGCGTCAACGCGGAGCAGGCCTGCCCCGCTCAGTTGGCGGACCGCCTGACCGTTGTCGATGACCGTGAGGTCGAGGACGATTCCCTGGAAGTTGCCGAGCAAAGCCTCCGGTGTCGCCCGCAAGGAGAAGGACACTTCCTTATCAGCGGAAGTGATCTCTTTCATCGGTTCGACGAGTTCGACGCCACGCGGCAGGCGGGCCAGCGTGGCTTGAGCCTTCCCTTCAAATGCTTGCAGGTGCGTCAGTTTGCAGACCAACGTCGTGGTCTTGCCGCGTTCGATCGAGGTGCGGGCGATCTTCGCTTCCACATGCGGTTCGGCCACCGTGAGCTTGAACGGTTGCGATGCCGTGTAGGTGCGATCGGTGCCGTCGGAGTAACCTTTGCGTCCCGTGCCGCTCATCGCGGTGAGGGCGACTTGATGGTTGCCGGCGGTCGCGTTCCGCGACGCCCCGAGCAGGTAAACCCCTTCGGATTTACCTGCGGGGACCGTGACTGGCGTGGCCGTGCTGATGCCCGTCGGCTTCCAGTCCATCTGAACCGTCACGGGGCCATCGTAACCCTTCTCGCGTTCGACGGTGAACTTGAGCGACATCTCGCCATTCTGCACGAGAGCCGATTTGGGCTCCACGACGCGGACGATGAAGGGCGACGTCTCGGCCACGGCCAACGCGAGTTTATCGATCGTCGCGTGCAGGTAGTAATCGTTATTGCCGTATTGATTCATCATGATGACCTGGCGGTAGCCGCTGATGAGCGTCTCGGAACTGCTAACCGGCCGGACCTGAAGATCAATCAGGGCACCCGCCGCCTCGGCATCGGCGGACGCTTCGAACACGACGGGCACCTTGGTCATCCCGGTCGTCAGTTTCGGAGCATGCATGGTCACGCCCTTGGGCAGGTTGAGCGCGACGATTTCGAGTTCGCCGTTGAAGGGCTTGTTTGTGTTGAAGATCGCGATCTGGGCGGTGAACCGGTTGCCGGCCGGGATGACGATCGACTGCCGCAACTGCGGGGCGTTCTGGTTCTCCGGTTCCGGGGCGATGTAGGTGTAGACCGCGTTCTGCTCCGGCTGAGCTTCGATGCGGTAAACATAATCGCTGCCGCCTTCGCCGCGTTCGTCTTCGATGCCGAGCACATACTCGCCATCGGCCGGGACGGTGAATTCGAGAATGGCATCCAGCATGTCGCGATTGAGGCCGCCCGCCGGCGGATTGCCGAGCTGGTTGGGCCGAGCGTCCGCGGCTCGCAACGGCGCGGCATTCACTTTTCCGCCCACTTGCTTTATCCAGATCATCGGGTCGACCGGCGAACCCAAAGCCTTGGCCAAGGCGTGGAACTTAAACTGCTCGCCCTTCTTCGCCTTGAAGCGGAAGCAATCGACGTCGCCCGGCTTGCTGATGATGCCGTTGAACGCCGCCGGCAGATCGGCGATCGGGGCGTTGGTCATCGCCTCGGCCGAGTCGTTCGGTTCGGTTTCGAGCACGTTGGGGAACGGCGAAACGCGCAACCGGTTCGGCGACGACGACGGGACATTCGTGTCCGGATCGATGGCCGTGAAGGCAAAGTCGGCAGGCGTCGCGGGGAGGCGAACCGTCTGATTCCACAGGCCGCGCGGATCGCCGAGGATTTGTACTTTCAACTCGGCGCCGACGGGTCCGCCGGCGGGATAGATCCCCGTCGGCCGGGTGAAGGTGCCGACATGCAAGTTGTAAGCTTCGTTAGCGCCGTTGAACATACAGTGCCGCACTTCGACAAAGTAGGCCCCATCGCGGGGAGCGACGATCGACAAAACGGGATCCTGGACGAAGAGAGCGGAGTCGTCGGCCGCGGCGAGTTTCTTGCCTTCTTCGTCAAGAATGGCCAAGTGCAGATCGGGGATGCCGCGATCGACGCCGATGCGGGCCGCTTCAATCTCGGCGGAAACGCGTTGGCCCTTCTTCACATCAAGGCGATATAGGTCGGTGTCGGTCGCCTCTTGAATGCGGCCGATCACGGTCGAGTTCGCGGTGATGACCTTGGCGTTCTCGCGCTTGTCGTTCCGCTTCAAGGTAGTCTCTTCTTCTTCCACCACGGGGTACGGGCTGACGAAGAACCGATGATATTCCGTGAGGCCCGTACTGGTGCGGAGACGCAGGCCATGCGCTCCGAGCGGGCACTCGTAGGCGATCTTCAGTTTCACCTTCACGCGCGTGCCGACTTCGGCATTGATCTTGGTGCCGTTGTAATCGATCGGCCCTTCCGAAGGTTCAACCGACTCGACGGTGATACCGGGCTCGTAAAGGAGCACTTCCTTCGGCAGTTCCAGATAGCGGCCAGTGAGATAAACGGTGGCCGTGGTCCCACGCTGACCGGCGGGCGGCAGGATCTTCGCCAGCTTCGGCGTGCCAGCCGCGGCGTCGTCCGTCGTCAGCGAGAAGCCGGAGCAAACGAGAATAGCCCAGAGAGAAAACCGTAGAAGATGTCGCATGGGAAACTCCAGGCTGCGGAAGCGGGCGAGCGCCTCTCATGATAGCACATGAATGCCAAAGGCAGGGGCGAGAATCGAGACAGCGGCCCGACGTGTTTCAGGTAGCACGCCGGGCAGACGCCTCGACGCTCGCCCGAGACTGCCCACGAAAATATTCGGCGGGAATTAGCCGACCAGGTCTTTCACCACGTCGCCGCCGTCGATGATTTCGATCGGCCGGCCGCCCGGGGCCATCAGTTCCTTGTCGGCATTGATGCCCATCTGGTGGTAAACGGTGGTCAGCAGATCTTCCATACGGACCGGGTTGTCTTCCGGTTCGCTAGCGGTCGAGTTCGACGAGCCATAGACGAGACCACGCTTGAAGCCGCCGCCGGCAACGGCAACGGAGTAAACGCGGGGGAAGTGATCGCGGCCGGCCGAGGCGTTGATCTTCGGCGTGCGGCCGAATTCACTGGTGACGAGCACGATCGTCGAGGCCAAAAGTCCGCGTTCATCCAGGTCGCTCACCAGACCCGCGAGGGCCGAGTCGAGACCCGGAGCTTGCCGCTTCATCGCTTGTTCGATGCCGGCATGCATGTCCCAACCGCCGTAGGTGACGGTGACGAAGCGGACGCCGGACTCCACGAGACGGCGGGCCAACAAGAATCGCTGGCCGGCTCCCGTGCCGTACTTGGCCTTGGTCGCGTCGGTTTCCTTGTAGATGTCGAACGCCTCACGGGCGGCCTTCGAGCTGATCATCGCGTAAGCGCGTTGATAGAACTCGTCCATCGCGCCCAGGGCTTCGGCGTTGCGGGCCATCTTGCGGAAGTGATCATCGACGACGGTGCGAATTTCGCGGCGGGTGCCGAAGCGGCGATCGTCGACGCCCGGTGGCAGCTGAAGATCGCGAACCTGATAGTTCGGGCTGCCGGGATCGCTGCCGATGCCGAAGGGGCCGAACTGCGAGCCGAGGTAGCCGGTGCCGCCGTTTTCGGTGGCGTTCGGGACGGACACATAGGGAGGAAGGTCGGCGCGCGGGCCGAACTCATGCGACACCACGGCGCCGAGGCTCGGGTGTTCGATGGCCGGGCTCTTGCGGTAGCCGGTATACATCGTGTAAGTCGCCCGGCCGTGATCCGCTTCCTTGCCGGCGATCGAGCGGATGATCGTCATCTTGTCCGCGACCTTCGAGACGGCCTGGAAGTTCTCATTCAGAACGACGCCCGGCATCTTGGTTTTGACGACGCCGAAGGGGCCGCGGTATTCAAGCGGCGCTTCCGGCTTCGGATCCCACGATTCTTGATGAGCCATGCCGCCCGGCAGGATGATCTGGATGACGCTCTTGGCAACGCCTTCCTTGCTGATGAACATCTTCTGATCGGCCCGGGATTCGAGCTTGAGCACATCGCCCAGCGACAGGCCGAGCGCGCCGACCACGCCCACGCGAACGAAATCGCGACGGCCAACCTTCTGGAAGTGGGCCGGATCTTGTTGCCAGGTCACGACGTCTCGGGAAGACATGATTGTTCACCTTTCATACGGCGGTAGGATGTTCGGAAAGCTATTCAGCAGGTTTCGGAATAATTCGGCGAACGGGCGGGGTGGGAGTCATTATCGGCCAATTATGGATCGAAAGTAAGGGCATCAGGGCGCGGAACGTCCTCACTTTAATGTTGGTATCATAATCGACGTCAGGCAGGGAAGCAACATCTTCTTCGCCTTCCGAGCTAAATTCTTTCACCTATACGTTGAACACCAGTCGGCCTCGAAAGACTCGGCAGACTACCCAATTTCTGCGAGCAGAAAAGGGCCGCAGCTGATTGCCGCCTTACCCCCAGCCCTCGCCCATCGACCAGCACCTTTTCATAGACAACGTGGTGATCGCGAACACGTACATGGGCCGATGAAGTAGCCGGTGCTCGCATCGCGAAAAAAAGAAAAAGCCACGCCAAGGATGACGTGGCTCGGGTTGATCAACATCGTCGAAAATGATCACTTGGGCGGCACCGCTTTCCAGCCATTCAAGGCCGTTGCGGGGTCGATGTAACCGTAGTTCTGGGCAGCCTTTAAGGTGTAGCCCCAAAACGTGCGGGTATCATTCGGTGGGTTCCGCGGGTTGTGCAGAATCGCTTTCTCTTTCAGTTCGAAATGTA
>Ga0105047_10017452_pt1 | contig 11191 bp, 5 predicted proteins | sample MAT04_FD_78384 | JGI IMG/M metagenome (GOLD analysis project Ga0105047, IMG submission 78384) | Freshwater microbial communities from Lake Fryxell liftoff mats and glacier meltwater in Antarctica - MAT-04 (megahit assembly) | ecosystem: Environmental > Aquatic > Freshwater > Ice > Liftoff...
GGAAAATCATGGATATTGCCCAGCATGTCGAGGATAATCTGAAAATGCAGATGTGGTGACCAATTCCCATTTTCATCTGCCTGACCTATGGATCCGAAATGTTGACCTTTGGTGATAGACTGACCGACGGAGACAGTAACCAAACTGGATTTACTCAGGTGTCCATACAAGGTAAAAAACGATTTTTCTGTTCCAAACTTATGTTTGAGAATAATGGTAGGGCCATAATCCTTGTCCTGATCATTATTGTAAATGCTGAAGACCACGCCATCAAGTGGTGCAAACAACGGAGTATGTCCATCTAGCCAAAAATCGACTCCCAAATGTGCGGTTCTGTATAAAGGGCCATGGTTTCCTTCTTTGCGGTAGGCATTGGTGCTGTAAAATGGCCGTGTTTCAAGATAACCATTGACTACCATCGTATCCGGATGTTTTTTTGTCCATGCGCTGATTCTACATGCCATCAAATCATTGTCTGTAAAATCTACTCTATGTCCTAACCATGTACTGCCGACTGACATATCGATGTGACTTGCTTCCTTTATTCCCGTCGTTGGAAATAAATCTGATATGCCAAATGGGTGATCTTTGGCCCAGATGTTAAAAGACGACTGATTTGGGTGCGGAATCATACCACAAGCATTCCTGAATGAATAATAAGCCAAATGTTCATCTACATCTATCCATTGCCGCAGTAATGCCCAAGCAGGTTTTTCACTGATGAGCAAGTATTCATTATTGGGTTCAGCAATCTTGTTTCGGGCCGATTTGGTGACGCTGATGATCAATCTCATGGCTACCAAAAGATGTAAAACTTTAAGCTCAGCATCCTGCAAAACAAACTTTTTGTGGTATCCTTTTACGATATGTAGTGATGCTGCCAGTGGATCCGGTTTTTCCATTACAGCATAGGCTATGCTTATGGCAAGATCATTAATGGTGCTAGTATACACAGCATCTCCAAAATCAATGATAGAGACTACTTCAGGATGGGTTGACTTATCGCTTACAAGAATATTGTTGTCATTGGTATCGTTGTGAATAACACTTTTTCTTAATTGGCCCAAGTGATTTTTTTGTGCAATAAACTTTTTTAAAAAATGAGAGACAATGATATTTTGATCTGAATCGAATAAGTGAAAATAATTTTCAATCCACAGCGCCTGATCGATATCCCACTCAAATGCTCTTTTTGCAAATGGATGATGAAAGGATTGCAGCGCCATGGTGATTTCGCCACCAGCTTTTCCAAGACTGTACAATAATTCATCTTTTATTGGGTGTACTGTTGACCATAATCTGCCATCGATCCAACTCAGCATTCTTACCAAACGAACTTCACCAAAGTGATCTGTAAAGGTAGAATAAGGATTTCCTTCTTTGTTTAGAATGATTTTTGGAACAGTCAATTCCGACGTTTCACCCACAAGATGTAAAAGGATTTTTAGTTGGAAATCGACGTAATCATAGTCCATCCCCGGGCGGCTGACTTTTAAAATATAGGATAGTTCATCGGAAGTTTTGATGCGGAAATTGAAATCGACTTCACCCGCAAGTGGGATGGCTGCTCCTACTATACCAAAATGTATTTCTGAAAGTGAGCATGCCTGGTCCGTTGTAATCTGAAGATGGGAATATATAGGTGGTGCCATGTTTTTTTGTTTCTACTTACTGGCGAAAGTAGTAATTTTTTTATAAAATGGAGCAACTGACTCCCTTAAACCTAAACGATGCTTAAGAAAACGTCATGCAAAGTAATAGCATTAAGGTATCGTTAATCAGCTAGTCTAAGGACTTTATTTGGTCTGACTTTTAAAGTGGCTCCGTCAGACAACTGCAGCGGTGTGATTAAGATACACTCTCCGTTTGTGGGCGGATCGATAATTATAAATTTATTGCCCGAAAGGGTGGTGGGCGCAATCCTGTTTCCCTCCCAGTTGGAAGCGATATTCCAGTCTCCGCTTCCCATAAAAGTATATACAGAAGATGCTGGTGGATTTACAGGCAAATTGGATTTAAATAATCCCCCATTATGACCGTTGTTGGTATAACCTATGGCATACAGATATCCAAGAGTATCAAAGTTGAGTTCAAGTATATTGGCAGTAGCGGATGGTAGTCCTACAGAACTTTGTATCCAATTGGTGGTTGCATTCCATATTGTATTATAAGCCATTCGAACTCCTCCATCTTCACAGGCCAGATATATGTTGTTATAAATATCAAAAATCAAATCCTGAATACCACGAACAGTAAGGTCAGGATCTGTAAATTGAGTCCATATATTTCCGTTTTGAGTCGGTTCAGAATACCATAATGAGTGTGTCCACCAATCGCTCCCTGCAAAAATAGTTCCGTTTTCATCTAATTCAATTTCAAGTACATTTCCATACCAGGGAATAGAATTGCCTACACCAAGTATAAATGACTGGCCTCCATTATCGGACCTTGAGACACCTTCGGTTTCACTACCAACAAAGATAGTATTGTCTTTACTCACATCTATATCCCAGATCGCCGAAATCATAAGTGGATTATTGTTCCAGGTGGCTCCGTTATTGACTGAATAAGACAAGGTAGTGGTACCCGAAAATCTGGAAGAAGCCCATAATGTATCTGCTTTGTGTTGTTTTATTTTTGTGTACAGGTCGCAGCCATTTGCAGCCACCTGAGTCCAGTTGTCACCATTATTCACCGAGCGGTAAATGGCCCCTTTTGGTTGACTGTTGTACGCATGAAAAAGTATATCTCCTGCTGCATTTTCAGTAATTTGCAACACATTAAAATGTGCAACTCCAATATTGCGTAATTGCCAGGAAAGCCCATTATCAACAGATCTCCATGGGCCTATTCTGGTCCCGACAAAGAGTGTACCGTTTCTACATGCTTTGAAGCAAAAAATACTTCGAGGAGCATCCAGCCCTGCATTTAAATCTGACCAATGAAGACCACCATCCAGGGATTTGAAAATGCCGGAAGCTCCTGTATATATATTTCCGGATAGAGAAAAAACGATGCAACCAAAAGCAGTGGTGTATAAGTCATTGACTAGCGGGGACCATGTATTGCCATTATTTACAGATCGGTATATCTGACCATTGCCTGAACTACTTCCAGTATAAATTCTGTTTTGAACATCTGACGCTATAAAAGTCATATCCACAGCCGGTAATCCTGATTGGATGGAAGTCCAGATGCCACCTGAAGTGTGGCAACGAAATATATTATTGCTGTTGCAAACCGCATAAATGGTATCATTGGCCGAAACGACGATCTTTGTTACATATTTATTGGTCATCGGGTCACCCACGATAGTCCAGTTATTATTGATACCATCATAGGCATACACGCCGCTATTAAAGACGCCGGCATACAAAACTCCCGATGTGCTCATAGCAAGTTTTCTGCCCCATTGCGGAAGATTGTACGTGATATTATTCCATTTGACGCCATTCCAGGAGTAAACGGAGTCTGCAATCGACATCATATACATATGACCATTAATCCCTTTTACAAAACTGGTGGTCAAAATAGTTCCCGTAGGCAAACCATTGTTTATAGCCGACCAGTTTCCATTGCTGTATTGATAAACGCCGTGTGACCCGGTACCTACAAATATTTTTTCATCCGTGGACAACTTCAATTCTCTAATGATAGAATCAGGGAGACCTAAACTTATATTATCCCAGGTTACACCTTCATTTTCAGACTTAAAAATACCATATGATGAAGTGGCAGCATAAATGGTGTTATTTGAACTAACATCTATGGTATGTACACTTTCATTTGGACTATGTTTCTTTTGCCAAGTTACTTGTGATGGTAGTGTATTAGAAAAAAAAAGCAATATAATAATGAGGCTATTTTTTGTATAAAAAATCATACTTTCTGAATTTGATTATTTCAATAATGACACAAAATTAGTCTTTATTGCTCCTTTTTATCCAATTTTTTTTATTTCAAACGGGGTAAATATCCATTAAGGTGGTTGTTTTAATGAAAAAGACCTAAATTTGAGACCACTCCGAAAACGCAATTTTAGGATAATCAAAGGTTTTTTACCCTGGGCCAACCTCAGGCGCCAACCCCCGGCCCCTAAAGGGGTGAACACCTATATGGGTGAACACCTAAAGGGAAACCTTTGATTATCAGTGCAGTAGAAAACATTATTTACTAAGTTTAACCCAAATTCCGCATTAGACTTTATTCGAATGAATATATGACAAAATAGTTGGCATTGATCGGAGATTTTATCCCGAAGGTGTAGCCTAAGCTGCAGCGAGGACATAAAATTGAAAATGAGGACAAATATGAAGTTCATTTCTAATGCGGATTTTGGGTTTAAAGTTGAAATTACTTTTCGGAGCAGATTCATCCTTCTATTTTTCATTTGAGAATGGTATCTATTTGGCACAACTAAGAACGTATACTTTTTGCTTGTCGGATGGGATGATTGATGAAAAGGGGCATTTATTGAATAATTTTATATTTAAGTATTATTAATTTTCTATAAAATGAATATAGTTTAATAAATAATAGAAAATATTGAATATTGTCTAAATAAATAACATTTACTTTATACAGTATATGGATAAATTGATATAATGCTATATATTTGCATCATCAAACGTGATAATAACATTGTGAGGTGTTGAAATTGGCAGACATGCCCTCCTGTCTCGGGGGTAGGGATAACACGATAAACGAAAGGTATGGGTTGACCACAAAGTTCCGGTCATCGGAATTTGCCTTTTGGCTAAGTGCCTTGTGGAGGTTCGAGTCCTTCTCTCACAGCAATATTGTAACACAGTCTCCTATGTGTAATTGATGAATAATAAGGAGGATTGTAATGAAATGAATTAAAATTGGTTGGTTTGGATTAAAGAAAACAGCAGTGGATATTAACATTGCTGTTTTTTTTTGCCCTATTATATTTTTCGCTCTCCAATCTGTTGTCTCCACATGGCGTAATACAATCCTTTCTCTGCCAGCAAAGTTTCATGGCTTCCTGTTTCGATCACTTTCCCTTTTTCCAGCACAAAGATATTATCCGCATGCATGATGGTTGATAATCTATGTGCGATAAGTACCATAATGTGTTGTTTTGAAGAGGAAATTTCCTTAATTGTATCCGTGATTTCTGTCTCAGTAATAGAGTCAAGCGCTGATGTTGCTTCGTCAAATACAATCAATTTAGGATGGCGAAGAAGTGCCCTTGCTATAGAAAGCCTTTGTTTCTCCCCTCCTGAAATCTTAATTCCACCTTCACCTATTACTGAATTGATGCCGTTATCGCTTCTGTCCAACAAATTCTGACAGGCAGACTTGTGCAACACGCTAAGGATATCTTCATCCGAAGCTCCCGGATTTACAAAAAGTAAATTTTCTTTGATCGTTCCGGAGAAGAGTTGGGTGTCCTGCGTTACAAACCCTATCTGATGTCTGAGTTCCTCAATGTCTATGGATAGTGAATCTATGCCATTGTACATGATATGGCCGTACTCAGGGTTGTATAATCCTACCAGTAGTTTTACCAATGTCGTTTTTCCCGAACCGGATGGCCCGACAAAGGCAATGGTCTGTCCTTTTTCAACACTAAAATTAATGTCTTCCAATGCATTTATGCCACCTGATTTATGTTTAAAAGAAACGTTGTCAAATGCAAAAGTCTCCAGATCATTTATTTTTTGTGGATGTTCCGGTTTAACTTCGATCGGAGTGCTCATAATATTTTTAAAATTGTTGAGCGACGCCTCTGCTTCCCTGTAGGAAAGGATGACATTGCCCATTTCCTGCAAAGGGCCAAAAATAAAAAAACTGTAAAACTGAAGGGTCATAAGCTGACCAACAGTCAACTCATCTTTAAAAATCAATACTAAAAGGAAAAACATAATGGACTGACGTAGTAAATTGACGAAGGTACCTTGAACAAAACTTATACTTCTGATGCTTCTTACCTTTTTAAGTTCCAGTTGAAGGATTTTTAGGGTAGATGTATTCAGTCTTTTGATTTCCTGGTCCGTTAGACCCAGACTTTTGACCAGTTCAATATTTCTGAGACTCTCCGTAGTGGCGCCTGCAAGAACATTGGTTTCTTTGACTATATTTTTTTGTATGGCTTTGATCTTTTTACTCAGAAAATTGGTCAATGCAAATAGAAAAAAGGAAGCTACAAAATAAATGAAAACAAGTCTTGGTTCTACTGAAAAAGCATAAATCATGACAAAAATGATCCCTACCAGCGATGCAAATAAAATATTGATACAATTGGATATAAATTTTTCAGAATCAGAGCGTACTTTTTGCAAGATGTTAAGTGTTTCCCCACTTCTTTGATCTTCAAACTGTTGGAAGGGTAGCATGAGTGAATGTTTCAGCCCGTCTGTATAAACTCTTGCGCCAAATTTCTGGATAATCACATTGGTTACATAATCTTGAAAGGCTTTGGCGATGCGGCTGACCATAGCAACTCCGACCGCTGCTAATATAAGTAAACCAACTCCTTTTACATAGTCACTTTGTATAAAGGATGTTGGCTTTGAGGCAAATCGGTCAATGATTTTACCAAATATATAGGGATCAAGCAAGGAAAAAGTCTGATTTATGGCAGCAAGCAGCAAGGCAAGAAATATTAAACCTTTATAGTTTTTGAGATATTGAAAAAGTATTTGCATGTATAAGAATTACTGGTATAGCTGTTGAATTGATTAAATCGGCTTTTAAACCAATTTATTACTGCAATGGTTTAGGCGGGCTATTTAAACTATTGGAATTTGCCTTAAATAGCTTCAAAATACCCTGTTTTGGTATTTTTTTGGACCTTATCCCAAAGATAGTACCGACCATTCATAGCCACATAGACACCATGCGGTAAGCTCTGCACAAAGGCAAGTGCTGCTCCGAGATTAAAAAAACCATCAGATGAAGTACCAAAAGCATAGGGTATCATAGCTCCGGTAAGCACTATCGTTTTTGGTATGTTATGTTTGGCAATGGCTGTTGCCGTCTTTACTATACTATCCGTGCCATGGGTGAGCACAATTTTGTCAAATTCACTTTTTTTACAACTGTATATGATAATTTCTCTGTCTGCTTCAGACATTTGAAGGCTATCCAGCATCATGAGGGTTTTAATATCTATATCAAGGGTACTCCTGCCACGGTCAAACATCTGGTGCAGGTGTGTATCCTTAAAATAAAGCTCACCAGTGATGTAATTGTATTCTTTATCGAAAGTGCCTCCGGTGACAAAAATCTGTATTTTGGCTGTTTCAGACATAAAAAAGTATTTTAAGGGCGCAAAGGTAAATATTTTTGCTGTCATTCTGATGGTATGGCTTTAAGACATCCCATCGGTAATCTAACATACAAAATTTTATTATTGAGTCCGCTCCGAAAATACTTACTTTTTAATAATCAATCGTTTTTCGCCAACATCTTATGAATGTTTTGGAGCTTACACGGGATATATAGGACTTGGCGATGTGGTATTACCACGTCGTTTATTTAAATTTGGTAATGTAACTAATTGTGTATTTGTACCCGTTTGTTCAGGTATAACTGGTATAGGTTCTTATTATGCTGATATATTTTATTTTATAAATCCTGCCCCTAGTCCCGTTTGTATGACATTAAATGGATATATTAATGATAATAGTAATGTCATTTGTGCAACAGCTGTATTAAATGATTGGAACATGAACGACCATGTCAAAATTTATTATTAGATTCTGGTTTTGGATGGATTGGTGTAGGGAACTTTAAATTTTTTGATTTTTTTGCCCCGGCAAATAGCACTTTTGCCGTTGTTTTTTATACTTTTGGATCCGGGGTATATGTGAATAGTTACGGGTTTTCTTTTTCAGCTAACAATGTAATATGTGGTTGGAATACTACTTCTATTGGTCAGAATTGTTCAAACAATACAACCTATCATCCAAGTACAGAAATTTTTACAGTTACCAGCACCAATTGTTACTACCCAAATTCCTTTACAAGCGATCAACTTGCATTTGCACAGTACGATCTTTGCGGCGATGGAAGCATCACGGCACGGGTGACAAGCATCACACCATTGGCCCAGGGATGGGCAGGCGTCACGATGAGAGAGAGCAATGCAGCGGGAGCTAAGAAAGCGCAATTGATGACCAATCTAAGTAATTTCAGCAGAAGAGAGTTCAGAATGACGACCAATGGTCAGGCTTATCCGCAGCAGTTCCCTAGTCAAAACAGATACTGGTTGCGCATCAGTCGTACGGGCAATCAGTTTGTCATGTACGTATCTCTTAACGGTACCGCCTGGTCTTTTGCCGGTGCACAAAATATCATCATGGGCAGTTGTATAGAAATGGGTCTCGTAGTAACGAACTATAATCCAAACAGCACAGTGACAGCCACCTTTGGCAATGTGACAGTGACGGGTGGCAGTATCAACAGACCTGCGATTAATACTCAGGAAGATATTCTAGGAGCAGCTGATTTCAGCATTTTGCCAAATCCAACCAACGGACTAATAGAAGTTGATTTGGGCAGTTACGGCCAAAGAAAAGTACAATTGGACTTGTACAATATGCAGGGAAAATTGCTTCGATCTGCAAATATTGAAACGATAGGAGGAAAAGAAGAAATCGACCTTACATCTTTTGCCAACGGCATGTATCTTATTACGGTCAGAGCAGAAGGATTGCCTGATGTGGCCAAAAGGGTAGTGCTAAACAGCAATCAATAATCAGAAAAACAGCACTCAGATATGAATAGCGGCCGGGACAGATTTGTTTCGGCTACTATTTTTTTTATATCCTCTCGGTTGGATGGCTTTAAGACATCCCACCGATATTTGGAGGTGTACCTGTTGGTATATTTTGATGAAAGAAATCTTTTTAAGTTCTTTATAACCCCCATTTGTATCTGCTTATTTGCACTTCAAAAATCCTTGCTTTTATCCTGAAACCTTAAAAGGATTCAACATCTGACGTATTTTGAACCTGGTAAATATTTACTTTCTCCTTTCACTTCTCCTCTCTTCAATGGTAATGGGGATTTTTTTTTCAACTCACTTTAAATATTTATTCGTCCAAGAAAATATTCACACCAATAAACCGACATTCTACGTCAAATAATTACAATCCCATCACTTTCATTTTGTGACAGATAAAAAAATTTGAATTTTTGCAGCATTCAAAATTTGAAAGTGTCTTATATGCCAATAAAAATATCCAATCTCAGTAAGACGTACAATAATGGTGTAAAGGCATTAGATAATATTTGCCTCGATTTCAATAAAGGAATGCTTGGTTTACTAGGACCTAATGGTGCAGGTAAATCCACTTTTATGCGAACACTTGCCACTTTACAGGAACCAGATAGCGGAAGCATCTTATTTGATGAAATTGATGTTCTGAAAAACCCAATGGAATTAAGAAAAGTGTTGGGCTACCTACCCCAGGAGTTTGGAGTGTATCCCAGAGTTTCAGCAGAAGAACTTCTTGACTATTTCGCAATTTTAAAAGGCATTACTTCTAAGAGTGAAAGAGGTAAAATCATACAATACGTTTTAGAAATTACTAACCTGTACGAAGTAAGGAAGAAACATGTAGAAAGTTTTTCAGGCGGGATGAAACAACGATTTGGCATCGCACAACTTTTATTAAACAAACCCAAATTGATCATTGTAGATGAACCAACAGCTGGTTTAGACCCTACTGAAAGAAACCGCTTTCTACATGTACTGAGAGAAGTCGGAACAGACAATACTGTAATTTTCTCTACACATATAGTTGAAGATATTAAAGACCTCTGCCATGAGGTTTGTTTTATGAATAAAGGGAGGGTTTTAAAACAAACAACTCCTACAATGGCGATTGCGGAAATACAAGGCAAAATATGGGCAAAAAATATAAGCAGAACAGCTTTGGAAAATGAAGAATCAAAATACAACATCATCTCTTCAAAATACAATGCAGACAATAGTTTGACTATAAGAATTTATTCAGAAAATCAAACAGATAAAGGATGGAATGCTGTTGAGCCACAGCTGGAAGATGTTTATTTTATTTCATTAAATAGCTTAAACTAATGTTTAAATCCATATTTACCTACGAACTCAAATACTGGGCTAAGAATCCTGTAATATATTTCTATGGTTTTACTTTCTTCTTGTTTGCCTTGTTATCGGTTGCAGGAAATGCAGGTGTTTTTAATGAAATGAACGAAAGCCAAAGGAGTATTGCCAACTCGCCATTTGCATTATACAGTTTGATGGCACTGGCAACCAAGTTAATACTTTTTATTATTCCTTCTGTAATAGGCAACTCACTGTATAGAGATTTTAAAAATAACGCCCATAGCATACTTTATAGCTATCCCATTACTAAGCTAAGTTATCTATCTGCAAAATTTTTAAGTTCCTTTACTATACTTTTTTTTATTGTATTGCTATTTTTTTTAGGCTGTTTTGCAGGAACACAGATCGCAGGAGTGAATAAATCTCTTGTGGTTGCATTTGATTTTTCTGCATACTTGCAATTGCTGCTAATTTATTTTTTACCGAATCTATTTCTATTCAGCACTTTGGTATTTTTTATTGTTTCACAAACACGAAATTTATATACAGGATTTATATCGATAGTTGTTTTGTTGATCATGCGGGAAATAGCGACAAGACTAACGGCAGGCGCCGAAATCAGTTTTATAGCAATATTGATTGAGCCTCTGGGGGAAACAGCCACTTATTTCGTTACCAATAATTGGAGCATATCGGAGCAAAACATTAATTCTTTGCCTATTTCTACAATTATTATCCTTAACAGACTCTTGTGGTTGGCTTTGTCGTCTGTTGCAGCATATGTAACCTATCGTTTATTTTCATTTAGCCAGAACCCAATTGTTTTTAATTTATTTAGCAAGAGAAAAGAAAAGAAAGCGTTGCATTATGCTGAGCATTTTTTGAAAGTAGAATTGCCTTTTGTACATTATAATTTCACTTTTCTTTCAAATATTTACAAATCATGGAAACTATCAGCGATTGAGTTTAAATCGGTAACCGCTACTGGAGCATTTGCAAGCATTGTTTTGGCAGGTGCCGTTTTTGTGTATGTTTTATTGTCTCAGATGAATTCCCCCTATGGCGTAAGAGTATTGCCTGTAACATGGGTTATGTTAGCATTTCCTGTTTTATTTTTTTCTCTGCTTA
>Ga0105047_10017454_pt1 | contig 11190 bp, 8 predicted proteins | sample MAT04_FD_78384 | JGI IMG/M metagenome (GOLD analysis project Ga0105047, IMG submission 78384) | Freshwater microbial communities from Lake Fryxell liftoff mats and glacier meltwater in Antarctica - MAT-04 (megahit assembly) | ecosystem: Environmental > Aquatic > Freshwater > Ice > Liftoff...
CACGTGGTACGACTCCATGAAGGCTTCCTGGCAGGCCTTCCAGTTGACCGGCATGATCTTCTCGACGTGGGCGACTTTCACGCGGCGTTCGAACGGGTACGCGGCGAAGTGCTCGTCGAGGCCCTCGAGGTGCTCGCTGAGCGGGTCGGCGTCGAGGTCGGGATTGATGAAGACGAAGCCGTGCCAGGTGTCGGCCAGTGCTTCGGGGAGCGAGTAGTCGGCCTCGGTGACGCTGGGGAAGTCCCACTCGCACGGGATCTCGTTCAACGACCCGTCGAGGTTCCACGACCAACCGTGGAAGGCGCACCTGATGACCTTGGCCCCTTCGCCAGGTGCATCGCGCAAGCGCCGCCCGCGATGCAGGCAGGCGTTCCGGAATGCCTTGATGCCGTCGGCGGTGCGAACGATCAGCCATGACATGTCGGCGATCTCGTACACGTGGTAGTCGCCGACGTTCGGGATCTCCTCCTCGAGACACGCGAATTGCCACGTGCGACTCCACAGCTTGTCGACCTCGAGGGCATGGAACTCGGGCGACGTGTAGTACCAGGCAGGCACCCGGGTGTTACCCTCACGTAGGCCGACGCGTGACTCGCGGCGCAGCACGTCGGAGACCGGATGGGAGTCGGCGTCGAGGAGTTCGCTCAGGCTGATGCCGGCAGATCGGTTGGTTCCGGTGATCGTTTCGGTCATGGGTCAATCGTGCCAGGTCGGAGTTTCCACGAACGGGCCGAGCACCTGCTGCATCCGGAGTTCTTCGGGGATCAACTCGACGCCGATCACCCGATCGATCTCCTCGTGCAGGTGCCAGATCCGGCGTTCCTGGTAGTTGATCGGGATGCCCCGCAGTGCCGGCGACGCCATCGATCGTTGCATCGGGGTCATGTTGCGCTCGTCTTCGGCCATGATCTGGTTGTACACGCGGCGCCGCTGTTGCCAGTGGTCGGGGAGGTGCTCGGGATCGAAGCGATCTTCACCGTCGGGAGGCAGGGCGTAGTAGATCCAGTCGAGCCGGGTGGTGTCCTTGTCGATCGGCCAGAACAGGTTGACGGGAAAGCCGATCCGGCCGAGTGGGATGATGGCATTCGGGAACAGGCTGACGGCGCTGCTGGTGCAGTCGACCATCGGTGGCACGCCGTCGATCGTGGGGAACGGCGACTGGTCGAGATGATGCCAGTCGTCCCACCCAGCCAGACCCATTCGTTCGCAGTGCTGAGTGGAGAACGGGGTGATCATCCGGCTGTGTCCGTTCGGGTACAGACCCATGGCGGCGCCGCGGTTGTCGAGCACGCTGACGCCGTCGTGGGAGTGGATGTGGCGGAAGTGGTACACCTCCAAGAAGGCCTCGGCGGTGATCTTCCAGTTGCACGGCACCACGCGCGACTCGCGGTACACCTCACGGAGCCGTTCACCCTGGAACGGTTCGAGCATGTCCCACGCTGGCCCGAGCCAATCGCGCAGTGGGGTGGCGTCGGGATCGCGATTGACGAAAACGAAGCCCGCTGCGGTGTCGCAGCTGGCCTGCGGCAGGCAACGCTGCTCCCAGTCGAGGTCGACGAAGTCGCGTTCGTCGGGCACCGACACCAACGTGCCGCCGTCGATCTCGTAGGTCCACGAGTGGTACTGGCAGCGCAGGCGTCGCGCCGACCCCTGAGCGTCGCGCACGACGGGGGCACCTCGGTGTTGGCAGGTGTTGTGGAAGCAGCGGATCTCGCCGTCGGTGCCACGAACGATCAGCAGGGGCACGCCCAGGCCGTCGAAGGTGACGTAGTCGCCGGGCCCGGGGACGTCTTCAGCTCGGGCGGCGATGACCCAGGTGTTCGGCCAGAGGTGCTGTTGTTCGATGTCGTGGAACGCCGCGCTGGTGTGGCGAGCCGTCGAGATGTCGTGGAACGCCGGGAAGCCGGGCGGGGGCGCGACCCGCTCGAACTCGTAGCGCATGCGGTCGCGGATGCGGTCGACCAGCGCGTCGTCCACGGGATCAGACCTTGGTCGTCGTGGCGCCGGCGGGGGAGTTCGCGAACATCGCCTCGGAGTCGAACCCGATGCGAGCGTCCGGATCGATCCGGATCACCACTCGCCCCGGCGAGTCGAGGTGATGCACGAAGGCGGCCTGCGCGGCGTCGTTGCCGGGGCGGACCTTGCGAGCGAGTACGGGGGAGAACCAATCGAGCGTGGCCTGGTCGTCGAGCACGGTGGCGTGGCCCTTGTAGGTGACTGCCTGGCTGATCCCGATGTCGGTGCCACGGCTGCTGATCGCGATCGCGACGCGCGGCCGGGCTTCGACGGCGGGGACTCGTTTGCGGCGACGAGTGCAGGTGAGCCAGAAGGCGTCGTCGTGATGCACGAAGTTCATGATCACGCCGACGGGGTCGCCGGCTGACGTGCTCCACATGAAGGTGCACTCGGTCTGGGTGGCGAGCAGCGTGGCCTCGCGATCACCCGACAGCGTGAACGTCGAGACGTCCTCGTAGCTGTCGGTGTACCCGGACTGGTCGTCCGTTGGTTCGCTCATGAGGTCTCCTCGACATCGTTGCCAGGGGTCGTCCTCGACGGAGATCGCCGGACGCCAGGCAGCTAAGTTTCGCTCCTGGTAGACGTCGACGACGAAGGGGAGGGGCGATGACGACGAGGGTCTCGAGCATGGACCGCTGGATCACCGACACGGAGATCAGTTCACGGTTCCCGTACTACACGAGGGCCAACGCCGACGAGGTCGGACCCGAGCCATTCAGTCCGCTCGGTTGGAGCCTGGGATGGATGAAGGGATGCATCCCAGGCGTCGCCGAAGGGTTCGTCCGCTTCGGTGTGCTGCGCCACGAGGAGTTCGCACTCGACCCGCCGGAGGTGTTCGGCAACTGGGGTGGCTACTTCTACAACCAGCTCTCACTCCCGCGCACGATGGGCGCCCGCATGCCCGGAGCGTCGCCGGACGCGATCGACAACGCGTACTTCGGTGACCACCCCGGTGTGCCGCCCTACACGCCACACCCCGACGACGACGACGAGGTGCAGAGCGCCAAGCTCGCCGAGACGATGGCGTGGGTGATGGGCGCTCAGGGCTTTCCGGAGCAGGTCGCTGCATCGCTCATGGCGATCGAGCACGTTCGCGCCCGTCCCGACCTGTCGGCGTTGTCCGATGCCGAGTTGGTGGCGCGAGCGCGTGAACTGGCCGGACCGGCGCTCGAAGACGCGTGGACCCAGTATTGCCAGACCGCGCTCGGCATCTCGCTGGGGCCGGGCGCCGTGCAGGCGATCTGCGACGCGATCGGTCGGGGCGATGATGCAGCGAAGCTGCTCACCGCTGTCGGCGACATCGAATCGGCCGAGGCGCCGGTGTTGATGTGGGACCTGTCGCGACAGATCAAGAACTCGGCGTTGCTCACCGAGGCGTTCGATGCCGGTGTCGATGCCGGTGTCGACGGTGTGCTCGACCGTCTCGGCGCGTCGAACGATGCCGACGCGAACGCGTTCATGGAGAAGTGGGCCGAGCTGATCGCAGCGCACGGTCACCGGGGCCCCAACGAATGGGATCTTCGGGCTCACTCGTGGACGACGAAGCCGTCGATGCCGCTCGGCATGCTCGAACGTTTGCGCCACCAGGACGACAGCAAGTCACCGCTCGAAGCTCGCGCCCGCGGCGCGGCAACTCGTGAGGCGCTCACCGTCGAGCTACTCGCCCTCGTCGAGGGTGACCCGGAAGCGCATGGCACGCTGCAGGCCGGGATCGCGTCGGCGGCGCTGTTCGCTCAGCTCCGAGAGCTGGGCAAGAACTCGTGTATCCGGTTGATCCACGAGGCCAAGCTGGCGCTCATGGAAGTCGGTCGGCGATCGGTCGAGCGCGGTGAACTCGACGACCTGCAGCAGATCTTCATGCTGACCGACGACGAGGTCGACGGATTCCTCGCCGACCCTGCAGCGCTGAGCGCCGAGCTGCGTGAGCGTGATGCGGTGTTCCACGAACTCGCCGACCTCGAACCGCCCTACATCGTCAGGTACGAAGAGGGCGTCCCGCCGATCTCCGCCTGGCCCGAGCGGGGCCAAGGCGGTGGAGCGAGTGTGGCTGTCGGCGACGTGCTGCAGGGAGCCATGGGCGCACCGGGCGTCACCACGGGGATCGCCAGGGTGGTGCTCGACCCGTCCGATCCCGGAGCGGTCGGCCCAGGCGACATCATGATCGCGCCCACCACCGACCCGTCGTGGGTGCCGCTGTTCCTGGCCGTCGAAGGCATCGTCGTCAACGTCGGCGCCGTCGGCAGCCACGCAGCCATCATGTGTCGCGAACTCGGCCTGCCGTGCGCGGTGTCGGTGATCGATGCCACCGAACGAATCCCCGATGGCGCCACGATCGAGATCGACGGCTCCACCGGCAATGTCACCATCCTGACCCTGCCGTGACGATGAGCCCCGACGACATCGATACGTTCTTGGCCACGCCTCGCGACGCAGTGCTGTCGGTTGTGCTGCCGTCGGGTCGGGCGATGGGCACACCGATCTGGTTCCGCTGGGTCGACGGTGTGGCGCGCTTCCAGAGCCCGACGACATCGGCCAAGACCGCAGCGCTGATGTGTTCGTGGCCAAGGTCACCCAGGCCCTCGCCGTCGGCCGACGGTGGGTGAGCTTCGAACTCGACCCGACAACGGTGATCGCTCGCAGCCAATCGCTCGGCTGATCTTGACGTCCGGGTACTGTCGACGTCGACGGAGGAGGTGAGATGACTGCAACAGGGTTGAGTGAGAACTGGGCGACCTTGTGGGAGGCGTTCGCCGATGCGCAGCCCGATCAGACGGCGGTCGTGATCGGCGAGACCTCGCAGACGTGGCGGGAACTCGACGACCATGCGGCCCGGCTGGCCTCGGCTCTCGCTGCTCGCGGTGTTGGCGTCGGCACTCGGGTCGCGCAGCTGATGTACAACTGCCCGGAGTACCTCGAGTCGTCGTACGCCGCATTCAAGCTTCGAGCAACGCCGGTCAACGTCAACTACCGGTACAAGGCGCCGGAGATCGCCTACATCTGCGACGACGCCGGCGCCGAGGTGCTCGTGTTCCACGGGTCGCTCGGGCCGCAGGTCGCCGAGGCGGTCGCGTCGATGCCGACCGTACGCGTGCTGCTCCAGGTCGACGACGGCACACCGTTGATCGAGGGAGCCGAGTGGTATCACGACGTCGTGGCGCGCTCGGAACCGGCGGCACGCATCGAGCGCTCCGGCGAGGACACGCTGATGCTCTACACCGGCGGTACCACCGGCAACCCGAAAGGCGTCGTGTGGCGCCACGTCGACCTGTTCGGAGCGTTGGCCTTCACGGCCTACATGTCGGCAGGCATCGAGGTGCCGACCACCCCGGACGACGTCGGGCGGATCGCGTCCGAACTGCGGGCCGAAGGCAAGAGCCCCGTGATGCTGTGCGCGCCACCGTTGATGCACGGAACCGCGTTGTTCCTCGCGATCGGTGCGTTCGTGATGGGTGGCACGGTGGTGCTGCTCGGGAGCCGATCGTTCGACGCCGACGAGTTGTGGGACCTCGTGCAGCGCCATCGGGTCACCCAGATCTCGCTCGTCGGCGACGCGTTCGCGCGGCCGCTGAACGAGGCGCTGGATGCGGCCGAGGCCGACGGTGTGATCCACGATCTCACGTCGGTGACCCGGATCGTCTCGACCGGCGCAACCTTGTCGGCGGATCAGAAGCGGTCCTTCCAGCGTCGGCTCCCGAACGCGATCATCATCGACATGATCGGGGCCTCCGAGGGTGGCCCGTACGCGATGTCGATGACGATGCCCGGCACGGAGCCACCGGCCACAGCGGTGTTCACCGCGCCGGCGAATGTGGTCACGATCGATCCGCTGACCGACCAGGTCCTGCCACGTGGATCCGACGTGCCGGGGATGCTCGGCGCCACTGGGCCGATGCCGCGGGGTTACTGGGGCGACGACGCCAAGACCGCCGAGACGTTCCGAACGATCGACGGGGTGCGCTACACCGTGCCGGGCGACTTCGCCACGATCGCCGACGACGGCACGGTCACGCTCCTCGGTCGGGGTTCGATGTGCATCAACTCCGGCGGCGAGAAGATCTATCCCGAAGAGGTCGAGGTGGCGGCGCGCACGCATCCGACCGTGATCGACGCGAACGTGGTGGGTGTGCCGCACGAACGTTTCGGTGAGACCGTGGTGCTGGTGTGCTCGGTGAGCGCGCCGACGTCGCAGGACGACATCATCTCCACGATCAAGGCGTCGATCGCCGACTTCAAGGCGCCGCGTCGTGTGGTGTTCGTCGACGAGGTCTACCGCGCCCCCAATGGCAAAGCCGACTACCGCTGGGCCCGCGACCAGGCCCTCAGGTGAGAGCGGCGCCCCACCACTGTTCGAAGTGGGGGAGGACGGCCGCGTCGACCAGTTCGACGATCAAGCCACTCGGGGGCTGGAGATAGGTGAACATGCCAACGCCGTCGCCTGCGCTCGGATCGTGTTGCGTTCCGACCAAGGTCCAACCCAGCGAGACGAGCCGGTCGGTCTCGGCCTGGACGTCGTCGGCCCACACGCCGACGTGGTGTGCGCCAGACGAGTGGCGGCCGTCCCAGAACGTGTCGGGCGGACCTTCGAGGAGTTCGATGTGCTGTGGCCCCTCGGCGGAGTAGGTGTACTTCAGGTGGATCTCCTGCAGTCCGCTGCCTGGTGTCCAGAGCGTCTGCGCGAGGTTCTCCCTGGGCTCGGCCCAGGTGACGCCCATACCGGCGCCGATCTCGTCCATCGCGACCTCGAGATTCGGTACCCGCACACCGATGTGGAACAGGCGCTGGTAGTCGACCATCGATGGCTCCGATCAGGTGGCGTCGAGGGCGGCGGGATCGCCGAGGAGATCGGCGATGGTCTTGCAGAACGCGGCAGCAGGCGCACCGTCGAAGGCCCGATGATCCCAGGTGAGGCTCAGGGTGAGCCGCTTGCGCTCGCCCATGACACCGTCATCGAGCACCACGTCGTCACGCAGTCGGCCGACACCGAGGATCGCCGTGTTCGGCGGGTTGATCACCGGGGTGAACCCATCGACGCCGAACATGCCGAGTGTGCTGACCGAGAACGTCCCGCCCTCGAGGTCGGGCAGCGCCAGGGAGCCCGTGCGGGCAGCTTCAGCCAGGCGTGACGACTCGACCGAGAGCGACGCCAAGTCGCGGCTGGCCGTCTCGCGAATGACCGGCACGATGAGGCCATCGTCGAGGGCGACCGCCATGCCCACGTGCGCCGTCGGGAGCAGCGCGACCCCGCCGTCGGTGATCTGGGAGTTGACCAGCGGGTGCTGGCCGAGCGCCCGGGCGGCGGCGGCGACCACGTAGTCGGTGTAGCTCGGTGCCGCGCCGGCTTCCTTGCGGCGGGCTCGATCGGCCACCACGGCGTCGAGATCGGCGTCCATGAACAGGGTGAGCTGCGCCATCTGACGCAGCGACTCGTGCATCCGCTTCGCGATGGTGCCGCGCATGCCGCTCAAGCGGATGGTTCGAGTCGGCTCCTGGAATGCCTCGGGCAACGAGGGTGCCGATACGGCTGGCGGCGGCGGCGGCGTCGGGGCGCCTGCCGCGATCAGTTTGCGAACGTGATGGGCGACGGAGTCCTTGGTGATGCGCTGCTCGACCGGGTCGATCGGCACCGGGGCGAGATCGATGCCGAGGAGATCGGCAAGGGTCCGCGCCGCCGCCGTTGCCGGCAAGCCTGCGCCGGTGTTGATCGCGGCGGGGCGCACAGGCTGGGGGACCGCGGCGGGAGGCGGTGCCGTGGGAGCAGGCACGTCGTCGAGGTCGGCGGCGATGATCCGACCGCCGGGTCCGGTGCCGTGTACGGTGCGGAGGTCGATGTTGCGTTCGGCGGCCAGTCGCTTGGTGAGCGGTGACGCGACAACTCGACCGGTGTTGATCGGCGCCGCGGCCGCAGGGGTTGCCGCAGCGGGAGTCGCCGCAGCAGGCGTAGGGGCAGCGAAGGCGGCAGTGGTGTCTGCCGCGTCTGCGGGAGACGACGCTTCGGGGGCGTCTTCGTCGTCGCCGAGGAACCAACCGATCCGTGTGCCACACGCAAAGGTCTCGCCGACCTGCCCGACCCGATGCAGTCGTCCTGTGCCGGCCGCCTCGACGTCGGTTTCGGTCTTGTCGGTTTCGATCCGCAAGAGCGGCTCACCGGCGGTGACCGAGTTGCCGTCGTCGGCGAACCATTCGGTGATGGTGCCTTCCTCCATCGTGAGACCGAGCTTCGGCATCAAGAATTCAGTCGCCATGGGCGTCCTTTCGTCGGGGGGACACGTCGAACAGTCGTGAGCGGGCGGCGGTGACGAGTACCGCCTCGACATCGATGATGCGGGGGCCGGACGCTTCGATCGACACCGTGATCGTCGCCTCGGCGCCGACTGGTGTGGTGCGTTCGCCGTCGTAGGCCAACACGCCGCCGCTGGGCAGGTCGACCGGTTCGGAGAACGCGAGCGGTTCGACCGACTGCACGTCGACGGTGGCGAAGGTGCCAGGTGCGAGCGGCACCCGCACGCGCCGTCCACCGGGTCCGAGCCGGATCAGCACGCCGCCGTCGGTACGCCGATCGACGGGGTACACACGCCCAGCGATGCTCGCCACACCGGTGCTGGCCGGTTCGGCGATGGCAGCGACGACCCAGCGGATCGTCGACGGGTCGTTCACGGCGCGGGCGCCGACGAAGGCGGTCTCGATCAACGCGGCCTCGACCAGCGCAGTGTCGTGGTGGACCGTGTCGTGGCGGGGGTCGTCGACGCGGAGGGCGACTCGCTTGGCCTGGTGGCTGGCATCGGCGAGGTCGATCGCTCTGCTCGCGACCAGTGCGGCGGCAACGCCGGCGGTGGTGCCGTCGAGCGTCGACGGGAACACGTTGTTGGTGCCGGTGGAGAGCGCGATCAGTGGCGCATCGGGCCAGCCGATCGCCACGTCGCGGCACGTTCCGTCGCCGCCGAGCGCGATGATCGCCCCGGCCTGTTCCTTCCACATCGATCGGGCGGCGGCCACGGTGTCGAGATGCGACCCGGTGAGTGGGCTCTCGACGAACTCGATGGGTCCATCGATGCCCTCGACTGCTCGCTCGGCGAGTTGATGGGTGTCGGTGCTGATCAGGATGCGCTCGGCCCCCTGCTCCAGGGCGCCGACGACGACCCGCCGGACGATGCCGATCTTGACCGCATCGGACGTCTGGCCCGCTGCCGAGACCAGCCGACGGATGTCCTTGCCGGCATGTGGGTTGATGATGACGCCGACCGTCGACACGTCAGCGTGCGCCATGGTTCAGATCCCGGGGCGGGCCAGTGTGGCGCGGATGCCGGCAACGATGTCGTCGACCGAAGGGAGATAGTGCGCCTCGAGTATCGGCGAGAACGGCACCGGTGAGAACGGTGCGGCGATACGGCCGACGGGTGCGTCGAGGTAGTCGAACGCCTCTTCCTGGATCTGCGCCGCGACCTCGGCGCCCAGGCCACCGAAGCGGACCGCCTCGTGGACGACGACGGCACGGTTGGTCTTCTTGACCGACTCGATGATCGTCGCGGAGTCGAGCGGTTGGAGCGTACGGGGGTCGATCACCTCGACGTCGATGCCATCGGCTGCGAGCAGCTCGGCGGCGGTGAGTGCTTCGTTGACCATACGTCCCCATCCGATCACGGTGACGTCGCTCCCTTCGCGCAGCACGTTTGCGACGCCCAGCGGGATCTCGTAGGACTCCTCGGGCACCTCGCCCGACATGCCGAGGAGGCGCTTGTGCTTGATCATGATCGTCGGATTGTTCTCGCGGATGCAGGCCGTCATGAGGCCCTTCATGTCGTACGGGTTCGACGGATGCACCACCTTGAGACCGGGGATGTGGCAGATGAGCGCCTCGAGCGACTGGCTGTGCTGCGCAGCGGCGGACAGCCCACCACCGCCCCCGGTGGTGATCGTCAGCGGGATGGTGGCGGCGCCACCGAACATGTACTTGAGCTTGGCTGCCTGATTGACGATCTGGTCGAAGGCGACGCAGATGAAGTCCATGAACATGATGTCGACGATCGGTCGGAGCCCGGTGACCGCCGCACCGACGCCGAGGCCGATGATGGCCTGCTCGCTGATCGGGGTGTCGACCACGCGTCGTGCGCCGAACTCGGCCTGAAGACCGGCGAACGACTGGAAGACTCCACCGAACGCACCGATGTCCTCGCCGGCGCAGAACACGTCGTCGTCGGCGGCCATCTCCTGGCGAACCGCCTCGTTGAACGCCTGCACGTAGCTCAGTTTGCGAGTCATGCCGGCGCGCCTTCCATGATGGTGTAGACGTCGTCGAGTACCGCTTCGGGATCGGGCAGCGGGCTGTCCTCGGCGAACTGGATGGCGGTGGCGATGTCGGCTCGGAGTTCGGCCCACACGGCGTCGAAGTCGACGCGGGTGGCGGTACCGGCGTCGATCAGGCGGTCTTCGAAGGTGAAGATCGGGTCGCGCTCCTTCCACACGGCGACCTCATCGTCGGTGCGGTACTTCAACCCGAGGTTCTGCACGCCGTGGTGGTTGTAGAAGCGGTACGTCTTCGCTTCGATCAGCGACGGGCCGTCGCCCCGCCGGGCACGGGCCGCCGCTTCGACGGCGGCCTCGTGGACCGCCACGACATCCATCCCGTCGACGATCACGCCTGGCATGCCGTAGCCGGCAGCGCGGTCGACGATGTCGGTGATCGCCATCGTGTCCTTGCGGGCGGTGAACTCGCCGTACTCGTTGTTCTCGCAGATGAACAACACCGGCAGCTTCAACGCGCACGCCATGTTGGCAGCTTCGTGGAAGGCACCGATGTTGGTGGAGCCGTCACCGAAGAACGCCGCCGCAACGTTGCCGTTGTCGGAGTACTTGTTCGCGAAACCGGCACCGACGGCGATCGGTGCGCCGGCACCGACGATGCCGTTGGCGCCGAGCATGCCGACGTCGAGATTCGAGATGTGCATCGAACCACCACGACCCTTGCAGTAGCCGGTGGCCTTGCCCATCAGCTCGGCCATCATCTCGTTGAACTGGCCGCCCTTGGCGACGAGGTGTCCGTGGCCGCGATGGGTGGAGGTGATCTGGTCGTCGTCGCTCAACGTGGCGCACACGCCCGAAGCAACGGCTTCCTGGCCGACGTAGAGGTGGAGGAATCCAGGCAGCTTGGCGGCCTCGGCGAGCTTTCCGGCGGCCTCC
>Ga0105047_10017455_pt1 | contig 11190 bp, 7 predicted proteins | sample MAT04_FD_78384 | JGI IMG/M metagenome (GOLD analysis project Ga0105047, IMG submission 78384) | Freshwater microbial communities from Lake Fryxell liftoff mats and glacier meltwater in Antarctica - MAT-04 (megahit assembly) | ecosystem: Environmental > Aquatic > Freshwater > Ice > Liftoff...
GCAAGGCTGCCCGATGTCTGCTCCTCGCATCGCGGCGTCGTGGGTGTCGAACTCTCCCACGTCCAGTCGATCGTACCGGCGGGGATGTAGACGGTGCACGGAGCGTCGCAGTAGCCGATGTCGTTGAGGACCGGGCGCACCCAGGGACCGCGGAACGTCACCGTCCATGCACCGACAAAGCCTTCCCGGTTCCAGGTGAGGGTCTCGCGCGTGAAGCCTTGCCACTCCTCGGGCGCCTGGTCCATGGGGTCCGCTGGCGCAGCACCGGTGTTCCCAGGAGCGCTGCCTGCCGCGACCGCCGCCAGGGCCTCGATGGCCGAGCGGAGGTTCGGCTCGCTGGCGCTGGCGATCCAGATGACGTCCCGGTCCAGCAGGACCGCATACGGATAGCTATCGGTCTCCAGCGGACCATCACTGATCATGATCACGGGCTGACCCGCGATGGTCTGGTCCGTCCGCTGCAGCTCGCCGAAGCCGATGAAGTACACGTCGAGGATGGCTTCGCTGAGCGTGCTGGCGTCCCCACCGGGCAACTGGAAGCCCTGGATCATGTCGGTCAGGTCCGCTCCGAACGAGGCATTGGCCGTGGTCATATCCGCCGTCGACAGGCTCCGGGTGGCCAGAGCTGTCTCCAGTGCCGAGATCTCCGAGTGGGGCTCGCCCGCGAACGCCTCGGTGATCCAGGTCGCGAGGTCCTGGGTGAACGCCACCTCCACGGGTGCGCCAGCGATCGTCGCCGGCATTCGAGCGACCAGGTCCGACGGCGCGGGTGACGCTGCCTGTCCCAACCCGCCGCCCGGCGCGGCCAGGGTCAGGGCCAGTGCCAGGGACGCGATGGAACTCAGGCTGCGGCGAGACATCCGTGTCCTCCAGTCTGTGACGGAGCAGGCACGCCATCGCGCACCGACCACCAGCGTGTTCGCCAGAGATTAGCGTGCCGGCACGCACGCGACACGCGAGAGCGTGCCACGCACGCGACGCGCGCCCATGGGCGCAAGGGACCCTCCTGGCAGGCCACAAGGGACCTCCTGACAGGCCATCCGCCCGCTCGGGTCGGTGTGCTACGGTTGGCCGGAACCGTTACCGGAACACCCGGATGCCGTGCAGCCGGACGTCAGGTGATGTGGAGAGGGTCGAGCGGATGGGCGGTCCGAACGAGCCTGGCAGCGAGCCGTGGGAGCTGGGTGATCGAGGGGCGACCCAGTCCGATGCCAACGGCTCTGCTCGGAGCCGGGCGAGCATGCGCGAGGTGGCGGACCTCGCCGACGTGGCGATCTCGTCGGTCTCACGTGTCCTGTCCGGACACCCCGACGTCAGCGCCCAGATGCGGGAACGCGTGCTGTCCGCCGTTGCCCGGCTGGACTACGAACCCGACTTCCTTGCCCAGAGCCTGCGCCGCGGCCAGACGCTATCCGTGGGCTTCGTGCTCGCGGACATCTCCAATCCGCTGATGGCGGACATCGTGCTGGGCGCCGAGGCCGTGCTGCGCAGCGCCGGCTACTCGCTGCTGCTCATGAATTCCGAGAATGACCCGGCGCTCGACGCCGCCCATGTCCGATTCTTCCAGAGTCGGCGCGTGGACGGCATGATCCTGTCCCTGGCCAGCGAGACCGATGGCGCGACCCTCGACCTCATCGCCCAGGTCGAGGGACCCGTGGTCGTCATCGACCGTCAGCTCCCAGCGCGGCTGGGTGCCAGCGCCGCCGTGAACGACCACCGGGCGGGCATGGAAGCCGCCGTGGAGCATCTCATCGACCTTGGCCACCGCAGGATCGCGCTCATCACCGGATCGCCCGCCCAGCTGCCGGGCCGGGAGCGGATGGAGGCCATGCGAGCCGTCCTCGCTCGTCGACCGGAAGCGGTGGAGGCCATCTATCTCCCCGGTTCGTTCTCCACGGAGCACGGGGAGGCTGCCGCGCGTCGAGCGCTGAGCGCCGATCCACGGCCGACAGCCATCATCGCGGGCGGTAACCAGCTGCTCATCGGCTGCCTGCGGGTCATGCGCCAGATGGGTCTCCGTGTGGCCCAGGATGTGTCCCTTGTGACCTGCGACGACGTGCCACTCAGCGAGTTGTATGAGCCGCCCATCGCGTCCATCGACCGGGATACCGTGGGCCTTGGCCGCGTCGCTGCGGAGCTGCTCGTCGGGCGCCTGGTGGGTGGCGACGAAGCCCGGACAGAGATCCTGCCGACCTCGTTCAGGGCTCGTCCGTCATGCATCCCACCATCGATCGCCTAAGGCCACCTCGATTCGCCGGCACGCCGCGGCATCGACCGGGAAACCATTCCAGTAACGTTGACATGTGCCGCCACCGGCTCGATACTCACGCGTCACCGGGCCGTACTACGCGGGCTCCATAGCTGGGCCACGGCGGACCGAACGAGGAGGACCACACATGCGTATCGGAGCGCGCGGCGCAGGCATCGCCCTGGCATCCGCGAGCCTCATCCTGGCGGGTGCCGTGCCGGCATTCGGGCAGAGCCCGGCGGCCGACGGCTGGCCGGCGACCGGGACCCTCAAGGACGGGAGCACCTTCACGCTCGCGCCGCGGATCGCGGAGAAGCTGGCGAGTGGCGCGCCTATCAACTACGTCTTCCAGTACCAGTCGGCAAGCATCCCGTTGTTCTCCGACCAGTACCGGGCGGGCTACGAGACGACCCTTCCCCAGGCGCAGGCGATCATGCCCACCCTCGTGGGCCAGATCGTCGCCCCGCCAACGGGCGACAGCGGCATCGACGTCCCCGGTCAGGTGGCCCAACTCCAGGCGCTCATCGACACGGAGTCGGTGGACTGCCTGTCGTTCGAGCCGCCTGACTCCAATGCGTTCACCGCGGTGACGAATGCGGCCATCGCAGCGGGCATCCCGGTGTTCACCGTCGGCGTGACGTCCAACGGCAACGAGCTCACCAACTTCACCCAGGTGCCTGACCTTGAAGGCGCCCAGGCCGCGCAGATCGTGCTCGACTGGATGAAGGCGGAAGGCAAGGATCTCAAGGTCTTCGCCGTCTCCGGTGGCGACCCGACGTCCTTCTGGGGTCAGGGCCGCATGAAGTCCTTCCGCGAGACCATCCAGGCGGCCATTCCGGACGCCACGTTCGTCAACGACGAGAGCAGCGCCCTGAACGCAACGTTCAATGCCGGCACGTCGTATGACGCGTACTCCGCGTTCCTTGTCGGCCACCCGGACGTTCAGTTCATCGAGAACGTGGACGTGACCGCAGAGCACGCTGCGCGCGCAATCGTGGACGCCGGCCTCGAGGGCAAGGTCAACACCATCGGCTGGAACGTCTCGTACGGCCAGCTCGACGCCATCGACAAGGGCATCCAGGTCGCCGCGCTCGACCAGAAGTGGTCCGAGCAGGCGGGCTTTGGCGCTCTTGCCTGTGCCGATCTGCTCCAGAACGGCATCCTTCGACCCAATACCCAGGAGCTGTTCCCGGTGACCAAGGCCAACTCGGCCGACGCACGTGCAGCCCTGGATGCCGTCCTCGGGGCACCCGCCAGCGCGGCGCCCTGACTCGGTCGTCACCCAGTCACGCAAGCTGACCACCAGGGGCCGCTCTCCGTTGAGCGGCCCCTGGTGTGATGCCCGACGGCCCGTCACCCATCAGTTGAGAGATCGATGACCAGCACGGCCTCACCCCAACCGCCCGTCACGACGAGCAGCCGCGCCCAGGACATCGGCGGGGCACTGCTCCGTGTCGGCGGTGTGTTCATCACCATCGCCATCGTCATCGCGGTGTTCGCGATCCTGTCTGGCGGCAAGTTCCTCATCCCCGCGAACCTGTTGGGGCTGCTGCGCTACGCATCCACGGTCGCCATCCTAGGCATGGGCCTGCTGGTGGTCATCGTCGTGGGCGAGATCGACCTGTCGTTCGGCGCCCTCTATGGCCTGTGCGCGTCGACGATGGCAGTGTCCTGGATCATGTGGGACTGGCCCGTCTGGCTGGCGCTCATCCTGACCTTCGCCGTGGCCATCTTCTGGGGCTTGTTCAACGCATTCTTCACCACGGTCGTCAAGATCCCGTCCTTCATAGCCACCCTGGGCTCCGGGACGCTGATCTTCGGATTCACGCTCTTGGTGACCAACACCAAGACATTCAACTATCTCTACCCGGAACCGGGCATCACCCTGGAGCCGAGCGAAGTGGACTTCTTCCGGGGCATCGCCAACCAAGCGCTGCCGGAGCGGTTCCCGATGCAGGCAGTCTGGATGATCGGCATCGCCCTCGTGTTCTGGCTCCTCCTGAGCCGGTCCCTGTTCGGCTTCCGAATCAAGGCCATCGGTGGCAACCCGGAGGCGGCGCGTCTTGCCCGTCTGCCGGTGCGCAAGTACAAGGTGGCCGCGTTCGTCATCTGCGCCATGATGGCGTGTCTTGCGGCGATGCTGGACTTCTCGTTCATCGGCTCGACCCAGCCGAGTGGCGGTCAGTCACTGCTGTTCCCCACGTTCGCGGCGGTCATCATCGGCGGCGCGAGCCTGTCAGGTGGGCGTGGCAGCGTGGCCGGGACACTCGCCGGTGCCCTCCTGCTGGCGGTGCTGGCCAATGGCCTTGCATTGCTCTCGGCGGGTCCGTTCGCACAGCAGGTGCTGCTGGGAACCGTGACCATCGGCGCGGTCGTGCTCGACCAGTACACCAACCGTCGGCGCAAGGCAGCATGATCAGGCCGCGACCCGAGGCCACTGCCACGGGTGGCGTCCGCATCCGCGGCCTCCGGAAGCGCTACGGCGACACCATCGCCCTCGATGGGCTGGATCTTGATGCCTATCCCGGGCAGATCCTGGGCGTGGCCGGTCCCAATGGCGCGGGCAAGAGCACCATGGTCAAGATCCTGGCCGCGGAGACCGTCGTGGACGACGGCGAGATCCTCGTCGACGATGCGCCATGGTCCGTGGACATCGGGGCCCACCGCGTCGCGGTGGTCCACCAGGAACCGCAGCTGTTTCCGAACCTGACCGTGGGCGAGAACGTCATGGTCGGTCGCGAAGGGACCCGTTGGCTGCGCCGGGACCTGCGAACGCAGGAGCTCATCGTGATGCGCGACCTTGGCATCGACGATGTTCGTGATCGCCTGCTGGAGGATGTGCCGCTGGCGGTGCAGCAACGGACGGAGATCGCCAGGGCGCTCGTCCAGGACGCGCGGGTGTTCCTGTTCGATGAGCCCAACTCGGCACTCACCGAAGAGGAATCGAACGACCTCTTCCGCCGGATGCATTCCCTGGCGGACGCCGGCCGAGTCGTCATCCTCGTCAGCCACCGGTTGGCGGAGTTGGTGCGGCACTGCGACCGGGTCGTGGTCGTCCTCGACGGCAGGACCGCCTTGACGCTGGAGGGGGAGGCGCTCACCCAGGAGGCCATCGCTCGCGAGCTGGTGGTCGTGACGGCCACTGGCGACGACCGGGTACGAACGGCGCACTCGGCGGGCGCGACGGAGACGCCCGTCGTCGAGCTGCACGGCTGGTCGCATCGTGGCGGCGAATTCGCGGATGTCGAGCTCACGGTGCCGGCTGGGCGCATCGTGGCATTCGTGGGCGTCGAGGGCTCGGGCGCTCGTGAGTTGGTGCGGTCGATCGCCGGGTTCGAGCCGGGAACCGGCACGCTGCTGGTCAAGGGCGTCTCGACGCCGGGTGGCGTCGCCGCTGCCAGCGGCTTCGTGTCCGCTGATCGGGGAGCCAGCCTGTTCGGCAACATGTCCGTTGGGGACAACGTGGTGTCCCGTTTGGATACGGAGATCACTGGCGCGCTCAGCTCGCTCCGACGGGGTCGGATGCGCTCCATAGCTTCCGACATCCGGGCAACGTTCCGGGTCAAGAGTCCGTCGCTGGGGACACCTATCCGATCATTGAGCGGCGGCAACCAGCAGAAGGTGGCCATCGCAGCTGCGGTCGTGAAGCGCCCTGCCGCGCTCGTGCTGGAAGAGCCGACCCGGGGCGTCGACATCGGCAGCAAGGACGAGATCTATCACTTGCTGCGCGACTACGCCGCGGAGGGGCATGCGGTCATCCTCTATTGCACGGAGGTGCCTGAGGTGTTCGATGTCGCCGACCGGGTGTACGTCGTGTCGGACGGCCGGGTCTCGGAACCGCTGGATGTGGCCGTCCACGAGGACGTCAAGGCGCTGGCCGCAGCCATCACCCGGCGGGAACGGCACCAGGTCCCCCAGACGGTGGCATAGGCACGTCGGGCTCCGGCGGCCGACCCGCATGAGACCGTCCGCAGGCACGCGACCACGTGTCCTTGTTGGCTGCCTGTTCCTCGAGGCCAACTCGTTCGCTCCCGGCCGGACGACGCGGGCCAACTTCGTGACCGCCGGCGTCCTCATCGGCCAGCAGCTCACCCGGGCGGCCCTGCCATCGGGCAAGGAGCTCGCGGCCGCATGGGATGCGCTCGTCGATGCCGGCATGAGCATCCTGCCCAGCCTGTTCGCCTGGTCACCGCCCGGCCCGCGCCTGACCGCCGGCGACTTCGAGGCATTCGCCGCGGAGATCGTGTCGCGCGCCGATGCGACCATCGACGGGGTCTACCTGCAGCTCCACGGGTCGATGCTCGCGGAGGGCTACGATGACCCGGAAGGCGAGTTGCTGACGCGGCTCCGGCGTCGGTTGCGTTCGGGCGTGCCGATGGCCGTCTCGTTCGATCTGCACGCAACGATGACCCGAGCCATCGCGGACGCGGTCGACATCGTGACCGCTTATCGAACGTGCCCGCATGTGGACCTCGAGCGGACAGGGCGTCAGGCTGGCACGCTGCTGGCTGCCGCGGTGATGGGCGATGTGCGCCCGACCCTGGCCTGGGCGCCGCTGGCCATGACCACCCCGCCCCAGCATCACGACGACGCGTGGCCGCCGTTCCGACACCTGATGGAGCGGTGTGACGAAGCGGAGTCCCAGCCGGGTGTGCTGTCGGCGGTGCTGCTGCCGTCCCAGCCGTGGCTGGACGTGCCCGACCTTGGCTGGTCCGTGGTCGTAACCACGGACGGCAACGCCGAGCTGGCCCGCGTCACCGCGGAGCGGATCGGACTCGAAGCGTGGCAGGCACGCGCGTCATTCCTGGTCCCCGACGCACCGTCCATCACCGAGGCACTGGCAGTGGCACTCGGGGGACCGGTGCCCTACGTGGTTGCCGACGCTGGCGACGCGACCAATGGTGGCTCGGAGGGCGACTCCACGGAGTTGCTGCGCGCCGCCCTCGACCACAGTGACCGCCGGATCTACCTGACCATCACGGATCCGGCCGCTGCCCGGACGCTGCGGGCTACTCCGGTCGGCACGACCACCACCATGATCCTGGGAAGTGGCCCGCCGGGCGACTGGAACGAGGCGACACAGGTCGAAGGGGTGGTCCTGGCACATCCCGACGGCCGGTTCCGCTACAGCCATCCGTTCTCCCAGGGCATGGCCGGCGACCTGGGCACCTGCGCCGTACTCGGCGTGGGAGCGCTCCGCGTGGTCGTGCACGACCGCCCCGTGGGCGTCATCGATGCGGAGCCATACGTCGGCGCGGGTCTGCGGCCCGAGGACGCGGAGGTCCTCCAGGCCAAGTCGCACGTGAGTTACCGAGCCGGCTTTGCGCGAATCACCGAGCGCAGCATCGTGGCCGCGACACCCGGCCCAACGACCGCCGATCTCGCGTCGCTCCCGTGGCGTCGACGGGCACGTCCCCTGTGGCCGTTCGAGGATCCGCCATGGCCGTGGCGCGACTGGCCGTGGCGCGACTGACCTGGCGCGACTGACCCCGTGCGCGACGACGCGCTGGGGTACAGGCTACGCGCCGGGTGATGCCGCCGGTGCGCAGGCCTCGATGGGCACCAGGTTCATCCAGGTGCCTTTGAGGTACCACATGCCCTGACTCGAGTCATAGGCCATGAACACGTCCTCATCGACCACCCACGTCGCGTTGGTGCCGTCGACCTGTCCCAGCGCGTGCCCCCCGAACCGCAGGTTGGCCTGGTCGAACGTGGTCAGCGTCACGTCCATCTGGCCCTCCCCGAGCGGACCGGAACCCACAAGGTGGAAGGTGCCGATGCCCGGGATCGCGCAGTCGCTGGTGAAGGTCATGATCTCTGGATCGCCACCAACGAAGCGGACCGGTGACCACCCATTGGCGTTGGCTGAGGCCGCTGGGCTTGCCGGAGGACTGGGTTGCACGGACGCGGCAGGGCTTGTGTCCTGGGCAAGCGCAGCGGCACTCCCGGCGACGCACAGCGCCACCGACAGGATGGCGAGGACTGAGTGGCGCAGGCGCCGGGTGCCGGTGATGTGCATGGGCGGCAGTGTAGGCGCCTCCGAGCGGGCGCTGGGTGCCGTCAGGCTGGTGGTCGCAGCTCCCCGTAGCTGCCATGCGCAGTCGGGGCACGCTGGTCGGGTCGCGATCCGGGGAACGGTGGCGCGTTGGTGACGCGCATCCCGGCCACGTCCGAGGACACGGGTACGTGCTGCAGCGTGATGGGCCGCCAGGCTCGCGATACGAAGCCGATGGGCTGGGTCTCGGCTGGTTCCGAAGCCCGGACCAGGTCAGGGAATGCGCGGAACATGCCCAGGATCGCCTCGGCGGCCTCCAGGCGCGCGATGTGCGACCCAGCGCAGTGGCGTGGCCCGACGTTGAAGGCGAGATGGCCGAACAGGCGAGGACGCGTGGGGTCAAGCTCGGCGGGACGCTCCCACCGGACCGGGTCGCGATTCGCGGCCCCGTTGACGGCGATGACGCGCTCCCCCGCTCCGATGCGGACGCCCGCGATGTCCAGGTCCGTGGTGGCGGTGCGGGCGCGCAGGTGGACCACCGTGGAATGCCGCAGCACCTCCTCCAGGAACAGCGCGAAGGCGCCCTGGTCCTCCAGGGTCGCCGCGCGCGTCGGAGCGGGCATCTCGAGCAGGCGGTGAGTGGCGGTGCAGATGAGGAATGCCGTCGTCTCGGAGCCGCCCTCGTACATGAACTTGGCGTTGTCCATCACGTCCTGCTCGTCCCAGTCGGGCGAGATCTCGCGGCCAACCTGCCACAGCAGGCTGATGCCGTCGTCCTCCGGCCGATCCCGACGGGCCCGGACCGTATCGATGAGCAGCGGCTCCAGCTGTCGCGTCGCCTCGATGGCCGCCACTCGCACGTCCGGATCCTCGCCATAGGAATGGCGCCACGCGAGCACGGCTTCCATCCAGGTCTTCGCCCGATCGAGCGTGTCCGCATCGGCGTCGGGCAGACCCAGGACCCGCGAGATGACCGAGATCGGCAGCAGCCGCGCGAACTCGGCGAACAGCTCGAAGCTCGGTTCGGGCGCCAGCTGCGACAGGCGGTCAGCGACCAACGGTCGGACGGCAGCCATGGCGAGCGGCGCGATGGGCGTCGGGCGCCACGCGTGTGACACCGCGCGATGGAGCTGCTCATGCGGCGTGTCGACCAGGGAGCGGATGTCACGGCGGCCGACGATGCGCGGCGCGTCCGGCAGCGAGCCGGTCGGCTCCTCGAACAGGTCCTCCCGCCGGAGCACGAACGTGCAGTCGTCGTGGGACATGACCAGCCAGGCCTGCATGCCCGTGTCCCACGTGACCGGACCGGCCGCGCGGATCTGCTCATAGGCGGCATACGGATCGATGTCCCGCAGGTCACGCAGTGACACCGGCGCCAGCGGCCGCTCCCAGGTCAGGGTGGGATTCACGATCCGGTGGTCACCGTCGTGGGCACATCCAGGCGCGCCACCGCGTACGGTCCGAGCGACAGCCACACGACACCCTCGCGGACCTGGATCGGGGCGCCCGGGGAGGCCCGGAACGCCGCCGGATCGATCAGCGCCCAGGCAGCCGAGGCGTCATCGAGGACGCGCACGCTCGCGACATCCCCGGTGAGACCGACCACGCGGACCCGCTGCGCGACTGGCGTGACGTTCGCGACGAGCAGCCCGATCCCCTCGTCCGTCCGGATGGCGAGCCCGGTGACCGCCAATGGCTCGGTCGCCGTGGCGGCGAGCACCTCGCCACCCCGCCACTGGGCGAGGTCAGCGAACACGTGCCATACGGGGAATACCTGGCCGGGCACCGACGGGAAGCGATCGGGCATCGGCGAACCGGTCTCGGACTCCACGACACCTCGCCAACCTACCGTCTCGTACCACGTCACCGATGCGGTGCCGGCGGCAGCCAGTGCAGCGAGCTCCCCGACGGTCCACGCGGCACCCAGGAGCGATGCTTGCCGGACGTCCACGGCCGGCGGCAGGTCACCGGCCGCAGCGGGACCCGCCGGGTAGGGTCCGAACCGTGTCGCGAGGGTCACCGGGCTGATGACGATGGCACGGCCGTGCGGTGCGCCGTCGGTAAACGTGCGCGCGAACCGGACGACCTCCCCGGCACCCGCGATGTTCTCGACCATCGAGCCATCATCTGCGGCATGGACCGTGGGGCATATCGAGCAGCAGATGCCTTCGAAGACGGGGTCCGTGGGTCGCTCTCGATTGACGTCCGAGAAGTTCTGGTCGGTGCCACCGGCGAACAGCGCATGTGGGAAGGCCGTCCCAAGACGGTCATGGACGAGGCGCAGGATGGTCGTCGGCGTCGTGGACACGAATGCGCTGAACCCCTCGGCAAGTGCGTACACCAGCACTCGATCGATCCGCACACCGCTGCCGACGAGGTGCACCGCGAGCGCATCCAGGCGCGTACCACTCGACTCGTTGGCGGAGACCGCGAGCTCCAGACCCGCACCCACCGCCGTCGCATCCGTGATCGCCCGGTCGAGGGCAGCGACCCATGCGTCGTCGCGGAGCACCAGGTCCACCCGCACGTGGTCGGGGCGGAGCACCCGGACCAGGTCCGCCTCGCTGGCTCGCAGCGGCAGGCCACTACTCGCGCTGCCCAAGCCGAATCTGGGCATCGGGCCCAGCGACGCCCCGATGCGCAGCTCCGGATCGGCAGCCTCCACGACCCGCGGCCGCGCGCCGCCGTGTCGGATGGTCAGGACCTGTCGGATCCTCTGGCCGTCCGTGCTGTCGAACGGGAAGCCGAGGGCGAGGGGCGTCGCGTACGACTTGAAGTTGGCGTCGGTCCAGTTCCGGTGATCCTGGAGCTCCATCAGGTCGCCTTCGATGGCCATGACGGCCTCGGTACCATCGATGACCTCGATGGCCAGCTCCCGATACGGCGGGAACATGCCCGACAGCGTCCCATCGACGATCTTCTGGGGGTCGATGGCGTCCGGCAGGAC
>Ga0105047_10017456_pt1 | contig 11189 bp, 8 predicted proteins | sample MAT04_FD_78384 | JGI IMG/M metagenome (GOLD analysis project Ga0105047, IMG submission 78384) | Freshwater microbial communities from Lake Fryxell liftoff mats and glacier meltwater in Antarctica - MAT-04 (megahit assembly) | ecosystem: Environmental > Aquatic > Freshwater > Ice > Liftoff...
CAGATCCACGCAGGTGCCGAGCCGGACCCGACCACGGGCGCCCGCGCCACGCCGATCTACCAGACCACGGCGTACCAGTTCCGAGACAGCGATCACGCGGCGAATCTGTTCGCCCTCGGCGAGATCGGCAACATCTACACCCGCATCATGAACCCGACGCAGGCGGTCCTCGAGGCTCGCATCGCGAGTCTCGAGGGTGCGACCGAGACGGCTGTGGGTCTGCCCGGAGCACTCGTGGTCAGCTCTGGTCAGGCTGCCGAGACGCTCGCCATCCTGAACCTTGCCGAGGCCGGCAGCCACATCGTGTCCTCCGCCTCGCTCTACGGCGGCACGTACAACCTGTTCCACTACACGTTGCCGAAGCTCGGGATCGATGTCAGCTTCGTCGAGGACCCCGACGACCTCGAGGAGTGGGCGGCGAAGGTGCGGCCCGACACCAAGGCGTTCTACGCCGAATCGATCGGCAATCCACGCAACGACATCCTGGACATCTCGGGCGTCGCCGAGGTCGCCCATGCGAACGGCGTGCCACTGATCATCGACAACACGATCGCCACGCCCTACCTGCTCAACCCGCTGGCCCATGGGGCCGACATCGTCGTGCACTCCGCGACGAAGTTCCTGGGTGGCCACGGCAACTCGATCGCCGGGGCGATCGTCGACGGCGGCAGCTTCGACTTCTCCGCGAACGACAAGTTCCCGCAGTTCACCGAGCCGGACGCCAGCTACCACGGTCTGGCCTACTGGCCTGCCTTGGGTGCAGGGTCCTACATCATCAAGGCGCGGGTGCAACTGCTCCGCGACCTCGGCGCAGCGGTCTCGCCGTTCAATGCGTTCCTGATCATCCAGGGCATCGAGACGCTGTCGTTGCGCATGGACCGCCACGTCGAGAACGCACAGAAGGTCGCCGAGTACCTCGAGGCCCACTCCCAGGTCGAGTCGGTCGCCTATGCAGGCCTGGCATCCAGCCCCTGGCACGAGCGTGCGACGACCTACCTGCCGAAGGGCCCCGGCTCCGTTCCGGCCTTCGTCATCGCCGGTGGTCGCGAGGCCGGCAAGCGTTTCGTCGAAGCACTCGAGCTGCACAGTCACCTGGCCAACATCGGTGACGTGCGCAGCCTGGTGATCCACCCGGCCTCGACCACCCACAGCCAGCTGACCGAGACCGAGCAGTTGGGCTCTGGTGTCGAACCCGGCCTGATCCGACTGTCGGTCGGCCTCGAGTCGATCGAGGACATCCTGGCGGATCTCGACAAGGGTTTCGCCGCCGCAGCGGGCTGACCCCGTCCGGTTCAGGTCAGGTCAGGTCAGGTCTGCAGATTCAGCGATCGATGGTGATCGAGGGCGATCCGTCCTCGATCACCATCGTCGCGGGCATGCCGACGAGGTCCTCGAAGTTGCCGATCGACGACTCGGTGGCCACCTGCAGGACGAGACCCTTGTGGTCGCCGGCGACGACGGTGATCTCGACGTGGGTGTGCAGGCGACCGGCGCCGTCGGTCTCGTGGATCACGTCCACGACGAAGGCGTCATAGGTTCCGTCGGGCATCAGGTCGGGCATGGGGTCGAACTGTAGGCGGCACACGGTGATCGTCGTGTGGTTCCGGCGTGCAGGTTCCCCGGCGCAGGCTGCAAGACTGGTGAGAGTGAATGCTGAGCCGTCCGACCCCCGCCGAGCGGCGAGGTGGGCGGAGCGCCTGCCAGAGGGGTTCCGAGACCGGACCCTGCCGCTGGCCGCAGTGTTGGGCGTGTCGATCGGTGCGGGGGTCTATGCCTTCGAGTGGGTCGTCGAGCACCTGCTCGAACAGGTCAGGTCCGCCCCCGTCGGCGTGATGGTGCTCGGCCCGGGACTCGGTCTGGTGCTCGCGGCACTCGCGATCCGATTGGGGCCGGAGCCGCGGTCTCGTTCGACGGCGGACGAGTACCTGGAGAGCGTGCACGATCCCGGCCGACGTATCCCCGTGCGTGAGGTCGTGGCACGGATGGCGGCGGCCGTCGGCACGCTCGGATTCGGCGGCTCGCTCGGGCTCGAGGGTCCAGCGGTGTTGCTCGGAGCAGGGGCGGCGGACAACACCGCGAGGCGCCTCGCTCGCAGGATGGTGATCGATCACCAGGCGCTGCTCGTCGCCGGGGCGGCGGCTGCTGTGGCCGCGGTGTTCAAGGCGCCGGCGACCGGGGCGATCTTCGCCCTCGAGGTGCCGTATCGCAAGGACATGGCGCGGCATCAACTGCTCCCGGCGCTGGTCGGTGCGTCCGCCGGCTACGTGGCCGTGGTCACCCTGGCCGGAACCGAGCGCCTGTTCCCGATCGCCGGGAACCCACCGTTCGACGTCCGCGACCTCGGCGGAGCCCTGTTGCTCGGGGTGCTGGCAGGAGTCTCGGCCCGGCTGATCTCCCGCTCGGTCAAGTGGGCGAAGCACTGGGCTGCATCGACCACCGCGGCGATCCGACTGCCGTTGTGTGCCGCTGTGCTGGCCGCGGTGGCCTATGCCGCGTATGCGTTGACGGACCTACCGTTGGGCATCGGACCGGGGTACCTGGTCCTCGACTGGCTGGAGGATCCGAAGCTCGCCATCGGCGTGATCGTCGCGATGCTGGTGATCCGGTTCGTCGGCGTCGTCGCGACCACCGCAGGAGGCGGCGTCGGAGGGTTCTTCATCCCGCTGGTGGTGCTCGGCGGGCTGCTGGGACGTATCGCCGGCGCAGCCGTCGGCCTGGGTGGATCTGCGTTGTTCCCGATCCTGGGCGTCGCCGCGGTGCTCGGAGCGGGGTACCAGGTGCCGCTCGCCGCGGTGATGTTCGCGGCCGAGACGAGCGGCCGCCCCGGCTACATCGTGCCGGCACTGCTCGCGGCGGTTGCAGCGGACCTGGCCTCCGGCGGCGAGAGCGTGACCGACCACCAGCGCGAGCGAGCAGAGTGAACGGACCCGGTCAGCGCCGAACGACGGTGCTGTTGGTGGAGGACGACGACACCCTCCGGTCCACTCTTGCGACGATGCGCAGGGACCACGATGCCCGTATCGCCGACGTGGGGTGACCAATGGGCGCCGCGACTGCTCGCCGGTTGCAGACGGGACGAGGGGGCGGAAGAGTGGCCCGATGTCCGATGCCCATGCGCTGCCCGATCCACTCAGACCCTCGGGACTGCCGTACCCGTCGACCCCGGTCGTGGTGCGTGACCAACTACCGGACAAGGGTCCCGGTGCGCCCGCCTCGTGGGGCCTCAGGGCCGCGGCGCGGTTGTTCGATCTGCTCGCCGTGTACGTGGTGTCGGTCTCGCTGATCGGTCTGCTGGGAGTCGAGACGAACGCTGACGGCGAACTCGTTGGGCCCGTCTGGCCACTGTTCCTCTTCCCCGTGCTGTTCATGGCGTACGAGACGTTCCTGATCGGCCGGAACGGGCAGACACTCGGCAAGTTCCTGCTCCGTATCCGTGCGATCGACTGGAATCGCGGCGGCATCGCCAGCTACCAGCAGGCGGCGATCCGTGCGGTCGTTCCTGGCATCTTCCTGTTCGGCACCGTGGTCGGTGGTGCGCTCGGTCTGCTCGCCCTGATCCCGGTGGTGATCTACCTGTCTTCGCTCGTGAATCCCGTGTTCCGCGGTCTGCACGACCGGGCCGCCGGGACGATCGTGCTGGCAGCGCCGTGGGTGAAACGGCCGCGGGACGACTGAGCGCCTTTCACTGACGCGGATCGGCCCGGCCCCAAGTAGGGGAGCCGGGCCGATCGGAATCTCTCGTCGGTGTCGCCTCGGGCGACCGTGCCACCTCAACCCGTCGCGGTCGCAGCTGATTGCTGGCGGCGGGGCAGATGGCGGGAAGTCGGGCCGGACCCCGAGCGCTACCGGGTCGCAGCGACCTCTTCCTGCTGCTGCTTCGGCAGCGACTCGAGGACGATGTCCTCGAGGGAGAACGCTGCGTCGATCGGGTAGGCCTGCAGGCCCATCTCCGGGACGTCGAGACCCATGAGCTCGTCCTCGACCGAGGAGCGGATGCCACCCTTGGTGATCGAGGTCTGGATCTTGAAGAACCCGTAGGCGATGCCGAACATCACGGTCCAGATGACCACGACGGTGATCAGCTGGGCGATCAGCTGCTTTCCACCGAGCGAGACGTCGTAGATGATGCCGGTCACGCCGGTACCTTCTGTTGCTGCGGTTTCGGTGACGTTCCACAGCCCGCCGTACTCACCGGTGGAGAAGATGCCGACGGCGAGGGCGCCGAAGGAGCCGCAGATTCCATGCACGGCGACTGCGCCGACCGGATCGTCGATGCCACGCTTCTCGATGAAGAGAACGGCTTCGACGACGAGTACGCCGGCGATGATGCCGATGACCGCAGCGGCCCACGGATCGACGAAGGCACAGGGTGCGGTGATGGCCACCAGGCCGGCGAGCAGACCATTCGCGATCATCGCCGGGTCGGGCTTGCCCAGTCGCTTCGTGACATAGAACAAGCACGAGACCAGGCCGAAGGCGCCGGCGATGCCGGTGTTGAGGGCAGCCACGGTGAAGCGCACGTCGGTGGCAGCGAAAGTCGATGCGGCGTTGAAGCCGAACCAGCCGAACAACAGGATGAACACGCCGAGCATGGCCATCGGGATGTTGTGGCCGGGCAGCGCCCGGGGTGTGCCGTCCTTCGTGTACTTGCCGATGCGGGGGCCGAGCACGAGCGCACCGGCCAGAGCCGCTGCGCCGCCGGTTGCGTGCACGATGCCGGAACCGGCGAAGTCGACGTAGCCGAAACCGAGATCGGCGTTGTTGCCGAGCTGCGACAGCCAGCCGCCACCCCAGGTCCAGGCGCCGAAGAGCGGGTAGTAGATGGCGCCGCAGAACAGACCCCACCAGATGAAGCTCTTGAACTTCCACCGCTCGGCCATGGAGCCGGTCGGGATGGTCGCCGTGGTGTCCATGAATGCCACCATGTAGAGGAAGAAGGCAGCGACGGACGGCAGCATGGCGTCGGGGACGTTGCTCAGGGCGAACGCATCCCATGACCACCAGGCGAATGTCCAGTCGCCGACGCTGATGAGGCTCGAGCCGAGTGAGGCATCGAAGCCGAAGTAGCCGGCGTAGCTGTAGCCGCCGAACATCAGCGGGAAGCCGATAAAGAAGAAGCCGACTGCGCCGAGGCCGAAGATCGCCAGGTTGGTGGTCACGACGTGTGCCGCGTGCTTGGACCGACAGAAGCCGGTCTCGACCATGGCGAAGCCGGCCTGCATGAAGATCACGAGCGCAGCGCCGACGATGATCCACATGAGGTTGAGGCCGAAGCCGTCGACCGTCGTCGGTACAGCGCCCAACGGATCGAACACCGGCGCGTCCTGTGCGAACGCGGTCCCAGGTATCACCAGGGCCGCGCCGAGGAGAGCAAGACCAAGCGCGAGCTTGGCCTTTCGATTGTTGGTCACTCTTCTGGTTCCTCCTGCTTCGACGATCAGCCAGATCGGCGTCTCGTGATCGTCCGGGTCTCGGACGATCCCCTGCGCGGTATCAGCCCCGCTTCAGATGATGAGCAAGTTAAGAGCGGGTTGTTTCGTGGCTGTTTCGTCGCGTCGAAGGAACCGTGAACGGGTACTCCTCTACGCAGCGCCTACATCGTCTCTGCGAAGCTGACGACACCTTCCCCACGCAACACGTTCTTCAGCAATTTGCCCGATGCGTTGCGGGGGAGCTTCCCGTCCCACCTCTCGATGTAGGTCGGAACCTTGTACGGAGCCAGTGCATCCGCGACCCAGAGTCGGATGTCGTCGTCGGAGACGTCGCTGCCGACAGCGATCTCGATCACGGCCTTCACCTCTTCGCCGAGCGTCTCGTGCGGAACCCCGATGACAGCGGCGTCCGCCACCGCCTCGTGTTCGACGAGGCGGTTCTCGATCTCGACGCAGTAGATGTTCTCGCCGCCCCGGATGAGCATGTCCTTCGCCCTGTCGGTGATGAACAGGTAGCCCTCCTCATCCAGGTGTCCGACGTCTCCGGTGTGCAGCCAGCCGTCGATCACAGTCGCTGCGGTGGCCTCGGGCTTGTTCCAGTAGCCCGGCATGATGATGGGGCCACGCAACAGCACCTCGCCGGTCTCGTTCGGACCGAGGTGGTCTCCATGGGGGCCGGCGATCGCGACGTCGACCGTCGGCATGGGAAGACCGACGGAGTCCGGCTTGCGCAGACCGTCGGCCCCCGAGAGCGTCGTCGCCGCGGAGGAGGACTCGGTCAGCCCGTAGGCGTTCGTGGTCGAGCGGATGTTCGGGAACGTCTCCCGGATGCGTCGCTGCATCTCGTCGGCGGACGGAGATCCGCCGAAGCTGACGCTGATGACCGAGTCGGTGTCGACGTCGTGGCGGTCCGGGAACTCACACACCCGCCACACCATCGTCGGCACGGCCGTCCAGATGCTCACGCGCTCGCGTTCGATGAGTCCCAGTGCCGCCTCGGGCGTGAACTTGCCCTCGATCATCACGAGCTTGAGCCCACCGAGCATGCCCACCACCAACGTGGAGTGACACCCGGCGACGTGGAACAGCGGCGCGCTGAACAACGCCACGGGTTGCGTGCCGGGAGGCGTCAGGCTCTTGGACTCGTCGCCGTCGGCGAGCTCGGTCTCGAGCATCGAGTTCGAGGTCAACGTGAACACCGTGTTCTGCAAGTTGGCGATCATGTTGCGGTGCGTGCTGATTGCACCCTTCGGCTTGCCGGTGGTGCCCGACGTGTAGAAGATCACCGCCGGATCCGCCTCGTCGATCGTTCCCTCGGGGAACTGTTCGGTCGGCGCAGCCACGAGCTCGGAGAACGGGTGGAGCTTCGGGCTGACCACTCCGTCGACGGCGAACTCCGCCGGGTCTGCGTCGATCAGGTACACACGCTCCACCGTGTCGATCGAGTCGATCTGGTCCGCGATGCGCTCGAAGCGTCGACGGTCCGCCACCAGCACCTTGGACCCGGAATCCTCGAGGCCGTAGAGGATCTCGTCGGTGGTCCACCAGCCGTTGAGCCCCACGAGCACGGCGCCGATGTCCACCGTGCCCCAGAAGGCCTGGCACCACTCCGGTGAGTTCTGCGCGAGCACCGCGACACGGTCGCCCCGCTGCACGCCGGCCTCGCCGACGAGTGCATTGCTGACCGAGTTCGCTCCCGCGATGAACTCCGCGAAGGTGATGCGACGATCACCGAAGACGATGAACTCCTTGTCCCCGTGCATCGCACCGAACTGGGCGACCACGCGCAGGCTGTCGAAGCGGTCCTTGTAGACCTTCATCTCGACACCGTCGATGGTGTCGGTGACGATCTCGAACTGGCCCCCCGGCCCGCTCAGCTGCGCGCGGATCTCCGACAGCGACATGGTGTTCCCCCTGGACCCGTGGGCGACCGTCCGTCGCCACGACGAATCCGGAGTCTGTCAGGAACCAGGCGGCTGTGGGCCGCGGACGTGGTGGGGTGCCACGTCGGGCGCAGGGTCGGACAACAGCGCCGTCACTTCACGATCGTGAAGTTGACGTTCACCCTCGAATAGTTGCCCGCTGCGTCGGTCGCCTCGACATCGCCCCAGTAGGTGCCCAGTTCGTAACCGGCGGCTGACTCTCCCCACGCAGGGCAGGGATTGGACGCCCAGATCAGACCCGACCGGTTGTCGCTCACGTTGCATCCGAGAGCGATGACGCCGCGTCGACTGAAGGTCGCTCCATTGTTGGCGACGTCGATCCTGGGTGCGGTCTGATCGATGTTGAGCGGACCGAAGATGCCACTCGTGGTCTGGCCGAGACCGTCGGTGGAGCTGAAGTAGGTCTCTTGGCCTTCGCTCATCCAGAACGGCGCTGGACACGACACGGGCAGGTCGTCGTCGATACACAGCGTCTGGACGAGCACCGGCACGTTGAACCAGTCGTACTGGTTCGACTCCTGATCGGTGCCGAAGAGCACGATGGGCGGGCCACCGTCGTCGGCGGCGCTGAACTCGGGGCCATCGCTCCCCGGTGCCGACCCGAGCCAAGTGTCCGCTCCCGCCGTCGCTCCGGTTCCGGCCACGAGCGTCAACGCGATGCCGATGACGGCCGCGAAACGAGTTCCTCGCCGTCGGCGGGGCGCGTCCGGCCTGCTCGAGTGATCGAACTCGTTCATCTGTGATGTCCCTTCCCTCTTCGTCGAGTGGAAGGTACGGCGAGTCATCGGGTGCAACAAGTCGCCGTCACAGTGTTCAACCGCCGTTCACCGTGGAGCCCGGCGCAGGGCCGGATCGAGCTCGGGTCAGACCAAGCGGGCGATGACGTGGTCGACGCAGCCGGTGAGCGCGGCGACGTCGGCAGGGTCGACCGCCGGGAACATCGCGACACGCAACTGGTTGCGGCCGAGCTTGCGGTACGGCTCGACGTCGATGATGCCGTTGTCGCGCAGGACGGCGGCGACGACAGCGGCATCGACGGTGCCGTCGAAGTCGATCGTGGCGACGACGTGGGAGCGCTTCTCGGGATCGGTCACGAACGGTGTCGCGTGCTGGTGCGCCTCGGCCCAGCCGTAGATGGTGGCGGCGGACCGGTCGCTGCGCCCGGCGGAGAACTCGAGGCCGCCGTTCTCGTTGATCCAGCGGACCTGTTCGGTCGCCAGGAACAGCGTGGCGAGCGCCGGGGTGTTGTAGGTCTGGTCCTTGCGGGAGTTCTCCAGCGCGATGCCCAGATCGAAGAAGGCGGGTACCCAACGGTCGGAGGCCGCGATGCGCTCGATCCGTTCGATCGCCCTCGGCGAACACGCAGCGATCCAGAGCCCTCCGTCGGACGCGAGGCACTTCTGCGGGGCGAAGTAGTACACGTCGACCTGGTTCGGATCGAAGCGCAACCCGCCCGCGGCCGAGGTGGCGTCCACCAGGACGAGCGCGTCCGGGTCGGCCCCATCGGGTCGGTTCAGCGTCATGGCGACACCGGTCGAGGTCTCGTTGTGCGTCAGGCAGTACGCGTCGATGCCGTCGGCCGCCACGGCGATGGGGTGGTCGCCGGGTTCTGCGGTGATGATGTGCGGCTCGCCCAGGTGCGGTGCTGCGGCTGCAGCCTTGCCGAACTTCGAGGAGAACTCGCCGAAGTGGAGGTGCTGGCTACGGTCCTGGATCAGAGCGAACGTGGCGGCATCCCAGAAGGCGGTCGTTCCGCCGTTGCCGAGGAGGATCTCGTAGCCGTCGGGTAGTGAGAACAGCTCGGCGAGCCCGTTGCGCAGTTCGCTCACCTTGAAGCGCACCGCGGCCTGGCGGTGGCTCGTGCCCATGTAGTGCCCGGCGGAACCGGCGAGCATCTCCATGGCCTCGGGTCGGATGCGCGACGGTCCACAGCCGAAACGGCCGTCGTGGGGGAGGAGCTCGTCGGGGATGGCGATGTCGGGGGTACTCACGAGAGAGAAGTCTCGCGGCATCCGACCGGGTCGGCGAACCCGTTGGAGGCACCCTCCGGCCAACCGGTAGCTTCGCCGCCATGACGACCTCTCGCATTGCCCGTCGCGTCGCTGCGATCACGCCGTCGGCCACTCTCGCCGTGGACAGCAAGGCCAAGGCTCTCAAGGCCGCCGGGGAGCCTGTCATCGGCTTCGGGGCCGGCGAGCCCGACTTCGCCACCCCCGACTACATCGTCGACGCCGCCGCGGCAGCGTGCCACGATCCCAAGAACCACCGGTACACACCCGCACCCGGCCTGCCAGAGCTGCGCGCGGCGGTCGCCATGAAGACCCTGCGCGACTCGGGCGTCACGATCGCTCCCGAGCAGGTCGTGATCACCAACGGCGGCAAACACGCGGTGTTCTCTGCGTTCACGGTGCTGGTCGACGAGGGCGACGAGGTGCTGCTGCCCGCCCCGTTCTGGACGACCTACCCGGAGCCGATCGCGCTGGCCGGTGGCGTGCCGGTGATCCTGTCGACCGACGAATCGAGCGGTTTCCGTGTCACCGTCGAACAACTCGAAGCGGCACGCACCGAGCGCACGAAGGTCCTGGTCTTCGTGTCGCCGTCGAACCCGACGGGTGCGGTGTACCCGCGCGACGAGATCGAGGCGATCGGTCGCTGGGCGCTCGAGCACGGCGTCATCGTCGTCACCGACGAGATCTACGAGCACCTCGTGTACGGCGACGCTGTGCACCACAGCATCCTCGCCGTCGTGCCCGAACTCGCCGACCAGTGCGTCATCCTGAACGGTGTCGCCAAGACGTACGCCATGACCGGATGGCGTGTCGGCTGGCTGATCGGCCCCTCCGACGTCGTGAAGGCCGCGACCAACCTGCAGACGCACCTGACCTCCAACGTCTGCAACGTCGCCCAGCGCGCCGCGCTCGCCGCGATCGAGGGCGATCTGAGCGCGGTGGAGATGATGCGGGCGGTGTTCGATCGGCGACGCAGGACGATGCACCGCATGTTGAACGAGATCCCAGGGGTCACCTGCCTGGAGCCGGAGGGCGCCTTCTACGCGTACCCCAACCTCACGGGCCTGCTCGGCGTCGACCTGAGCGGCCGAACCGCGTCCACGACGGTCGAGTTGGCCGACCTGGTTCTGGAGCAGGCGAAGGTGGCCTTCGTGCCCGGCGAGGCCTTCGGTTCGCCCGGCTACGGCCGGTTCTCCTTCGCTCTCGGCGACGAGGACCTCGAAGAGGGCATCGATCGGCTCGCGACGTTGGTGGCCGGACCCCGTTGAGCGAGGGTCCGGTCCACCAGGATCCACCGATCGAGGTCGCTGTCGTTCCGTTCGGCGCGTGGCGCTCGCCGCTGTCGCCGGCGGACGCGGCTGCTGCGGGCGGGCGGTTCGGCGGGGTGGCGGTCTCCGGCGAGGACGTGCTGTGGATCGAGTCGAGGCCAGGTGACGACGGCCGCGCGACCATCAGGACGTCCACCGGCAGCGCCGCTCCCGTGGAGTTCGCTCCCGAGGCGGTGATCTCGGCCCGTAGCCGGGTCAACGAGTACGGGGGAGGGGCGTTCTGGGTCGCCCCCGTCTCGGCGGAACCCACTGTGTTCTGGGTGGCGGGCGAGACCCAGCGGATCACCTCACGGCGCACGGCGAGCGGTCCCGCTCGGCCGATCACGCCGATTCCCCCCGCCGTGCGGGCGTGGCGCCACGCCGCAGGGACGGTGACCCCCGACGGTGCCTGGGTGGTCTGTGAGCGTGAACTGCACGTCGACCTGGACGGTTCTGTTCTGCCCGAGGCGGTGAACGACCTGGTCGCTGTCAGAACCG
>Ga0105047_10017459_pt1 | contig 11188 bp, 4 predicted proteins | sample MAT04_FD_78384 | JGI IMG/M metagenome (GOLD analysis project Ga0105047, IMG submission 78384) | Freshwater microbial communities from Lake Fryxell liftoff mats and glacier meltwater in Antarctica - MAT-04 (megahit assembly) | ecosystem: Environmental > Aquatic > Freshwater > Ice > Liftoff...
ACCTGAAGAAAAACGGCGCAATTGCTTCATTAACTTTTGGCGCCGAACGAAAATTTTCGTTCAAACATAAGCTAACAAAGGAAACTGTCTCGGTAATTCTGCAACACGGAAGTCTTTTGGTTATGAAAGATGCCACCCAGACTTTCTGGTTACACCGGCTACCTCCGGCAAAACTGGTAACAAAGCCAAGAGTAAATCTGACATTCAGGACAATTGTCTTGTGAGTGACTATTTATTGCGAAGGGAAAAGGCTCCAATTCTCCATAAAACAAAAAACCCATCCTTATAGGGGATGGGTTTTTGTTGTATACTGTCTTTATTATTTTCTGACATTTGGCGATGAACTGCCTACGCGGCCCATAGCACAGCGAAAACCGATATAATTGGTCGACATATTTTCATCCAGGGAGCGACGGGCTGCAGGGCTTAGATAGAAAGCCGGATCGCGCCACGAGCCACCCTTGAATACACGAGCCTTATCACTGATAAGTGACGAAATACCATATTCATACATTTTATTGGTTGTATTTCCGTCTTCAGAAGGAGTAAGCCAGTCAACGCCTGCCAGTGATTGATAATCCCCGTCAAGGTAGTTGATATTATCGGCCTTCCGGTAATTAAACCGTCCCATGGCTTCTTCTTCGGTAACTTCACGATATTTTATACGGCCCAGGCTGTCTTTAGGTACCAGGTACCCTTCAGCATCCGTAACACGCGTCTGGAAAGTATTACCACGGAAAGGAGCGAAGTCGTTTACATCTTCGAAACTTAAAGGACGGTAAACGTCCATTACCCATTCGGCAACATTGCCTGCCATATTATAAAGGCCGTAGTCGTTTGGCCAGTATGAGCCTACTGCGGCGGGGATTTCGGCACCGTCATTCAGATTGCCGGCAACACCCATATAGTCACCACGTCCGCGTTTAAAGTTGGCAACATAGCTGCCATAGAATTTTTTGTCATCGGTACGAAGTATGGTTCCGTTCCAGGGATAAATACGACGCTCAACAACCCGCTCGAAGTGGGTATTGCCGATAAGTCCGTAGGCAGCAAACTCCCATTCAGCTTCGGTCGGAAGCCTGTATTTAGGTAAAAGTATTCCGTCTTCGAGACGCACCCTGCGTTCGCCTGTTCCATTCGGGTTCAGGTCGCGCATAGGTTTGTTTACCAGGCCGGCATATTGCCCGGCAAGGTACGATTCGGTATTAAAATTGTTTTCATCTTTTTGTGCCGGATCAAGTTCCAGAACTCCCCATTCTACCAGCAACATTTCGTTTACACGATCCGTACGCCACAGGCAGTAATCGGCAGCCTGGGTCCAGGTTACACCAACCACAGGGTAATCCCTGTATGCGGGGTGGCGGAGGTATGTTTCCACAAGAGGTTCGTTGTAACCAAGTTTTTCGCGCCAGACAAGAGTATCAGGCAAAGCTTTACGATAAACTTCAGGATAGCTTGTTCCGAAAACACGGTTGAGCCAGTAGAGATATTCTACATAATCAACGTTGGCAACTTCGGTTTCGTCCATATAGAAACTGGGGATGGTAACCCTGCGTGGTATGTTGTTCCACTCGTACATAGGGTCGTCGCTGATCCTGCCCATGGTAAAAGTGCCACCTTCGATAAACACAAGACCGGGCCCGGTAATAGGCTCCCGGTAATCTGCTACTTCGTAACCGCCATTTTTAGGATCATTATAATTCCAACCTGTAGTGCGCGATGCTTCTTTGCTCTTACAGGAAACCATAAGTGCAATTGTTGCTGCAAACAATACTATTGCTGCTAATTTGCCGTATTTAGCCATCTCTTTTTAATGGATTGTTTTCGTATTAACTAAAAACTGGGGCATTTTATTGCCTTGTACTTAAATTCTTTTTTCGGACAGGGTAACAGCCATACGAAAGATACTTCGTGGGCACCACCTCCCGGCATACCTATTTCGGATAAAGTAAAGTCGAAACTATAGCCGATTTTAAACTCGGGTTGCTGAAATCCGAGCGAAACAATTACGGCATCTGGATTTTCGAAATTGTGCCTTAACCACAACCCGGTAACAAACGGGTAAAAGTTCACATACAATCCTCCGTTTAACTGATGAAAATCACCTTGTTGCAAGTAAACAACATTTGGGGAGAATGACAACCGCTCATTTTCACTTCCCTGCAACCCTTGCTGCAAATCGAACAAAGCACCTGCATGAATAGTGATGCGCATATCGAGCCGGCTGGTATTGCCCTGGTAAAATGCCAGGTCGGGCATGGTGATATGGTGAAAAGCTGCTCCCAGGTAAAGACGTTCATTGTACCCTACAACCATGCCTGTCGAAAAATCAATATCACCAACATTTAATTTGGCAGGGGGCGTTTCTCCACCCAATATTATTTCACCGGTTGAGGCAACGATCATGTCTCCGAAAACTAGTTTTTCCCAATTCAGGCGGTATTGAAAATATCCGGCTTGTAAGGCCGCATTCATTGTAATTTTCTCGCTTATTTTTAAACGGTACGAATACACGGCACTGCCTGTGAATGATGCCAAAGGGCCTGTCATGTCTGCAGTAGCAAGCACTGCTACACCTCCCGATATGGCATCAATATGCATGTCGCCACCGGCACTGTACGACACATAATGACCATTTAATGAAGGATATTGGTTGCGGTAATTCAATGTTACACGCGGGCATATTTTATTGCCTGCCAGGGCGGGATTCAGGTAAACCGGATTGGCATAAAATTGAGAGAATGCCAGATCCTGTCCCGAAACTCCTGTTGAGGAAAGGGTAAAACAAGTTAAAAATAATATGATCGCTGTTCTCGTATCCATATAATATGAGGACAATATTACAACAAAATATGTTTATTTGTCACGTTTTACAAAATAATCCACCATCAGCAATAATGAATTATTTTTTCCGTTTCAATCTACACCTGCAAATTAACAGGATTTTTCCTTTTTTTACAATTTGTTAACACAACCTTTTGCAAACGAAACTACCCTTTATTTGTTGTATGAACTGTAATAATTAGCTAAAACACCATAAATTGACACTAAACAAAACTATATTTATATATATATTGTCGTTGGCCTGGCTGATTCCGCTGGCTTCGCAGTCGCAGGAGCAGTTCAAAAGCCGTTCAATTGCATGGGGGAAACCTGCGGTTTCATCTGTAAATGATAGCATTGTTAAAAATCTCTATTTTGATGGTGCATATTACGCTGATGCACAATCGTTGCCCTTATTTTCTGAGACTTTTTTTGCTGATAATCTTTCAACAGAAGTTTCTGTTTTTGATTGCGTTTTTATTCCTGCTTCTCAGGATGAGTTGATTCTGATCGGCTCAAAATCTGATTTGATTCCTGCCGAATTGCTCTTTACAACCAAACAGGTTTTCAGCCGCAAACAAAGAGGTGTCACTATTGAGTTGCTCCCTTTTATAAAAGATAAAATTACAGGGCAAGTTCAGAAACTGGTTTCTTTCACGCTTAATTTTCCTGAAATTGATAAACCAGAAAAAGTTTCATCCCGGAGTTATGTACCAAATTCAGTGCTTTCGCAGGGTGATTGGTACAAACTCGCAGTTACCCATTCAGGGATATATCGCCTTGTGTATAGCGACCTGGTAGCTATGGGAATTAACCCGGCTACACTGAATCCATCGAAGATAGGGGTTTTCGGCAGGGGAGGAACCATGCTTCCCGAAGCTGTTTCTGATTCAAGAGCGGATGATTTGCCCGAAAATGCCATTGAAGTTACCGGGCAGAGCGATGGCTCTTTCGACCAGGGTGACCAGATTTTATTTTACGCACAGGGACCTGTTTCCTGGAAATACAACAGCTCACGACAAATGTGGGAACATACTTCGCACCTTTATGCGGATACTATTTGCTATTTTCTTTCAACCGACAGGGGCTCAGGAAAGAGGGTTTCCATGCAAAATAGTTCGCAGGAAGCTGGAACGGATGTGGTTGATGCATTTGATTTTTATACAGCTTTTGATGAAAATAACCTGAACCTTATCAAATCAGGCAGGCAGTGGTTTGCTCAAACTTTTGATGTAATTCCTGATCGCAGCTACTCTTTTGAGGTTCCGGCTCTGGCAGGCGGAGGCGAGGTTAAAGTACGGACAGTTACAGCTGCCAAATCAATTAATGCGAGTTCATTCGAATTCAGTGTTGGCAGTCAATCCTGGATTTCAACTCATTCTGCCATTTCTGTTTATGCTAACAGTCCGGTTGCTTCGGGTTCTGTATCTTATAAAACATTACAATCAGTAACACTGCCATTGAAAGTGGGTGTGACGTACAACAAAACTTCGTCATCCGCCGCCGGCTATCTCGATTTACTCGATATCAATGCCCGTTGCAATCTGCGCTTCACCGGGGGGCAGCTCGATTTCCGCGATAGCCGTTCATTCGGCAACGGGCGAATTGCTTCGTATAAAGTCGCCGATGCAGCCGGTAAAGTCAGGCTTTGGGAAACTACCAATCCACTTAATGCAGTTTCAGTTGAAACTTCTGCACAGGGCAATGACCTTGTTTTTAAATTGCCATCTGATACCATCAGGCAGTTTGTAGCATTTGACGAAACTCAATTGTTGGTTCCCCGTTTTGTTCAGAAAATACAAAACCAGAATCTTCATGTTATAGCCGGAGCAGATCTTATAATCCTTGCCCCACAGTTGTTTATGTCCCAGGCTGTAAGGCTGGCAACATTTCATGCAAATACTTCCGATTTAAATGTTCTGGTTGTTGATCCGGTTACCATCTATAATGAGTTTTCATCGGGAACAATTGATATTACTGCGATTCGTGACTTTATGAAGATGCTTTATGATAAAGCTTCATTGAACAATTTATCTAAATATCTCCTGTTATTTGGGGATGGATCATACGATTATAAAGACAAAATCCCATCAAACACCAATTTTATTCCAACCTGGCAATCTCCCGAATCATACAGCCCTATAAGTTCACTGCCATCCGACGATTATTATGGTACTCTTGATGAAGGGGAAGGTCGGTCATATGCTGATATTATCGATATAGGGATTGGCCGGTTACCGGTTAAAACTCCCCTCGAAGCAGAGCAGGCCGTTGATAAAATAATACATTATTCGGTTCCATCGCCCGAAACTCAGGGCGACTGGAAAAATATAATCTCATTCGTGGCCGATGATGAAGATCTGAATGACCATATCGATCAGTCGGAGCAGATGGCTATAAATATTGAAAGTAGTTACCCGGAAATAAACCTTGACAAAATTTATCTCGACTCCTATGTTCAGATAGCAGCACCCGGTGGTAACCGCTATCCTGATGTGAATAAAGCCATTACTCAGCGTATCGAAAAAGGAAGCTTAATTTTCAATTATACCGGTCATGGCGGCGAAACCGGTTGGGCACATGAAGAAGTACTTAATGTGAACGAAATTAATAACTGGTCTAATTTCAATAATTTACCTGTTTTTGTAACCGCAACCTGCGAGTTCAGCCGTTTCGATGACCCGGCACGTCAGGCAGCCGGCGAAATGGTTTTTACAAATCCCAAAGGCGGCGGCATTGCATTATTTACTACTACCAGGCCAACTTATGGTACACCAAATTTCGAACTGAATAAGAAATTTTACCAGTATGCCATGAGTAAACCTGAAGGGCAGCGGCTCAGGATGGGTGATATTATTATGAACTCGAAACGCGACAAAGGTGCTAACGAAAACGGCCGAAAGTATGTGCTTTTGGGTGATCCTGCGCTACAGATAAGCTTTCCGTCCTTTACTGTTGTAACCACAAAAATTAACGGGCGGGTACCAGGTAATGGCAATGATACATTGAAAGCCTATATGGAAGTTACAATCGAAGGCATGATAGCCGATGAACAGGGAAACATTGTTTCTGATTTTAACGGTACGGTATCGACTTCGGTATTTGATAAATCGGTGACTATGAAAACGCTTGGTAACGATGGCGGATCGCTGTATTCGTTCAGGTTACGAAAAAACCTGCTGTACAAAGGCAAGGTGAATGCGGAGAACGGAATTTTCAATATCACATTTATTGTTCCCAAAGACATTGCATACCGTTACGACTCAGGCAAAATTAGTTATTATGCTACCGATGGCAAACGTGATGCCTCAGGATATTACACTGATGTTGTTATTGGCGGATCGGTTGATCAGGCTGTGAGCGATAATCAGGGACCCGACATCAGTTTGTATATGAACGATCTGCGTTTCCGCAGCGGTGGAGCTACTGATCCAAATGCCCGCCTGCTTGCAATTGTGAGCGATGAAAATGGTATTAATACTATAGGTAACGGGATTGGTCATGATATTACAGCCGTGCTGGATGGCAATACTGCCGAACCATATATCCTTAACGACTTCTATGAATCGGATATTAACACTTCCAGGAGTGGTTCAATATGGTTCCCGTTCTCAATGCTTTCCACCGGGGAACATACACTTACTGTGAAAGTATGGGATATCTTCAACAATTCATCAGAATCTGAAATAAAGTTCGTGGTCTATCCTTCTGATGAGTTTGTGATAACCAACGCCTATAGTTTTCCTAATCCCTTTATTGATTTTACTGACATAGTGTTTGAGCATAACCAGCAGAATGTTGAATTTGCTACCCGGGTCGAGATTTATTCTTTATCAGGTCAGCTCATCAGAGTAATTGAAGAAAACGCTCCACAGAAAGGTTCAGTAAGTAATCCTGTGCGGTGGGATGGCCTTGGTTCAAATGGCAGCACTGTGACTTCAGGAATTTATCTTTACAATCTGAAAGTAAGCACATCCGATGGATTGAATGCACAGACATCCGGGAAAATTGTTTACTCAAAATAACGTTGGCCGGTTATTAAATATAGCCTGGTGACTGAAACCCAAAAGCCTTTACAATTCAAAAAGCAAAACATGAAAATATACCATAAAATACTCACTTTGTCTTTTCTCATTCTGGTGGTACATGCGACAATGTATGGACAAGGGATTCAGAAAAAGGTAGTTCTGAATTGGAAAGGTGTACAATCCATACAGGGTATCAACTACGAAACCGTTAACGCCTTATGTGCCGATGGATTAAGTAACAATGCCGCCAGAAACTATACTCCCGAATACTTCGAAAAATTTGCCCTGCCCGCTAATATTGGCAGTTGTGATATACTGATTACACATACTGAATGGGAAATCATAAGTGAGGATCAGTTGAGTATGCTTTCGTATGCCCTGCAGCCAACTGAAACACTTTCTCCTGTTGTTGAAACAGGCACTGAAAGAGGTGTAAAAATGGCCATGTTAACCATTGTTCCTGTAGTTAATAATCCTGAAGCAGGCTTAATGCGCCTCAAATCATTTACGATTGATCTGATTAATATTCCTGCAGCGAATAAAGCATCATTCAAATCAACTTCTTATTCAGCACATTCGGTTCTGGCTCAGGGTAACTGGTATAAAATACAACTCGATAAGACAGGTATTTATAAAGTAACCTATGCCGATATACAGGCTATGGGTGTTGATATGGCGGCAGTTACTCCGCAAAACATCAAGGTGTTCGGAAATGGCGGAGGCATCTTACCCGAAGCTAACAGTTCATTTCGTTACGATGATCTTACAGAGAATGCTATCAAGGTTATAACTGCTGATCCAAATGTTTTTGCGGCAGGCGATTATATTCTTTTTTACGCAACTGCTCCGAATTCGATTGCCTACAACAAGGTAACCCACAAGTTTGAACACTCATTTAATATTTACTCCGATTTTAGCTATTACTTCCTGAATTTCGAAGGGGGAACCGGCCTGAGAATTGAAAACCTGGAACAAACAACCGCAACTCCCGCATATACCTGCACAAGTTTTACCGAAGGAGTTTTTTACGAAAGAGATTTGAAGAACTTTATCAGTTCAGGCAAAGACTGGGTTGGGGAACGCATGGATGCTAACAACCGCGTGTTCGGGTTACCTGAATTTGCATTCCCGAATTTAGCCACCGGCAAACAATCGTGGATGCGTTACCGGGTGACAGCCAGGGCAACTACAACTACAAATTATACTGTTTATGTTAACGGAACTGCGATAAATGCTGCGCCTTCCTGTAGTCCTTTTGCCAACTATAATTACGCCTCCCAACGCATCGAAACTAAAAGTTTTTTCCCTGATACTGATAAACTTAAAATATCCTTCCAATATAATGGCGAAGGAACGGCAATTGGATGGCTCGACTGGGTTGAACTCAACATACCGCGCGAAATGATATTTACCGGGGGGCAAATGGCTTTTGCTGATCCGTTCTCGGTGATGCCCGGAACTGTTTCTGAATTCCAGTTAAGAGGATCCTCATCAAATGTAACTGTTTGGGAAGTAACAAATCCCTTAAGTGTAAAACGTATAAATGCAGATCTTCAGGGTGATGTAACCAGGTTCGTATTGAACACCGATTCAATCAGGCAGTTTGTGGCATGGGACAACACCTCTTTCCTGACAGCTACTTTTACCGGGAAAGTGATAAACCAGGATCTGCACGGTATTGTTTCTGCTGATATGCTTATTGTTACACACAAGGACTACCTTGACCAGGCAAACCGCCTTGCCGGGCATCACCGCACGGTGGATGGACTTAGCGTTACAGTAGCTACCAACGAACAGATTTATAATGAATTCTCATCAGGATCGCCCGATATTGTTGCAATTCGTGATTTTGCGGGTATGCTTTACCACCGGCCCGAAGCAGGCAGCAAACTTAGATACCTGTTGATGTTTGGCGATGGCTCATACGATTTTAAGGACCGTATTCCGGGAAATACAAACCGTGTCCTGACCTTTCAAACCAAAGAATCACTCAACTCGGTATATTCCTATGCCAGCGACGATTTCTTTGGTATCCTCGATGATAAAGAGGGAAACGATGCAGTCGGTCTTATTGATATAGGTATAGGTCGCTTCCCGGTAAGCACTGCCGAGCAGGCAAAAACAGCCGTTGACAAATGTATTTATTATGCCACTAACAGCGAAGTTAACATGGGCGACTGGCGCAATAAACTCTGTTTTGTGGCCGATGATGGCAATGGGAATACGCATTTTCGCCAGGTCGAAAAGCAGATAGCTCCGCTTGTAGAAGAAATTGCCCCGGGGTACAATGTGAGCAAAGTTTATCTTGATGCATACAAGCAGGTCTCGACCCCTAGCGGACAGCGATGCCCCGATGCCAATGCAGCAATTAATACGAATGTTGAGAATGGGGTGCTTGTGATGAATTACACAGGCCATGGCGGTGAAACAGGCTGGGCTGACGAAGGAATACTTTCGGTCCGCGATATTGATGCCTGGACCAACTACAAAAATATGCCCGTATTTATGACCGCAACCTGCGAATTCAGCCGATACGATGATCCTGTCAGGGTTTCGGCAGGTGAGCATGTTTTTCTTAATCCTGTAGGTGGCGGCATTGCATTGTTCACTACTACCCGACTTGCAAATGCGGGTACCAATATTGGGCTTACGCTTTATTTTTACGATACTATTTTCGCAAAATATAATGGCGAATATCCCCGATTTGGCGATGTAATTGCCCATGCCAAAAATAAGATTGGCGGCAACGATGCCGATCTTATCAGGAACTTCGTATTGCTTGGCGATCCTGCATTACGACTGGCTTATCCAAGGTATAATGTAGTTACAACCGAAATTAACGGGCACACGATGAACCAGGATCCGGATACCATCTCTGCTATGACGCCTGTTGAACTTAAAGGCATTGTGGCCGACGAAGCCGGAAATAAAGTTACCGGTTTTACAGGAACTGTGGATGTAAAAGTATTCGACAAAGTCCGGAGCCTTTATACTTTAGGTTCCGAACCCGGCGACTGGCCCGATAAATATACCGTGCAGGATAATTATATATACCAGGGCAGGGCTACTGTTACCAACGGAGATTTTACGATAAATTTTATAGTGCCACGCGATATTGATTATAGCTATGGCTTTGGTAAAATATCCTATTACGCCCAGGATGGAGTCGCCGATGCCAGTGGCTATTGCAAACAATTCGTTATCGGAGGTTCCGGAGATGAAAGTGCGGATAATACCGGCCCGCAGATATCCCTGTTTATTGATGACCTCAATTTTACTGATGGCGGAATTGCCGGAGAAACACCTTTATTAATTGCCAAACTAAGTGATGAAAGCGGAATAAATACGATCAGCAATGCAATTGGCCATGATATAGTTGCTACTCTCGATGGTGATAATTATTCGTCAGTAGTACTCAACAGCTATTACAGTTCCGATCTCGATAGTTACCGCACCGGGGAAGTCAGGTACAAATTTGCACAACTTACCGAAGGAATGCATACGCTTACTCTTAAAGCCTGGGATGTTTTTAATAACTCCTCAGAAGCTACCATTACCTTTAAGGTAAGTAGCAACATGCAGATCACTGTAACTAACATAACTTCATTCCCGAATCCTTTCAGGGATGAGCTCCGGGTCGAATTCGATGTTAACCTGTTCGACTCACCTGTTGAGGCTCATCTTGAAATATTTAATATTAATGGTTCGTTGGTGAGTATTACTGATACTGAAATACTGTTGTCGCAAGGGTACAAGGCAGGCGTGTTAAAGTGGGATGGGCGCAATGCCGCTGGTAACGATGTTCCGCCGGGTGTTTACCTGGTAAGTATCAGGGCAACCAACGGGAAGTCCGAAACGGTGAAAGCCACCAGGGTAATAAAGTATGATTAACACCTGGTTATTCTGCAGGTATTGACTATTATCAGTTCGATGGCCGGTTGCGTTTTTTTGAAGTATTAAATTTTTTGAAGAAGAAAGAGCCTGTGAGAAATTTTTTTTATTCTATTATTAATCCGGCTTTTATGAAGAGTGGTTTAGGGATTTTGTTTTCTGCAGTTATTTTAACAGTGCTGCATACCTGTGCTCTTGCCCAGGGAGTGCAAAAAAAAGTCGTTATTAACTGGAGCGGCATCCAAACACTGCAAGGCACAGATTATGAACCTGTAAAAGTGCTTTATGCTCCCGAATTAAGCAACAGCTCATTCAAAAACTATACCCCTGAATATTATGAAAAATTTGCGATACCCGAAAATTATGGAAATTTCGATATTATAGTAACCCATGCGGAATGGGAGCCTGTAGGTGATGATCAGCTCAGTTTACTTACTTATCCGCTG
>Ga0105047_10017460_pt1 | contig 11187 bp, 9 predicted proteins | sample MAT04_FD_78384 | JGI IMG/M metagenome (GOLD analysis project Ga0105047, IMG submission 78384) | Freshwater microbial communities from Lake Fryxell liftoff mats and glacier meltwater in Antarctica - MAT-04 (megahit assembly) | ecosystem: Environmental > Aquatic > Freshwater > Ice > Liftoff...
AGGAATCGGTCTCGCGGTTATCGAGGTTGCCGTGGATAATTTTCACAGCCTTGAAGATGCCGCCGGGGGCTTCGGCTTTCCAAACTTCGCCGAAGCCTCCGCTGCCCAGGCGTTCGAGCAGTTTGTAGCCGGGGATCGGCTCGACCTGATTTTCGATGCGGAGGGCCATAATCGATCCCGTTCAGAGTCTGCAAGGTCTAAGGGGGCGGGTCTAAGACGCACGGTCATCGATACTCAAGATCCTGGAACATCCCAGAGGATGTCAGCCCGGGTGTGCGGCGGAAATTCGGAGGCAAGTTGCGAACGGTAGATCTCGCGGGGAGCGTCGGCCATTTGGGGGAGTAAAGCCAGTTCCACGCGGGGGCATTCCCGATAGATGACCAGATCATCGGTGTTCAACGCCGGAATAAACTCGATTCCGGGGCACGCCTCGGCCGCAATCCGTCGAACGAGTTCTCCGGCTTCACCCGGCGGTGCGGCCAAGACCGCGGCTTCCATCGGGTCTTGGCCCGCAAGTAAGGACTGGTTCGGCGCCGCCTTTTCGAAACTGGCCGCTAACATCTTCTGCGATGCGGGGCCTTCGTGGAAGTGTAAGAATTTCGTAGCGGGGTCCGCTCGTTCGAGCCGGGCGTCCAGGAATGACCGGGCTTTCCCCGAAAGTAACGCAATGAACTCCGTCGAGCGTGCGGGTTTGAGGCAGACGTTCAAGACCGCGCGGAACTTGCGACTGATCTCGCTCTGCAAGTCCTCATCGAATTTGAGGAGATCCTCCGGGGCGAGGGCACCCACGAACTGGTCGGCCGCTTCGTCGAGGTTATTACAGCCGGCCGGAAGAATGATCGTCGTGCGACCGTCGTCGCCCAGACCGCTCGGTGGAGGGGCAAGGCTTTGGCCCAGTTCCACCAGCCGGTTTCGGCAGAAACCGACTTCGCGAATGTAGTCGGGCACGTTCCCGAGCAAACCCCGATACAGGGAGAGTGACGCATCGAGAATTGCTTGCTGCAACCGCTTCTGGGGATACGTTCGCATCAAATCGAGCAATTCGGTGGTCAGGGTCGAACGGCGAGTTCCGAACCCCGCGAGGCCGCTCGAACCGCCGATTCCGCCGATTAACTGGAACAAACGAGCGTAACATTCGCGGACGTCGTTGCGTATGCTTTTTCGGCGGCCTTCAAGTTCTTCGACCGTGAGTTTCAGAAGTTCGGTTAACTGATTGAGCGCCTCCTCGGTTCCGGCGAGTCGATACTGGGGCCGTTCGATGAATTGAACGGCCATCGCCGCGAGGCTGCTCTCGGCCTCGGCAGCGAACTTCTTGAACGCTTCTTTGATAGAAACTTCCAGGCTTCCCAGTTCGGCGTTTTCCACATCGGGTTTGCCGACCATTTTGATCAACTGATCGAGGACCGCACAGGCTGCAGCGGGATCGATCCGCCCGGCCGCTGGGGCACCGGATTTGAGGGTTTCTACCGCCGCATCGAAAACCACATCGGGCGTCTCGCGCAAAATATCTTTGGCAACCTGACCGAACCGACTGATGACGGTCGGGATCTCGAGTCGTTGCTTCGCCCACTGCTCGGCGAGCCAGCGATGGATCGGTTCCTTCAAGTGGGTCGATTCTCGACCGGCCCAGCGTTGCAGGAGGCGAAGACTCATTCGGCGAGTTGCGGCGACGAGCAACTCGGCCCGCGGCCAGGTCAACCGCGAGATGCCAAACACCTGAACGACCGCGGCCGCAGCGTTTCCCGTGACGGGGACCACTGATCGAACGTAATCGGTCACCCGTCCGGTTGGAGTGAGCAACTCCGCGAACATTCCGCGGGCCGCGAGCCCCAGAATCGGATCGCGATCTTTCTCCTTCGCAGTCTTCGGCAATTGGACGAGCGTGCATCGCGTGAACGGCCCATCGCCATCGGTGATCGGCGACTCCGCAGCATCGAAGCGGTTCGAGTAACGATTGCCGACCGTAAAGTGGTTGATTTCGGCAAACGTCGCATAGGTGTTCGAGAGAGACGTTGGTTTTTGCGAGGCCTTATCCCCCGGGGGCACGAGCAGAACGGCAATGGATTCCGGCTTTCGATAACCCACCGACCGAAGTTCGTGTTTCACGACGAAGGCCAGGTCGAGGATCATTCCCGAACCGGTGCCACCCGCCGTGCCGGCGAGTAGATACGCGCGAGCGCGATTCGTTCGAACGCCCAGGCCCGTCTTCTGCCCGGCGAGGTCGAGCGACTCATCGGTCAGGAAGGTTTCGATTTCCTGGCGAATACGCTGCGCGATGTTGCGGTAATTGTCGCAAAAGGCCAATCGACCGAACGACCGGACGCCATCCGCAGGCCCAGGGTTCTTCGGCAATCGGTAGAGCAAGCCTTGCGGCAACCAGCTCTCAACCACCGTGCCGGATTGTTGAAGATAATGGGCGGGCCGGTTCAAGCGAGTGAGTAAGACTTCTCGAGCGGAGAGGGCCTCTGGCCCCTGAGAGGCCGCGGAAATCGCATCGGGGTCCGTATCGATGTACAAAAACCGCAACGTCGGGATTGCATCGAGTGAGCCGAACCGGTCACGGATCATTTGCCGGAACTTGCTCATCACGTTGAGCCCCGTCTGACCGAGGGCCACGATCAGAGCGGGGACGAGGATCCCGTCACCCGTACGCTCCGGAGGAGCGATGCCGAGGCTGCTCATCCGACCGGTCTGCATGACCGACTGTCGTTGAAGTGTATGATTCGGAGACGCCCCGGAACCCCCCGCTCTCTGGGGTGTCACGAGCTTCGGCGTGATCAGCCCACCAGAGCCCAGGTTTGGCCGTGGAGTATTGATCAATCCGCCCGAACCGTTACCGACGGGCAGCGACGTTATCGGGTTGCCCGGTCGAGTCCGAACGCCTTCGGTGGCGGACCCCGTTCCAACGGGAGTGATGGGGGGAGAAATCGTGCCATAGGGCCTCGGCGTATCGGGGCGGTTCGCGCTGAACGTCTCGGCAGTGCCACGCGGACCAGGCGTATTCGTCACACCAGGGCCGGAGCCCACGCCCGAGACTTTCAACGCTCGCACGAGGTCCGTGCAACTCGGCCAGCGCTCATCCGGTTTCTTCGCCAGGGCCCGGGCAATTAACGGTCGATCCGAAGCGGGCAGCGAGGAAAGATCGGGCTGGCCGTTCAAGTGCTGCATGAGTAATTGCTTCGTGTTCACGCCGTTGAAGGGCCGGTTGCCCGTCAGGAGTTCCTGAAACACGATGCCGAAACTGTACTGATCGGTGAAGCGGTAGACGTGCCCTTCGAACGTTTCCGGGGCCGCGTACACCGGGGTGACCCCGCCCGTGACGGTCCCGCGTTCGCCTTCGAACAATTTCGCCAGGCCGAAGTCCGCTACTTTGATGTGATTGAAGACCAGGAACAAGTTTTGCGGCTTCACATCCAAATGCTGGATGTGATAGTGGTTGTTCATCAGGTCGAGCGCTTCGGCCGCTTCTTCCATGTACCGCAGCAGTTCCTCGCGGGGGATGCCGACGAGCCCCTGGCCCCGGCACTCGCGAAAGCGGTCCCAGAGGTTGCGATCGGCGAGTTCCATCACGATAATGAGCTGGCCATCAATGATGTTGAAGCGTTCGAGGGTCAGGATGTACGGGTGGCGGATGGATTTCACCCGGTCCAGGGCCTTCAGTTCCTGGTCCGCAGGCCGACTATCCTCGTCGGCGGAATCGAGGTCCCCAAAGACGAACTTGATCGCCTTGAGGAACCCACCGGGGGCCTCCGCTTTCCAAACTTCGCCGAACCCGCCCCGACCGAGGCGCTCGATCAGGCGGTAGCCCTTTAATGGGCCCGGGAGTTCTTCTTGGCTGACCAATCGGACCGGCATCGGGAGTGTCCGGTTGACGGGGGGTGACCCGACCGTAGTACGGTCGGGTGGAAACTGGACTTTGAGCCCACATACTCTTTAGCTCATAACCGACGTTTGGCAAAACCGTGGAGTTCGCACTGTCCCTCAAAATCGGCCAGATGAGGAAATTTGAGCCCGCTTTCCTTCCCCAGTATAACATTCCTGTCCAAATATAACGGAGCTGGCTGTGTCTCGGAGCTGGCATGCCCTTTCGGTCAAGCAACCGTGGGCGGCGCTGTTAGCATATGGCGCGAAAACTGTCGAAGTTCGGACCTGGAAGACGAACCGGCGGGGACCGCTGTTGATCCACGCCTCCAAGATTCCGGATGAACGACCGGAAGCCTGGGCGTGGTTGACAACGCCGACCCTGAGAGTTGCCGCGGAACAACTCGGGGGGATCATTGGCGTCGGAGAATTATCGGATTGTTCCGTATATTCGACCCGGACCGAATTCGTGGCCGATCGGGGTCGTCACCTCAACGAACCCGAGTGGTTTCTCGACCGCGGGCTCTTCGGATTGGAGTTCCGAAGCCTTCGCCCGGTGCCCTTCTTCCCATATCCCGGGAATACGTTCTTCTTTCCCGTGGACGGGTTCGCGTTACACTAAGAGTCTGTCCCATAAGTAGGTCCGGCGAGCCGAGCCGGATCAGCTTCGCGCGTCAGGGACATTCGCGAGAGTCATTTTGCTCGTGCAGACAGTGCCGCTCGGCTCGCGGCACCTACTTATGAGACAGACTCTAAGCGTAGGAAGACCGATCCAGGAACGACCGGAAGGACTCACATGGCAACGAGCAGCGAACGGACTCGCCCGGAATTGTTGGTGAGCGTGCGCTCGGCCGAGGAGGCGACCGCGGCCCTGGAGGCGGGGGCCGATCTGATCGACGTGAAAGACCCGAGTCGCGGGTCGTTGGGGATGGCCCACCACGAAACCGTGGCGGGCGTCATCGCGGCTGTGGGTGGGAAAGTTCCGGTCAGCGCCGCCCTCGGGGAATGGTCACCGGAGATTCTCACCGCCGCGCATTGGCACCTGGAATTGCCCTTGCAATACATCAAATGGGGCCTCGCCGGGTACAAACACCAACCGGCCTGGGGTGAAGATTTGCTGGAGGTGCGTCGCCAGATACCGACGGGAATTGAACTCGTGGCCGTGGCGTATGCAGACTGGGAAAAGGCGGATTCGGTCCCGCCTGCGGAAGTCGCTAAGTTCGCCAAGCGGTTTCGTTTCAAGGCATTTCTGTTGGACACTTTCAATAAGGATGGTCGAACGCTTCTCGATCATATGAAAGTTCCCGAGATTACCGAGTTAGTGGCGAGTCTGAAGCGGGGGATGGTCCGCGTCGCCCTCGGGGGGTCGCTCAAAATCGAACAACTAAAAGACCTGAAGGGGATTGCCCCGGACTGGTTTGCGGTTCGCGGGGGAGTCTGCGCGGGGGGCAAACGGGATGGTGTGCTTGACCCGGTCCGCGTCAAGAAGTGGAAAGAAGCCCTGTAATGGAAGTCGGGCCGGTGGGTATCGAATACTGCATGGGCGATGGCCCCGCCGCGAAATCGGTGCTTGCAACACCCCCAGGGGGGCGAGTACTCTGATTCGTCGAGTCGCCCTCGACCGTTAAAGGATGCTCCGAATGCCGGATTCGCGCTTACTTGCCAACGAGTACTTCCAGGTTAAACCCCACGGCGACATTACGGTGATCATTCCATCACCGGAGGTCGAACAGTTGCCGGATAGCCTGGTTCAGCCCGCCGCCGATATGGTGCTGGCCCCCTTGCGGGAAGCCGAGAATACCAATCTCGTCATCATCGTCGACCTGTCGGGCGTTCGCTATTTCGGCTCGGCGTTCATCACTTTTCTTCTGCGCTGCCACTTGCTCGTCAAAAAACGGGGCAGCGAATTGGTCTTGGCCGGGGTGAATCCGCGGATTCGGGAGCTATTGCGCACCACAGCTCTGGATACGCTGTGGGCGCTTTACGACACGCGCCAGGAGGCGCTGGACGCCCTCGATTAAGCGGACCAGAATTGGTTGGTGAATGAAAAGCAGCTCATTCAAAAGGTGCATTCCGGCGGAATTCGTGCACTTTTGGTTCGTTTCAAATACGAAAAGTCGATGAATTTCACACTCTTTGTCCCCGTGCAGGTCTGAACTTGGGTCAAAATAACATAAGGAGCGATAGTCGTTGGGCCTGGAGGAGGACTTGCTGCCGCCGCATTTGATCGCCACCCGGGCCGGCGATTGAGTGGCACGATACCGGAGGCGCCATGGCTGTTCTTTCGTTCGCCGATGCGATCGCCCCCGACGATTCCACGAACTTACCGGACGACTCCGTCGAACGCCGGTATCTTTACCTCGCTCGGTGCCGCCGGATCCGTGTGGGCCCCGCAGTCACAATTGTTTTTGAGAATCGTCAGACGCTTTGGTTTCGCGTGCAAGAGTTGGCCCAAGTCGCCCGGTTAACTGACCCCACGCAGGTTCGATTCGAGTTGGACTGGTACACCGGTTTGCTGCCGGACGCGGGTCGTTTGAATGCCGCGGTGTGGGTCGCCGAACCGGGTCGCCGACCATCGAAAGCGCTGGGGATCATCCGCAAGGCCATCGCGGCCGGCCGCATTGGCTTTCGCGCCGATGACGGGCGAGAAATCCCCGGCGTGTTTCGCACGGACCGCGTCGGCGACACGATCATCGGTCTGACGCTCTGGGCCGAGTTCCCTTTCACCGTGGCAGACCGAGCTGCCCTGGCGGATCACCGACACACCTGGCATTTGACTATGGAAGCGGAAGGCTACGTTCACTCCAGCGAGCCGTTGCCGGATGCTGTTCGTTTGAGTTTGCTCGACGACCTGGTGTAGGCCGTCGGTATTCACGGGTGTGGAACGATGCGGAAGTGATGAATCCAAAGCTCAAGGACGGCCGTCCCTGAGCTTTCACTTGCTCACTTCGTCAACTGGATCGGGAACGAATTCACCCCTCGCTCGACAACGAAGTTCAAAGGCGTATCGTCGTATTTCTTGTACTTTGCCGGGATGAGTTCGTTTTGCTTGTCGGGATCGCCGGTCGTTCCCGGCGGGGATGGTGGAGGGGTCACAATCACCTTGTGCTTGGCCAGCATGGCACCTTCCTTTTCAACGCCGTCCACCCGTGATTTGAGCTTGTACGAACCGTCTGCCTGAACTTCGCCTCGGGCATTGTGGCGAGTGGCATTGGTCTCGAAGGGAGCGAATTCCACGATACACCCGACAGCCGGTTTGCCGTCGGGCAGCGTCACGGTCCCTTCGACCGGGTGGAACTCGGTCGGTCCCCCGCATCCGCCACATCCACTACTGATTGCAATCAGGCCAGCGGTCAACACGAGAACGCGAAGAACTCGGACAATCATGGCATCGCCTCCTGGTAAAAGTTGCTTCAGTCTATTCCGCCCAGGACAGGTTGTCCCCGATGGGACAGGGCGGTACACTCGTGGGAGAAATCAGGAGAACGGGAGACCGGCATGAGCTTCGAGGACGAAGGCGGCACCATCGGATTCGCCACCGCACGCGGGCGCGATTGGCCGAGTGTGCGGCAATTCAACGTATTCCTGGCGAACCGCATGGGGGCGATGCTGGATCTCGTTCGCAGGTTCGAGATGACCGACGTCCGCGTCGTGTCTCTGACCGTGATCGAAACCGCGGACTGTGCCATCATCCGATTGGTGCCGAGCGATTACGAACGCGGCTACGAAATCCTCAAACAGGCCAAGCTGCCGTTCACCGAAAGCGACCTGATGGTGGTGAAATTGCCCGACAACGATCAACCGCTGTTAACGATCACAAAAGCCCTGCTGAGTGGCGAGATCAACATTCATTACGCGTACCCACTCCTGACCGGCGTCGGCCCGATGGGCAACACCGCCCTGGCGATGCACGTCGATGACTTTGAAAACGCGGCGAGTACGTTGCAGAATCAGGGGTTTACGTTATTCACCGAGTCGGATTTGAAGGAATGACGTTAAGCGGCGTTTCGAAGAAACGCACTATTCGAAGCGGAATCACAAAAAATGACCCGCGATTCCGAAGAATCGTGGGTCGTCGCTTTTCGTCGGGCGTTTCTTCGAAACGACGCTCACCGGTTTACTTCTTCTTCCCCGTAATCTCGTCCGCCAAGTCGCCGGCGTCGTAAACCTTTCGCAACGCTTCCATGATCGCCCGGCTATCGACGCTCACCGCTCGGGCTTGCGTTTGGTCGTAGATGAAGTCCAACACCAAGGACTGGATGTTTCCGTCGAAGATGATGCCGACGACTTCGCCCGCCTTGTTGATCACTGGGCTGCCAGAGTTCCCGCCGATGATGTCCGCAGTGCTCACGAAGTTGAATGGCGTCTTGAGATCGATCGATTCTTTCTTCACTTCCCAGCGCTTGGGAAGTTCGAATGGGTCTTTGTTCCCCTGTTCCTTACTGCGGGTGTAGAGCCCGGCGAAGTCCGTGTACGGGGGCACGTCTTTGCCATCTTCCTGGAAGCCCTTCACCGTGCCATACGAAAGGCGCAGCGTGAACGTGGCGTCGGGATAGGTATTCGCCCCGTCCATCGCGAAACGAGCCTTGGCGAGCGCGGTGTACGCTTGCCGCTTCGGTTCATCGACTTCGTTCTCAAAGGTCTTTCTCACTTCGCGGGATTTGGCATCCACCAGTTTCACGAGTTCGATCATCGGGTCGTTCGCCGCATCGACCGCGGCTTTGCCCCCTTCGTACAGTTTCTTCCGCACCGCGGGATCCTTGACCTTGGTGCCACTCACGAGTTCGAAGGCTCGCTCCCGTGGCGATTTTCCGGCGAGGATTTTTTGGACCATCGGGTCGTTGGAACCATAGTGACTCGCCAGCATTGTCAGACTATCCGCAAATTTGAGTATCTCGAAATCGTCGTAGTGTGGCTCTTCCGAGAACAACGCGAATTCCAGGCTCGGCAACCGTGAGTCGGCAAACTCGCGGAGCCGTTCGGCGGGGGCTTTCGGTTTCTCGTCCGCGGCCCGGACCAAGGTACGGGCGATGCCGAAGTATGAGGAGTTGAACGCGGCTCCGTTTTCTAGCAATGTCACGTCTTTAATCAGTGTTGCCCGCGTCTTCTCAGCCTTGGCGATGGTGTCGAAGGCTTTTGCAGCGTCGGCGGCCCACGGTGGTGCAGAGCTTCCCTTGGCTCCACTCAGGGCAATGAAGTTTTTCAACCGCTCTTCATCGGCCTTCTTGCGGGCCATGATCTGCGGATCGAGCAATCCTTGCAACCCACCGATACGAGCCTTGCGGCTATTTTGAATTCCGAAGAGTTCGTCTTCGCCCTTCTGCTTGTTCGCCTCGCTGCGGGCGACCCAACTGCCCAGAAGCACTTCGAGCCGGTTCAACCGCTGTAGCAAATACGGGTAACCTGTGTCCCGAAGGTATTCGAGTTCCGCCATCGTTTGCTGGCGATTCGTGCGACCGGGGTGACCGGAGACGAAAATGAGTTCATCGGCCTTCGTTCCCGCCGGGGACCAACTCAGGAAGTGCTCGGGCTTCACCGGCTGGTCGTTTTCGTAAACGCGGAAAAAGCAAATGTCGAGGTCGTAGCGGGGGTATTCGAAATTATCCGGGTCGCCGCCGAAGAACGCGATGGCCTTTTCGGGCGCGAACACGAGGCGGATGTCCGTGTACTTCTTGAACGTGTAGAGGTGGTAAGCGCCGCCGGCGAACAGCGTGACGACGTCCGCCCGAACGCCCTTGGCAGGATCGGCCGTGGCTTTCTGAATTTCTTCGATCTTCGCTTGCCGGGCCTTGAACGCTTCTGCCGGAGGCATCTCGGGCGTGACCGACGCATTCACCTCGGCGGTTACGTCTTTCATGGATTGCAGGACGTTCAACTCGAGTGCCTTGCACTTGATCTCTTCCGCTTTCGTTCGAGCATGGAAACCGTCGCGGAGGTAGTTCTTCTCGTTGGTCGAGAGTTTTTGCAGGTCATCGGCCCCGACGTGGTGGTTGGTCATGACCAACCCGTCGGCGGAAACGAAACTCCCCGAGCCGCCGGAGTTGAACCGCACGCTCGATTTCTGCACGTGGTCGAGCCACTTCTGGTCCGGCTCGAAGCCGTATTTTTCCTTGAGTTGCTTCAAGGGCGGGGCGTTGAACAGCCACATCCCCTCGTCGGCGATTGTCGGCGAAGCAGTTGACATCAGGGCAACCAAAGCGGCCAGTCCGGCCACGAAGCGGAGGCGGTACGTCATGATGACGAACTCCTGGGTACGGCCCATCCACGGGCCGGGTGATGGGGATACTGTATCCGAAACGAGGTTAAGCGGCGTTTCGAAGAAACGCCGCTTAACCTCGCGCGATGGATTTGAATTGCTTCACACAGTGGGTGATCGCCACTTCCGTCGGCAATCGCTCGATGCTGGACGCTCCGAAGAACCCCACAATACCGGTCGTTTGAGACAAGATAGAGCGAACATCATCCGGTTCAGAAATGGGGCCACCGTGACACAACACCAGGATCTCCGGATTGATTCGCTTGGCCGCGTCGGCAAGGGCTTGAACCTGTTTCGCGGCCTCTTCAAGCGTCATCGCCGTCTTCGCGCCGATCGTGCCCTTGGTGGTGAGACCCATGTGCGGTATCAAAACATCCGCCCCGGCTTTCGCCATCGCCTCGGCTTCCAAAACGCTGAAGACGTACGGGCACGTGAGTAAGTCCAGTTCCCGAGCCGCAGCGATCATCGCCACTTCTTTGTCATAACCCATGCCCGTTTCTTCGAGGTTTTGGCGGAACTGGCCATCGATGAGGCCGACGGTGGGAAAGTTCTGCACCCCGGCGAAGCCCGCGGACTTCACGTCTTGAAGGAACCGCTTCATGATGCGAAACGGATCGGTCCCGCAAACTCCGGCGAGGACGGGTGTCTGTTCGACGACGGGGAGGACCTCGCGGGACATCTCCATGACAATTTGGTTGGCGTCGCCATAGGGCATCATGCCCGACATCGAGCCGCGGCCCGCCATGCGGAACCGGCCGGAGTTGTAAATGATGATCAGGTCGATGCCGCCGAGTTCCGCACACTTCGCGGAAAGCCCCGTACCGGCCCCGCCGCCGATGATGAGCTTGCCCGCGGCCACCTGGGCTCGCAGTTTCGCCAAGATCGTTTCGCGATTGGTCATGATGTCGGTTTATTCTCGGTCGGAGGTTTTTGCGCGGCCTTCGCAGCTCGGTCGGCGTCTTCTTTTTCGAGAAGTTGATTCAGCAATTGCTCGACCCCGGCGTTCGGGTTGACCGGGACGGTGGGTGGCGTCGGTGGAGCCGCGGCCGAGTCGCCTCGCCACAAACGCA
>Ga0105047_10017462_pt1 | contig 11185 bp, 11 predicted proteins | sample MAT04_FD_78384 | JGI IMG/M metagenome (GOLD analysis project Ga0105047, IMG submission 78384) | Freshwater microbial communities from Lake Fryxell liftoff mats and glacier meltwater in Antarctica - MAT-04 (megahit assembly) | ecosystem: Environmental > Aquatic > Freshwater > Ice > Liftoff...
ACAACCGTAACTAATTTGCTTTTTGCAAATTGCGTCAGCTTTTTCCAATGATTTTTTAGGAGTTCTGCACCAGGCACATATAATTTTCCATTGGGCGAAACAAAATCCACATGAGTATCGACATTCCAAAATATGCAGTCAGCAACGTTCATTTTATACTTTTTTATTGAATCCCTTTCGCAATAAAATCCCTGAATTCATTATCTTTAAAAGTAACCGCCATTTTCATTTCAGTTCCGTCGGGTTTAATGATCACATGAAACGGGATACTATTTGTTTGATATTTCGAAATTTGCAAATCAAGGTTCTTTTCTCCCAGATTGTCCTTTTCTTCGCCGTCAACTTTCGAAATAAACACTTCTTCTTCAAGTAGTTTCGTACGATCATCGGTATATAAACCAACCACAACATACTTTTGTGAAAGCATTTTCATCACTTCCGCATCTTGCCAAACTGTGTTTTCCATTTTTTTGCAGTTTGAGCAGGCATGACCTTTAAAAACCACAAAAAGCGGTTTATTTTGTTCTTTTGCACAAGCCAAACCTTGTTCAAAATCGAAATACCCAGGCAAACCGTTAGGCAAATGCAGCTTATCGGCATATTTTGCAGGGCCGCATAATTCTTCGGCAGCATTGAAATTTGTTCCAGAAGTAGCCCTTGAACTTAAATATGAATTTTCGCTTTGTGGTGGAATAAGTGCCGAAACCTCTGATAATCTTGCACCCAGCAATCCGGTAAACAAATAAACTACAAACGAAAAAGTTGCAACAGCAAGGAACAATCGGCCAACGCCAACATACGGCATATCACTGTCATGCGAAAACTTAATTTTACCAAGGAAATACAAGCCCATTAAAAAGAAAACGACAATCCATATTGATAAATAAATTTCGCGGCTCAAAATCCCAAAACCATAAACTTGGTCGATATTGCTTAAGAATTTCAAACCGAAAGCCAAAAGGATAAAAGCAAAAACCACTTTGATCGAATTTAACCAACCACCCGATTTTGGTAATTTATTCAGTGCCGAAGGGAAGATTGCCAATAAAGTAAATGGAGTTGCAAATGCCAATCCAAAAACAAACATACCCAACAACGGACGCAACCCACCGTCTTGCACGGCCTGAATAATCAAAGCCCCTATAAACGGCCCGGTACACGAAAACGAAACAATAACCGTTGTCAACGCCATGAAAAACGCACCAACCATTCCACCTTTGTCAGCTTTTGCATCCGTTTTATTTACCAATCCACTTGGCAAAACCAATTCAAAAGCGCCAAAAAAGGATATTGAAAACACAAGGAACAATATGAAAAACAATAAGTTCGGAATCCAATGGGTGCTTAAAACGCTACCCACATTTGGTCCAAAAATGCCAATTGAAAATAGCGCTCCCAAAAGTGTGAAAATCAATACTATTGAAACTCCAAAAAATATCCCTGTTCGTATAGATTTTCCACGATTTTCACTACCCCGCATAAAAAACGAAACTGTCATCGGAATCATAGGAAAAACGCAAGGTGTAAGTATTGCAGCAAACCCTGCCAATGCTGAAATCAGTATAAACAACCAAAGTGTTTGGCCACTTCCGCCATTCATTGTGCCCTCCGAATTCAAAGCTGCATCTTCAGTTGTTAAACTTGTAGATTGTGTATCCTGATTAAATTTGAACGAGAATTTCGATTCTTCCGGCGGAGTGCAAGTTTCATCATTGCAACTCATAAAAAGCACATAACCTTTTATATCAACTGGATCCGATGATTTCAATTTTATTTTCTGGGTTAAAACTGCTTGTCCATTAAAATATCCAACGTTCATTTGGAATGTTTCGTCGAAATGGATTTCAGGTTGCGGGTCTTTTACAATCTTGCCAACAAAATCAAATAAAGTTGAATCTTCAAAAACGAAAGAAGTTGCAATTGGTCCACCTTCAGGGAGATCTGTATCATACAAATGCCAACCACTTTCAATGTTTGCTTTAAAAATCAAATCAACTTCATTGCCATTTTGTTTGGAATCAAATTCCCATTTTGTCGGGTTGACGATTTGTGCATTTAAAAATAAAGTAGCAAAAACGAGTGTAAAAAGAAAGGATATTTTTTTCATCTTATGACAGTAATTTATTTCAAAAAATCATATTTACAAATATAGATGTTCACATATTACAAATATCAATCCTATTTTGATGATATGACAAATATTCACTTTAAAAAAATAAAAAAAGCCGCTTTGTTGGATTAAACGGCTTTTTTCATTTATAAAATTAACTCTTCCTGGTTGTCGTCAAAGAAGTGATATTCAAGAAAAGTAAATGAATTGTTTGCCTCAATTTTTATCCATTTAAAATACTCAAGAAACCATTTGTTCCTGACACTTTTTATCCCTTTTGTCAGATATGCCGCCACATACGGATGCACTTTCAACACCAACTTTTTCTTGTGCAAATCATTAAATGCGTATTTTATTTTACTTTCCAATTCATCCGCAAAAAGAACAGAGGCTACAATTTTACCGGTTCCTTTGCAGGTTGGGCAGTTTTCAGCAGTTTCAATTGTCTCCTGCGGCCTCACGCGCTGACGGGTGATTTGCATCAGGCAAAATTTGCTCAGGGGCAAAATATTGTGTTTCGTTCGGTCTGCAGCCATTACCTCTTTCATGCGTTCAAACACTTTCTGCCGGTTTGCTGCAACGTGCATGTCGATGAAATCTATAACGATGATTCCACCCATATCTCTCAACCTCAATTGTCTGGCAATCTCGTCACAAGCTGCCATGTTAACATCTAATGCATTGGATTCCTGATCCATTCCTAGCTTTACCCGATTGCCGCTATTTACGTCGAAAACATGAAATGCCTCGGTATGTTCAACGATTAAATAAGCACCATCTTTAAAAGAAACAGTTTTCCCAAAGGCAGCTTTTATCTGCTTTTCAACTCCGTAATGTTCAAAAATTGGAGCGCGCCCTTTGTAAAACTTTACAATCCTTTTTTTGTCTGCTTGAATGCTGCCTATATAATCGCTGATTTCGTTACACACCGACTGGTCATTTACTATAATACTGTTAAAATCAGTATGATAAATGTCGCGTAACAAAGCGGTTGTGCGGTCAATTTCGCCAATGATGAGCGAGGGCGTTTTTGCCCTGCTGAGTTTATTGAAAGTAGTTTCCCATTTGTTAACCAAGCCACTGAGTTCCTGATCGAGTTCGGCAACTTTTTTGCCTTCCGCCACAGTTCGCACAATTACGCCGTATTTACGGGGTTTTATGCTTTGAACAAGTTTTTTTAGCCGGTTTTTCTCCTCGTTGGTCTTTATTTTTTGCGACACTGAAACTTTGTCACTAAATGGCATCAAAACCAAATTCCTGCCGGCAATGGATATTTCGGAAGTCAAACGTGGCCCTTTTGTGGAAATTGGTTCTTTTGAAACCTGAACAAGGATTTTTTGGCCTTCTTTTAAAAGTTCATTGATTTTCCCTTCTTTATTGATATCGGGTTCTGACTGTATCTTCCCAAGTGATGACACTTTGTTTTTCGGGGAGGAACTATATCGAAGGAATTTATTTAATGTGGCGAATTGAGGACCAAGATCGAGGTAATGCAGGAAAGCATCTTTCTCATAACCAACATCGATAAAAGCGGCATTTAAACTGGGCATTATTTTTTTGATTTTACCGAGGTAAATATCCCCAACGGCAAACCGAGCCCCGCTTTTTTCCCTGGTTATTTCAACAAGTTTTCTATCCTCTTGTAATGCTATAACAATTTCGGATGGAGTTACATCAATTATTAAATCGCTACTCACAACCTTAATTTTTATCAGTCAATTTATTACTATTATTCTTTAAAACAGATTAAACCTAAGGCATAAATGCCTTAGGTTTAATCAAATGTACAAATAAGAATCGCTAAAAATCCCTATTTTTTCTTTTTATGCCTATTCTTACGCAATCTTTTTTTGCGTTTGTGCGTAGCCATTTTATGTCTTTTTCTCTTTTTTCCGCTTGGCATAACTAATTATTTTACTTGATTTTTAACTTCAGAAATAAAAGTTTTCGCTGGTTTGAACGAAGGTATATTATGCGACGGGATAATAATAGTAGTGTTTTTAGAAATATTCCTGGCCGTTTTTTCAGCCCTTTTCTTAACTACAAAACTTCCAAAACCTCTTAGGTAAACATTTTTACCATCTACCAATGAATCTTTCACTGTTTCCATAAATGCCTCAACCGCTTTTTGAACAGTTACTTTCTCGATTCCGGTGTTCTTTGCAACTTCATTTACAATATCTGCCTTTGTCATTTCTTAAAATATTTAATTTTCAATGTATTAAACGTATAATTTGAGTGTGCAAAAATAAAAATTATTTAAAAACAGAAAAGCTTTTCAATTAAATTATTTTTGTTTTTCAAAGAAATATAAAGAGTTAACATTAAATGGACAGTTTTACGCATGAGATTTACAAGTGGTACAATAATAATAAACGTGATTTACCTTGGCGAGAAACTTCCGATCCATACAAAATTTGGATTTCAGAAATTATACTCCAGCAAACACGGGTTGCCCAAGGCATGGGTTATTACAACCGATTTGTTGAAGAATTCCCTACCATATTTGATTTGGCAAACGCATCAGAAGATACCGTTTTAAAATTATGGCAAGGTTTGGGATATTACTCCCGTGCCAGAAATCTGCATTTTACGGCAAAATTCATCGTAAATAACCACAATGGCATTTTTCCGAGCGATTACAAATCGATTTTATCGCTAAAAGGGATTGGCAATTACACTTCCGCTGCAATTGCATCGATCGCTTTTGATTTACCATATGCAGCAGTTGACGGAAATATTTACCGCGTAATTTCTCGCTACTTTGGAATTTCAACACCAATCGATTCGGAAAAAGGGAAAAGCGAAATACAGAAAATTGCAAATGAGCTAATTTTAGAGAAGAATCCTGGATTTCATAACCAGGCATTTATGGAATTTGGAGCATTGCAATGCGTTCCAAAATCGCCCAATTGCAATTTGTGCCCTTTGCAAGGAACTTGTTATGCAGCAATAAACAATTTAACGGATCAAATTCCTGTAAAAGAAAAAAAGGTAAAACAAAGGACACGTTTTTTTTACTATTATGTAATAGAAAGCAAGGATTCAATTCTTCTTGAAAAAAGGACAGGAAAAGATATTTGGAAAAATCTGCATCAGTTCCCATTGATTGAATCGGAATCTGAACTCGCAGAAAATGAAATATTGAATTTATCAACACCTGTCGATACACTTAAAAATGCCAATTTCAAATCAATTTCAGAAAGTGTGAAACATGTTTTGACTCATCAAACCATTTACGCCCGTTTTATTCATATTGAAACAGATGATTTCAATTTGAAGGATTCAAATTTTATCAGGGTAAATAAGAAAGATATTTATAAATTTGCTGTTCCGAGATTATTGGAAAATTATTTAAACGAGTTTTATTTATTAACCTAAAAAAGTAAAAATCATGTCAGTAAACAAAGTTATTTTAGTTGGGAATGTTGGGAAAGACCCAGAAGTTAAGTACCTCGAACAAGATGTGGCTGTAGCAAAATTTACACTTGCAACCTCAGAATCGTACAAAGCTAAAAATGGAGAGCGGGTTGAAACCACTGAGTGGCACAATATTGTGTTGTGGCGTGGTTTGGCAAAAGTGGCTGAACAGTACGTTAAAAAGGGTTCAAAGCTTTTTATTGAAGGGAAAATTACACACCGCCAATACGAACAGGACGGAGTAACAAAGTTTTTTACCGAAATTGTTGGAAATAACATGGTAATGTTAGATTCAAAAAAATCACAAGAAAGCTCAAATGAAAGTTATAACAAAGCCACAACTCCGAACAATGCTCAACCTAATGTAGTTAACGAGCCTGAAATGGAAGAACCGGGCGGCGATGAAGACCTGCCATTTTAATTCAAAATCAAAAATTTGGAAACAGATACGTTACTATTATCGTCGCAATCAGGGATTTGGGGTATCCAATTCGAACCTTTTACAGTTGGCGATTCTCTAATAATTATTTTAGTAATTATTCTATTGATATTTTCGGCGCTGGTCAGTGCTTCCGAAGTAGCTTACTTTTCATTAAATGCAACTGAAAAGCAAAAACTAAAAAAAACAAACAAAACCGATAGCTGGATTTTGAACAATCTCGAAAATCCTGAAAAACTGTTGGCTACAATATTGGTAGCCAACAGTTTTGTAAATATCGGGGTCATTGTTCTTTTAGTGGATATTTTGAATCGGCTGATCATTTTTCAAAACCTTCCGGTAACAGAATTCATTTTTCAATTTGTTACTATTTCTGTTTTGCTGATACTTTTGGGCGAAATTTTACCAAAAATATACGCCACTCGGGTAAAGCTAAAATTACTTCGGATGATGACTTTCCCGTTGCTTATGCTCGAAAAAATATTCAGTCCGTTAATCAGATTAATTGTTTTATCCACTTCATTTGTAAACCGCCGTTTGCAAAAACACAACAACAATTTCTCGATTGACGAAATATCACATGCACTGCACCTCACTTCGGAACAGGAACTTTCGGAAGAAAAAGAAATTTTAGAAGGGATTGTGAAATTTGGCAACAAGAATGTTTCTGAAATCATGAAACCCAGGGTTGACGTGGTTTCACTCGATATAAAAACTCCTTTTCAGCCTGTTTTGGATTTAATAGTAGATTCAGGTTTTTCACGGATTCCAGTTTATAGTGGGTCGTTCGACAATATAAAAGGCATACTTTATATTAAAGACATTTTGCCGCACAGCCACAAAGGCGGTTCGTTTAAATGGCAGTCGCTGATAAGGCCGCCGTTTTACGTGCCAGAAACAAAAAAAATCAATTCGCTTTTAAAGGAATTCCAGAAAAACAAAGTGCACCTTGCCGTGGTTATCGACGAATATGGTGGAACGTCAGGGATTGTTACACTTGAAGACGTTTTGGAAGAAATAGTTGGCGAAATTGTCGATGAATTTGACGAAGAAGAACACTACTATTCAAAGATTTCGGCAAACACTTTTCTTTTTGACGGGAAAACATTGTTGGGAGATTTTTTCAAGATTACAAAAGGCGATGACACTGTTTTTGAAGAAGTTAAGGGCGATGCCGACACGCTAGCAGGTTTGATTTTGGAATTAAAAGGAGAAATTCCTGTGCTGCATGAAAAAACCGAGTACAAACAATTCGTGTTTACAATTGAGGCGGTTGACGACAGGCGAATCAAACAAATCAAAGTTGAAATCGACAGGAATTACACCAAGAAATAACCGCTTTGAATTGATTGCTTGCACTAATAATTCGGAGTTTTTCACGTTTTTTATGAGATGAATATATTGAAAAAAATAGGAATTTTGATTTTCCCCATTTTGCTCCTGTTTGGCTGCAACGAGAAATACACACCAAAACCGAGGCAATTTTTCAGGATAGATTTTCCCGAAAAAACCTATCATCCGCTGCAACCGGGGTTTCCATATCAGTTTGATATTCCCGATTATTCGCGGATTGTGCAAGATGAAGATAATCCCGATCAGCCAAATTGGATAAATATTTCGGTCCCGGCCAACAAAGCTGAAATTCATATTTCTTATTACGACCTTTCAAACCAAAAAAGTTCAAACCGGTTTCTTTTAAATAAATTTATGGAAGATTCGCGGACGCTGGCGTACAAACATTCGCAAAAAGCCGATGCCATTCAGGAACAGGTTTTTATGAACCCTTCGGAAAATGTGTATGGATTGATTTACAAAATCGAAGGAAATGCTGCGTCGCCAATGCAGTTTTTTTTGACCGACAGTACCAACCATTTTCTGCGCGGTGCACTTTATATCCGCGACATACCAAATATCGACTCATTAAAACCTGTTATCGACTTTCTGGAAACCGATATTGTCCGCTTGATAGAAACAACTACCTGGAATTAATGCCATTCATTAAAAAAATAGAAATTGAAAACGGTATCCTTGGAACCTGGGAGTTGACAGAACCCATTGATTCATTGAAAGCTGCATTTCAGTTTTCTGAAAATGAAAAAGAGGAGTTCAAGACGTTCGCATTAAAAAAACGGCAGTCGGAATATCTTGCAACACGTTTACTTTTGCAAAAGGTGCTTGGAGAAAAGGCTGAAATTATCTATCAGGAATCAGGCCGCCCTCAAATAAAAAGCTCAGCTAAAAACATAAGTATTTCGCACTCGGCAAATTTGGTGGCCATTTTCATTTCTGATGATTTGGTGGGAATCGACGTTGAAATTGCAGACAGGAATATCGACAAAGTGGTTGGCCGTTTTCTGAACCCAAAAGAATTGGAATGGATAGAACAAACGGGCAATCCAAAGTTTTTGAAAATGCTTTTCTGGTGTGCTAAAGAGGCGATTTATAAATGCGCCTGTCAACCTGGAATCCAGTTTGACACCCAGATTCATATACAACCTTTTGATTTTGCAAATACTGATTTTTTTGAAGGGAAAGTTGTTCTCCCAAATAGAATTGCAAACTACCATTTGAGGTATTTTCAGCTCGAAAACAATATTGCAGTTTATTGTGTTGAAGTAAAAAACTCATTGACATGAAAGGTACAACAGACCAAATACTTGTAATTTTTGGGGCATCGGGCGATTTGACAAAAAGAAAATTGATACCCGCGCTATACGATTTATACATACAAAAACTGCTCCCGCAGAAATTTGCAGTTTTAGGGGCAGCACGAACAGCGTTAAGCGATGATGATTTCAGGAAAAGAGTGAGCGAGTTTTTACCCACCGGAGAAAATGTTGAACAGTTCAAGAGAATGTTGTTCTATCAACCCACCGCCAATGATAAACCGGAAGATTTACTCCCCCTAAAAAACAGGCTTTTACATATTTCAGTAGGTCTTCAAATCCCTGAAAACTACATTTTTTACCTGTCAACCCCGCCATTGTTGTACAGCATAATACCATATTTCCTGTGTGAAAATGGATTGAGTAAATCGGAAACATTTTTCAGGCGATTGATTGTGGAGAAACCATTCGGGACGGATTTGGATTCGGCAAAAATACTGAACGTGCAATTGTTGAACTATTTTAATGAAGACCAGATTTACCGCATCGACCATTATTTGGGAAAGGAAACTGTTCAAAACATGTTGGTTACGCGCTTTTCAAACGGGATTTTCGAACCACTTTGGAACCAAAATTATATCGAACGGGTTGAAATAACTTCGGCGGAAAGCCTTGGTGTAGAAGACCGTGGCGGATATTACGACAATTCGGGTGCTATGCGCGACATGCTGCAAAACCATTTGATGCAACTTGTGGGTTTTGTTGCCATGGAACCGCCCGTGGTAATTGAGGCAAATGCAATCAGAAACGAGATTACAAAGGTTTTTCAGTCGCTCCGTCCGTTTAAAGAAAATATGATTGTTAAAAATGTAATCCGCGGACAATACTCGGAATCAATGATAAAAGGCGAAAAGGTAATCGGTTACCGCGATGAACCCGGTGTTGACCCATTTTCGCGTACCGAAACTTTTGTGGCCGTCAAATTTTTTATCGACAATTGGCGGTGGGCAGGTGTCCCTTTTTATATCAGGACCGGTAAAAAACTGCCAACACGGGTAACCGAAATCGTAATACATTTTAAAAGTGTGCCTCATCATTTGTTTGGAAAATCATCAGCTACAATAAATAACCAGCTAATAATCAGGATTCAGCCCGATGAAGGAATCCTATTAAAATTCGGGATGAAAACACCTGGAGCAGGTTTCGAGGTTCAAACCGTGAACATGGATTTTCATTATTCCGATTTGACGAATACAAAAGTGCCTACTGCTTATGAAAGGTTGCTGCTCGATTGTATGCAAGGCGATGCTACATTGTACGCGCGCGGCGATGCAGTCGAAAAAGCTTGGGAATTTGTGCAGCCAATTATCAATGCGTGGGACACAAATCCAGAATTGCCGATTTACGGCTATCCGGCAGGAACTTGGGGCCCGGAACATTCGGATGCGCTCATAAAAGGGGCCAACTGGCGTTTCCCCTGTAAAAATTTGGCCGATGACGGTTTGTATTGTGAACTGTAAGTAGAAATCATTTGTTATTGCCTATAATTTAACACATTATCAATATGTCAGACTCAACAGAAGTTAAAATTTACTCAGACCAAAATGAAGTTGTAAAGGCTTTGGCTAAAGCAATTTTCAAACTTTCAACATCTACGGAGCAAGACCGTTTCAACATACTTCTTTCGGGCGGATATACGCCCACTGCATTGTTTAAACGCTTGTCAAAAAAATATGCCGAAACCATTGAATGGGAACGGATACATTTGTGGTGGGGCGATGAACGATGTGTTTCTCCTGAAAGTGAAAACAGCAATTACAAGCAGGCTTATGAATTTCTAATTTCTCAGGTGTCAATCCCAGCCGCGAATATCCACCGCATAAAAGGCGAAAATGACCCGGAAGAAGAGGCAATTCGATATGCCGAAGAAATTCAACAAAATTTGAATTTCAGGGGCGACAATCCCGTTTTCGACCTTGTAATTCTTGGTTTGGGCGAAGACGGCCACACAGCCTCAATTTTCCCCGATGAGCTTGAAATGTTTGAAGATGAACGGATTTGTGCAGTTGCGACGCACCCCTTAAGCGGACAGAAAAGAATAACGATAACGGGAAAGGTTTTGAACAATGCAAATCGTGTATTTTTTTTAGTGACCGGTGCTGGCAAATCACTGAGAATATCTGAAATTATGAACGATGAAGATGCAGCCAAACTTTTGCCAGCTTATTATATCTCGCCAACCAACGGAGAATTGATTTGGTATATCGACGAGGCGGCGGCACAGAAAATCAAATAATTAAAAATCTCCATTAACAAAATGCAAAACCCAAATAAATTTCAAATTTCAAAATTTTAAACCTTTTGAATTTTAATTAGGGTCTGCTGAAAAACTGAAATTCCATTATTAATCAATCCTTTATGATTTAACTTCTCACTTTAAATGCAAGTTTATTTGCGTATCAACAGCAATTTCCTTGCATTTATATTTCGGTGCGATGCACCTTTAGGATGATATTCACATTGCATCTACAAAGTCCGCCACGGTTTTGAACCCGAACATCAAAAGTAATAACTTGGGAAATACCAACTTCAATATTCCGCAATTGCTGC
>Ga0105047_10017465_pt1 | contig 11184 bp, 11 predicted proteins | sample MAT04_FD_78384 | JGI IMG/M metagenome (GOLD analysis project Ga0105047, IMG submission 78384) | Freshwater microbial communities from Lake Fryxell liftoff mats and glacier meltwater in Antarctica - MAT-04 (megahit assembly) | ecosystem: Environmental > Aquatic > Freshwater > Ice > Liftoff...
CTGGCCTTGCCAACAGGGGTTTGGCGCTGCGGTCGCGGTTTGGCAAGTCGGCGTCGCAAAAGCCAAAGTTTGGGTGGCGCGGTGTTGCGCGCAAGGTGCCAACATGCGCCGCCATGCACCCTTTGTCGCACGCTCTCTTTCACTCACGGTCGGCTTTTCGCACGATGGCCGCACGCGCCACCCTGCTCGCCACGCTGTGGCTGCTGGCCAGTGCGGCTGCGTTGGCGCAAGGCAGCACCGTGGCCATTGGCGGTGCGCTCAAAGACAACAACCACGCCATCTGGCAACGGCTGGTGGACCTGGCCGGTGGCCCCGGCGCGCGTTTTGCCGTGTTCGCCACGGCCTCGGGCGAGCCCGACCGCACGGCCGAATCCATCATCACCGTGCTCAAGCAACACGGCGCCGTGGCCGAACACATCCGCGTCGGCCCCCGTTTTCCCGGGCAAGACCTGGCGCAGGCTGTCCAAGACCCGCAGTGGCTGGACAAGGTGCGCGGCTCAAAAGGGGTGTTCTTCAGCGGCGGTGCGCAATCGCGCCTGATCGACACCCTCAAGCCCGGCGGGCGCGACACCCCGCTGTTGCAGGCAGTGCGCGCGGTCTGGGCTGCAGGCGGGGTGGTGGCGGGCACCAGTTCTGGCGCTGCGGTGCTGGCCGACGTGATCTTCCGTGACGCGCCCGATGTGCTGGCCGTGATGAAAGGCCAGTTGCGCGAAGGTCAAGAAGTCGACCGTGGTTTTGGCTTCTTTCCGCCGCAGGTGGCCGTGGACCAGCACTTCATCCGCCGCGGCCGCATCGGCCGCCTCTTGCCGCTGATGCAGACAAGGGCCTTGCCGCTGGGCATCGGCGTGGAAGAAAACTCCGCCGTGGTCCTGCGTGGCGACGAGATCGAGGCGATTGGCGAACACGGTGCCTTGGTGGCCGACCTGAGCCAGGCGCGCAACGACCCGCAGTGGGGCGCGTTCAACCTCAGTGGCGCGCGGCTGCACTGGCTGGCCAGCGGTGACAGCTTCAACCTGGCCACGCGCGTGGCCACGCCCGGCGCGGCCAAACGTGCTGCCACCCGGCTCGACCCATCTGCCACCAACTTTCGTGGTTACCACTCAGGCCCGGCTTTCTATGCCGATATCCTGACCGAGGGCCTGATCGTCAAGGCCATGGCCCGCTTGGTGGACGGTGACCAGACCGAATTGCGCGGCCTGTCATTCGCGGCCCGTCCGGCCCAGGACGACCTGGCACCAGACATCGGCTTCGAGTGGCGGCTGCACCGCGGCCCGGGCACGCTGGCCTGGTGGCTGCCGGGCAGCGACAACTACACCGTGGTCGGCGTGATCTTGGATATCGTGCCCGTTCGATTGGCGCAGCCCTGGTATCAACCTTTGCGGCGCTGACGGGCAACCCACCTGAGGACACGCCATGAAGCTGATCGCCCTTTTCCTCACGCTGCCTGTGGCGCTGCTCATCGCTTTCAACGCACAGGCTCAGCCAGCGGCCCCGAGTGCAGCAAAAGCAGCCATACCCAACCCCTTGCGCGTGGCCGCCGAGGCCGCCTACCCGCCCTTCAGCGCGCTGGGCAGCGACGGCAAGCTGAAAGGCTTCGACATCGACATCGCCAACGCCGTCTGCGCCAAGCTGGGTGTGGCCTGTGTGTTCGTGCAGACCGGGTTCGACGCCATGATCCCGGCGCTGCGGGCAAAGAAGTTCGACGTCATCGTGGCCTCGATGTCGATCACCCCTGAACGCTTGAAGGCCGTGGACTTCTCCGACAAGTACTACAACACCCCCGCCCGCATCGTGGCGCGTGCCGACGCGCCGTTCGACGGCACACCCGGCAGCCTGGCCGGGCGCAAAGTGGGCGTGCAGCGCACCACCATCCACGACCGCTACGCCAGCGCCAACTTCAAGGGCGCACAGATCGTGCGTTACAGCAAACAAGACGAGGTATTCCTGGACCTGATCAGCGGCCGCATCGACGCCACGCTGGCCGATTCGGTGGCCATCAACGAAGGGCTGCTGAAAGCGCCAGCCGGCAAGCCGTTTGCCTTGCGCGGCCCGCTCTACGACGACCCGGCCTTCTTCGGGGTGGGTGCGGGCATCGCCATGCGCAAGGGTGACACCGCCTTGCGGCTGGCCATCAACCAGGCGCTGGCCATGATTCGCGCTGACGGCACGTACAGACAGATCAACGACAGGTACTTTGACTTCGACCTGTACGGCAAGTCCGATGACACGGCCACAGCAGCACCACCGGCAGCGGTCAAGCCGGCGACCAAGCCGTAGCACTTGCAGGCAGGACAACCCGTGACCGGCGAGCGCCAACGCCACGGCTTTGTGCTGCTGCCGCAGTTTTCACTGTTGGCGCTGGGCGCTGCCGTGGACGCGCTGGCTGCTGCCAACGAAGTATTGGAAGAAGCCGCTTACGCCAGCGTGCTGCTGTCACTGGACGGCCAGGCGGTGCGTACGGCCTGCGGCAACACGGTGGCCACGGCCGCTGCCTTCAGCCGCGCGCCGCCACTGGACGCCGTGTTTGTGGTGGCTGACGGCCCCGTGCCAGACCCGCTGCTGACCGAGCACGGCGCCTTGCACACCTGGCTGCGCGAGCGTGCGAGCGCTGGCGTGCTGATCGGCGGCATTGGCACCGGGGCGGCGGTACTGGCGCAGTCGGGCGTGCTGAACGGCCACCGCGCCACGCTGCACTGGTCGCAGGTGCAACAACTGGCCGATGCCCACGCCCAGGTGGTGGTGTCAAGCAACGTCTTCGAGATCGACCGTGGCCGCCTCAGCTGTGCCGGCGGTGCTGCCAGCCTGGACCTGCTGTTGGCCTGGCTGGCCCAGCGCCATGGCCAGCGAGTGGGCGAAGAATTGGCAGCGCACTTCGGGCTGGAGCGGCTGCGCGCCGCCGGCGAACGCCAGCGCACGCCCGTGGCCGCGCGCGTGGGCCTGGGCAGCGCCAAGCTGACCGAGGCCGTGGCGCTGATGGAAGCCAACCTGGGCGAACCCTTGCCGACCGAAGACATTGCGCGACTGGTGGGCGTGTCGCGCCGGCAGCTCGAGCGCCTGTTCAAGCAGCACCTGGACGCCCTGCCCAGCCGCTACTACGCCGAACTGCGTCTGGCCCGCGCCAAACGGCTGTTGCAGCAAACGGGGCAGTCGATCCTGCAGGTTGGCCTGGGCTGCGGATTCGCCACCGGCTCGCACTTCAGCAACGCCTACCGCGCCCGCTTTGGCCACACCCCGCGCGAAGAGCGCAGCCAGCGTGCCAACGCCTGGCGCCTACAACCCGCCACGCCCGTGGAGAAACCGGCATGAACAAACAAGTCCAACCAGCTATCGACGCAGGCCCAGACCCAGACCCAGGCCCAGGCCCAGGCCCAGGCACAAGCACAAGCACAGGCCCGGCCCTGGACCAACGGTTCGACCCCCACCGCCTGTTGCTGCGCGCCGCGGGGCCGGCCGACCTGGACGCTTTCGAGCGCTGCGCGGCGGCCAGCGCCACTGGCATCACCACCCTGCCCGCTGACCGCAGCGCGCTGCAGGACAAGCTGGAACGTTCAGCCCAGGCCTTCGGTTCAAGCGACGACAGCAGCGGCGAAGAGATCTACCTCTTCGTGCTGGAAGACCTGGCAACCCAGCGCGTGGTGGGCACCAGCGGCATTGCCGCCAGCGCCGGCTTCGCCGACCGCTTCTACAGCTACCGCAACGAAATGGTGGTGCACGCCAGCAAGCCGCTGGCGGCCAGCAACCGCATCCACACCCTGCACCTGTGCCACGACCTCACCGGCCACACCCTGCTCACCAGCTTCTACATCGAACCCGGCTACGAAAACACGCTGGCCCCGCAGTTGTTGTCGCGCGGTCGGTTGTTGTTCATTGCCGAGTTTGCCGAGCGCTTTTCCGACCGGATTGCCGCCGAAAGCCCGGGCCTGTCCGATGACAACGGCCGCTGCCCGTTCTGGGACGCCGTGGGCCGGCGCTTCTTTGACATGGACTACCCGCAGATCGAGCGCCTGACGGGTGGCCGCAACAAGGCCTTCATCGCCGAACTGATGCCACAGAGCCCGATCTACGTGCCGCTGCTGCCAGAAGAAGCGCAGTGGGCCATCGGCCAGTTGCATCCTGTCAGCGAGTTGCCGTTCTCGGTCTTGCTGGATGAAGGCTTCGACGCCGAGACCTACGTCGACATCTTCGACGGCGGGCCCACCGCCGAGGCCCGTGTGGCCCTGCTCAAGACGGTCGCGGCATCGCGCCGCATGGCACTGCAGACCGCTGGCACAACGGGTCTGAGCTTGGTCGCCAGCACCCAGCGGGCGGGCTTCAGCGCCATGCTGCGCCAAGGCGGCATGAACATCGACAGCGCCAGCGCCGAGCGCCTGCACCTGCCCACCACGGGCAGCGTGCGCACGGCGCCGCTGCACATGCCAGCACAGTCATCCGGAGCACGCGCATGAACAACGTGCACGTTCGCCACGCCGTTGCTGGCGATCTGGGTTTGCTGTCGGCATGGCTGGGCCGCGCAGTGGCCTTGCCATTCACGCCGGCCGAGCAACTGTGGGTGGCCGAAGTACCGGCCCAGGAAGCCAGCGGCCAGACCGCCTTGCTGGGCTGCCTGCGGCTGGTGCCGGCCATTGGCGTGGCGCTGCCGCGTGTGTCTTACCACGTGGGTTGTACCGTGCACTCAGCCGCTGAATTGGGTCTGCACCACCGCCAGCGCACGCTGCTGCTGGGGCACGACCACACGGGGGCGAGTGAGTTGACCGACATCGCCTGGTTGCGTGAAGAGCAGCCCTTGGCCGAGCAAGCCGAGGTCTTGCAGCACCTGCTGGCTGTGGCCCTGCTGCACATGGCGCAACACCGGCGCGACTACAGCCAGGGTCTGATCGCCGAGCTGCCAGGCCCGCGCGACAGCGCCGGCCAGTCGCCGTTCTGGCAGGGCCTGGGCCGGCACTTCTTCAGTGGTGACCCCCAGGCCTGCGCCGCACACCATGGCCCAGCCTGGCGCAGTTGGGTGGCAGCCTTGTTGCCACGCCAGCCGATCTATGCCTCGTTCCTGTCCTTGGCCGCACAGAACGCCATTGCCCAGGTCGACGGCCATGCCCTGCTGCTGCGCGAGGCGCTGGAAGCCGCTGGCCTGCGCTATGGCCACCACATCAACGTTGAAGACGGTGGGCCGGTCCTGGAGGCCCAGGTCAACGACCTGCCGCTCTGCGCCCAAGCCCGCAGTCTGGAGTTGTGCGCCGAAGACTTGCCCATGCCCATGCCCATGCCCTTGCCCTTGCCCATGCCCATGCCCATGCCCATGCCCATGACCAGCATCTGGTGGCTGGCGCTGACGCAGCAGCGCGGTGTCATCAAGCTGCGTGGCCAAGCCATCGGGCGTGTGCTGGCTGTGGCACAAGCTGACTTGCAACGCGCCCAGCTGCAACCTGGCCAACTCGTCTGGTGCGCCCCGGTAGCGCCACTGAACCATTCGCCCATGGCATGACCGTCGCGCGGCGCTGGGCTTCGTCCAGCACAGCGGGCTTGTTGCGCAAACTCAGGCGTTGACCGCCGCCAACACCGGGCGCAGCGCAAAGCGCTGGCGGATCGACTTCTCGATGCCGGCTGCGTCCAGGCCAGCGAGTGACAGGATCTTGGCCGGGTCGCCATGTTCGGTGAAGATGTCCGGCAGGCCCAGGTGCAACAGCGGCACGGCCAGGCCGGCTGCGGCCAGGCACTCGCCCACCGCGCTGCCGGCGCCGCCCATCACACAGCCTTCTTCGACGGTGACGATGGCGTCATGACTGCGCGCCAGTTGTTGCACGAGTTCGGCGTCCAGTGGCTTGACAAAGCGCATGTCGGCCACGGTGGCGTCAATGGTTTGTGCCACCTGCAGCGCAGGGTGCAGCATGGTGCCAAACGCCAGGATGGCCACCCGCTTGACACCGTTGCGGCCGTCGGCAGGCGCACCGGCGGTGCGGCGCACGACGCCTTTGCCCCAGGGCCAGTCGGTCAGCGTGCTGTCCAGCGCCGCGCCCACCCCGGCGCCGCGCGGGTAGCGCACCGCCACGGGGTGTTTCTGCCGGAAGGCCGTCGTCAAGGCCTGGCGGCATTCGTTTTCGTCGCTGGGAGTCAGCAGGCTGAGGTTGGGGATGCAGCGGATGTAGGCGATGTCATAGACGCCCGCGTGAGTCGGCCCGTCGGCACCGACGATGCCCGCGCGGTCCAGCGCAAACACCACCGGCAGGTTCTGGATGGCCACGTCGTGTATCAACTGGTCATAGCCGCGCTGCAAGAAGGTGCTGTAGATCGCCAGCACGGGTTTCAAACCCTCACAGGCCAGGCCCGCGGCAAACGTCACGGCGTGTTGTTCGGCGATGCCGACGTCGTAATAACGCTTCGGAAAACGCTTGTGGAATTCCACCAAACCCGAGCCTTCGCGCATGGCTGGGGTGATGGCCACCAGCCGGTCGTCGACCTCGGCCATGTCGCACAGCCAATCGCCAAAGATCTTGGTGAAGGTCGGTTTGCCGGGCTTGGCGGGTGGGAAGCCATCGTCGACATTGAATTTGCTCGATGCCGCGTGGTACTTCACCGGATCGGCTTCAGCCAGCTTGTAGCCGTAGCCTTTTTTCGTGACCACGTGCAGGAATTGCGGGCCGCGTTTGGCGCGCAGGTTTTCCAGCGTCGGGATGAGTGCATCCAGGTCATGCCCGTCGATCGGACCGACGTAGTTGAAACCAAACTCTTCGAAGATCGTGCCCGGCACAACCATGCCTTTGGCGTGTTCTTCAAAGCGCCGAGCCAGCTCGAACAGGGGCGGTGCGTTCTTCAAAACCGCTTTGGCGCTCTGGCGCGCGGTCTCGTAGAAATTACCGCTCATCAGGCGCGCCAGGTACTTGTTCAAAGCGCCCACCGGCGGGCTGATCGACATGTCGTTGTCGTTCAGCACCACCAGCAAATCAGCGTTGATGCCGGCGTGGCTGACACCGCCGTTGTTCAGTGCCTCGAAGGCCATGCCGGCGCTCATCGCGCCGTCGCCAATGATGGCCACGGCCTTGCGGTCTTCGCCCTTGTGTTTGGCTGCCAGGGCCATGCCCAGCGCAGCACTGATGCTGGTGCTGCTGTGGGCGGTGCCAAAGGTGTCGTATTCGCTCTCGTCGCGCCGCGGGAACCCGGCCACCCCGCCCAACTGGCGCAAGGTGTGCATCCGCTCGCGTCGGCCTGTCAGCACCTTGTGCGGGTAGGTCTGGTGGCCCACGTCCCACACCAGGCGGTCGTGCGGGGTGTTGAAGACGTAGTGCAAGGCAATCGTCAACTCGACCGTGCCCAGGTTGCTGCCGAGGTGGCCGTTGCCGGTCTGGCTGACGGTGTGCAGCACAAACTGACGCAACTCGCCGCTGAGTTGCCGCAGTTCGGGGCGCGACAGCCGGCGCACATCGACCGGCGAGTTGATGGTTTGCAGCAAGGTGGTTTTGGTGTCCATATCAACTCTCCCTCTCGACCACTTTGTTGGCCAGGACTGCCAACGCCGCCGTGGCCGTGCCCAGCTCAGTGCTGCGCAAGGCCTGATGCGCCTGTTCGCGCAGTTCGTCGGCATGGCGTCGCGCGGCATCGAGCCCGAGCAGCGACACGTAGGTGGGCTTGTTGTGGTCGGAATCTTTGCCGGCGGTTTTGCCCAAGGTCGCGGAGGCCTGGGTCACGTCCAGGATGTCATCGACCACCTGAAACGCCAGGCCGACGGCGGCGCCGTATCGGGCCAGGGCCTGGCTCACTGGCGCAGACGCTTCCCCACAGGCGGCACCCATCATCACGCTGGCCTGCAACAGGGCGCCGGTCTTGCGGCGGTGCATGTCGCGCAGGGCTGCCTCGTCCAGCGCCTTGCCGATGCTGGCCAGGTCAATGGCTTGACCGCCGGCCATCCCGGCGTGGCCGGCCGAACGCGCCAGCAGCGACGTCAACTGTGCTTGCAAGATTGGCGGCAGCCCCTGGGCATCGCCAACTGCGGGCGTGAGCACCTCAAAGGCCAGGGCCTGCATGGCGTCACCTGCCAACATGGCCTGGGCTTGCCCAAACTTCACATGCACCGTGGGCTTGCCACGGCGCAACACGTCGTTGTCCATGCACGGCATGTCATCGTGCACCAGGGAGTAGGCGTGAATCAATTCCACCGCCACGGCCGCGCGCAGCGCTGCCGCGCTGCTGCCCTGCAGCGCCTCACAGGCCGCCATCACCAGCAGCGGGCGCAGGCGCTTGCCGCCATCCAGCACCCCGTACCGCATCGCCAAGCCCAAGCCAGCAGGGGCATCGGCCGGCACCCAGGCCTCCAAGGCCTGTTCAACCGTGGCCAGGTGGCGCTGCGACCAGGCTTCGAACTCGGTGGCCGTCATGGCGCTTGCCAGGGCACAAGCCGACCGTCTTCAAGCACCTTCACCTGGTCTTCAACACTTTGCAGCCGGGCCTTGCAAAAGGTCAGCAGCTCATTGCCACGGCGGTAGCCATCCAACAACTGGTCCAGCGGCATTTGTCCGGCTTCCATCTGTTGAACCAGCCGGTCCAGCTCGGCCAAGGCCAGCTCGTAGGTGACCGCAGGGCTGGCAGTTGCTTCTTGACCAGCGGTGGCTGCGTTGGGGCTTCTCGGCATCGGGAGGCAGGTTATGAGGAGGAGCGATTCTAGACAATGGTGCCGCGCGAAGATGTCCTTGCCAACCCCTGTGCTGGGTGCACAGGCTGCGGAGCAAGCTGAGGAGCAAGCCGGGGCGTCAGCTGGGGTGTAAGAGGCCCCTGGGTAGAATCGTGCCCCTCGGTTTGGTCCCGCTGTGCGGCGTGTGGGCTGCCAAGACCGTCAACCAAACGCCCCATGGAGCACCCCTTCGAATCATGTCGGATCTGAGCCTGAGCCTGTCGTCGCTGGCGCGCAGCCGCAGCCCGTTACCTGTCTCGAGCTACTTCGACGAGGCTTTGTTCACCCAGGAACAAAAACGCATCCTCCAACCTGCTCCCCGCTATGTGGGGCATGAACTGGCAGTGCCGCAGCGCGGCGACTTCCAGACCCTGGTCCATGAGGGCGACGGCCGTGCCCTGGTCCATACAGCCGACGGCATCGAGCTGATTTCCAACGTCTGCCGCCACCGCCAGGCGCTGATGCTGCAAGGCCGCGGCAACACTCAGGATCACATCGTCTGCCCGCTGCACCGCTGGACCTACGACCTGCACGGCCGGCTGGTGGGCGCACCGCACTTTCCGCAAGACCCTTGCCTGAACCTGCGCAACCAGCCGCTGCAGCGCTGGAATGGCCTGCTGTTCGAAAACAACGGCAAGGCCGTCGCCCAGGAAATGGCGGCCCTGGGCGCAGGCCCGCGCGGGGACTTCGACTTCAACGGCTATGTCTTCGGCCGTGCCCACGTGCACGAGTGCGCCTACAACTGGAAAACCTTCATCGAGGTTTATCTGGAGGACTACCACGTCGGCCCGTTTCACCCTGGCCTGGGCCAGTTCGTGGCCTGCGATGATCTGCGCTGGGAGTTCGGCCGCCACCACTCGGTGCAGACCGTGGGTGTGGCGCATTCGCTCGAGCGCCCTGGCTCGGCCGTTTATCAGCGCTGGCACGACGCCGTGTTGGCCTACAGCGGGGGTGTGACGCCCCGCTATGGCGCGATCTGGCTGACCTACTACCCGACGGTGATGCTGGAGTGGTATCCGCAGGTGTTGGTGGTGTCCACGTTGTTCCCGCGTGGGCCACGTCACACTACAAATTTGGTGGAATTCTTCTACCCGGAAGAGATCGCCGCGTTCGAGCGTGAATACGTCGAGGCCCAGCAGGCCGCGTACCTGGAAACCTGCAAGGAAGACGACGAAATCGCCCTGCGCATGGACGCCGGCAGGCGTGCTTTGCATGAGCGCGGCGAAGACGACGCCGGGCCTTACCAGAGCCCGATGGAAGACGGCATGCAGCAATTTCACGAGTGGTACCGGCGCGAGATGCGATTGCCAGCTCCCCACCCTGCTCCCCTTTCTCCCCTTTCTCCCCTTTCACCCCCCTCTCCCCCTGCACCGCCTGCACCCCCTGCACCCCGTACCCCCGAGGCTGTCAACACGCCCGCTGCACCCGCCCGCGCTGAATCCGGCGCAGGCACAGGGGAGCACCCCGCCTGAAGCCGACTGCGCCCGCGCTGATGCTGGGCGCCTCGCTGCTGTTTGCACTGATGGGTGTGGGCGTGAAGCTGGCCTCGGCGCAGTACAACGCGGGTGAAATCGTCATGTACCGCGCCAGCATCGGCTTGGTGTTGATGGCGGTGGTGATGCGCTCTCGCGGCATCCCGCGCGCCACCTCCGTGGCCGCCATGCATTTCTGGCGTTGTGTGGCCTCAGCGCGCACACCCCGCGCGGTCTGGCCTTGCTTTTGGGCATTGGCGTGTCGGCCACTGCCGCGCAGTGGATGATGACGCGGGCCCAAGCCATGGGCACCGCGTTGTCCAACGCCGCCTTGCAACACCTGGGTATCGTCTTTGCGTTCGTGATGGGCGTGTGGCTGTTCAACGACCCGGTCACAGCCATGGCCCTGGCGGGCATGGCACTCATCATCGCAGCCGGCCTGGCTGCCACTTTGTTGCGCAGCCGCACCCTGCGGCCAGACCATTCGCCCAACGACACTTGAAAGGCCTTACCCATGAGCTACCGCACCCTCATCAGCGCCACCGAACTGCAAACCTTGATGGCCAGCAGCCGCCCCTGGGTGGTGCTGGATTGCAGCTTTGACCTGAGCAATCCGGCCGCTGGAGAGCTGGCCTGTGCTGCCGGCCATGTGCCAGGCGCTCAGTACGCGCACCTGGACCGTGACCTGGCCGGCCCCAAGGCCGCCGCCGGTGCGCCCTCAAAGGGCCGCCACCCACTGCCCAGCCGCGAAGCCCTGGCGGCGACGGTCGGCCGCTGGGGTATCACCCCGGCCACGCAGGTGGTGACGCTGGACGCGCAAGGCGGGCCGTATGCAGCGCGTGCCTGGTGGTTGTTGCAATGGCTGGGCCATGCCGACGTGGCGGTGCTGGACGGTGGCGTTGCCGCCTGGCTGGCGGCTGGCGGCACGCTCAGCACCGACAAGACGGCAGTCGCCGCAGCCCCGCCCTACCCGGCCACCGCGCCAGCCATGCCGACGATTGATGCCGCCGCGCTGCAAGCCACGCTGGGCCGCCGGCCACTGATCGACGCCCGCGC
>Ga0105047_10017467_pt1 | contig 11184 bp, 11 predicted proteins | sample MAT04_FD_78384 | JGI IMG/M metagenome (GOLD analysis project Ga0105047, IMG submission 78384) | Freshwater microbial communities from Lake Fryxell liftoff mats and glacier meltwater in Antarctica - MAT-04 (megahit assembly) | ecosystem: Environmental > Aquatic > Freshwater > Ice > Liftoff...
CGCAGCATCAGCTATGCCGCGGCGCCCGCTTCCGCCAACCCCAAAGGACCCCATGGACCACAAAAACGTTTTTCACGATATCTCCGACCCCGTCGCCTTCGCGCACCAACGGCTCGGCTTCACTCCGCAAGGCGACCAGGCACGTCTCCTCGCCACCAAACATCGCTATGTCCTCCTCAATTGCCATCGCCAATGGGGCAAAACCACGCTTACCTCCATCCGCGCCGTCCATCGCGCCGTCACCCTCCCCCAGCAACAAGTCGTCATCCTCGCGCCCACCATGCGCCAATCCCAAATCCTCGCCGGCCGCTGCCGCGAATATTCGAGTAAGTTGAACTTACCCCTCAAAACCGACGGCAAAAACCCGGGCTCCCTCATCTATCCCAATGGCTCTGCCATCCTCCCCCTCCCCGCCCACCCGGACCGCGTCCGCGGTTTCACCGCCAACTTACTCATCATCGACGAAGCCGCCCGCGTCCCCGACGAAGTCTACGCCGCTGCCACCCCCATGCTCGCCACCACCCAAGGCGACCTCTGGCTCCTCTCCACCCCCCATGGCCGCCGCGGCTTCTTCTACGAAGAGTGGATGGCCCAGGAAGCCGCCCGCCACCCCTGGCTCCGCATCTTAGGCCAAGTCGGCGAACACCCCGGCCGCATGGAACGCGACTTTCTCCACCGCGAACGCCAACGCAAAACCGCCGAACAATTCGCCGAAGAATACGGCTGCGAATTCGTCACCGCCGGCCGCAATGTCTTCCTCGATGAATGGCTCGATAACTGTTTCACCGGAGAAATTCCCATGTTCGACGAAAACTCCCGCGAGGACTTACGCCTTGCCCGTCACCGGCCCATTTACTATCTCGGCCTCGACATCGGCAAACTGCGTGACCACGCCGCCTTCGTCTTACTTGAATATCGAGTAATTCCCACCGGCAAACGCGACGCCGCCTCGTTCCAGCCTCTCTACAAACGCGAATTACGCGTCGTCCTCGCCGAACAGTTCCGCATAAAAACCGCCTACCGCGACGTCATCGCCCGCCTCCAACGCCTCTGTAACCACCCGCACTTGGCCGGCTACACCAACTTACTCCTCGATGCCACCGGCAAAGGCGAACCCGTCGAAGAAATGGTCCGCGACGCCAAGCTCCCCGTCACCCTCGTTCCCATCTCCATCACCGCCGGCGGCAAAGTGGGCGTCAATGGCTCCTGGCGCATGGTCCCCAAAGTCGACCTCGTCACCAACCTCGAGTTCCTCCTCGAGCGCGGCCTCATCAAAATCTCTACCCAAATGCCCCAATCTGACTTACTCCGCAACGAACTCCGCCAATTCGAGCGCCGCAGCAACCGCGGCGGCCACCTCACCTACGGTGCCGGATCCGGCCACGACGACCTCGTCTCGGGCTTCTCCATGGCCGCCTGGTGGGCTTGGCGCAACCGCAAAGGCGCTCTCACCGGCCCCGAATTGAAAGCCCTCGACTAGCCAGTTAGGCAAATCGGCCTCGCTTCAAGGAAGAACCGCGGAAAAGCACAGCTAAGACACCGTCAACCCCCGCAGCCTGGGATTCGACACCCTCAAATTTCCTGCACATCGCCCCCCGTTTGCCCCCCCACCTTGGGCGAGGGCGAGGCGAGGCGAGGGCCCTACTTTGTATTGCCTAAAACAGCGGTCCGACGGGACTACAAGTATTGACGTATGAGAGGGTTACAGAGAAGTGTGTATAAATACTACATTGGCAATTTATATCTAAGTAATTGATTCTAAACAACTTAGAAGAGTCAATGCCGATTTCCAGCATAACACGTTTAGAATCAAATCATTAAGAAGATTTTCCTAGCGACCCCAACTCCGCTCGAGCACCACTTCGCCGCCCCGGCTCACTCGCACGCGCCGCTCCCAGTGCTTCCCGTTAAACCGGACCTCAAGCTCTTCCTGCACCGGCCCATTGGCCGCCTGGATCGAGATCTTATACTGCCCGCCGGCTTCGCGCGATGGCTGGAGGACGGTGTCCAAGGGCCGCGGTGAGCGGGGCGTCAGATCTCCGATCTCCACTAGGTTGCCTTCCGCAATCCGGTACTTCACCTGACGCAGGTTGTAACTGCCGTTGACGTGGGCCTGCAGGCCCACCGAGTTATCGGTGCCCGTCGCTCCCAGGTCGAGGTAGGCGAAGCCGTCGCCGCCGGTGACTTCGGCGACGCGCTGCACGGCAAGGTCCTTGAGTTGAGAGCTCTGGTCCAGCAGTTTGCGCTGCAGTTCGCTATTGAGGGCTTGGGCGCGGCTGCTCTCGTCGCGGAACCTCGTCAAATCGGCGCGGACGCGGGTAAGGTCAGTCTCCTGCTCAGCGACCTTGGCGAGCGACTGGCCCAGTTGCCCCTGAATGCCGAAGGCTTCGCGGTTGGCCCGGAGGCCCTGAATGCTGGCGACCAGGGCACCGGCGATGCCCAGGAGTCCGAAGATCAGCGAAATGGCGGTGCGGCGCTGTTTCACCCAGGCACGGTCTGGATGGAGGCTCACAAAAATGCCCAAAAGTGTCATGCCGGCCAGGGCGACTACGGACAGGAAAAGCAATGCATTCACAGACATCCGGCCCAAAGTGAAGGCGAACGTGGCGATGGAGAGCAGCCCGAGTACCACCCCCAGCACGACAGGATAAGCGGCGTGCTTTGAGTTCATCTTCGCAGGGTATCATACCCTCGCTTGCGGGGGGTGGTTCATTTCAATTGAGCTAACTCCGACCCCGCAGTCGTGCCACAATGGCCCGATGCGTCTGCTTGCCGCCCTTGCCGTTACCACCCTCCTCGCCCAGGATACCGTCATCACCGGAGCGCGGATCGCCGATGGCACAGGTGCGCCGCTCAAAGCGGGCAATGTCCGGATTCAAGGCGACACCATCATGCAAGTCGGCAGCTTCCGCCCCAGCCCCGGCGACCGGGTGATCAACGCCACCGGACTCATCCTCGCCCCCGGCTTCATCGACCCCCACAACCACTCTGACCGTGCCCTCGCCCAGCAGCCCGATGCCGCCTCGCAGGTTTCGCAGGGCATCACCACCGTGCTGCTGGGCCAGGACGGTGGCTCCGGGTATCCCATTGCCCAGTGGCTCCAGGGCCACCGCGACCATCCCTCCGCCCTTAATGTCGCCACGCTCGTTGGCCATGCCACGCTGCGCACCCAGGTGATGGATAAGGATTACCAGCGCGCCGCGACGCCCGAAGAGGTGAGCCGCATGGCCCAACTGCTGGAGCAAGCCATGCAGGACGGCGCCTTCGGCCTCTCCTCCGGCTTAGAGTACGAAGTCGGCAGCTACTCGAACACGGTTGAACTGATCACCCTGGCCAAGACCGTGGCTGGCCAGGGTGGCTTATACATGGCGCACCTCCGAGACGAAGGCGACAAGGCCATCGCTTCCGTGCAGGAGCTGATTCGCATCGCCTCCGAGGCCAAGCTGCCGGCGCAAATCTCGCACATCAAGCTGGGCAGCGTCGCCGTCTGGGGGCAGACCGGCGAGGTGAACCGGCTGGTGCTAGCGGCCCGTCTGCGGGGGCTTGACGTGAATGCCGATTGCTACCCTTACGAGGCGTGGTCCTCGACGATCACCGTGCTGGTGCTCGACAAGCAACATGACCATCCGCCGAGTGTCGCCAAGGGCCTGGCCGATGTCGGTGGTCCGCAGAATGTGACGGTAACCAGTTGCAAGGCGCACCCCGATTACGAGTTCCAGAATCTGGCCCAGATCGCGACCAAAACGGGGCTTTCCGCCATCGACGCCTACCGCCAGATCGTCCGTGACGGCGGCGCCTCGGTGGTCGTCAAAGCGATGCAGGAAGCCGACGTCCGCACCTTCTACCGGCAGCCTTGGGTGATGGTGTCGAGCGACGGGGGCATCGGTTCGCGTCACCCCCGCGGCGCCGGTAGTTATCCGCGGGTGCTCGGTCGTCTGGTGCGGGAGGAGAAGGTGCTTACCTGGCCACAAGCCATCCACAAGATGACCGGAATGCCCGCCGACCGCCTGAAGCTGACTGACCGGGGCCGCATCGCCGCCGGCAAAAAGGCGGACTTGGTGCTGTTCAACCCCGGCACGGTCCTCGACCGTTCCACGTTCCAGGACCCGCTGGCCTTGGCGGTGGGGATCGAGAAGGTTTGGGTGAACGGACAACTGGTTTGGAACGAAGGCCGAACCACGGGCGCTCACCCGGGCACGGTTTTGGTTCGCGGCCCCCGATGACCAGGAACCACAACAGAGGCAAAGCGGCGAGAGCGACCAACACGACGATCCCAATGATTACGGTGCGGTTAGGCTTGTCGACGTGCGGTTCCTACCAGATCGCTGCGTGAATGTGAAGCGCCCTTGATGGCCCGGTACATCACCTCCCGTACAGCCCCCGATGACAATCGGGGGGGTCTTCCACGACTTCCGCGTTACTAAGTTACTAAGTTACTAAGTTACTAAGTTACTAAGTTACTAAGTTACTAAGTTAAAGCAGATGCAATTCGATGAGATTGCCATAGGCCCAGGAGAGCGCCTGGCCTTGGGCCCGTTTCCGCTCCCGTTCCGCCAGTAGTCGGGCGAACAACCAGTCATCGCGGTCTAATGCAAAAGGCCGGGAGAGCAACACCCGCAGGGGTAAAGTCTGGATCGTTCCCCAACTGTTCCCCGGGTCTGCTTCGACGCAGAACTCGTAGTTCAGCAGACTGGTCTCCAGATGCTTCCGGACTTTCTCGATCGGCTCGCCAATCGCCAACACCGCCAACGCCACCTCGGCACACCGCTTCTCAGCACTCCCCAATAGCCCGTGGATATCGGCCTTTTCTTTCCTTCGATCTTGGCCGCACTCTCCGAGTAGCCGGTTCATTTCCGCGATACGCTGGTCGATAAGTTTTAAGCTGGCCTTCAGTTGGGCTTGATCTTTCGCCTCGCAAACCAGATAATAATCTGCCTTGGCAAACGCCGCGTCAATGGTCCGTTGCACCTGCTGGATGCTGAGCGTCAGCGCTTGCGCATCGAGATCCTCCGGAAACGAGGTGTAGGCCACCAGACTCGCCCAGTCATGGGTCTTGGGTGACCGGGTGTACAGTTTGGCGCGGGCGCGCGAAAGCGCCACGCGCGGGTCGCCGCCGAACAGCAGATCCTGGTAGAGGGTCTCGGTCATCACCACTGAGCCTTCGAACGTCAGCGGAAATTGCGACGCGATCACGAGCGGAATGCGCGCCTCGTGCAGGATGCTGGCGCCGGCCCCAATCACCGACCCTGTATCGCCGCTTTGGCACGCGGCCAGCGTCACCACCGTGGGCAGTTGGCCCCGGTGGGGATCTTTCGCGCCACTCGCCAGCGCCACCGCCAACCGCTCGCCGTCGGCCACCTGCATCATCGACTTATCCCGGCGTTCGCCATCTCAAAAGGCAAAAGCGCAAGTTCGTTGGCACTCAGCACCAGCCGCAGGTGCGTGCCCTCGCCAGGGTTCGATTGGGAAAGTGCGGCGATGAAGCCTCGGATTGACCCCAACAACGTGGTGATCTCTTTGGCCGTGGCCTGAAACTGCAGGTGCCGTGTCGGTTCGTCGACGCGGTAGTCCAAACCCTTCAGTCGCAGCATGTACTCAGCATGCTCAAAGGGCAGTTCCCACGTCTCCGCTTCCCGGTTTCCACCGTACTCGTCTTGCGCACCCATGCGACGGCGGGCCGGTGCAGGACGCGCACGCCTTGAGCCTCCAACGCCTGAAAGGATTTGCCGCTTTGGATCGCTTCGAAAAGGGCAGTGAACATCGCGTCGCTCTCGAGCGTTTCGGGCTCCATCCGCATCAGCCCGGCCCAGGTTCCCGTGTTCAGGTAGCGGCCCTTTCCGTCGGCGCGGTCTAAGCATCGTTCGCGGTGCGTGTGGCCGGTAAGCACGAAGCGGAAGTCGCGGCTCACCAGCCGGTCGATCCGTTCGAATGTCTCGTCGGGTGCCTGCCATTGAAAGCTGTCGTCGGATCCGAGCAGGAATTGCAGAGACTTGCGCAGCATCGTCAGTTGGCTTCCCCGCGCCCAGTCCCGGACGCCGCCCGTCCAGCCCGATACGGACCAGCCCAAAACGGAAAGGTGCGCGTTAGACGTCACCAAGTCGAGGGCCACCGTCCCCCGTTCGTACTCCTGGTTGATGATCCGCACCAGCTCCTCGGCAGAGAGAGGCGGCGTGGTTCTGGGGCGCGAACCTGGCGTTGGCTCGTCCTCCGGCCCCAGCAGATGCAACGTCCTTTTGACTTTGTCCCATTGGAGCCGAGCCCCGACGCGCACGATGTCGTCGAGCTTGGCGGCAGGCGGGCATGCGCATCTTCGCGATCGCCGCACAGCAGTTGCGTCAGATGGAGCCGGACATGGGGTAAAGCTAATTCGAGATCGTGATTGCCCAAGGTAATGGCCAGAAACCGGTTCGGGGTTTGCACGAGCGCGGCGAAGCTGTCGAAGATCGGACGGAATGTGGCATCGTTGCGGATTCGATCCAAGCGCTCCGTCGCTCCCTCGGGATCGAGATAACGGGCTTTCGGTTCCGCCAGAAAGTCCACCAGGTCGCCGTTGATCACCAACCCGACTCTGAGTTTCCCGGGCCGCTGCCGGACATGATCCAGCAGTAACAAAAGCTCGGGTTGATTGGCAAAGATCCGGTGGCCAGGTACGCCGCCGAGATGCAGGTCAGAAATTACGAATATCTCGTCAAAATCGAGCTGCATGATTTTCCTCCGCGTGGTGGGTAGAATCTAGCTTCGTCCGCGGTAAATGATCAGTTACTCGGTAAGGCTGGTAGATTCGGTCAGGAAGAAAGTTCCATCTTACTCATCCGCGCCACTGGGCTGGTCGAATTACCGTCGACTACATTACTCACATCGGCTCTCCAGTAGATCTCCTGCTGCGAATGGCTCGAAAATGCGGTGGGGTCCGGGACCACCGCATCTCGTTTTCGCTAAGTAATTCCACCTGCTTGAGTTAGCGATAGGTCAGGGATGCTGGGGAATGGCCCGACTTCCCCGACTTCCCGACAGCTTTGACGCAGTGCCTCAACGCAAAACCGCAGTGCTGATTCTGTGATTGGTGTCAGACCGTCAGGGTCAATCCGCCGTCCGGCGTCAAAGTTGTTCCGGTGATGTAACTGGCATCGTCGGAACAAAGAAAAACGATGGACTTGGCAATTTCCTGAGCTGTACCTGCTCGCCTGGTATGAACACGCGGCAGGATCACCTCGTCGAAAATCGCATCGCCAATGACCTCGCGAATGCGCTCATGCATCGGCGTCTTGATAACTCCCGGACAGACGAGATTCACCCGAATCCCTTGCGGCGCGAGTTCAGCCGACGCGCTCGTTGTGAGACCGATCTGGCCGTGCTTGGAAGCGCAATAAGCAGCCCCTCCCGCGAATCCCAGAAACGAGTTAACAGAGCCGACGTTTACAATTGCCCCGCCCCTGCCGCCCTTCAGCATCGCTTTAGCCTCATATTTTAGACATAGAAAGGTGCCTTTCAGGTTCGTATCGAGAACTTGGTCCCACGCCTCTTCATCCATCTCGGCAATTCCGGCAAACCGGCCTTCCACGCCTGCGTTGTTCACCGCGAAGTCAAGCTGGCCAAACGTATCGATGGTGTGGGCCACCATCCGTTCCACGTCGGATGCCACGGCGACATCGGTCACGATGAAACTTGCTCTCCCTCCCTGAGCCTCGATCTCACTCGCGAGTTGCATCAACTCATCCTTGCGCCGGGCCGCGAGCACTACCCTTGCGCCCTTGTCCGAAAATAACTCGGCCACCGCCCGTCCGATTCCACTACTTGCGCCAGTGATCAGAGCAACTTTGTCTTTCATGTCTTCATAGTTGTATCACACCGAGTCTTCGATATGTCAGGGATGCCGGGATAGACCGAATTTCCCAGGCACAGGCAGTGGCCTGGGTGACGATGCGAGCGCGGAAGAGGTTGAGGTCACCATAGGCGAGGGCGGCGAAGAAGTGAGGTTGGTCGAGCACGCAGGAGAAGAAGCGGCTTTGCCAGAGTCGCGGCGATTAAGCCGACCGCAAAGAGATCGAACCCGTCGTTACCCAGATCCGGTTGCGGTGGCCGCAGGTGCGGATCATCGTGCGCGGCGATTCCGGTTTTTGCGTCCATTAACTGATGGCTTGGTGCGAGAACGACCGGGTGGGCTACGTCTTGGGAATGGCCCGCAACCAACGTTCGGAAGGTTTAATCGCCGGGGCGCTTACCCAAGCGCAGCAGCAATTCGAAGCCACCCAGTTCGCCCATAAAACGCGCAGCGGTTCTTGGAGTAAGAAACGTCGTGTAGTGGCCAAAGCTGGGTATATTAATGGCAAAAGTAACCCTCGTATTATTGTTACTTCGCTGCGCCGGAAAGATTGGGAAAAACAAAAACTCTACGAAGAGTGATATTGCGCGCGCGGCGACATGGAGAACCGGATTAAAGCGCAGTTCGCCCTCTTTGCCGACCGCGTCAGTTCCTCCACCATGCGCGCCAATCAACTGCGCATTTACTTATCGGTCGTCGCCTATATGCTCCTGAGCGGTCTGCGGCGTCTGGGCCTCCGGTCGACCGCCTTGGCCACGGCGCAAGTGGGTACGATCCGCTTGCGGCTGCTCAAAATCGGCGCGCTGGTCCGGGCGACCGTGCGCAAAGTTTGGGTCCGGATGGCCAGTAGTTATCCAGATCAGGTGCTCTTCGCTCGCGTCCTCCGCCAACTTCGCCGATGACCCTGGCGGTCCACCCTCGGGCCAACATTCTTTGATAACTCCGGTCCGCTTTCGCCCCCCTCGGATCCCCGCGCCTACGCTTTACCCGGTTGCCTCCTGTTCCTCTCCCTTTCCCTTCGCCCCCTCAAAAATGGCCCGCACTTCCCTAGCATCGCAAGAGGTGCAAGCGCCTACAGGCGGCTACCGGCAGGAGACGCGGCTGACCCTGAAACGCATGACTTTCGGCAAGCCTGCCCTCGCCAGCCTGTTCACCCTGCCCGCAAACTTCCGCGAAGTGGCCGAGTTTACGCCCTGGAATGCGGCCAAGATCCAGCAGCAGTTCGCCGGGAAGCCCGCGCCCGCGTTCGTCGTGAAGGGCCTCGACGGCAAAGCCATTTCGCTCGCCTCGTTTAAGGGCAAGATCGTGCTGTTAGACTTCTGGGCCACCTGGTGCCCCCCCTGCCGCGCCGACGCGCCAGCGCTCGAGAAGCTTCACCAGCAACACCAGGACTTGGCGATCATCGGCATTTCGGTCAGCGAGGAGCGCGCGACGGTGGAGAAGTTCCTGCGCGAGTATCCGCGCGGCTATCCGGTGGCCCTCACCACCGAGAACGAACTCAGCCGGCCCTACCAAGCCGGACCCTTGCCCCTCTACCTCGTCATTGACCGCGAAGGCAAACTCACCGCCGCCGTGGAAGGCGACCAAGGGATGGCCCAGTTGCGCCGTCTGCTCAAGCAGGCGGGCCTCGAAACCGAATAAGGGCCCGGTGCCCCCGATATACTGTTATCTCAATGCCCCGGACTCAGCCCGTCGTCTTCCTCTCCTCCACCTCGCAGGACTTGCGCGAGCATCGCGAGCAGGCGGCCGAGGCGGCCCGGCAGGCCGGGTTCGCCGTGGAGATGATGGAGCACTTCGAAGCGCAGACGCAGTCGCCTCCGTATTCCGCTTGCATGGCTAGGGTGCGTGAGTGTGACGTCCTGGTGGTTCTGGTGGCGCACCGCTATGGGTGGGTGCCGGGCGATCAGCCGAACAAAGGCAACAAGAGCATCACCTGGCTCGAGTGCGAGGAGATACGCGCGGCGGGCGCGGAATTGCTCGCCTTCGTGGTCGATCCTCAGCATCCATGGCCGGCCGAACACAAAGAAGCCTATCGGGTGACGGAGGCTCTAGAACAACGCAAGCTCACCACCAAATATCAGAAAGAGATCGCGAGGAACCTCAAGAAACTGGGGGAATTCAAAGCATGGATTGACGGCCTGGGCTTCCGCAAGACGTTCACGCACCCGGCTAGCGTGAACTCGCTGGTGCAGGAGTCGTTAACCAAATGGAAGGCACGGAACCAGGGCGTCGTGGTCGACAAGCGGCCGAGTGGGGACCCGACCGAGTACCTTCGCCAGTTGCGCGAGCAAACGCGTTGGATCGACATTCGCGGCTTGCAGGTGGGGGCGGGCAAGGCGTACCGTTTTCCCATCGATGAACTCTACATTCCGCTGACGACGGCGGGCGGCGAGTTAAAGGGTAATAAGCGCGAGATGCCCGGGCGGCAGGCCGTGGAGTTGGAGCGCGTGCTGAGCCACCAACGGCTGGTGATCGAAGGTGACCCCGGCGCGGGCAAGACGACCTTTCTGCGCCGCATCGCCTACGAGCTTTGCCGTGACGATGGCCGCAGCACGATGGCTTTGCCGCAGAAGGGTTTCCCCATCTATCTGCGCGTGGGTGACCTCGAATCCCACATCCAGAACTGCCGGAAGCACAATCACGGCGGCGCCCCCACCACGGATCACCATCCGCAGTGGTTGGCGCATTGCTTGGCAGAGGCCGGTACTTTGGACGTGAAATTTGTCGAGGCCAAGTTAAAGGAGCCCGGAACCACGGTCCTGCTGGATGGCCTGGATGAAGCGACGAATACGAAGTCGCGCGAATCGCTGGCGAGGCTGGTGGAAGGAGCGGTGGGGGCATATCCGCAATGCCGTTTCGTGGTGACGACGCGGCCCATGGCGTACACGGGCAAAGCGAAATTGCCGGGCTTCCATGAGGTGCGCATTGCGGACCTGGAGCGCGACGCGGTGGCAGCGTTTCTGGGCCACTGGTCCCACGGGCTGTACCCGGGTGACCCGAAGGGTGAGCAGGCGCATCTGGCGGAGTTGACCGAAGCGCTGAACGCGCGGCCAGCGATCCGGCGCATGGCGCGCAATCCGGTGATGCTGACCGCGCTGGCCGTCGTGCACTGGAATGAGCGCCGTTTGCCAGAGCAGCGCGCCGATCTCTACGAGAGCATTTCGCTATGGCTCGCGCGGGCCAAGGAAAAGAAGGATCGCGAACCGGCTGACCGCGTGCTGAAGCTGTTGGGCCATTTAGCGCTGGGCATGCAGACGCAGGCCAAGGGCCGGGTGACCGAGGTGAGTAAGGCCACCGCCGCCACCCTCCTGGCGCCGCATTTCCGCGAGACGGCCGACAAGGATGAGCAACTCGACCTCGCC
>Ga0105047_10017470_pt1 | contig 11182 bp, 4 predicted proteins | sample MAT04_FD_78384 | JGI IMG/M metagenome (GOLD analysis project Ga0105047, IMG submission 78384) | Freshwater microbial communities from Lake Fryxell liftoff mats and glacier meltwater in Antarctica - MAT-04 (megahit assembly) | ecosystem: Environmental > Aquatic > Freshwater > Ice > Liftoff...
CGCTCTGTACGAACTCGAAATTGCCTTTCAACAAATCAGCGACGGCGGGCCAACACCGCCCGCGTGGCTTGTCGATCGGCTCCTCCGCCACTTGCTCGTCGACGCCACGGGGAACACGCACCGCACCGAGTTCTGCATCGACAAGTTGTACAGCCCAGATTCTGCCACGGGCCGCCTCGGGTTAATGGAGTTGCGCTCGTTTGAAATGCCGCCGCACTCGCAGATGAGTTGCGTGCAACAACTGTTGCTGCGAAGTTTCGTCTCGTGGTTCTGGCAGAAGCCGTACCGCAAGAAACTCGTCCGCTGGGGGACGCAACTGCACGACCGCTTCATGCTGCCCCACTTCGTCAAGCAAGACTTTCTGGATGCCCTGGACGAACTCCGGCAGGGCGGTTACGCCTTCGATCCTGAGTGGTTTACGCCGCACCTGGAGTTCCGCTTCCCGTTGCATGGCGAAGTCACGCATCGGGGTGTGTATCTCGAAGTGCGACAAGCCGTGGAGCCGTGGCACGTCCTCGGCGAAGAAGTGACCCCCGGCGGCACGGCCCGGTATGTGGATACTTCAGTGGAACGGCTGCAAGTGAAGGTCTGCGGGTTGACCGACCCCCGCTACGTCATCACCTGCAATGGTCGCCGCGTTCCGCTGCATCCGACCGGCACGAACGGCGAGTTCGTGGCCGGGGTCCGTTACCGGGCGTGGCAACCACCGAGTTGCTTACACCCGACGATTCCGGTCCACGCGCCGCTCGTGTTCGACGTGCTGGATACCTGGAACAACCGCAGTATCGGGGGCTGCACGTACCACGTCGCCCACCCCGGCGGACGCGCGAACGAGACCTTCCCCGTGAACGTGCTGGCCGCGGAGAGCCGGCGACGCGCCCGGTTCCTCGCATTCGGCCATACGCCGGGCTCGGTGACGATCCCGCCCCTCGTCGTTCAACCGCAGTGTCCGCTGACGCTGGACTTGCGGCAACCGGCCCCGGTCGATTACGCTCCCGTCTCTCACCAAGAGCCGAGCCGGGCCACGGTGGCCCCCGTTGCCATCGGAACTGTAGAATAAACCGACAGACTCCTTTCGCTCCGCGAAAGGAGTCCCCGACCTTTCGCGGAGCGAAAGGAGACTGTCGTCTTTCGCTCCGCGAAAGACCGAAGAACCTGCCGGGCTGCCTGCATGCTGAGCCGCTCGATCACCGCCCCTCCTCCGAGGATTCCGGCCCACGGATCCGACGAGGTCGGCTACGTGCCCCCGGCCAGCGGGTTCGACGAAGCGATTGACCACACTGGCGACCCACGCCCCCACTGGCAGCCGTTTTTCGACGCCACGACCGACCTCGGCCCGACCGAACTCGCCCGCCGCTGGCGCGAGGCTCAGCACCTCATCCGCGAAAACGGCGTCACCTACAACGTCTACGGCGACCCGCGGGGCATGTCCCGCCCCTGGCAACTCGACCCGATTCCGCTCGTCCTGGCACCGCAGGATTTCGACATTCTCGAACGAGGGCTCGTCCAGCGCGCCCGGCTCCTAGAACTGATTCTCGCCGATCTTTACGGCCCACAACGCCTCCTCCGCGATCACCTGCTGCCCGCCGAACTCGTCTACGGGAACCCCGGTTTCCTGCGGCCCTGCCACGGCATCCATCTGCCCGGCGACCGCTACCTGCACCTCTACGCGGCGAACCTCGGACGCGCCGCCGATGGAAGCTGGCGCGTGCTCGGGGACCGCACCCAGGCCCCCTCTGGCGCCGGGTATGCCCTCGAAAACCGCATCGTCCTCGCCCGCACACTCCCCGAAGCGTTTCGCGATTGCCACGTCCAACGTCTCGCCCTCTTCTTCCGAACGCTCCGCGACTCTCTGCGTTCCATCGCCCCGCGGAACAAGGAGAACCCCCGCACCGTCGTGCTCACCCCCGGACCGTACAACGAAACCTACTTCGAACATGCCTACCTCGCCCGCTACCTCGGCTACACACTCGTGGAAGGTGGCGACCTCACCATTCGCGACAACCGTGTCTTCCTCAAAGTTCTCGGCGGCCTGCAACCCGTCGACGTGATTTTCCGCCGGCTCGACGATGACTTCAGCGACCCTCTCGAACTCCGCCCCGATTCGTTCCTCGGCGTCCCCGGCCTCGTCCACGCCGTCCGCAGCGGGAACGTCGCCGTGGCCAACGCCCTCGGCACCGGCCTGCTCGAAACCCCGGCCTTGATGGCGTATCTGCCCCGCCTGTGTCGCAACCTCCTGGGCGAAGATCTCCGCCTCCAATCGGTACCGACGTACTGGTGCGGCGACCCCCTCTCGCTCGACTACGTCCTTTCCAACTTGGCTGACCTGGTCATCAAACCAACCTTCGCTGCGTCCCGCATGGAACCGATCTTCCTCGAAGAACTCGCCGCCGAGGAACGCACCGCTTTCGTCGAAAAACTCAAGGCCAAGCCGGGAAACTACGTCGCCGAGGAGCGCCTCGCGTTGTCGAGTGCCCCGGTCTTAATCGGCGACAAATGGCAACCTCGGAAGATGGTTCTCCGCACCTACCTGGCGGCCGACGGCGCGTCGTTCTCCGTGATGCCGGGGGGGCTGACGCGCGTCAGTTTCGCCCCGGATCGGATGGTCGTGTCCATGCAACGCGGCGGCGGCAGCAAAGATACCTGGGTCCACGCCAGTGGGGCCGTGAGCACCTTCAGCTTGCTCCCGCCGAGTGGCCAGCGGGTGGAATTGAGCCGGGCCGGCGGCGACTTGCCGAGCCGAGCCGCGGACAACCTGTACTGGCTCGGCCGCTACGCCGAACGCGGCGAAGGTACGACCCGCTTGCTCCGCGGCATCATCGTCCGCCTCGCCGAAAAGACCGGTTCCGCGGACGTGCCGGAACTGCCTGCCCTGTTGCGAACGCTGACGATGCACTGCGATTCGCTTCCCGGGTTCCTCGGCGAAGGCTACCAAGAACTGCTCGCCGACCCCGAACCCGAAGTGCTCGCGAACTTGTTTGACACCACGCGTGCCGGTGGCCTCGGGGCCGTGCTCCAGGGCTTGCTCCGCGTCGCCGGGCTCGCTCGCGACCGCATTTCCACCGACATGTGGCGCGTCATCAACGGGCTTGCCGACTTCCCGACCGATCCGCAGGTCGAATACGGTGCCGACGGTCCCACGCTGGGCGACGTGCTCGACTTGCTCAACCGCACGGTCATTACGTTGGCGGCGTTTGGCGGCCTCGCGGTCGAAAGCATGACGCGGGCCGAGGGCTGGCGATTCCTCGACATGGGCCGCCGGCTCGAACGCTCCCTGCACATGATCCACCTGCTCCGCGGCAACTTGGTTTATCCCTCACTTCAGGAAGGCCCGGTGCTCGACGCCGTGCTCGAAGTCGCGGACAGTTCCATGACCTACCGCCGTCGCTACCTCGGCAGCCTGCGGGCCGAAGCGGTGCTCGATTTGCTCGTCTTCGACGAGACGAACCCCCGCTCGCTCGCATCCCAACTCGCCGCCCTGGTCGACGACGTGGACCACTTACCGCGGAGTGCTCCGCGCGTTGGCCGCGGCCCGGATCAACGCCACGTCCTGGCGGCCCTCACGTCGGTGCGGTTGGCCGAGATTGACCACCTCGCCGCCATTGAGGACGGCGTTCGCCCGGGCCTTCGCGACTTACTCGTGAATTTGATGACGACGCTCCCGGCGCTTTCAAATGCGATTACGTTGCAATACCTGAGCCACTTGCAGACGTCGCGGCACCTTGCGGGTGCAGAGCATTATTAAGAAAGCCCACCCGTTGCAACGGGTGGGCTTAACAACCTCACACTTATTACGCTTCACATGATACCGTGATCCAATACGCCATCTCCCACACGACGCGCTACGACTACGAGGACCAGGTCTCGTTGTGCCAGAACGTCGCGCACTTGAAGCCGCGCGATTGGCCCCGGCAGTGGTGCGAACGCTCGATATTGACGATCTCCCCGGAACCCGCGGTGCTCGAAGACCGGGTGGATTTCTTCGGCAACCCGACCACGTACTTCACCGTTCAGGAGCCGCACCGCGAGCTGAAGGTGACGATCGCCCACCGTATCACGGTCCGCCCTGAGCGGTCGCCCGACGCGCACTTCACGCCCACCTGGGAGTCGATCCGCGATCGCATGAAGACCGATCGTTCGCCGGCGTGGTTGGAGGCATATCAATTCGCGTTCGATAGCCGCTATGCCGCCGCAAACGCGGAGTATGCGAGCTATGCATCTTTATCATTCACGCCGAACCGCCCGATTCTGGAGGCGGCCCTCGACCTCACGCGGCGGATTCACGCCGAGTTCGTCTATGACCCCCGGGCCACGACCATCGCCACGCCCGTGAAGGAAGTCTTCGCGACCCGCCGGGGCGTCTGCCAGGACTTCGCCCACTTTCAGATCGCGTGCCTGCGATCGCTCGGCCTCCCGGCTCGCTACGTGAGCGGTTACCTCAGTACGCTGCCCCCGCCGGGCAAACCCCGCCTTGTCGGCGTCGACGCGACTCATGCCTGGGTCAGCGTTTTTTGTGGCGATCTGGGCTGGATCGATCTCGACCCCACCAACGACCAGATCCCCGCGGAACGCCACGTGCTGCTTGCCTGGGGTCGGGACTATTACGACGTGAGCCCCGTGAAGGGTGTGATTCTCGGTGGTGGGCATCACACGGTGAGCGTTTCCGTGGATGTGCTGCCCATCGGTTCGAATTAGTTCAGCCGTTAAGCCGCGTTTCGAAGAAACGCGATTCGCCGGCTTCAGCGCAAGCCGCGTTTCTTCGAAACGCGGCTCACCATTCGCTTGGAGGCAGTGCATGCCGCGCATCGCATTTGTCGTTTTTTTCCTAATCAGCGTTCCCGCCGCGGCCGCCCCGCCCGATTTCGACCGCGACGTCGCGCCCTTGCTCGCGGAGCACTGCTTGAGTTGCCATGCCGGCCCGAAACCGCGGGGCGACCTCGACCTCACTCGCAAGGCTGCCGCAATGGCCGAGGGACGCATCACGCCCGGCGACCCGGCAAAAAGTGCCTTGTGGCTCCAAGTCCAAACTGGGGAAATGCCCCCGAAGAAACCACTGCCCGCGGCGGCAAAAGCAACTTTGAAAGCCTGGATCGAATCCGGCGCGAAGTGGGGTACGGACCCGATCGACGCATTCCGCTTCAGCACATCCACGCGGGCCGGGCAGGACTGGTGGTCGCTGCAACCCGTAAAAACTGTTGGACTCCCACCAACCCAACCGACCGACCCGGAACTTTGGACGAAGAACCCGATCGATGCGTTTCTGCTCGCGAAACTCCGCGACAACGGGTTGTCACCATCACCGCCCGCGGACCGCCGCACATTGATTCGCCGGCTCTCGTTCGACCTGGTCGGACTGCCGCCGACGCCGGAGGAAGTTGATGCGTTCGTCAACGACCCCGCGGTGAATGCCCTCGAAAAAGTCGTCGACCGCCTGCTGAGTTCGCCGCACTACGGCGAACGCTGGGCTCGCCACTGGCTGGATGTTGTTCGGTACGGCGAGAGTCAGGGCTTCGAGCGAAATGACCCCCGGCCCACGGCGTGGCCCTACCGCGACTGGGTGATTCGCTCGTTGAATGCGGATATGCCGTACGACGAGTTCACGCGCTTCCAAATCGCCGGGGATATGCTGCACCCGAAGAACCCCGACGCGATTCCCGCCACGGGCTACCTCGTCGCGGGGGTTCACAACACGGTGTTGCCGATTCAAGAAGCGGCCCGGCAGTCCGCCCGGCAAGATGAACTCGAAGACATCGTCGGCAACCTTTCGCAAACCTTCCTCGGCCTCACGGCCCAGTGCGCCAGGTGTCACGATCACAAGTTCGACCCCATCCCGCAGAAGGACTATTTCCGTCTCGCGTCGAGCGTCTCGGGCGTCACCTATGGCGAGCGGAGCATGGAATCGGTTGCCGCGAAAGCCCGGACCGAGCGTGCCCACGCCGAGGTTAAACGACTCGAATCCGAACTCGCCGCACTCGAACGCCCGGCTCGCGAAGCCGTGTTGAAAGCCCGCAAAAATGGGGAGTTACCGAAGGTGCTACCTCCCACTCCGGTCCTGGTGTGGAACTTCCAACAGGCGACGGCCGGCCCAAAACTGACGACCGCGGGGAAAGCCGCATTCGGTGACAACGGCCTGGCACTCGACGGCAAGACTGGTTACGCCCTCTCGGAACCGCTCGCGTTCGACCTGCGGGAGAAGACGCTCGAAGTCCGCGTTCGCGCCGAGAATCTGACCCAACGCGGCGGCGGCGTGATGAGCATCCAAACCCCCGACGGGGCGGTCTTCGATGCCATCGTCTTCGGTGAACAGGAGCCCATGCGGTGGATAGCTGGGAGCAATAATTTTATTCGCACCAAGTCCTTCCAAGCCGACGACGAGAAGGGCGCGGAACCGGTCCACGTCGCGATCACCTACGCCGCCGACGGCACGATTGCCGCGTACCGCAACGGAAAGCTCTACGGCACTCCCTACAAGAGCGTCGGCCTGCAACCGTTCACGGCAGGAAAAGCCGTTGTCGCGTTCGGCCTCCGACACAGCCCCGCGGGGGGGAATAAGCACTTCGCGGGCACGGTGCTTCAAGCCCGGCTTTATGATCGAGCCCTGACCGCGGAGGAAGTCGCCGCGGCCGCGGCATCCGACGAGATCGTCACGGAAGCCGAACTCGTCGGCCGCCTGACGGACGAGTTCCGCCAGAAACGTGAGACTTTGAAAGCGAGCTTGCGAACCGCACTCGCGGAGCGAACTGCCGTGCTTGCGGTGCAAGCCCCAAAGGTCTTCACCGCGGTCCCGGTCCAACCGCCCGTGACCCGCTTACTCATCCGCGGCCAGGCGAGCGAGCCGGCCGACGTCGTTCCCCCCGGCGGCGTCGGGGCCGTGGGTTCGTCTGATTTCAAACTCACCGAAAACGCGCCGGAAGCGGAACGCCGCGTTCACTTGGCAAAGTGGATTACCGACCCGAAGAACCCGCTCTTTGCTCGCGTCATGGTCAATCGCCTCTGGCACTACCACTTCGGCATCGGCCTCGTGGAAACGCCGAGCGACTTCGGCTTCAACGGCGGTCGGCCCAGTCATCCGGAATTGCTCGACTGGCTCGCCGCTGAGTTCGCCGAGCGGAAGTATTCGTTAAAAACGATGCACAAATTGATCGTCATGTCCGCCGCATATCGGCAATCCTCGTCCCCACGAAAGGATGCCCTCGCCATCGATGCCGATACGCGACTGCTCTGGCGGAAACGACCGCAACGCCTCGAAGCTGAAGCAGTCCGCGACACGATCCTTCAAACCGCGGGCCTGCTCGACCTCACCCTCGGCGGCAAGGGTTTCAGTGACTACAAGGTGACACCGAATAACGGCACCACTTACTACGACCCCATCGACTCCGCGGACCGCGAATCGCAACGGCGAAGCATCTATCGCTTCGTCCCTCGCGGCAGCAATCCGGGGTTGCTCGACACGTTCGATTGCCCCGACCCCGCGGCCGCAGCACCACGGCGAGCAACGACGACAACGCCACTGCAAGCCCTCACACTGTGGAACGGACCGTTTGCGTTGCGGACATCCGGTGCCTTCGCCGAACGATTGAAAAAGGAAGTCGGCAACGATCCCGCGGCCCAGGTGAAGCTGGCTTATCGGCTCGCTTTTCAACGGCTGCCGAACGATGCGGAGTCGGCCGCGGCAGTGAAGCTGGTGAGCACTCACGGCCTCGCCCCGCTCACCCGGGCGCTGTTGAACTCGAACGAATTCCTCACGGTGGAGTAACCCATGACCACGTTCGACCGCCGGGGTTTTCTGAACTGGTCCGCCAGCGGCCTCGGGGCCACCGCGCTCCTGCACCTCCTCAACCGCGACCGCCTGATCGCGGCCGAGGGCACGCACTTTCCCGCGAAGGTGAAGCGTGCCATCCAGATCACGCTCGTGGGCGGGTTGAGTCACGTCGATTCCTTCGACCCGAAGCCGCGGCTCGAAAAGCACCACGGTCAATCGCTCAAGATGGACGCCCCGCCGGACATCTTCTTCGGCCAAGTGGGACTTCTTCGCAAAGCGGATTGGGAGTTCAAACCCCGAGGAAAATCGGGGGTGCAAGTCTCCGAGATGTTCCCCCACATCGCCGGCATCGCGGACGAATTGACCGTCATCCGCTCAATGGTCGCCGACACCGCGAACCACACGCCGGGCCTGTTCGTGCTCAACACTGGCTTCCCCACCAACGGCTTCCCGTCGCTCGGCGGCTGGCTCGGCTACGGCCTCGGCAGCGAAACCGAGGAACTCCCCGCCTACGTCGTGCTGCCCGATGGTCGCGGCGAAGCGAACGGTGGCGCCTCGAACTGGTCCGGTGGTTTCCTCCCCGCGAAACACCAGGGTGTCGCCTTCCGCAGCGGGGCGGAACCCGTCCGCGATCTCTTCCCGGCGAAGCCCGTCTCGCCTGCGGAGGAAGAGGCCGGGCGGGCCTTCTTGAAGCAGATCAACGAAGAACACCTAACACGCAGCGGCAACGATGCAGACCTGGCGGCGCGGGTGAAGAGTTACGAACTGGCCGCGCGCATGCAACTCGCCGTGCCGAATCTCGCAGACCTCTCGGATGAACCCAGGAAGGTCAAAGAGGACTACGGAATCGACCGCCCCGAGACCGCCGACGCCGGCCGACGTTGCCTGCTCGCCCGACGTTTACTGGAACGCGGCGTGCGGTTCGTGCAGGTTTACAGCGGCGGCCCAATCGCCGGAAGCCCGCGCGCGAGTTGGGACGCCCATGAGAACGTGAAGGAGAACCATACCGCCGAGGCCCTCAAGATCGACCGCCCCGTGGCCGCGCTCGTTGCGGACCTCAAGCGCCGCGGCATGCTCGACGACACATTGGTGATGTTCACCACCGAGTTCGGTCGCACGCCGTTCGCGCAATCCGCCGCCGGAACCGTTGGCCCGGGGCGCGACCATAACCGCTACGGCTTCTCCTGCTGGCTCGCCGGCGGCGGCCTCAAAGCGGGCAGCGTTTATGGCAGTACGGATGAGGTTGGTTGGAAGGCTGCTGATAATCCTGTCACGTGGCCTGACTTTCATGCCACGGTGTTGCATCTCTTTGGGATCGATCACGAGAAGTTGACCTATTACCACAATGGGACCAAGCGGCGATTGACGAATGTGCATGGGCATGCGGTGAAGGGAGTGATGGGGTGAGCACAAATAATCTCAGATACGAAGCGGCTATTGGACTTTTTGTGTCTGTGTGATTGATTATTCCACCTTGTAGAAAGCCGGAAATGAAACACGATAAAGAATCACTAACGAATCTCGCAGCACTTGAACGAGCGTTGACAGCACATCCGGATGCTGATGTCAAGAATCTCAATCGCCTCCGGACTGTTCTCCACCCTCATACAGGTGCGGTTTGCAAAGCGATTTTAGCACTTGTCAAAGCTTTCGCGGATCGAAAGATCGTCATCGTCGTTGAAGCCGAGATTTCGGAATTAGGTCAGAAGGCACGTCCGGAAGATTTCGTTGCTTGGATCGAGAACATTGGCGTCCTCGTGATTGAAGTCAAAAGTCACTCGATCTCGGGTATCCGCAAGTTCGAGAATAACGTGCCTCAAGTTGTCTATCAGGGTCAAGAGGAAGCCGATGTTGATCTCCTGGATCAACCGAGGAATTTTGCCTACAAGCTCAAGGGTGAATTGGAGCGGGTATTTGATAGTGCAAACCGTGATTTGCCCCCGCTATACTTCGCTGGATGGTTGCCGAACGTGACTCCTGAATGTGTTGCGAAGTTGTCAGCTTCGATCGCAATGGACAAAGTCTGGCTAAGCGACATGCTCGATCGCGATGTATTCTTAAGTCGACTGACAACGATGAAAAACTTGACCAGTGGGAAAAAGGCCGAGCGTTCGACGCTCGATGACTTTTGTAAATTGTTTGGCACAACTTCAGGATTGAGACGAGTCTCGTCTCCTCGACCGACGCAGTTCGCTTCGATGGGTCACTTGATTGACCGCAAGAACCTCCAACTCAAAAAACTGACGAAAGAACAGGAAGATTTAGCATTCAGCCCCAATCTGGTTCGAGGGCCGAAGGTGATCCGCGGCGTGGCTGGAAGTGGAAAGACTATTGTTCTGGCAAATGCTGTTGCCGAGACATTTTTGCGAGCCATGGGAGAAGCCCCTCCCCGAGATTTATTTGCCGATGCCTCGACGCGTGTCATTCCCCACATTTTAGTATTGTGCTTCAACAGGGCACTCGTGCCCTATATCTATGGGTTAATCGAAGAATGCTTCGACGCAAGAAAGCCAAAAGCCGACTGGGTATTACCGGTTTCGTGCTTGAAAGTCATGAACATCGATCGCTATGCCTACTGGCTCACACGCCAAGTCAAGTCAGAGTTCTTTCGCGATGATGCGGGGAAAACAGTCGATTGTCTCTTAAAAGCGGGTGTGCCAGACCGAGAGAAGTATCGGCACATTTTTATCGACGAAGGCCAGGACTTCAATTTGGGTTGGTATCCGCTGGTTCAAGTCTTGACTCCCGACGTTGAAGAAGTGGGGCGATCGATTGTCGTTTTCTACGATGAAGCACAAAACTTATATGGCCATCGAATGCCAGGCAGCGGCGAATTACCACCATGGAAAGACTATCTCGGTGCTGTTCCAAATCGGCGTGGTTTGACCACAATCATGCGTGTGGGCCACCGCAATACAAATCAGATCCTGTCGCTTTCATTCAATTTGCTTTTAGGTGCATTTGCCGATGAAAATCCGCAAATGGCGCAATTCGCAGGAATCAGCTTTTACGAGAAAGAGACGATCCCGGCTGACCCGGGAGTCGATCATCCGCACGCGGGGAAGCCCTGTGTGGAACGCATTGATGACCGTCAATATCGCGTCAATTTTGCAGTTCAAGACGGACCATTACCGAATGTCCATTTGTGCATTACCGATGAGGTCATGTTGAATGAACTCGCCAATGAAATCGACCGTGTCGTTGATCCCAAACGCGGCAACGTGGACCGCCAAGATGTACTAGTCATGGTCCCCGAGAAGAAGCATATTGATGCAGTCGTGAAAGCACTTGCAGCCAGGAATATCCCGACTCACGTCCCCGTGAAACTTGATAGTGATAAGAAGGGCACCCAGTCGAAATCCTATCGCTCGGATCCTCGAGATCAGGGTTGCTTTCAGCCGGACAAAGTCACTGTTAGCA
>Ga0105047_10017471_pt1 | contig 11181 bp, 11 predicted proteins | sample MAT04_FD_78384 | JGI IMG/M metagenome (GOLD analysis project Ga0105047, IMG submission 78384) | Freshwater microbial communities from Lake Fryxell liftoff mats and glacier meltwater in Antarctica - MAT-04 (megahit assembly) | ecosystem: Environmental > Aquatic > Freshwater > Ice > Liftoff...
CCGGCTATCCCGCGCTGGTCGCTGCAGTGTCAATGGGCGTCAGCGTTGCACTGCATTCCCTATCCAAGCTGCGCGCGTATCGCTGGACCTTTTGGCTGCTCATTGCGGTGGGGGCAGCGCTACTAGCACCACCGATCGCAGATGTGGTGGACTGGCCGATCCTGGCTGCACTCACCATGGTGCCGTTGCTAATCGCAACTGTCGGATTGGCTCTTATCGTCACGATGCCATCGGATTCTGCGCACGGCATGGCCGCCACGTCAGCCGCGCCGTGGGTCGCATTGATTGCTTGCTCGCTACCCGTGGCCGCTGCAACACTGCTCTCGGTAAACGTTTCGGTTGAGTTCCTATCCTGGCGCGTGTACACGGCTGTGCTTGCCGTGCTCTTGCTGCTGCTGGCTAACCGCTTTCGTCGCGTGACCCAGGTATCGCCAACCCTGATGACATTGATCGCCACACTCTTGCTGTCCATGGTGCTAGGCGTCACCCTCGGCAATTTGCCGGCCGTAGCAGGACTGCCAACCGTGGCCACTGTGGCGTCGTTCACGGTCGTTGGGTCTGGTATCGCTTTAGCAGTCTCTTACTTTGGGCAGCCGTCCTTGCGCGGGTATCTGGCTGCGGTTGCTGTGTGGTTATTCGGTTGGGTCGGTTTGCTCCAGGGTTCCACGGACCAGGACTTGGGGACTTCCCTTGGAGTCTTCTTCCTGATTGTGGCGATTAGCCTGGCAGTGCTCGCCCGAGCCAATCGAGCTGCCCGCTACGTCTGGCTCGCGGCGACTGCGGGCAGTCTGAGCATCACCTTCTTCGTCGCTCAGTTGAATGTCACCGGTATCGAATGGTCGAGCTTGCCCGTAGCCGCGCTGCTGGCAGGTGCGGCGTTTTGGGTGGCGTCCATCGAACCCGGCTCGCCCACCACGGCCAGCGCTCTGGGTTATCGAATCTCAGTGGTCAGGAACATCACCCCGGCATTTTTCGTCGCGCTCGTTCCAACAGCAGTCTGGACGTTCGACGGACCCGCCAGGTTCACAGATGGCAGTTGGGTTCCGTCTCTGCGTTGGTTGGTAGCGGTCGGCGTTGGGGCGGCATTGGTATGGATTGGTGTTTGGCTCAAGCAATGGGGCATGGGCATTGCCGGTGCGGGCAGTTTCGGATTCGCTGCCGTGAGTGCTGTCAGCCAGCCCGACGCACTGCTTTGGTGGGCGATCGCATGGAGTTTGACGGGGTTGCTGCTGGTATCTCTTATCCCCGTCGCTGTCCGATTCTGGGTGGTTGCGTTGGCTTGGACGGGTGCTGTAGCAGCTGGGTTCGCATGGGTTCTTTGGGGACAGGTCTGGGGTTTTGACTACCTCGAAGAGGTCACCCTGCCGATAGCTTTGGTCTTCGCAATCGCTGGGTGGTTCAGTGCGCGTGTGAACAGCGCAAAGTCTCACAACACGCTGACGATATTCGGTCCTGGGATAGCTATGGCTTTGATCCCCTCTGCAGTAGCCACGTGGGCTATGGGCCGGCCCTTCCTGGTGGATTCACCTGCTGAGTTGGCGCGGTGGTCGGTGGTGATGCTTGTAGCCGCGGTAGTGGTCATCGTGGGGGCCCGCCAGGGATGGGCGGGAGCATTCGTCCCAGGGGTCGCAGCTCTTCTGATCGCCGGCATCAACCCGGTCGTGGGGCTGGTGGTGAGATCTGTCCAAGCATCGCCGGGCTGGCTCATCTTCACAGTCTGCGGGGTGCTGCTGATCCTGGCTGGTGCGCGCATTGAGTGGTTGAAAGACCAGACAGAGAAGTCGGCGCGTTGGGTCAGGCAGCTTCGATGATCGAACGAGTTCGTGCCGTTACAGGGCGATTCCGAGGAGCGCATCGGTCATACGAGAAGTGATCCCGGGAGCCGACTGATCCTCTCCCCCGCGCAAACGCTGCTCTTCGACCCAGTCGTCGATGACTCGAATCGCGACTGGGGAGTTGAGGTCGTCGCTGAGGGCTGCACGCACGTTGGCAAGCGTTTGTTCGGCTGACGGGCCTGTCGGTGGAGACACAGCCGTACGCCAGCGCTGCAGTCTCGCGGTGGATTCGGCGAGGCCCTCGGGTGTCCATTCCCAATCGGAGCGATAGTGGTGATTGATCAACTCCAACCGGATCGCCATGGCGTCGACACCTTCGGCAAGGAGTCTGGAGATGAAAACCAGGTTGCCACGGGACTTGCTCATTTTCTCGCCATCAAGGCCAACCATGCCTGAGTGAACGTAATGACGAGCAAACGGCCAGTCTCCGCTGATCACCTGGCCTTGGGATGCGGACATCTCGTGGTGCGGGAAGATCAGGTCGCTGCCGCCGCCTTGCACGTCGAAAGGCACTCCCATGTGATCAAGTGCGATCGCTACGCACTCGATATGCCAGCCGGGCCGACCAGGGCCCATTGGCGAGGGCCACGAAGGCTCCCCCGGACGTTGGGCCAACCAGAGCAAGCAGTCCAGCGGAGATCGCTTTCCTACTCGCTGGGGGTCCCCGCCGCGCTCGCCGAACAGAGCCAGTTCCTCGTCATACGTCAGGCTTCCAACAGCCCCAAATCGCGGGTCACAGGAGACCGAGAAATACCAGTCTTCGTCAACTTGGTAGGCGGCACCGAGTTCGATCAGTTCCTGGATGCGCGCCACGATGACATCCATCGTCTCGACAACACCGAAGTAACTCGTGGGTGGCAGGACTCGCAACTTGGTCATGTCATCACGAAAGAGGTCGATCTGGCTCGTTGCCAGCTCCTCCCAGTCGACCCCCGTGGCAGTTGCTCGCTCCAGAAGTGGATCATCAATATCGGTGACATTCTGGACGTATTGGACGTTGTGTCCGTTGTCGCGCCACTGACGATTTAGCAGGTCGAAGGCGACGTAGGTCGAGGCGTGACCCATGTGAGTTGCATCGTAGGGAGTGATGCCACAGACATACATCCGAGCCGTTGGGCCTGGAGCTGTAGGGCGGATCTCTTGGGTCGAGGTGTCGTAAAGGCGCACCGGCATACCTGTTCCAGGTAGCAGCGGAATCGATGTGGTGGGCCATGCGTGCACGAACGTGACCTTAGATGATGGGCCACGGAATAGCGGGACCGGTCTGCTGTGGCGTTGGGAATACTGCGTACGTGCTGAGGTCTTGGGCGCGCAATTGGGTCATGGTTATCTCCTCAACCCGCAGGTGCGGGGTGAGCAGAGCTGTGAATTCCGCAGTCCGCTCTTGGATCGAATTCAGGACTTCGACAAGTTCTTCGGTCAATGAAGTGCCCGCGAACCCCCACAGCACAGTCCGCAGCTTGAGCTCGACGTTGAAGGTCAGCCCGTGGTCGATTGCAAACAATCGCCCGTTACTAGCAAGTAGGTGCCCGCCTTTGCGGTCGGCGTTGTTGATCAATGCGTCGAACACGGCGAGCAGGCGCAACTGCGGGTCATCGGAATGGGAAACGACTAATAGCTCATCGTGCGACCCACGACCCTCGACGATCCGATGCCAAGCGGGTGGAACCTGCTGCGGATCGGTGATAGCAATGACGTCGAGGGAATCATCTGGCTCGATCCACCGCTGTACCGAGCCAGGTCCTGCAGGCCCGTCCTCGCGCCAGACCGTCATCGGCACGAGATCTAGGCCCAACCAGTCGCTGAGTTCGTAGGTGGCGACTTCGCGGTGAGCCAAGGTTCCCGTTGGGAAATCCCACAAAGGTCGCTCTCCCACGACTGGCTTGTAGACGGCTAGCTCATCGTCGATTTCAACGACGAGTGCAGAATTGCTTGAGTCCAAAAGTCGTCCTTGCACCGTGATATTTCCACGCCGCAGAAGTTCAGCCTGCTCGTCAGTGCTCAGCGCCGGTAGCCATTCGCGCGGGGACAAATGTGTCCTTCAGCGTCCAGCGGCAAATGACAGAAAGGGCACGGCGGCCGACCAGCCGTGACCACCGATCCTGCCCGCATTGCAAAAGCGCGCGCTGTGTCAGCGTTAATGCGAACCCGCAGCACATCCGGAGCATCTGGATCGGAATCGTCTTCGATATCAGGGACTTCATCGGTGGCCGAGGCGTGGGCCTCAATCACGACCCGATCAGTCTGGGGGTTCCAGCCAAGGCCTAGCGCGCCAGCGCGGAATTCCTCAAGCACCGGTGCGGACAATGGCTCGAGATCGGTCTGCAGATCGTCTGGAGGCGTCAGAGCTATCTCCGGGTGGCGTCGGCCAACTTCATCGAGCAGTTCGACCACCTTTTCAGCAAGAAGCGATGCCTGTTCCTTCTCGATCGCGACCGAAACGATCCGCTCCCCAGCCTGGGCTTGCACATAGAACGCGCGGCTGCCCGGTTCCCCGACAGTTCCCACGACAAAGCGATCCGGTGGATCGAAAAGGTAGATGACTCGTGCCATACCCCAACCCTAACTGTGTGCTCGCGCGGATCCCGCACCTCCGCCGACAGCGGAATCCGAGGAAGCTGTAGGTGCAGGGATCAATCGGCCCAGGTCGCCCTGCTCATTGACTCCGCTGACAAATGGCCGCAGCGGCGTGTAGGTGAGCACGGACACCGAAGCGGGGTCGATGACGATTCGCTGAAATGCGTCCAGATGCATCCCTAACGCGTCGGCGAGAATGGACTTGATCACGTCTCCGTGGCTGACCAATGCAACGATTGAATGCTTTCCTGTCTCCCGTTCGGCTCGGGCAGACCAAGCACGAGCCGCGGCAACGGCGCGCAATTGGGCGCCAGCCATCGACTCGCCGTCGGGGAATGTCACAGCTGATGGGTGCGCCTGCACAGATACCCACAGCGGATCTTTCGCCAGGGTCTTGAGCTTCTTACCCGACCAAGATCCATAATCGCATTCGATGATGCGTCGATCGCGCAACAATTTGACGTCTCGCCCGGAGACAAGCGCCTTGGCCGTGGAAACGGTCCGCTCTAGTGGGCTGGTAACGATGTGCGTGAGGGGGACGTCTCGAAGTCGATCCGCGAGGTCTTGTGCCTGTTCGCGTCCCGCGCGGTCAAGCTCTATCCCAGGATTGCGCCCGGCAAGAATGCCCTTAGAGTTGGCAGTGGTGCGCCCATGGCGAATGAGTAGCAGGGTTGTCACCTGGGAAATTCTAAGCGTGTCTACCTGTTCAGCGCGACTGCCGCTCACACAGTGCCCAACAATGCGTGGCGTGATCTCTCTGATGGGCGTGTTTCGCGATGGTGTGCTGGTCGAGGACCCACTCCCCAAATCTACTGGTGATTCTCTCGGTGACGACATTGACGATTTGGGCCCCGAGTTCCACGAACTCACGCGCAGACTTGAGTCCGAGGAGAACGCCTTTGCCTGGGTCTCCCTGACTGATCCCTCTGATGCCGAACTAGCCACAGTCGGCAGCATGTATAAGTTGCCCCCGCTAGAGCTTGATGACGCCGCGAATGTGCGCCAACGTGCCAAAATCGAGCTGCACGAACACCGTGCATTCATCGTGGTCAAACTCTTGGACTACATCGAGGAGACGAGCGATATTGAGACGGCCCAGATCTCGGTGTTCGTCGGCCACGGCTTTGCCGTAACCGTCAAGTACGGAATCGCCGGCAACCTGCAAGACATGTTCGACAGGGTTCTCACCCAGGCCCACATTGCCACGCGAGGTTCAGTTGCCGTGGCACACGCCGTGTTGGACGTCGCCGTCGATGACTATCTCTTTGTGGCCGATGAAATATCCAAGGACATCGAGCAAATCGAAGAGTCGGTGTTTTCCCCAGAGCGTTCCGATGACTCCGAGCAGATCTATGACCTCAAGCGTGAAAACTTGGAGATCCGCAGAGCACTTTCACCCTTGATCGCCGGTGCGAGCCAACTCGTCGGCGATCAATTGGAACGACTCCCCGATGACTTGCGGCCCTACTTTCGCGACGTCGCTGATCACGTGTTGCGTGCTGGGGACACCGTTGATGCCAACGACGCGCTGCTGGTGACGATTTTGATGGCGCACACGGCTCGTCAAGATCTCCAGCAGAATCGCGATATGCGGCGTATTTCCGGATGGGTCGCGATCATTGCAGTGCCGACAATGATCGCCGGCATTTACGGGATGAACTTCGATTTCATGCCCGAACTTCAATTCCACTGGGCCTATCCGGTAGTGCTACTCACGATGGTCTCGGCTTGCAGCTTCTTGTATTACAAGTTCAAGAAGGACGGTTGGCTCTAGCCGACTCAGCTGACTAGGCCCTAGCTGACAGTGAGGTAGCCAGTCCCGAGCAGGATGAAGATCACGATGCCAAGGATGATCCGGTACACAGTGAAGACCAGGACTGAGTGTCCAACCAGGTACTTGAGCAACCATGCGATCGACGCGTAGCCGACGACAAACGCGACCGCTGTGGACAGTAGAGTTGGCCCCCAAGAAACGGCCCCATCCGAGCCGATGTCCTTGGCTTCGTAAAGGCCGGACAGGACGATCGCAGGGATCGATAGCAGGAACGAGAATCTGGCCGCCGACTCACGGTCGAACTGCAGGAACCGACCGGCGGTGATGGTTGCACCCGAACGCGATACGCCGGGCACGAGCGCCAATGCTTGAGCGAAGCCGAAGATGATCGCGTCTTTCATAGTTAGGTCACGCTCGGTCTTGTCCTGTTTTGAGAATCGGTCCGCGACGTAGAGGATGATACCGAACAAGATCAGCATCGAGGCAGTGAGTCGAAGGTCGCGAGCGACAGTCTTGATCTGGTGCGAGAACACCAAGCCCAGAACCGAGATCGGAATCGTGCCAACGATGACATACCAACCCATCCGGGCATCGAGTGTGCCGCGCAATGCCGGCGTCCAAAGGCTCTTGCTCCACGCGACCGCGATGCGGACGATGTCTCGCCAGAAGAACAGCAAGACAGCACACATGGTGCCAAGTTGGATGACGGCAGTAAAGCTCGCGCCCGGATCGCCCCAGCCAAAGATCTGCGGAGCGATCAGGAGGTGACCGGAGGAGGAGATTGGCAGAAACTCAGTGAGCCCCTGAATGATGCCTAGAACAATTGCTTCAATCCAGCCCATGGTTTATGCCAACCCCGCCTCTTCGACCAACTCGGCAATCTGCCTGATTGTCTTGATTCGCTCGTCCAAGCTCGCTGCGTAAGTCGAGACCGTGAGCGTCGTGACTCCCGAGTCGTTGTAGGCGTGCAGCCGGTCCTTGATTCGTTCGGGCGGGCCGATCAAGGATGTCTTGTCGATGAAGTCCAGCGGGACAGCAGCCATCGCCTCTACCTGCTTGCGACCCAGGTAGAGGTCCTGGACCTTGGCCGCAGCCTCCTCATAGCCCATCCGGGAAACGAGGTTGTTATAGAAGTTCTTCTCGCGACTCCCCATTCCGCCGATGTACAGCGCTGCGTAGGCGCGCAGTGGCTCGGCGCATTCCCCGATGTTCTCGCCAATTGCCACAGGCACTGTGGGGACGATGTCGAAACCTTCCATCGTCTTACCAACCTTTTCCCGACCTGCAGCAATGCTAGAGGTCAACTCCCCCGCGAACTCAGGACTGTAGAAGATCGCGAGCCAGCCATCAAAGAGTTCACCAGCAAGTTCGAGGTTCTTTGGCCCGATAGCGGCGAGGTAGAACGGTATCTGATCTCGCACAGGGTGCACCGTCAAAGTGAGCGCCTTGCCGGGGCCCTCGGGCAGCGGGAGGGTAAAGAATTCACCGTCGTAGCTGACCTTTTCTCGAGCGAGGGCCTTGCGGACGATCTCGGTGTACTCGCGGGTGCGGGCCAGCGGCTTGGCGAACCGAACGCCGTGCCAGCCCTCGGACACCTGCGGACCCGAGACACCTAGGCCGAGCCGGAACCGGCCGCCGGAGAGCGTGTCCAACGTCGCGGCAGTCATCGCCGTCATCGCCGGTGTTCGGGCTGGGATCTGAAATACAGCGGAACCGATGTCGATGTTCTCGGTCTGCGCCGCAATCCAAGACAGCACCGAGGGAGCATCTGAGCCGTAGGCCTCAGCGGCCCACACCACCGAGTAGCCGATCTTGTCTGCCTCACGGGCAAGGGCGAGATTGTCGGCGTCGTTACCGGCGCCCCAGTAGCCAAGGTTTAGTCCTAGTCGCATGGTCGGGAACTCTACGCCGTGGCGGTTGGTGGATTGATGCGCCACGTGCAGGTAGCTTGAACTCGTGGAACAACGAGCGCTGGGCGCGAGTGGATTGCGAATCGGGCGGCTGGCCCTAGGAACGATGACCTGGGGTCGCGATACCGACGAACACGAGGCGCGCGAGCAGTTGCAGGCCTTCATCGGAGCCGGCGGAAACCTCGTAGATACCGCTGACGTGTATGCCGATGGCGCTGCCGAACGGCTCTTGGGCAGGCTCATCGCCGAGGACAACCGACGAGAGTCCCTGGTGCTGGCCACCAAATCGGTGTCACGGCCCGGAACCGAGCGGCGTTTCGACGCCTCACGACGTCATTTGCTGGCCTCCCTTGATGGGTCGTTGCGTCGACTCGGTGTGGACTACGTCGACCTCTGGCAAATGCATGCCTGGGACCCGTGGACCCCGATCGACGAGACGTTGGCTGCCATCGACCTGGCAGTCACAGCGGGCAAGGTTCGCTATGTCGGCATCTCTAACTATGCGGGATGGCAATTGGCACACACAGCCACGATTCAAACCCAGACTCCTGGGTCATCGGCGATCGTGAGTTCGCAGGTCGAATACTCGCTTGTACAAAGAGGTATTGAGCGCGAGGTCGTGCCAGCAAGCGAAGCACTCGGTATTGGGATCTTGCCGTGGTCGCCTTTGGGCCGTGGTGTGCTGACAGGCAAGTACCGAACAGGAACACCAGCGGAATCCCGCGGCGCCAACCCCACTTTCGCGACCTTCGTCGAGCCCTACTTGGGCGATCAATCACGTCGGATCGTGGATGCTGTGTGCACCGCTGCGCAGGGCTTGGGCGCTGCGCCTATTGAAGTCGCGCTCGCGTGGGTTCGCGATCAGCCCGGTGTGGTCGCCCCAATACTTGGAGCCCGGACTGCAGCACAACTCCAAGCGGCACTGGCAAGCGAGAAGTTAGAATTGCCAGAAGCGCTTCGGTTGGCCTTAGATGACGTGTCGGCCCCTGAACGTGGATATCCGGAGTTCGGCTGGAACCAACGCTAGGAAATCCCTGGCGACAGGAAGCTGGTGGCGCATGGCTCGGTTCTCGGAAGTAGCGGCGCGCAAACGCGAAGATCGCATTCAGTGGGAGACCCGCGAGATCACCATGCCCTCGACGACGACCCGCAACGAAGCCAGGGTGATGCTCACCGAGTACGCGGAGTACGGGCATTGGGAGCTCGCCCGATTGCGCCTATACAACGATGGGAGCCGCTGGGCGCTACTGCGTCGGCGCAAGATGCGCGTCACGCTGGAGACCCCTGATCAATTCTAGGCGCTGCTTCTAGGCGCTACGAAGAAACCTGTCGAGGACTTTGACCCCGAACAGCAAACTGGACACCGGTACGCGCTCGTTGACGGCGTGGAACATTCCGAAGAAGTCAAGATCGTTCGGAAGTAGCAACGGGGAGAAGCCGAAGCAACGGATGCCCAAGGAGCTGATCGCTTTGGCGTCGGTTCCACCCGACATCAGATAAGGTACCGGCACGCCAGTGGGGTCCTCTGAACGAATCGCAGCAGCCATTGCGTCAACTGTCGGGCCATCGAAGGTCGTCTCCACAGCGATGTCACGGTGGACGTATTCGCGCGTCACGTCGGCACCAAGGATTTCGTCGAGCTTAGCGAGGAATTCCTCCTCCTTGCCAGGCAGGAAACGACCGTCGACGTAGGCATGGGCGACTTCGGGGATCACGTTGGCTTTGTAACCGGCCTCGAGCATCGTGAGGTTCGCTGTGTTGCGCGTAGTGGCTCCGATGACTCGCCCGATCGAGCCGAGCTGTTGGGTCGCGTGGTTAGGGTCATCCAGGTCGATCTCAACGCCAGTCAGTTCGGTGACACGGTCGAGGAACTCCTTCGCGGCATCGTTGAGTTCCACCGGGAATCGATAGGCACCTAGGCGCGAAGCGGCGTCACACAGCCGAGCAACGGCGTTGTCCTCAGCCAGGAACGAGCCGTGTCCCGCTCGCCCAGTCACGGTCAGCTTGAGCCAGGCGATGCCTTTTTCTGCCGTCTGGATTGGGTAGATACGCAGGTCATCAGACAGCGAGTAAGAGAATCCCCCGACCTCCCCGACAGCCTCGGTGACCCCCTCGAAAATGTCGGGACGGTTCTCGACCAGCCAGTGCGACCCGTGCTTGCCGCCGGCTTCCTCGTCGGGCAGAAAGAGCAAGACGATGTCTCGACGGGGCTTGATTCCCTGGCGTGCCCAGTTGCGAACAACCGCCAACATCATGCCGTCCATGTCCTTCATATCGACAGCGCCGCGACCCCACAGAACTCCCTCGTCGTCAATCACGCCGGAGAAGGGCGGGTGAACCCAACCGGGTTCTGGAGCTGGCACCACGTCGAGATGTCCGTGCAGTAGCAACGCGCCGGCATCGGGGTCGGTGCCCTCGATGCGGGCAACAACGGCTTGGCGGTGAGAGGCGCTCGTCTCAATGGTCTCGCTGTCGATTCCGACCTCGGCTAGGAGCCCAGCCACGTACTCGGCAGCGGCAGCCTCGCCTGGACCCTCCTGGTTGCCGAAGTTCGATGTGTCGATCTGGATCAGTTGCGAAACTACTTCAGCAACTTCTTCTTCGGCCGTGGAGGTATCGATGATGTTGGTCACTACTCCATCTTGCCACCCGCGTAGCGCTAAGGGCGCAACGAATGCTGACCGCGCTCGACCAAGACCGGAGCAGACCGGCTAAGCTTGCCAAGCTCAAGTCCGGGTGGCGGAATGGCAGACGCGCTAGCTTGAGGTGCTAGTGCCCTTTAACGGGCGTGGGGGTTCAAGTCCCCCTCCGGACACAAAATCGCGGGATGTATCCCGTGACCCAAACGCCGACTCTGCTTCGGTATCTCAGACGCAACCCTTACATGGGCACGCCGGTATTTCACCGACTGCCATTCTCGCGCTCGCCCTGCCCAACTGGACTGGATCTGCGAGTGCTGAGCCTGGAACGGCGCCCCAACCGTGCCAACCCCACCGGCCAAATCAACAACTGGAGCAAGATCCTCAACGTCTTCGCCATCACCTACGGCGACCGACTAACAATCAACTAGCCCAGGACCTAAACA
>Ga0105047_10017474_pt1 | contig 11180 bp, 8 predicted proteins | sample MAT04_FD_78384 | JGI IMG/M metagenome (GOLD analysis project Ga0105047, IMG submission 78384) | Freshwater microbial communities from Lake Fryxell liftoff mats and glacier meltwater in Antarctica - MAT-04 (megahit assembly) | ecosystem: Environmental > Aquatic > Freshwater > Ice > Liftoff...
CACCGGCTCGAGACCGAGGTCGGCTGCGGTGAACACGCCGACGACACCGGGCATCGCGAGCGCGCCCGAGGCGTCGATGCCGGTGATCCGGCCATGGGCGACCGATGAGCGGACATAGGTGACGTGCAGCGCGCCCTGCAGCAGCGGCTCGTCGAGCAGATCGTCGACGTACTTGCCGCCGGTGGTGAGGAACTTGGGGTCCTCCTTGCGAAGAACCCGGTTTCCGAGAATGCTGCCGGCCACGTGAACCCCCTGAGATTGCGGACGTAGAAATCGGTCGCCACTGGGCGAACTGCACGGACACTAGTCAGCCGTCACCGCTCGTGTCGCCGCCTGCGCCGTGCTCGTCCGACACAGGTCGCGACGATCGACGGCGTGGTGACCAATGACGTCGCGCGCTGGCGGGCAACGGCCGATCTTCGGCAATACGATACGAGACGGTTTCGTATCGTATCGGTGACAGGAGAGGCGACGAATGCGCGAAGAAACGGCTGATCCCACGTTGCACGGCCAGGACAGGCTCGATGGCCAGGACAGGCAGGATGGGCTCGACGAGCGGGTGCACGCGAGGCGATGGTTCACGCTCGCGACGCTGTGCCTCAGCCTGCTGATCATCGTGATGGACAACACGATCCTGAACGTCGCGATCCCCTCGCTCGTCGACGAGCTCGGGGCCACGAACAGCCAGCTGCAGTGGATCGTCGACGGCTACACGCTCGTCTTCGCCGGTCTCCTGCTCACCACCGGCAGCCTCGGCGACCGGTTCGGGCGCAAGCTCGCGCTGCGCATCGGCATCGTCGTCTTCGCGTTCGGGTCGGTGCTCTCCGCACTGTCTGGCACGCCCGCCCAGCTGATCGCATCACGGTCGCTGATGGGTGTGGGTGGCGCGCTGATCATGCCGTCGACCCTGTCGATCCTCACCAACGTCTTCCGTGACCCTCGCGAACGTGGTCGTGCAATCGCGATCTGGGCCGGCTTCTCCGGGCTCGGTGTCGCTCTCGGCCCGGTGATCGGCGGGTTCCTGTTGAACCACTTCTCATGGAGCTCGGTGTTCTGGGTGAACCTGCCGATCGGCGGCATCGCGCTGGTGGCCGGCTGGTTCTTCGTGCCCGAGACGAAGGACCCCACGGCGCCGAAGCTCGACCCCGTCGGTGCACTGCTGTCGATCGTCGGCCTGGGCGCCGTGCTGTTCGCGATCATCGAGGGTCCGTCGAAGGGATGGACGAGCACCGAGGTACTCGGGTCCGCTGCGGTCGGTATCGCCGGGCTGCTCGCGTTCGTCGCATGGGAGCGGCACACCGATCAGCCGATGCTCGATATGAGCTTCTTCGCGAACCCGCGCTTCACCGCCGCCAACATCGCCGTGACGCTCACGTTCTTCGCGATGTTCGGTTCGCTGTTCCTGATGACGCAGTACTGGCAGTTCGTGCGCGGATTCAGCCCGTTCGAGGCGGGCGTGCGACTCGTGCCCTACGCGCTGGCCATGATGGTGACGGCTCCGTTGTCGGCCCGATTCGTCGAACGGCTGGGTACCAAGCGCGTGGTCACCATCGGGCTGTCGACGGTGTCACTGGCGATGCTCGCCCTGTCGACCCTGCAGGCCGACTCGAGCTATCTCCGAGTCATCGCAAACATGTGCGTGATGGCCGTGGGCATGGGGCTCACCATGGCGCCCGCCACCGAGAGCGTGATGGGCTCGCTGCCCCGTGAGAAGGCCGGCGTCGGTTCTGCCGTGAACGACACCACGCGCCAGATGGGTGGAGCCCTTGGCGTCGCAGTGATCGGCAGCCTCGTGGCCAGCGTGTACGCCTCCGGGATCGACGACATCGCGTCCCGGTTCGGCATCGTCGGCGAACAGCTCGACCGCGTGCGCGGATCGCTCGGCGCCGCCCTGCAGGAGGCGGCCGGCCTCGGTTCGTCGGCGACCGCTTTCGCCGATGAGGCGAACCGTGCCTTTGTCGATGGGCTCGCCCAGGGGCTGCGCGTGGGTGCGTTCGCAATGCTTCTGGCTGCGGTCGTCGCCTTCCGCTACCTCCCCGCGCAGGCCCACGACGCGCATCTCGAGAGCCCGCGAAGCGTCGTGACTGACACTGATCATGTGGTCGGCCAGGTGGCTGATCGGGCGCCTCGCGCCCCCGAACGGGTGCAGGGTGTCACCGACGGCTCCGTCCCCGTGGCAGGCTCGTGACGTGACCATCGTCCGCAGGGGCCGCCCGCGCAACGAGCAGTCGACCGCAGCCATCCTCGTCGCCACCATCGATCTCGTCGCCGAGGTGGGCGTGGCTGCCCTCACGGTCGATGCAGTCGCGACCCGCGCCGGGGTGAGCAAGGCCACGATCTACCGCCGTTGGTCGACCAAGGAGGCGTTGATGCTCGACGCCTGGATGTCGTGTGTGCGTGCCCCGGAAGTGCCCGACACGGGCACTCTCCGCGATGACCTCACCGCCCTGTTCGCCTTCTTCGAACAGCCGCTCGGCAACGTCGACCTGCATCGCGTGTTCCCGCAGATGATCGCTGCTGCGAAGGTGAACGCCGATGTGGCCGAGGCCTACCGGGCGTTCATCGCCGAACGGCGCCGCCCGATGCGCACCGTGCTCGAACGAGCCGTTGCACGCGGTGAACTCGCTGCCGATCTCGACCTCGATCTCGTGCACGACCTGTTGGTCGCGCCGCTGCTCTACCGGTGGTTGGTGAGCGATGGGCCGGTCGACGAGCGGCTCACACGCGGCATCGTGCGGATCGTTCTCGCCGGTGTGCACGAGCTCGGCCGAGTGCAGGCCTGACGACGACGCTCCTGCCCAGGGCGCTGTCGACTAGGGCGCTGTCGGGGCGGCAGCTCGCACGGCGACGATCTGGTTGATCGTGTCGTACGGCCAGCCTGCGGGCAACGGCAGCGGACCCGTCTGGCCGGGCAGTACGGAGATACGCTCCTCGCCCGGCCCGACCACGCCCAGTTCGTCACGCGCCGCTTCCTTCGCTCCCTCGGGAGTGGCGAGATGATCGACCTCGACGCCGAGCTTGCGGTTGGCCTCGCTGAGCACCTCGAGCTCCTGGCGCTTCGCAACGATCTCGTCCTCCTGGCGGAGCCATGCCTGCACGGGCAGCACGAACAGGGCTGCGACCAGGGCGGCGAACACGGCCACGGCGACGACGGCGATGAGCCACCGCTGCGTCCGGCGCGTGGCGATCTGGAGGTCGTCGTCGAGCACGCGTGTGCCGAAGCGCGTCTGGTCCGATCGTGTGCGATCGACCGGACGCTCGGTGGGGCGGCCACCGGGGGCACTGTCGCGCGGGCGCAGTACGGCGCTCGTGGAGTGTCCCTTGCTCATGTGTGCAGTCTCGCAGTTCGTCCCGTGCGACGGGTGGCACCCGCTGCACGCCACGTCGGTCGAACGCGCCAGCGGGTCGGGTCAGCGGGGTGCAAGGGCGCTGCGGCCGCGGAATGCGGCCGACTCGCCGAGCTGCTCCTCGATCCGGAGCAGCTGGTTGTACTTCGCAACGCGGTCGCTGCGGGCGGGAGCTCCGGTCTTGATCTGGCCGCAGTTGGTGGCCACAGCGAGGTCGGCGATGGTCGAGTCCTCGGTCTCGCCGCTGCGGTGGCTGATCACGCTGGTGTAGCTGTTGGCGGTGGCGAGCTCGACGGTGTCGAGGGTCTCGGTGAGGGTGCCGATCTGGTTGACCTTCACGAGCACGCTGTTCGCGATCTTGCGGTCGATGCCCATCTGCAGGCGGGCGACGTTCGTGACGAAGAGGTCGTCGCCCACCAGCTGCACCCGAGCCCGCAGCGCGGTCGACATCGCGGCCCAGCCTTCCCAGTCGTCCTCGGCCATGCCGTCTTCGATGCTGATGATGGGGTACGTGTCGACGAGGCGGGTCCAGTACTCCACCATCTCGTCGGAGCTCAGCACCTTGCCCTCGCCGGCGAGGTGGTAGCGGCCATCCTCGAAGAGCTCGCTCATCGCAGGGTCCATCGCGATCGCGATGTCCTCGCCCGGGGTGTAGCCGGCCTTCGTGATCGCGTCGACGAGCAGACGGATCGCGTCCTCGTTGGTGGCGAGGTCGGGTGCGAATCCGCCCTCGTCGCCGACGGCGGTGGCGAGTTTGCGATCGTGGAGCACCTTCTTGAGCATGTGGTACGTCTCGGTGCCCCACCGCAACGCCTCACGGAAGCTGGGCGCGCCGATCGGCATGATCATGAACTCCTGCATGTCGATGCTGTTGTCGGCGTGAACGCCCCCGTTGAGGACGTTCATCATCGGCACCGGCAGCACATGGGCGTTCGGGCCGCCGATGTAGCGGTACAGCGGCAGCTCGAGCTCGGCGGCAGCGGCCTTCGCGATGGCCATGCTCGTGCCCAGGATCGCGTTCGCACCGAGGCGGGCCTTGTTCGCCGTACCGTCGAGCGAGATCAGCTCGGTGTCGACCAGACGTTGCTCGAGTGCATCGAGCCCGCGCAGTACATCGGCGATCTCACCGTTGACGTGGCCGACGGCCGTCGCGACACCCTTGCCCAGATACCGCTCGCCGCCGTCGCGCAGCTCGACCGCTTCGTGCTCGCCGGTGGAGGCGCCCGACGGCACCGCAGCACGCCCGGTGGCGCCACTGTCGAGCTCGACGTCGACTTCCACGGTGGGGTTGCCCCGCGAGTCGAGGATCTCACGGCCGACGATGTTGACGATTTCGCTCATGAAAACACACGGTAGCCAGATGAGACTCAGTTCAAGATCTGCTTCGGAGATGTCGATCAACGATCGTGGAGAACAGCGCCCTGCCCGATGCGGACGGCGGCCGGGATCCGGCCGGCGGACCCACCCTGCCACCGCGCCCGACCGCACCGGTCTCCGACGTCTGGGACGATGTGCTCTCCCAGGCCGCGGCGCCCGTGCTGCACGGCCATGTCAGCAGTGCCGATCGCCTCTCGTGGCTGCTGCCGACCCGGGCTGCGGCATTGCTCACCACCATCGGTTGGGCTGGCGCCGTGATCGCACAGCTGATGCTGCTCAGTGCGCTCGTGCCGTCGTTCGACCTCGGTGAGACGCGGAACTTCGTCGTCCCGCTCGACGAGAGTGCGTGGTTCGGCGCCACCACCATCGTGTCGGGTTCCGCGATCTACCTCGGTTGGTTCTGGTGGAGCGTCTCCGCAGCGTTCAACGTACGGCGCGTGTCGCCGCTGTCGACCTCGCCATGGCTGCCGACCTCGGTGTACCTCAGCGGGCCCGTGCTGTTGCTGATCGGGCTCGACTCGACCGGTGGGACCCGCACCGGCCTCGTCTTCGCCGGCTGTGCGACGTACGGGCTCGGACACATCGCTGTCGTCGCGTCGTTCCGGCGTGCCGCCGTGCGCATCGGCGCATCCGGCGACGAGTTCGCAAAGCTGCTCTGGCTGCCGCTGGCGGGCGTGGTGTACCGCGTGTTCGTGTCGCTGGTGCTCGAGCTCGCACCGCAGTGGCGGACGACGAACGTCCTGATCGCATTCGCTGCGGTCGGGGCGCTGTTCGTGTCGGGGATGATGGTCAGCACCTGGCGGGCGACACAGTCGTTCGAGCGGGCCTGCCAGCGTCTCAACACCCGCAACCTCGGCGCCGACATGCCATCACCGGAGCTCATCTCCGCTGCGATCCGCCGATCCGCCAACCGCTGAAGCTGCGATCGACGGAGCCGTCATCCCGGTCGCCAGCATCCGTGCAGGGTGTGGTCACCCGCCGAGCTTGACCTCGTCCCACAGCTCGTCGAGCACCTCGAGCCCGGCCGAGTGCAGGTCGATGCTGCGACCTCTCGCGAGCCGCTCCACGCCCTCGAACCGGGTGCGGAACTTGCGGGACGCGGCGCGCAGTGCGGCTTCCGGGTCGACGCCAAGGTGGCGGGCCACGTTGACCACGGCGAACAACAGGTCACCCACCTCGTCGGCCACCGCCTCACCCGACCCGCCGGTCCCGCCCGCTCCTGCGGCGACATCGGCGAGGTGGGCGGCGAGGTCGGCGGCGTGTGCTTCCAACACCTCGGCGGTCTCCTCGGCGATCTTGAGCACGGCGCCGTGCACGTCGGGCCAGTCGAAGCCAACCTTGGCCGCCTTTCGCTGCACGGCAGCGGCGAACGTGAGCGACGGCTGCGAGTTCGGGATGCCATCGAAGATGCTGGTTCGCTGCTTCTCCACCCGCTTGATCGCGTCCCAGTTGGCCACCACGTCATCGGACCCGCTGACCTCCACCACATCGCCACCCTCGGGCGGGAACACGTGGGGGTGACGCCGGACGAGCTTGTCGTGCACCCGCTGGGCGACGTCGGCGATGGTGAACCTGCCCTCCTGCTCGGCGATCGTGGCGTGGAACTCGATCTGGTACAGCAGGTCGCCCAGTTCCTCGACGAGGTCGTCGTCGGTGGCGGGGTCGTCGGGATCGAGCGCCTCGATCGCGTCGACCACCTCGTAGGTCTCCTCGATGAGGTACTTCACCAGCGAGCGGTGGGTCTGCTCCTGGTCCCACGGGCACTGTTCGCGCAGCACTCGGGCGAGCTCGTGGAAGCGCACCAGCTCGGCTCCGACGGGAGTGCCCAGGCCGGCGATGTAGACACTCGTGAGGTGATCGGCCTCGACGGCGCGGTCGAGATCGGCCCAGGTGGTGTGGGTGATGGCCTCATCGTCGGTGCCGAGACGTTGGAGGATCACGACGGGCTCGTCGCCCGTGGCCGATTCGGCGGCCAGCTTGATGTCGCTCAGCACCCAGTTGGCATGGGTGTGGGCCACGAGCATCGGGCCGGAGTACCCGGCGCTCGCCGTGGCGAACTCGTGTCCGTCGATCAGCCGGAGGCCGGCCTCGACCGGATCGATGCCGAGCCGCTCGTAGGCGAGGTCGAGGAACGAGATCGCAGGCAACACGGTGCAGTCGATCCGTGCGTCGGTGCGCAGGCCGCGCACGGTGCGCTCGAGCACGAGGGGCGAGCCCGGAACGGCGTAGAGCACCTCACCGTGTTCGCCGGCTGCGCCCACCAGACGATCGACGATGGTGGCGTACACGTCGGCGAAGGTGTCGGCTGCGTCGTAGACCTCGTCGAAGCTGGTGGCGTCGTCGCCCACGAGCGACGCGCAGGGGTGCCGACGGGTTCGCACGAAGCGGACCGGCGCGTCGGCGATGGCGGCGAGCGTGTGCTGGGTGACCCAGCGCTCATCGCCGGGCCCGAGGCCGACCACGGTGACCCGTGGGCGTTTCCGGTCGGTGCGGAGATCGCGTTCGGTGCGGTCGGCCGGTCGGCTCGATCGCACGGTCACCCGCCGAGCGGCAGGACTTCCGCCGCCTCGGCGTCCCAGTAGCCGAAGCGCGGGTTGATGTACACGTCGGCGCCGGAGACGAGCTCGGGCAGGATCGCCGTCGAGTTCGCTGCGAGTGCCAGTTGACGCTTCGAGTCGTCGGCGAGCTCGTCGTAGGCACGGATGAGCAGCACCGTGGTGAATCCGGCGAGGTCGACGAGGAACGGTTCGCCGACTGTCTCGGTGAGCATCTGCTCGGTCAGTTCGGGCGCCACTTGGTCGACTCCCAGGCATTCGCTGCCGTCGGACATCAAGATCACCCCACCGCTGTCGGCGAGGCCCGGATCGCTCGACCACGTGGCTGCTGCTTCGGCGAACGACACGCCGCTCGACAGGTCGCCGAGCACCGTCTCGGCATCGTCGGCCGACTCGAGCGGAATGCCCGCCAGGCACACCGAGCCGGAGACTGCCGGACCCTGCTCGTAGAGATCGCGGCCGGTCTCGAGGTTGTCGTCTGCGAGCTGGTTCAAGGCATCGCCGAGGCGAGTCTCGAGGTTCTCGACGCTGCCAACCTCGGCGGGTGCGACGCCGTTCGCCGACTCGAGCAACACCACGCGCACCCATTTCGTCAGCTCGGCCCGGACCACGCTCCCGTCGGCCAGCGGCTCCTCGGAGTCGAGCAGTGCCTGGATGTCGTCGGAGGCGAGCGCGACATCGCCGACTCGCGCGGCGTTGGCGTTGTCCTCGAACGTGGCGCACGACGACATGGCGACGACGAGGAGGGCGCCGGCAGCGGCCCGGAGAGGAGTGGGTCGGATCACGGGTCGAGACGTTAGCGGCAGGCCGCCCGCGGGAGTCGGTCGGCAGCGGAGCGTCGAGCGGCTACCGACGGCCGACGACCAACCGACGGCCGACGACCGCGGGCGGCCGTCAGTCGTCGGCCGTCAGTCGTCGGCTGGGCTGTCGTCGGCCGGGCTGTCTTCGGCTGGGCGGGGCATGTCGGCGGTGATCGCCAGCAGCTCCATCGTGAGCGGTGGCAGGGTGATCTGCTCGTGCCGGGCGACGGTGAGCACGTTGCGCACGTACGAGTCGATCGTCTCGGCCATGCCGACGTCGTATCCGGCCGCCTCCGAGATGAACCAGCGGTGCTCGAGCACCTGGTGGTACAGCTCTGCGGGCTCGAGCTTGCCCACGAGGTCGCTGGGGATCGCTGCGATGGTGGGCTCGAAGCGCTCGTCCATCCACTGCGCTGCGGCCACCGCCTCGCGGACACGACGGCCCGAGCGCTGCTCGAGCGTCGTGCCGTACCGGCGGATGTCGTGCAACAGACGACGGCCCTGGTTCTCGCCGGCCTCGATACCCGTGAGCGCCTTGAGGCGCTGGGCGTGGAAGCCGTGCTCGACGACCCGCGGCACGAGGCGCAGATGAGTGTCCTCGCCCACACTGACCAGTTCGAGCTCGGAGGCGTCGAAGCCGAGATCGTGGAGGCGGCGGAGGCGTTGGTCGACCCGGAAGGTCTCGTCGACGCTGAACTCCTCGACCACCGTGAGCTCGGCCCACAGCTTGGAGTAGATCTGCTCGATCGCGAGTGCAGTCTCGATCGGGTCGATTCCGTCGGCGAGCAGCCCGCCCGCCTGGAGGTCGCTCAGGTCGCCGGCGACGTTCTGGGTCGCGATGTCGAGGTCGAGCTGGCGCTGGCCGTTGCTCAGGCTCTCGTGGATCTCGCCGGCCTCGACGTCGATGATGTACGCCTGCAACGCGTCCGCGTCACGGCGGAACAGGGTGTTCGACAGCGAGCAGTCGCCCCAGTAGAAGCCGGCGAGGTGGAGCCGGACGAGCAGACCGGCGAGCGAGTCGAGCAGTCGCTCACCGAGGTACGGGATCTGCAGCCCGCGGCCGCTGAGCAGGATGCGGTAGGGGAGGGAGTAGTCGATGTGGCGGGTGATGAGCAGACCCTCGCCCGGTCCGCCGTCAGGGTCGCGGCGCCTCGTGACCACCCCGACCACCTCCGCTGTGGGGAGGTTCAGCTCGGTGAGTTGACGCAGCAGGCGATACTCGCGCTCGGCCAGCAGGTCGGGCAGTTCCTTCACCACGTACGCCGTGTCGGGCGTCTCGACCATGCGCACCACGTGACGGTGGAGGCCCATCACGGAGTGCATGCCCTCGATGTCCCAGGCGTCGAGGGGCGAGTTGAGCGGCCATCCGACGACGACAGCATGCTCGGTGGGCTTGGCGAGCTGGAGCCGCATGATCAGCGAGACCTGCTGCTGATCGCCCTGCCGGCCGGTGCCGGCATCGCCTCGGCGACCGTGTTCGGCCCGCCCGTCGCCGGCCCGTCGGGGGGCACCAGCTCGCGCAGGAAGCCGACGAGGAATGCTGCCGGTGCTGCACCCCGGGGGATCGGCAGCACGAGCTGGTCGAGCTCGTCCTTGTAGATCGCCGTGCGGGCCAGGCGCTTCAACCGCATGTCCTCACTGACCTTCAGGCGCAGCGGTGCCAGCCGAGCGGCGTTCGACTGGATGCTGATGTCCTTCAGGCCCAGTCGGTGGCACTCGGCGCGCAGGTAGCCGACGACGAGCAGCGCATCGGCCGGGGTCGGTACGGGGCCGTAGCGGTCCTCCCACTCGGCGCGGATGTCGTCGACCTGGGCGGCGGTCGTGACGCCGGCGAGCCGTCGGTACGCCTCGAGGCGTAGCTCTTCCTTCGTGACGTAGTCGTTCGGCAGGTAGGCATCGGTGGGCACGTCGAGCTTCACCTCGCTCACCGGCTGCGGCGCGTCGCCCTTCATCTCGCCGACGGCCTCGGTGACCATCTGACAGTAGAGGTCGTAGCCCACCGCAGCGATGTGGCCGCTCTGCGACTCGCCGAGCAGGTTGCCGGCGCCACGGATCTCGAGGTCGCGCATTGCGATCTTGAAGCCGCTGCCGAGGTCGGTGGCCTCGCCGATCGTGCGCAGGCGTTCGTAGGCCTCTTCGGTCAGCCGCGCATCCTGCGGGTGGAACAGGTACGCATAGGCGCGCGAGCCACTGCGACCCACGCGGCCACGCAGCTGGTGCATCTGGCCGAGGCCGAGCAGGTCGGCCCGTTCGACCACGAGGGTGTTCACCGTGGGCATGTCGATGCCGCTCTCGATGATGGTGGTGCACACCAGCACGTCGAACCGGCCCTCCCAGAAGTCGACCACCACCTGCTCGAGCGAGCCCTCGTCCATCTGTCCGTGGGCGACGGCGATCCGGGCCTCGGGCACCAGCTCGCGCAGCCGCTCGGCGCACCGATCGATGCTGGTGACGCGGTTGTGCACCCAGAACACCTGACCCTCGCGGAGGAGTTCGCGGCGGATGGCCTCGACGGCCACGCGCTCGTCGTACTCGCCGACGAAGGTGAGGATCGGCTGACGGTCGGCAGGCGGGGTCTGCAACAGGCTGAGGTCGCGGATGCCGACCAGGCTCATCTCGAGCGTGCGCGGGATCGGCGTCGCTGAGAGCGTCAGCACGTCGACGTTATGCTTCAGTTTCTTCATCGACTCCTTGGCCTGCACGCCGAAACGCTGCTCCTCGTCGACGACCAACAGGCCGAGGTCCTTGAACTCGATGCCCTCGGTGAGCAGGCGGTGGGTGCCGATCACGCAGTCGACTTCGCCGGTCTTCAGCCCCTCGATCACCTTCTTCGCCTCCTTTGCGGTGAGGAATCGACTGAGCACCTCGACGCGGATCGGGAAGCCGGAGAAGCGGTCGGCGAAGGTGTTGCCGTGTTGTGTCGTGAGCAGCGTGGTGGGTGCGAGCACTGCCACCTGCTTGCCGTCCTGGATCGCCTTGAACGCGGCCCGCACGGCGACCTCGGTCTTGCCGAATCCGACGTCGCCGCACAAGAGACGATCCATCGGGACCGGGCGCTCCATGTCGTGCTTGATCTCGTCGAGCGCCTTCAGCTGGTCGGG
>Ga0105047_10017475_pt1 | contig 11179 bp, 11 predicted proteins | sample MAT04_FD_78384 | JGI IMG/M metagenome (GOLD analysis project Ga0105047, IMG submission 78384) | Freshwater microbial communities from Lake Fryxell liftoff mats and glacier meltwater in Antarctica - MAT-04 (megahit assembly) | ecosystem: Environmental > Aquatic > Freshwater > Ice > Liftoff...
AAATCCCCAAATCTAAAATCCCCAAATCTAAAATCTAAAATAAACTGAACCGTATTGACCCATGACTAATGGCTGGGGGCTTCCTTTTAGAGAATCTATAAGGATAGACTGTATCTGAGACTCTGTGACTATTGGGATAAAAAGCTATGTCAGAAGCTGATCTTCGAGCTAATCAGCATCAACCGCACCCTGCTGTTCAATCGGATACCGAACCATTGCAGTCAAATTTGGCCGCTGCTGGGGGTTTTGAGCCGATCGCCCCCCCTGCGACAAATACTCCTGCGGCTCCCCAACAGCCAGAAGAAGACTGGCAAACATTAGATTTTCCCAACGCGCTCAGCGTAGATGAAATTCCGACAACAGCAGAAACAAAAAATTTGCAATCTCTGACACAGCCAGCCTCGGCGGGAACACCGCCGATTTCAGAGAACCTCAAAAATCTGCTCGGTAATGCCGAACAGCGTCAGGCCAAAGGATCGACCCCAGTAACCCTGATGCAAGCGCTGCACGAATGCAACCGCGACCTTTTGCAGCGCATCGCCCAGCTAGAAACAGCGCTCGAAGAGTCCCAAAAAAACTGGCAGCATCGCGAAGCCTTGCTAGAAAAGCAGACTGCTGAACTCGAAAACACTCAAGAACAATTGACGCGGCTGTTTAGCAAAGTGGAAGTTTCCCATCAAACCCTCCAGAGTCAAGAAATTTTAGTGGAGAGTTTAAGAAGTAAGTTAGCAAGCAGCCAAACCAGGCTAGCGATTGTTGAGCGGGAATGTGCGTCTACCGTGCATCGCTACAACGAACAGTTTCATCAGCTAGTAGCCACAGAAAATGTTTGCCGAGAATTGCGATCGCGCTTGCACCGCCAGCAGCGCCAAACTTTGCAATTCAAAGCGGCCTTGGAAAGAAGTTTGGAGATGCCGCAGAAGCCGCCGACTCACGAGCCGCCTGACAGTGAGGACGATTTGGCGCAAAAGCAATTAGAATCGTTGCTGGCGACGGTCAAAAACTCTCAAGTTCCGCTGCCGCCAGCCTTCAACGCTTCCCCTGTCCAACCTTGGTCAGAGCCCGAAGAGCATCCAGATGCAGCGGCTGCTGAAGAGGCGATCGACATTGAACCCACAGCCAATCAGGAACTCAACAAGTTAGCCCAAGCATCCGTCCTTCAATTGCAGGAGAGCGAAACCTACCGGACTCAGGAGGCTGTAACTGACTCGGAGGTTGCGGTGGAGGAGCAGGAATTGCAGATAACTGAGTCTGAACCAGAAACTGTTGCTGTCAAATCGGGCAGCGAAGAATTGGCCAGGGCGGTTCAAATTTTGAATTCTGTTGAAACCTTTGGTATTCAAGAAGGGCGATCGAGTGAAGCCATACCTACAGCAATCGCGCAACCAGACTGGCTGACTTTGATTGCTAGTCCGCTGCGGGCTTCTAAAAAACGTCGATCGCTAGCTGAAATTGAATTGCCGAGTTTTCGATAGTTAACTCAATGTGGTAATTGGTAATTGCACAGATTTACCAATTACCAAAAAGACAGACAATTGGGTTTTAGCTTGGGATGATTCAGTAAAAGTCTCCTATCCAGTTTACTTTTAAGAGCACTGATTGATGACTACATTTGTCAAACTTAAAATCGCTTTAGAAGAGTTCCTGAAACTTCCAGAAACCGAACCTACCTCAGATTTCATCGATGGAGAAATCATTCAAAAAACCATGCCTCAAGGCGAACATAGCAGATTACAGGGTAAATTTTGTGCTGTCATTAATCAGATAGTCGAAACACCAAAAATTGCTTATGCTTTTCCAGAGTTGCGCTGTACTTTTGGGAGTGCATCAATTGTCCCAGATATCGCCGTATTCCGATGGGCAAGGATTCCCATACAGTCATCGGGGAGAATTGCTAACCGCTTTGACATTCATCCAGACTGGTCAATTGAAATTCTATCTCCAGAACAAAGCCAAACCAAAGTCCTGAGTAAATTACTGCATTGTTCACGAAATGGCACAGAATTGGGGTGGTTGATGTATCCAGAGGAAGAAAGTATTTTGGCCGTGTTTCCCGGACAAAAGGTGGAACTGTACAAAGGCACTGCTCAATTGCCCATACTCAGTGGAATCGAATTAGAATTGACCGTGGAAACAGTTTTTAGTTGGTTGAATTTTAGATAATACGGCGGTTGAAACCGCATCTACAAAAATGATGTCCGCACTTTGACAAGCTCAGCGACCACCTCCGAGGTGTCGAGAAAATAATGTCAAACGTAATGTTAACCGCCTGTTCTTCAACCCTTGGCAATGCGGGTGAGAGTTTGTATAGCCGCCGTTTCAACCGCCCGGTCTTCTATTTTTTACCCTTTCCCATGCCGTAGGTGAGAGCATAGCTAGTAGCCAACAGCCGCAGCCAAACAGCCGGATAGCGCGGCTCCAACCAAGGCTGTATTTTGCGGGCGAAACTGGGAAGCCATCCGAATAGGAAACTCGCCAAAGCCCAAAGAGTAAAATTCAAGTAACTCCCCAGCCAGCGCCAAATATCCCGGAAGGTGACAAAATCTAAAATCCACAACAGGAGAGAAGGATTTTTTCCGGCTGCTTCAATCGCCAATCGATTGAAAGTTAGCCAGTCGGTTCTGTCTTTAATAAAAGTTTCCGCGACGGCGACTTTTTCTCCTGCCAAAATACCGAAAAAGGTATTGAGCATTGAATTAATTCTTTGGGGTGGCAAAGTGCGTCCGGTGGGCACCATCATGCCTTTGGAAAACAGCCAAGTTACTGATATATTGCTCTGGTAGGCACGAATTTGGTTTAAGTGCTTGGCACTTAATAAATTGTGCTTTAAAGCTGTATCCAATAAATCTGTTAGTCGAAAAAGATTGCGGATGAGAGAGCCGAAACCGGTGAATACTAAGGGAGATTGCAAAGATGCTGCATCGCCGATCGTAATTAGGCGATCGACAGCCACGGCCCGATCGCTGCTGCTGGTGCTAAAATGGCCCGGAATATAACCAAAAGTAGTTTTTTTCCAGATTAATTTATTGACATCGCAGCGGCGGTACTCCGGCAAAATTGCGAAAAAATCCTCGTACAGTTCCAGCAAAGAACCGGGATTCTCGGCATTTACTTGGTGATAGTGAAAGAGATAAACTGTGAGTTCTCCTCCAGCGCCGGGAAATAACTCCCAAATCAGTTGGCGGCCGCGGGAAATATCGCCGTGACTCCAGAGAACGTCGCCGTAATCGGAATCCCAAACTCCCGGCTCAATTCCTCCGTCGATGACTCCTCCCACCGTCGGACAAACGCTGTCAAAAGCCCGTCCTTCGTTCAATTGCCAAGCGATGGGAGAAGCTGAACCCATTGCATCGACGAGCAAACGTCCGCTGACAGTGCGATCGGTTTTTGTCGGCAAGTGGCAGCCATGAACGATAACTTTTTCAGCTTCAATATCGGCTCTGATAAACTCAGTTTCGTCCCAGATTTCGCCGCCAGCTTCTGTGAGTTTAACTCCCGCCAAATACACCAGTTTGTCGCTGTCCAAAGCTATATTTAGCACCTTCGGTACGTGCAGAATTTCCGCTTTAGCAATGGGCGGATTGTTAGCATCAAAAAACTTGCAGTAGCCATCTTTGTATTCTCGCGCAATCAAAGTTTCGATTTCTGCAGCAGTAAATAAATCCAAATCAACTAAGCTTTGCATTTCGTCCCGCGAAATATTCCACTCGCGATTCATCTTCCCGAAAGGCATTCGTTCCAGCAGCAGCACTCGGTAGCCCAATCTCGCCATGACTGCGGCGTGAATCACTCCTAATGCTCCGCCGATATAAATTAAATCGTAAACAGTATCCCCAGCATCTGACGAAACAGTGCCTGCTTCCTTCTTCCCTCTTCCTTCTTCCTTCAAAAACACGACTTGTTTTGGCTTTTGAGGATTGCGAGTGTTTTCGCGCCAGCGCTGCTCCCACCAGTAAACGCGCTGCAGGTCGTATTCGCCTTTGGGCATTTTTTGGAAGTATTTGACGGTGAGAGGGTAATGGGGGGCAAGAGCTTCAAAAATTGACTGTTTGGAGAGGTCTATGGTGGGGGGTTCTGGGTAGCGATCGGGAAACTTGTTTCTGACAGCCAGATTTAGAGCTTCCAGGAACTGTTTTTCTCCAGGCGGCGCGTCTTCTAGGCGAAAGACTTTTAAATAAGTTGTGCGCTGTACTGACCAGACAAAGGTGGAAAGTTCTGTTCGCCAATTGTGGTTTTCTGAATTGGTATCAGCGAGGGTCGGTTTTGGATTAGCATTTTGAGTTCCAGATTTGACCAACTCCGCTGCTGTTGTGTTGGAAAGCAGGCGAAAACCGTCAGGAGTAATAATTTTTTCTCCGATTCCGGGGTCGAATTCGTGCTGCAACCAGGTGCAGACTGCTGCTGTATCCGGTGTGGGGACTTCTAGATAAAGAATTTCTTGCATGATTGGGAGTTCTATTCTGAATAAATTAATAAAGATGGGGGAGTTGACAAGGGAGCAAAGTAGGCTATACTCCCGAATACTTATTCAGTTTTAAATAAGTTTACAATGTTTTAAGATTTTTAGTTTCTCGATCGCCCTAGCTCTTAGTTGACCCGCTGCGGGTCAGTATTTACTTTCTTCAGTATGCACTCTTATGAATTATCCCATTCCTACGAATCCTCAAGAAATGATTGCTTTGCGACAGCAGCCGCTGAATGAAGAATTGGTGGCTTCGGCGATCGCGGGTGTGATTCAAATAGCTCGATCGCGTTCTCAGTCTTTAGACGAGTTAAAGGCTGAGCTGCTCACCGACGACAACCTGCTCGATTTGACTCAAAGGCGCTGGCTGAGCGAGATTGTAGCTCAAGCTTGGGAAAATTTGCCCTAAATTGTCAAAATCCGAAGCAGACACGGCGCTTGAAGAAAAAGACACGGCGAATGGAATTCGCGTCTATACAAACAAAACCCGCCTCCGCGGGTTAAAAACCGGGCGATGAAAATTACACGATATTCTTCAGTCCGCGGAGGCGGACTTCATTTGTGTAGGCGCGGTTTCAACCGCCGTCTTATTTGCATCAATCAAATATTTTAAAATGCCAATTATTTGACTGATATTATCAATAAAATAATCATTTAAATCAACTTCCATAATTTGATTGCTAAGTCGTAAAAATTTCCAGTTTGTTCCAGTTGTGACTACTCCATATATTTCCGAGATATTATTGTTTCGTCTTTCATTAAAAATTTGAGCAGCAATCATTTCGGCCATACATTGTGGCAAACCAGCTTGGATATTATCATTTTTAGCTTCTACTAAGGTGACAACTGGGGCTTTGATTAATAGTTGTTCGGGAGAACGACTAATCAGAAAGTCACAGAAACCAGTTAATCCTTTTTCTACATCTACATTGAACTCTTTCCCAGAAAAAAAGCTGATTTGATAGTTGAACTGTTTTCTGACTTCTACCAAAATAGGTGTAACAATTAATTCGGAGCGAGCTTTTTCGGTATTAATTGCTAAAGCTAAAGAAATATTTTCTTGTAGAGTTTGACGGAGAAGGTCGCTATACTCGGATTCTGGTAGATTAGCAAACATACCAACTTTGTCAGCAATTGTGATGCCAAAGTTGGTTTCAATCATTTCTAGATTGGTGAATTGACTGTATGACATTCTTTTACAAGTGCGATCGCGAACTAAATCTAAATAAGACTCGGCGGTTGAAACCGCATCTACACAAACGATGTCCGCCTCCGCGGACTAAGAAATCAAGGGGTATTAAAGTTTATAAGACTTGGTGGCTAGCGTAATTCAACTTCTCGCTTAACTTCTGTTAAAACTCGATCGCCCCGCGTCAACCGATATTCTGCCCGCCAAACTCCGGGAGTCAGAGGAGAATTTGTACTGTTTCTTTTGCCGACATAACCCAACCAAGTGCGGCTGGGGGCTTTAATTTCATTGGTTTGATCAGCGATGGTTTGGCCGTTTGGTGCAAATAATTTGTATTGTTCGCGATCGCCCTTGAGGACTCCGTAACTCTGCACCCAAAACAATAATACAGGACTATTGACAGGTAGTTTAGTCTCAGAAAATTGTCCGGCCCAGACGGTGTTCTCGTCAGGTGCTTTGTTGGCAAAACCGGCGCGAATTAAGCCTGTGGAAATATAGTCGATCGGCTTGTCCCAAATTGGATTGCGGGCGGTGTTGCAGCCTAACTTCGCATCGGCACCGACAAACGGATCTACAGCTTTGCCTTGATAGCGAAAAGTGACGTGTACGTGGGGGAAAGAAGCCATCCCAGAGTTTCCCACCATGCCCAAAACTGTGCCTTTTTGTACCTGCATTCCCGGCTTCACAACCACGCTGTTTTGGCGGAGGTGGCAATATTGGGCTTCCCAACCGCCACCGTGATCGATTACCATGCCGTTGCCGCATTCTGTACCTGAGACGTTGGCTTTGTCTGTCTGGTTTTGCAAGCGCCGATCGACTACACCATCTCGCACTCGCAAAACTTTGCCCGCTGCGGAGGCGATAACTGGTACTCCTTTTGCCATTGCTTTAGCGTCGGGAATCGCGAAGTCTGTGCCGTCGTGCCCGTCGTAGGTTTGTCGCCCGCAGCCAAAATCGACTGCTGCCGGGCTCGGATCGCGATCGAAGTACAGCAATACAAAACAGTCTTTTCCTAGCGTACAGTCGATCGGCTTACCGAATTGCCCGTTGCTGGGCCTTTGGGCGACTGCGGTTGATACTAGGCGTTGGGCGATCGAGTTGGCTTGGGCGATCGGCGCATTGACTGAGGTGTTATTAACACAGGCAGCCGTACTTGTCAACCCCACGGTCAACAAAATTGCAGAAATGTATTTTTTTGATATGATAGTCATTCGTCGGTGGGAGATAAAATTTGAGGAATGAAGTCAAAAATCAATTAATCATTCAAAATATAGTTGGCTCAATCATCTAGACGAGCGATCGGGCGTTTTTGTTTCCCAGATTTATTGTAAACTGTCGCGTCTTTTATTTATAGTAGCCTGTTTGTTGAGAATTTTGTGGAGCGGATTTCCTGCCCGCGCTAGAGGTTAAATTGCCAAAGCAAAACAGCTTAGTCTTCTCAGTTTTTACTGCTTAATGAGTTAAAAAATGCTCTCTAAAATTCGATCGCTCATTTCGATAATTCGGCTAGCGGGCCTTGCGGTTGCTGCTTTGGCGATGTGGGGATTTGCCACCATTGCCGAAGAGGTTTTGGAAAAGGAAACCTACGCTTTCGATCAATCTATCTTACTAGATCTTAGGAGCCTGCACACTCCGCTGCGCGATCGCCTCATGCTCGGCTTGACATTTTTGGGGGAGCCAAATTTGCTGCTAATCCTGAGCGTGAGTTTGGGTATTATATTGTGGGTACGCAAACATCGCTCCGAAGCCACAACTATTGCAATTACGGGCGCTGGGGCGATCGCTTTGAACCTACTGTTAAAAACACTGTTTGCGCGCGCTCGACCTCAACTTTGGGAGCGCACGGTTGATGTGAGATTTTACAGTTTTCCTAGCGGACACGCGATGATTTCAATGGTTATTTACGGTTTGCTAGGATATTTGTTGGGTTCGCGCTTTCCCAAGCAGCGCTGGTTGATTTACAGTTTGACAGTTGTATTAGTTGCTGCTATTGGTTTCAGTCGGCTTTATCTAGGAGTCCACTGGCCTACCGATGTTATTGCCGGTTACGCAGCCGGTTTAATTTGGCTGATGGCGTGCATTTTCAGTTTGGAAATCTGGAAGCAGTTTCGCGCTTCTAGTGCTGTTTCTGAAGAGGAATTTTTGTCACCAGATAACCCTCAATAAGGGCTTTTACCTGACTGCTCAATACTAACTATTTGCTTTTGGGTAAAACACATGGCAATTCCTTTTTCGTAGTAAGCTGCCTCGTTAATGAAAATTGGATATACCGTCGATTTACCTTCATACAAGACCGACTCGCCGTCAAAGGTCAAAAACATCGGATCGCCGGGATTTAGGGCTTCATAATCTCTGGATTGTAGCCGAGGATGGATCATTGCCTGAATCTCTCCCTTTTCGTTTCTGGGATAGTCGATCGCCCGAATGCTTTGATAAACAGTCAGGGGATTTGTTGCAACTGGCATAGTGCCTTGATTGTAGCTTTCTACGCAGTCTAAAATTGTGCCGACAACTTGCTCGGTTTGCTGAAATAAAGAGGCATCCAATACGCCTTGTGGCACTGCACCAACTTCCAGCGTACCGCCTAACTCGGAGAGCGATCGCAGCAAAGGACTATCATAATTGTTAGTTGCCGAAACCAGCAGCTTGAGGTGGGGATACACAGAGGTTAAATAAGCTGCTAGTTGCAGGTTAAATGGATGCTGGCTGGCGAGAATGAAGGTTAGCCCCATGTTGGATGTGGTGCTATGCAAGTCGATGATTAAGCTTTGTTGCTGGGTGTTTTTTGAGCTAATAATGTGGTAGATTTCTTTCGCCCGCTGGGCTTCGTAGCTGGATAGATGGGGATTTTGTAAATCTTGCTGTCGAAAGCAGCGGTTGAGGTCGATATCGACGTAGCGTCTCCCAATTTCGCAGGCTTGGGGATTGGCTAGCAGGGCGATTGTTTCAAAAGTCGATCGCCCAATTGACTCTGGCGCGCGATCGAACTTCTTCACAAGGTATACTCCTGTGAGTTCGTTTCCGTGGGTTCCTCCCACTATGGCAACACGTTTAATTAGATTCATAAACAAAACAACTCCCTATCCCAAGCCTACCATCATTTGTCATCAGTTGGTAACAAAGACCTCAGAAACCGGGTTTCTTGGTATATTTTTCGTCACCCAACCAAAGACTCGTAGAAACCCGGTTTCTTGGCCTCGATGCGTAAACCTCAGAAACCGGGTTTCTCTTTATATTTTTCGTCACCAAACCAAAGACTCGTATAAACCCGGTTTCTTGGCCCATCTCTAGTTGCTTGGCTGATGCCTACGATCGCTATTCCATATAATGAGTATAATGGTAGATGGCTAAAAGAGGAATTTTAGATATGGAATTCAATGAGTATTTTGACTTTTTAGCACCGGATGATATTCGCATCAAAGGACATCGCATCGGGATTGAGACGGTACTCTATGAGTATCTGTATCGGGAACGCAGGGCCGAAGAAATTCAGCAACTATACCCATCTCTAACTTTGGCAGAAGTTTATACGACTATTTTGTATTATTTGCTGAACAAAGAATCAGTAAGTCGATATTTACAAGATTGGTTAGATTGGTCGCATCAGCAGCGAAAAATGCAAGCAGCAAATCCCCATCCTGCTGCGGAAAGATTGCGAAAATTGAAAGCAGAACGAGAAAAGCAATCTGTTATACAGGGTGCTTAAGGAATGGCACTTAAATATTTGATGGATGAGAATGTTACGCCAATTTATGCTACACAGCTTCGCCGGAAACGCTCTGATTTAGTAGTTTGGTCGGTGGGCGATATTGGTACGCCTCCAAAAAGTACACTCGATCCAGATATTTTGGTTTGGTGTGAGGATCATAATTTTATTTTAGTGACGAACAACCGCAAGTCAATGCCAGTCCATCTAACGGATCATATGGCTGAAGGTAGGCATATTCCAGGGATTTTAATTTTGAACTCGGATTTAACTATTGGGCAAAATATTGAGGAATTAATTTTGATTGCTGATGGTTCGTTCGATGATGAATACCAAGACCAGATTGTCCATCTCCCATTAACATAAACAGGAGATGTACGGGGGATAACCCAGGCGAAAATCTCAGAAACCGGGTTTCTCTCAGTATTTCTCGTCACCCAACCAAAGACTCGTAGAAACCCGGTTTCTTGGCCCATCTCTAGTTACTTGACTCAAAAGTTCGATCGCGAATCTCTCCCCAAACTTCATCGGGATTTAAACCCAGTTCATGTACTTGATATTTTTCACGAAATGCGCTGAGAGATTCTCCAAAGCTAAGTTCTAGATGCTGCGGCTGTTTGCGGCGTTGGATATATTCGCGCAAGGCGATTTCTACTAGGGTTTCGATCGCAATTTCTTCCTTAAGTGCGATCGCCTCTTGCAGCAGTGCCGTATCTACATTTAGGCTTGTCACCATTGGCTTTCCTCTTGTAACTGCTGTCTTAATTATATCTGTCTTGCCTTGCACCATGCGAAAATCTCAGAAACCGGGTTTCTCTCGATATTTCTCGTCACCCAACCCAAAAACTCGTAGAAACCCGGTTTCTTGGCCCCATGCGTAAATCTCAGAAACCGGGTTTCTCTCGATATTTCTCGTCACCCAACCCAAAACTCGTAGAAACCCGGTTTCTTGGCCCCATGCGGTTTCTCGCCTGCACAATCTGGGCGAATCTTTCCCGGAGCACCCAAATCTCTGTCAGAATAGAAACAAGATGGCGCGGAAACACACGGGGAAACAAAGGGCATGACGCGAGAGCAAGCACTGCGGCGAATTCACCGGGCGGCTGAGGAAAAATTGACAGAATTGGATTTGGCGGGGCTGGAGTTGGAGGATTTGCCGCCGGAGATTGGCAATTGCACGCAGCTTGAGACGTTGGTGTTGGGGAAGTGGGATGAGGAGAAAAAAGAGCGGCTTAGGAATAAGTTAACAGAGTTTCCTGATGTAGTTTTTCAATTAACCAACTTAAAAATACTTAACCTCAGTGACAATCAGATTACAGTCATCCCAGAGGCGATCGGGCAACTGTCGAATCTGACACTGCTTTTCCTCAGTTACAATCAGATTAAAGTAATCCCAGAGGCGATCGGGCAATTGTCGAATCTGACAGAGCTTGAACTCGGTAGCAATCAGATTAAAGTAATCCCAGAGGCGATCGGGCAATTGTCGAATCTGACACGGCTTGACCTCGGTAACAATCAGATTACAGTCATCCCAGAGGCGATCGGGCAACTGTCGAATCTGACACTGCTTTACCTCTATAACAATCCGATTACAGTCATCCCAGAGGCGATCGGGCTACTGTCGAATCTGACACAGCTTGACCTCATGAGCAATCAGATTACAGTCATCCCAGAGGCGATCGGGCTACTGTCGAATCTGACACAACTTGTCCTCCTTAACAATCAGATTACAGTCATCCCAGAGGCGATCGGGCTACTGTCGAATCTGACACAACTTGTCCTCCTTAACAATCAGATTACAGTCATCCCAGAGGCGATCGGG
>Ga0105047_10017479_pt1 | contig 11176 bp, 8 predicted proteins | sample MAT04_FD_78384 | JGI IMG/M metagenome (GOLD analysis project Ga0105047, IMG submission 78384) | Freshwater microbial communities from Lake Fryxell liftoff mats and glacier meltwater in Antarctica - MAT-04 (megahit assembly) | ecosystem: Environmental > Aquatic > Freshwater > Ice > Liftoff...
AGTATCACGCCAGATATATTATTGTTGGGGAAAGCGCTTGGTGGCGGTATGCCAATGGGTGCCTTTATTTCGAACAAAGAAGTGATGGACACCCTGATGTTCAATCCTGTTCTGGGACATATCACCACGTTTGGCGGGCATCCAGTTTGTTGCGCAGCGGGCCTTGCAGCATTCAATGTATTGCTTGATGAAAAACTGATTCCGCAGGTAAAAAAGAAAGAAGATCTTTTCAGAAAACTGCTGCTACATCCTGCTATTCTTTCCTTAAATAGTTGTGGTCTTTTAATGGCACTGCATTTTGAAAGTTATGAGACCAATAAAAAGATCATTGATACCTGTTTACGAAATGGCCTTTTTACAGATTGGTTTCTATTTGCTTCCAATGCATTACGGATCGCACCGCCTCTAACGATTTCTGAAAGAGAAATTGAAGAAGCCTGCGGCATACTTTTACGTTCCATTGACGAAATTACCGGACAGCAATAAATGTTTCGTCAGCTCTTCATATGGATTCCTGTTCTACTTGTCGGAATAGTTGCCGCCACAACCTTGTTTTTATATTCTCATTCGTACGTGTCTTTTATTCACTTCATACTAGACTCCATCCATCGTTCCGACCTCGAAGAAATCATCCGTTCGCGATATTTTCCAGAAACAAAATTTCAGCTACTTAAACTGACTTCACTTTCAGTGTCAGTCCTTTCATTCCTTTTCGGCGTCTTCGTTTGTATCTGGAGAAAACAGTATTTTCTGGCTGTAGAAAGACTACGAACTTCATTCGTATTTTACTTCTATAAAACCCGTGATTTGTTTCTTTCTTTTGATAGAAACGGAAGGATCGCGACGGGAATTTTACTGCTTATTATTCTTATTCGTTCAATCTATTATGCATCTTCCTTTTATATTCAGTATGATGAAGCCTGGAACTATAATTTGTTTTTAGATAAACATATTTCCTACTCACTCGGCGCCTATAATAACTATCCGCTTCATAATATCGTATCCTGGTTTTTTGTAAAACTATTTGGCAATTCCGTTTTTGTGCTTCGTGTTCCTTCTATTCTTGTAGGTGTAGGCACGGTTTTCTTTGTGACCCTTTTGGCAAAAAAACTCTCAGGGAAACAATGGATCGCTCTTTCTGTTGCCGCCGTTTTTGCTTGCATGCCCGTTTCTATATTTTATATGATGTATGCCAGAGGCGTCATGTTCGAACTCTTTTTCTGTGTATTAATCACTGGTCTTTTGTTGTATTATATTCGACATGGATTTACTTTCAGGCGAATTGTTTTTATTGCTGTCTTGCAAGCCTTAGGTACATATTCTATGTTATCTCATCCTTACTTTATAGTGGCTTCTGCATTAGCACTAATCCTTTATTCGCTTCTGCATTCGGGTAAACAGATGGTCTATTTTTTATTACATGGCATTCTTTCAATCGTGTTTAGTTTGCTGTTACTGACACCTATGATAGTAGGAACCGGAATAGCACCAGGCATCTCTCATGCGACAAGTCTCGACACCATCGAATTTTCCTCGATTCTAACACATATTGAAACCTATTCCTACTTTATCACTGGATTCAATTTTATGTTTTACATGCAGTTTGTAACCTGCGTTGTCTTACTATTTTTCTTTAGAAAGATTTCTATAGCGTTGTTCAGTATACTCTTTAGTCTGGTGCTGTTTTCTATGCTAATTATCATTCCAATCACAACGAAAATATTTCCTCCCGAACGTGCATTAAGTTTTTTGGTACTCATTCCAATGCTCACGTTGCCTTTACTTTTTTCTCTTTTTGCGAAGCATGCTCATTTCAATATAATCTTATCAGCCGTTACGGTTTGTATGATAATAGTTTTTAGTTATAAATCGCATACACATCACTTTTTAAACTGGAGTAAAAAACTTGATCATCTTGTTTTTGAAACGGCAGACATGTTCAAGAAAGAAAAGATTGCAGTCGCTTATAATGATTGCCCGGATTTTTCTTACTTTATTCCGGGGATAGAATTTTACCTGAAACAGGATCATAAACAAATTGTCTTTGTATCGTCTTCACCAGCAAGCACACGGTATGCCTCAGTGATGGACAGTTCTATCAATTATATCATCTCTTGTGAAAAAAGTCTTCCTGAAACGATGGAGATTATTTATGAAGCGAATGGATTTGTTCTATGTAAACGAAAAGGGATAAACTAATTCTGTTATGAGAATTATTTGGGCGGCAGACACGCTTTCCGTTTCAATCTTTGCCTTCAAGTTTTACACGATGATCAGACTAAATCGAATGCAAAGGATTTCCTCTTCAATCGTTGCCGCAGTACTCGAACTAAATAAAATTATCCGTCTATTCCTAATTTAGTTTATCTATTAATTAAATACAATCGGATTTGCCAAGCCTTTATACGAAGTAATATCCACTTTTAATGAACCAAACAAGATCTCGGCTTTTGCATAAATCGGGATATGGTTTTTATCATCCGAAAGCCAAACAATCAGGTCCTCCTCGCGTTTAAAGATTCGCCCCTTCTGAAGAATTGGAACGAATTTTAAACATTTTATTTTTCCAAATTCTGTCTTTACAGTTTCACGCCCCTTGAACTTGATTTGTAAATTATACATCTCGCCATCGACAATCGTTGGGACCGAAAAAATATGACCCACTTCATAACCACCGAGATTCATAGTTCGAGCCAGAAAAAAACCTGAGATCATATCTTGTGCATTCTCCCAAATGTCATACGAAGTTCCTCTGTTGGTCACTTTTTTTGCAAGATGATTAAATACATAATCCTGTTCTGTTTTATACCCTCCTTCATTTATTCGTCTTCCAAAATACCAAGGGATAATGGCTTCTTCATCAATATAAGATTCATATCGGTCTCTTACTTTAAAAAAGAAGTCGAAGGTGCCTTTCGATCTTCCTGTTCCCACCACGTGAAGTGTATTTCTTCCTGCAAATTGTTTGTTCTCTTCCGTGACTTCAATAGAGGCGCTTACAGCATCAATAAATCCATAATGTATTCTGTAGGTAAGTTTCTCGCCTCGTTTGAAGGCTTCGTTGTTTACTTTTTTAAAAACGGTTTGCGCGATGGTCTGAATAATGGCAGCGAATAGTAGGAGTGCCAGTAAAGGAATTCGTTTATACATATGCTTTCTTTGGCGGTAAATATATCCGATGATGAGAAAAGAGACGTTTAATTCCTTCTCCTTTTACCATTTATTAAGTTAATTAAAGCCAGGTCTTTTTTGTAGGTAAAATAGACCGAATAGGAATAGGCGAAGTAGTTTGTATTGAAATCATAGTAGGGCTCGAAACGTATATCAACACCCACCGCATCGAACACCTTGTGCTGATAAAAGAACCTGAAGAAAGCCAAGTTACGTTTGGTTTGGGTGAAGCCCGGTGTGCCATAAATAGATGCTTCCGACTGGAATAAATAGCCACCACGAGATGATAAATATTCTTTTCCAGACCAATAACCAAGCGACACACCTATATCATAACGAGACACTGCATTGAGGTTGATATAGGTTCCATTTCCCTGCCGGTAATTGAGGGTTTTTGTCGGCGACATATTATTAAAGTAGGTAAAAAAATAATCTGCCTTCCATGATTTTATAAACTTTCGTTCATTATGATTTGTGAACTCGAACACAAGTCCGGCGCCGACATTGGCAATGGTTTTAAGCGGTGTTGTATCAAGATCAAGTTGTCCGCCTTTATGCGAAATCAGAAACTGAAGAGGCAGTTTAAGTTGAAGGCCTTTTTCATTTTCATACAACGTAATTTTTGATGAATGGCCTGCACTCAGTTGTTCCTGGAAGCTTGAATGAAGATATTGCTGCACTTCCCAGTTAATCCATGTATCCATCCATAATTTCTTATGATCGATCTTGAATTGCAAACCATTCTCAATTGGATGTAAGATCACACGTTCGTAATCATAGATGGGTTCTGCCAATTGATGACTTATATTTCCTTCGAGGGTACCCATCAGGGCACTGTATCCATACTTTTGCAATTTGATCGAGAATAGCGGTGCCACTTTTGTAAACCTGTCATTCCCGAAATCTTTTCGTGCATACACACCGGCCTGTATCCGTACGTTCTTATTTACAATATAAGAAAGTTCTGTGCTAAGCTGGGTGCCAAATAATGTGTATCCTTGGGCGATATCATCGAAATATTCGTTGTTTTTAAAGAAGGTATTATCATGTATGGAGAGGCTGATAGATTCCTGCATACTATCATTCAGGTCTATTCTTTTTTCAAGCAGGTGATTACTGATTTGCGCATGAATTTCTGTCGGTTGCAAACCTGCCAAACAGAAAAATAGTAAAAAAATTCGTTGCATATGTCTGATAAAAATGTGCGGCGTGAAGATACTTAATCTGCCCTGGCCAGGTTTAAAATATTTGAGTATATTGCAGCATAAGTCTTATGTATGAAAAAAATATTGTTATGTACGTTATTGCTTGCTTCAACCGGTTACATTTCATTGGCACGCGGCGAAAAAGATCGTGATGAAAACGTTAGTATCTATAAAGGGAATATGACGATCTCAGCTGCTTATGGTTTCCCAAGTATTATCAGAGGCTTTCTTAAATTAAAAACCACACGGAGTGAATATAAGATTTATGGCGTCGGGCCCTTGATGTTTAAGTTTGATTATATGATCGGCAATAAATGGAGTATTGGACTGAACGGGGCTTATAATTTCTCAAGGATCTCATGGATGGATGACGGCTACGACACCACAATACATGGCAACCGGCCGTATGAATATGGTATTGAGGCGGAAGAGATTTCTGCTACTGTAAGAGGAAATTACCATTTTAAACGCACCTCAAAATTAGACGCTTACGCAGGAATCGGAATGGGATACGGTCGACTTTCCTTAGGTACATATACTGAAGCACCGCTCAATCAGTTTTCTGTCGGCTATTCATTACCTAAGCCACTGAGTTTTGAAGGTACTGTTGGTTGCCGTTATTATGTGTTGAAGAATATCGGCATTTATGGCGAATTTGGACTTGGTAAAAGTTGGCTCCTCTTTAAAAAATACTTTCTTCCTGAAGCTATTATACAAGCCGGGCTGAATATCAAATTTTAAAGATTGTTACAAATCCTGATACCTCAATCGCAGAGCGTTTTGAATGACCAAACGCAAAAAGGCAACGAAACAACTCGCAATGGGAATACAAAGTTTTTATGCTTGAACTCTCGTACATTTTACATAAAAAAAATGCCCATAAAAAAGGCAGTTTTTTTAGATAAAATATTTTCTTAACTAATTTGGTTTACCAACAATCTTGAATTTAAAATTGGAGATAAAGTTTGTATTGGCAAGCATTCCCTGGTTAGGCTTAGTATTAAATTTCAGGGTAACCTGCATATACGCCTGGTTAAAGTAATCTTTGATATCGGTATCGATGATATCAAACGTGATACTTTTAGAACCGGCAGGGATATTATACTTGTAGGCAACCAATGTCGGATTACTTCCATTATAGGCGTCTACATAGATTTTTACAGAGTCATCAATAAAATCAAGGGTCTGGGTGCTGGCATTATCGATGATCACATTCATGCTGAGAGGAGAAATTCGTTTTACATTTTCCTTCTTAAAACCATATAATGAAAGGTATTCATCCGATTTGGTGGCAAACGTATCCGTTATATCGACAGGTAATGAAATCGGGAAAGCCGGAATCTCAGGGAGTGTTTTAGATTTTGTATACGGCACTTCAACAGAAATATCACTGGTGGTACCACCACCTCCGCCACCGGTCGATTTCTTTTTACACGAGGTCACATTCATAAGGGTTGCAGCCATAAGGCATACTGAAATGATTCTTTTCATTTTATTTTTTTTTAAGGGTAAAAGTATTAATTTTTGTTTATTGAATCGGAAAAATTATAATTCTATCCGCTTTTCTACCCACTTGACGATTCAATCCCTATATTTGTTAGATTAATTTTTCAAAAACATGATAAAAGGCTTTCTTTTTCTGGTATGCTCCTTTCTTTGTTCGTCGGCATTTGCACAGGAAACATACACCATAGGTTATGATAAAATCGATATTGAGGTAGTAGACCCCAATTTCTTCTCCGAATACCAGTTGCCAGGACAGCCTTTTCAATGCGGTATTTACGACCACCTTTCTTCCACCTTCTATACCTGCGATTACCGTACATTCAGGAATGTCGATGAGGACCTTATCCATCAGACAGGCAAAAATTGTTGTACAACTATAGATTTTGATCCGGCGAAATATTATGGCACATTAACGTTAACAGGAGTCATCGATTCGGTAGAATGGGATAGCCTTCGTATTCATTTTATAACAGATAAGGCCCGACTAGTGATCAAAACAGACGAGCGCGAGATCGATGCCCTGTATGAAAAGTTCTATGAGAAACAACGCCTTGGTAAACTAAATATTAAAATGAAACTCATCACCTATGATACTCCCAAAGAAGACCAGTTGAGTTATAACAGGAATACCGAAATCAAGGTGAAACCGAAACGTACCATGGTTAGAATCCTTCGCTGGTAATTACATTATGTGTTCTGTCAAACTCCTTGCAATTGAAAGTTCCTGCGATGAAACAAGTGCATCCGTTTTAGTAGATGGACAGATCCTGTCTAATATTATTTACACGCAAACCATTCATGAAAAATACGGTGGTGTAGTTCCCGAAGAGGCATCACGGCTTCATATAAAACATATTGTTCCTGTTGTTGAGGAAGCCTTCATACAAAGTGGGATTTCCAAAAACGAGATCAATGCGGTGGCCTATACGCAAAGCCCAGGATTGATCGGTTCGCTGTTAGTTGGCGGATGTTTTGCAAGATCCTTTGCGCAAGCACTCAATATTCCCGTCATCGCCGTGAATCATATGCAGGCTCATATTCTTGCGAACCTGATCCCAGAAAATAAACCTTCTTTTCCTTTCTTATGCCTCACTGTTAGTGGCGGGCATACCCAAATCGTTCAATGCAATTCTCCGCTTGACATGAATATTCTTGGCGAAACGCTTGATGACGCAGCCGGTGAAGCCTTCGACAAAGCAGCAAAAATGCTGGGTCTTCCTTATCCTGGTGGTCCATTGATCGACAAACATGCACAGCAGGGAAATCCACTGGCGTTTAAGTTTGCGAGACCACAGATCGAAGGATTCGGATTTAGTTTTTCGGGTGTCAAAACCTCCATACTATATTTTTTACAGGCAGAAAAAAGGAAAGATGAGTTGTTTGTTGAAAAAAATCTAAATGATCTCTGCGCTTCCATTCAACATACTATTGTTTCTATACTAATACAAAAACTGGTAAAAGCTGCTAAAGAAACTGGTATCCGGGAAATCTGTATTGCCGGAGGTGTAAGTGCCAATAGTGGTCTCCGAAAGGCGTTGCAGGAAACGGCCATTAAATACCATTGGAATTATTTCATTCCGGCCTTTGAATATTGTACGGATAATGCTGCCATGATCGCCATCACCGGGTATTATAAATTTCTGAAGAACGAATTTGCCGGCCCAGATGTAGTATCAAGTGCCAGAAGCGAGATGTGATGGGGAAATGGACGATTGACGATTAGGGAGTGTGGACGATTGACGATCGACCAATTGGCAATTATAATCCGCAAACGAAAATTATCGGTAGGCTTCTCTGCTCATTGTCGAATTGTCAAATTGCCTCATTATCTCAGCAACGTCACATCCCCCTTCTTATCATATTTGTCGCCATGAGGAGTGGTGAACTTACAGTAATAGTAATAAACGCCTGTTTGCACTATCCCGTTGTTTTTATTTTCTCCATACCATCTGTTATCGGGTTTGTCGGATTCGAATACCAGTTCACCCCAGCGGTCGTAGATGGCAAAGACATAATCGTCCATTTTTGAGAAGTCGACATTGTAGAAAACCGGCCCGAAGCCATCATTCACATGATCTCCATTTGGAGAGAAAGCATTCGGGAAGAAGACCATTTCTTTGTCATAGACATTCCCGCAATGAATTGCTGTATCCTTACATCCTGCATCATTCATAGCGACTAGAGTAAAGCAATATTCACCCGCAGTATGAAAGGATTTTTGCTCATTGGCAGAGGTAGAGAATAGGGTATTGTCATAATACCATTCGTAGGAAGTGGCACCCAGGCTTAGGTTTTTCAGAACAAATAGCGGATTCTGAACGGGTACATCATGTGGGTTGACAGAAAATTCAGCAATCGGCATAGATGCTCTCACAATCGTAAAGACCACAGTATCATATCCTGGACATGCTCCTTCGCTAATGCCTGTGAGCGTATATGTTGTGGTGGTAGAAGGAGTAAAGGTTAATAAGGTGGTATCTGAATTGGGTATTACCCCGGTCTTTGGATTATACTCGAAGTAGGCATGTTCCGGAACATTGACGAATGTGCTTTCCTCCATACAAAGAATTGTATCGGCAGGTTTTTGCAAGCTAAAGTCAGCACCAAGGTAATAGGTCGAATCAACCAGTCGTGCAAAGAACCCATCACTCGAACCCACAGATGTGAGTGATGTGGTGCCATAGGCAGCATTGGATCTGAAGAACCCTGCTGTATATATCTGTGCACCTTTTCCTTTGGTGATGGCATTTCCCCTATCGTTGCTGTCCAGTCCGCCCCCGGTCACAGCCCATTGCCATTTTCCTTCGGGAGAAATCTTGGCCACAAATACCTCCAGGTCCTTCCCCAAAGGCATGATGATATTATCTCCAAATTTAGCGCCCTCATTGATATCACCCGTCACATAGACATGACACATTGAATCTGCCCAGACATCATTACCGCGTTCGCTTCCAAGGTCTGAGCCCATACGTTTACCCCAATAAGGTTTACCGGTAGCGGCATCTATTTTAAAAAGATAGGCATCACGTTTATCGTAGTTACGTACTACTACTGTATCCATATATAAGGAATCGCGGTGTTCGCCGGTGATATAGATACTTCCTTTTTTATCAGAACAAATCCCGTTCCCCCAATCGTCTTTCGTACTTCCTACATTGCTTACCCATATATAATTTCCTGAGCTGTCGTATTTCAAGACAAATGCATCAGTACCGCCTTTGCTAGTCAATGTGGTGGAACCGAATGGACGGGTATTATCGTAACCTCCTGTAATATACACGCCACCCGAATCGTCGACACATACAGCGATATCACGTTCGACATATTTATTATGGGCAGCATCCCATGGGAGATTCCCAAAAGTTCTTGCCCATTGGAATTGTCCGGCGCTGTTCATCTTGGCAAGCCAATAGCTATGTTTATGGACGCCTGTGTTCATATTAGTGGCAGTAACTGTGGCCCCGCCGCAATAAAGTGTTGTACCTGTCATAAATCCAACGATATAATGATTGCCGGCTAAATCGGTGGCAATATCCAATCCCTGATCGTCGCCATTTTCGCTACAGACAAAATTCCCCCAGAGCGCTGTTCCGCTGGGGTCGTGTTTGGCAATAAAGCATTGATCGCCCCAACCGAAGGCACTTCCGGTAATAGTAAGTGGGCCGATATTGATCCCCGAGCCTTCCCAGAAGGTGCCTGTTATTACGCTGTTTCCTGCGCGGTCTACATCCATTCCCAGAATACGGTCGTCGAAGTATTGCCCACCACTTTTGGCCCAGTAGCAAAAGCCGGTACTGTCCAGCTTAGCCAGAAAAATCTCCTTACTTGTAGGATTGGCTGTATAATTGAGCAAGAGCGCATTGGTTCCAATCGTTATAGAGGTACTGAAATAGCCGCCGATAAAAACATATCCTGCAGAGTCTGTTTTGATGGTGGTGATCTTATCACTTTTCGTATTTCCAAGTTTTTGAGCCCAGACCCATCCCTGGCAATCTGCAGCTTTGTTGAGTATCAATTGTAAGAAGAAAAAGAGTAAAATTTGTTTCATCATAAAAAAAAGTAAGTGTAATCATGAGGTCAGGCAAAAGACGATACAAAGATGGTAACCGTTTGATAACTTAAAAGTAATACGATTTTTTTGTTGATAGTCAGATTTTTTTGTAAGTGGTTATGAAATATAGGCAAAATTTGGGTGAGATGCGGTAAAACCCTCCTACGCCGCTTCAGAATGAAGAAGGAAAGTGACCTCAGGAGTGTACAATTATAAAGAGAGTTCTCAACAGAGAATATCTAATTCCTTCAAAGCACCACATGTGATTAGGCATCTCACCCTGTTCGTTTTATGATCACCGAGAGGATATACAGGGAGTGAGGCTTGAAAAGAGACTTATGAATGTGAACCGTATTAAAAAACAAAGCGAGGTCATAATTAAGCGTCGTTTTTTTGGATCTGCCGGAGCAGGTAGGAAATTAACTAGTGTATTTTGCCCTGCAAACTACCATAATAGGCCGTAGAAACTTCCATAAGATACCGTACATACTACGGTATAATGCCTTACAAACTATGGTATAATTATATAGTAACTCTCTAAGATTGGTCATTTACGAACAAGGCAACCATGCCATGACCTTTACAATGAGAAACCGAACAAAAAAATACGTATATACAACATTGCCGAGAGTTTGCATACCGGTTCCTTGCTCACTGGCTTTTACAAGTCACGTAGAATCTTTAAAAGTGCGTTGGCCTGCAAACCCGGCCGGACTTTTAGAACCCTGGCAGGTTATGAGAAAAACTCCGCCATCCAAACGGCGGTACTTTGGGAACTCTGTCATGCGCTGAAGCATAATTTCTTCCTCGACATTGCGTGTCAACTACCGGCAGAGTTTACGTACCTATGCACCGAAGCAAAGCGACTTAGAAGAGAGGATACTGACACTGGAAGCGGAATTAATAACGGTTATCACACAAAGGGATATTGTGATGAAGATGGCGAGAAAGGAGTAAACGAAAAAGTTCATTTTCCTGACACCAATCTATTACTGAAAACGACATGATGGTTCATAAGATTAACAAGAATGGACGCTTGACCATATTTATTTGGACTAAAATCAAAATGATATTGGTATTAGTTCGTTACACATTTGAAACTTATATTTGTTACATAAACCAACAACCAATGAAAACCTGGGAAGCAAAACTGCTCAAACACAAGGGCGAAGACCGTATAGCGGTATATTTCAAAAAAGACAAAGATCTCATTGATCGTATTAAAAAACTGGAAGGCGTACGA
>Ga0105047_10017480_pt1 | contig 11176 bp, 11 predicted proteins | sample MAT04_FD_78384 | JGI IMG/M metagenome (GOLD analysis project Ga0105047, IMG submission 78384) | Freshwater microbial communities from Lake Fryxell liftoff mats and glacier meltwater in Antarctica - MAT-04 (megahit assembly) | ecosystem: Environmental > Aquatic > Freshwater > Ice > Liftoff...
CGGAAACGGGCAGAGCTAGACGCTGGCCGGCGGAAACGGGCAGAGCTAGACGCTGGCCGGCGGAAACGGGCAGAGCTAGACGCTGGCCGGCGGAAACGGGCAGAGCTAGACGCTGGCCGGCAGCTTGCGTCCAAGTCCGACGAGGAAGACCTCGAAGCTCTCTTTGCGCGAGGCCTCGGGCTTGATGATGCGCACCGTCTCGAACAGCGCGCGGACGGACTTGCGCGCGTCTTCGAATTCGGCGCCTTGAAAGATCTTGCCGACGAACGAGCCGCCAGGCGCGACCGTGACCTCGGCGATCTTCACGGCGGCCATGAACAGCAGGTAGCTGTTGTATTGGTCGGCGGCGCGTGAGCCGATGGTCGACGGCGCCATATCCGTCAGCACGACATCGAAGCGGCCGAGGGTCGCCGGGTCGACCGTGAAGATGTCTGCGTGGCGCATCTCCGCGTTCGGCGCGATCGCGTCCCGGTTCTCTTGGATGTCGATGCCGATCACGCGACCCTGCGGCGCGATCTTCTTCGCGGCGTACATCGTCCACGAGCCCGGAAACGCGCCGAGATCGAGCACGCGCATGCCGGGGCGAAGCAGCCGTACGCGACGGTCGATCTCCTCGAGCTTGTAGACCGAGCGCGCCGGATAACCTTCTTTCTTCGCCTTCGCGCCGAAGTGGTCGTTGGGGCGCGAGGTGCGCGGCCCGCCCGCGGTCGGCGCCTTTGCCTTGGGCTCGCCGGACTTGCCACCAGGCTTGCCGCTGCCCGTGACAGTCTTGCCCGTCGAGGGCTTTCCCCTCGCTGGCTTGACGTTGCCAGCCGCGGCCTTGCCAGCGCTCGTCGCAGTGACGGAACGAGAAGAGCCGGCGCTTGTCTCCTTGGCAGGAGGCGAAGGCCGGCCCTTTGGACCACCGGCAGCTCGTACGGCCGAGCGGCGGCGGGATGGCATCATCGAAGGTGGTCCTAGGCCTGCGCGGCCTGGCGCTGCTTGACTGCTGCGCGAACGGTCACGATGCCGTTCTTCGCGCCGGGGACGGCGCCCTCGAGGAGCACGATCTGCTCGGCGTCCATCACGCGAGCGACCTTGAGGTTGAGGATGGTGACGCGCTCGTTGCCGTATTGGCCGGGCATCTTGAGGTTCGGCAGCGTGCGGCCGGGCGTCATGTTGGTGCCGATCGAGCCGCCGTGACGACGGTACTCGTGGGTGCCGTGCGTGCCGGGGAAGCCAGCGAAGTTCCAGCGGGCCATGACGCCGGTGAAGCCGCGGCCGCGGGTCTTGCCCGAGACGTCGACCTTCTGGCCGACGGTGAACATCTCCGACGGCTTGAGCAGCTGCCCAACCTCGAACTTCGCCGCGAGCTCCGCCGAGACGCGCAGCTCCTTGATGGTGCTGTTCGCCGGCTGGCCGAGCTTCTTGAAGAAGCCCGCCTAGGGCTTCGCGACGAGCTTCTCACGCTTGGTGCCGAAGCCGAGCACGAGCGCGGTGTAGCCGTCCTTCTCTTCGGTACGCTTGGCGAGCACGATGCACGGGCCGACCTGGATGGCCGTGACACGCGTGACGCTGCCGTCATCGTTGAAGATTTGGGTGTTACCGAGCTTCTTACCGACGAGGCCGAGGTTGGTATTCATGACGCGCCTGTACGTAGGGAGGCGAAAGGGTACGGGGAAACGGCCGAGTGTCAAGGCTGAGAGGGCTCGGAAACGGGCAAGCCGAACACGCGGCACGCGTTGCGGGTCGTCGCGGCGCGCACCTCGTCGACGCTGATGCCGCGAAGCTCGGCGATGACGTCGACAGTGTGCGTCACGTAGGCGGGCTCGTTGCGCTTGCCGCGAAACGGCACCGGCGCGAGGTATGGCGCGTCGGTCTCGACGAGGATCGCGTCGAGCGGCTGGAGGCGCGCGGCCTCGCGGATCGCGGTGGCGCTCTTGAACGTGACGATGCCGCTGAAGCTCGCGACGAAGCCGAGCTCGAGGGCGGCCTTGGCGAACGCGGGATCTTCGCTGAAGCAGTGGATGATGCCGCCGACGTCGCGCGCGCCTTCTTCGCGCAAGATCGCGAGCGTGTCGTCCGCTGCCTCGCGGGTGTGAATCGTCAGCGGCTTTTGCACGCGCTTGGCGACGTCGATGAAGCGGCGGAACACCTCTCGCTGCACATCGCGCGGGCTGTGATCGTAGTGATAGTCGAGCCCGACCTCGCCCACGGCGACGACCTGCGGATCGCGACTGAGCTGCTCGAGCGCCGCGACGAGCGCGTCGTTGCACACGCGCGCGTCGTGCGGATGAAGGCCCACGGTCGCGACGATCCAGCCGGCGTGCGCGCGTGCGAGCGCGACCATCGACTCGGGCCCCGCGATGCTCGGCGTCGGCTCGTCGGCGTCGACGAGACCGATCGCGCAGAGCCGCGTCACGCCCGCGGCGCGCGCACGCTCGAGTACGCCGTCGACGTCGCCGCCGTAGCGGTCCGCATCGAGGTGGCAGTGGGTGTCGAACAGCGGTGTCGTCATCGGCTCTCGCTCGCTTCCTCGCCGCGCGCAGTGCGGCCTACCTCGTCGTCACGCTTCGCCAGCAGCGCGACGACGCGCGCTGCGATCTCACTGCGCGGCGCGAGCCGCACGAGGGCGCGCGCTACGACCACCGGGTCGGCGCCGCGCGACTTCTCGGATAGCGCCGCGAGCTCGGTCGCGAGCGCAGTGACGCCGTGGCGCCCGGCCAGCTCCGCCGCGTAGCTGCGGCCATCGGCGCGCCATGCGTCGAGCACCTCGCGCAGCGCCGCTTCGCCGCGCGCGTCGCCGATCGCCGCGAGCGCGCCGGCGGCGCCCGCCTTCACCACCAGCGGCACCAATATCTTTTTCGCGATCGCGGCGAGCGGCTCGCGTGCATCAGGCGCGCGCAGCTGCGCCAGCGCTTCACACGCCGAGAGCACGCGATCGCGATCTTCGAGCGCGTCGATGAGCACGCGCGCGCCGCGTGCGTCGCCGATCCGCGCGAGCCCGATGGCGGCTGCGAAGCGCACCGCGCTGGCCGTGTCGGTGAGCGCGCCGGCGATCGCATCGGCGACGCTGTCGTCCTCGAGCGCGCCGAGCGCGTCGAGCACGTGCTCGCGCACCTTCGCGTCGCTGTCGCCGAGCATCGGGCTGAGGCGCTCGGCGGCGTCGTCGGGGCTCGCCTCCGCGTACGACTCAGCGGCCTGAAAGCGCATCTCCGGCCGCGCGTCCCGGAGCGCGCGCGCGAGCGCACGAATCGCACGATCGCCACCGATGCGGCCAGCCGCGATCACGGCGAGCTCGCGCACCTCACCGAGCGGATCGTCGAAGTGCGCGAGCACCGCGTCGAGCGACTCCACATCAGAGAGCTCGCCGAGCGCCGCGATCGCGATCGACCGCACGGCGGGCTCCGGGTCGTCGACCAGCGGCCGCAGCGCAGCGCACGCTGCGTCGCGCTGCCCTTCAGGCGGCGTCGACAGCGCCTGCACCGCGAGCAGCCGCGACTGCGCCCGCTCCGACTTCGCGTCGGCGACAGCGATCTCGAAGCGCGGGACTTGCGGCGGAAACAGCATGCGAGAGGGCGCGCACTCCTGCAGGAGCGCAGGGCTACTTCACGATCGATCCGGGCGGCAGATCTTTGTCGATGGACAGCACCGAGAGCGTCTCTCCGTCGCCCGCCGCGAGCACCATGCCGCGCGACTCGAGGCCCATCATCTTGCGCGGCGCGAGGTTCGCGACGACGACGATGCGCTTGCCGACGAGCGCCTCCGGCTCGTAAATCTTGCCGATGCCGGCGAGGATCTGCCGCGGCGTCGGCTCGCCGATCTCGACCTGCAGGCGCAGGAGCTTGTCGCTCTTCGGCACGCGCTCCGCGCTCAGCACCAACGCGACGCGCAGCTCGATCTTCGCGAGGTCGTCGATGGTCGCGAGCCCGTCGCTCGGCGGCTTCTCCGCTGCGCTCGGCGGCTTTTCCGCGACGCTGAGCGACTTGTCCGGACCCGTGGCCGTCGGCACTGAGGCCTTCATTTCTGCGCCCGCTTCGACCTTCGCCTCACTCTTCGTCTCGCTCACGATCTTCTCCGACTTTTTGCTCTGTGGCTTGGGGTTTGGCGCAGGCGCCGGCTCGGCGACGCCGAGGCGCTCGAGCAGCGCGCGCTGCTGATCGTCGTCGTAGCGCGGGAACAGCGGCGCACCCGGCTGCGTGATGGTGCCGCCGGTGAGGCCGCCCCACGCGCTCGGCCACACGTCGACGCCGACCGTCGGCAGCAGCGCCGGCAGCCCGAGCTGCTTGCGCAGCTCGTTGCACTTCTGCGGCATCACCGGCCACAACATCACGCTCAGCCAGCGCAGCGACTCGAGCACCGTGTACGCGACCTGCGCGAGGCGCTTCTCGGTGTCGGGGCTCTTCGTCAGGCTCCACGGCTCGGTGAGATCGATGTACTTGTTGGTCGCGAGCACCAGCTCCCACGCGCTCTCGAGCGCGCGATTTGGCAGCATCGCGTCGAGGTGCTTGGCCGTCGCTTCCGCGGCGCGCGCGGCCGTCGCGATGACGTCGCGATCGACTTGCTGCAGCGAGTCGAAGTGGATGTGCGGCACGCGTCCGCCGAGCGACTTTTTCACGATGCTCGCGACCATGCGGTTGAGCAGGTTGCCGAGCCCGTTGCCGAGATCTCCGTGATAGCGCGCGAGCAGGTTCGCGTGGTTGAAGTCGCCGTCGTGGCCGAAGCCGATGTCGCGCATCAGGTAATAGCGCAGCACGTCGGCGCCGAACGCGTCGACGAGCGGCTCGGGCGCGATGGCGTTGCCGAGCGACTTCGAGATCTTCTCGCCGTTCACCGTGAGAAAGCCGTGCACCTGCACGTTGCTCGGCGGCGCGAGGCCCGCGCTCAGCAGGAACGCCGGCCAGAACACCGTGTGAAAGCGCAGGATGTCTTTGCCGACGAGGTTGACGGCCTCGCCGCCGGTCTCGTCGGTGTGCGGCCAGAACGTGTCGAAGCGCGCGTGATCGACGCCCTCGACGGGCGGCCCGCCGAGCGCGCTGATGTAGTTGGTGAGCGCGTCGAACCAGACGTACATCACGTGCTCGCTGTCGCCGGGGACCGGGATGCCCCAGCGGAAGCTGGTGCGCGAGATCGACAGATCGCGCAGGCCCTCCTTCACGAACGCCTTCACCTCGTTGTAGCGGCCCTCGGGGCGCACGAAGTTCGGATGCGCTTCGTAGAACGCGAGCAGCTTCTCGGTGTACGCGGAGAGGCGGAAGAAGTAGCTCTCTTCGCGGAGCTTCTCGACGGGCTTCTTGTGCGTCGGGCACAGATTTCCGGGCTGCAGATCCTTCTCCGTGTAGTAGGCCTCGCAGTCGACGCAATACCAGTCCTCGTAGTGTCCGAGGTAGATGTCGCCGGACTTCGCGACGCGCTTCCACAGCTCCTGTGCGTGTGGCGCGTGACGCGGCTCGGTGGTGCGGATGAAGTCGTCGTACTCGCAGCCGAGCACCTCCCACGCGCGGCGGAACGGGCCCTCGGCGCGATCGACGAAGGCCTGCGGCGTGAGGCTCTCGGCCGCCGCGAGGCGCGCGATCTTCAGCCCGTGTTCGTCGAGCCCGGTGAGGAAGCGCGCAGGCCGACCGCGTACGCGCGCATACCGCGCGAAGACGTCGGCCGCGACCGTGGAGTACGCCGTGCCGACGTGCGGCACGGAGTTCACGTAGTAGATCGGCGTCGTGATGTAGAACGGGCGGGCGCTCGCGGACATGGGGGGCGCGAGACTAGCAGCCCGTCGATCAATCGTCGCGAGTGGATCGCAGAGCGCGACGCGGTCGATCGTGACGTCGCGCGCCTGACGAGCTCCGATGGCGCTCGGACTCAGGCCGCGCTGCGCAGCGCGAACAGCAGCGAGTCGAGCATCAGCTGCGGATTGCCGTTCGTGTCGATCGCCGCGACCGCATCGCGAATCAGCTCTGCGCGTGCCGCCGCCCGCGACGCGCCGAGGCCCTGCGCGCGCGCACGGATCTGCGCGGCCTCGGGGCGAAAGTGCAGCGCGTCGTCGCTGAGCCCGGCCGCCGAAGCCGCGATGTCGCGGTACAGCATCGCGAGCGTGTCGAGCACGAGCTCGCGATCGTCGTGGCGCGCGAGCTCTTCGGCGAGCTCCAGCTGCAATCCGGCGCGACCCGACTCGACGACCTGATCGATTCGCAGCGCGAGGTCGAGCAGCTTGCGCCCGGTCCCATCGGCGGCGAGCTTGAGCGCGAGATCCGCGCGGCCGTCGGCGAGCGCCACCGCGGCGTCGCGCTCCGCCTCGGGCACGCCGCGCTCTTCGAGCAGCTGCCGCAGCGTGCGATCTGGCAGGCGCTGAAAGCGCACCCGCTGACAGCGCGAGCGGATCGTCTGCAGCAGCTGATCCGGACGCGACGCGAGCAGCACGAAGTGCACGCGCGCGCGCGGCTCCTCCAGCGTCTTCAGCATCGCGTTGGCGGCCTCCGCGTGGTTGTCGGGGAACGAAATGTCAGCGTCTGGAAAGATCGCCAGCGCAGCGGCCCCCTCGAACGGCGCGAACTGCGAGAACGGCAGGACCTCGGCGCGGATGAACTCGACCTGGATGTTCCGGTCGCCTTCTTCACGCGGCAAAAACACGCGTACATCCGGGTGGTTGCCGCGGGCGATACGGCCACACACGTCGCAGCTCCCGCAGCCCTTTCCCGGCGCCGCTGGACATAGCAGCGCGCTCGCCAGGCCAAGCGCAGCGCGCTGCTTGCCAACGCCGCTCGGTCCCTCGAACAGATACGACGACGCCACGCGGTCGCGCTGCACCGCGGTGCGCAGCGTCTTCACCGCGACAGGTTGCGCGCGCACATCGTCGAGCGTCGGCATCGGCAGGCGCTCAGCTCACCACGATGCGCTTGCCCTGCAGCGCAGAGCCGCGGCCTGGGTCGGCGCCGAGCGGGCCGACGCGGATCGTCAGCAGGTTCGCGCCAGCTTTGCTGCCACGCACGGTGATGCGCACGATCATCACCGGCATCGGCGGCGGCGGCTCGGGACGCGTCGTGCGGCGGCGCGGCTCCTCGACCGCGAACGACGGCTCGAGCACGACCTCGCGCAGCTCCGCGCGTGCGGCTGCGCCCCGCAGCGTGAACGTCGCTTCAGTCTTCGCGTCGCCCTTGCCGATCGACACCGACTCCGCGGTCACCAGCCCGAACGCCGGGCCACCGACCTCGACGTAGATCCCCTTGCCCTTGCCGCCGGCGCTCGAAAACGCGACGTCGATGGTCGTCGACTGTTCGCGCGACGCGTTCCACTCGCCAGCGCCTGCGGTCGCCTTCGACAGCGCGAGCGCCGGTGGGCCAACCGTGCGTCCCGGTCCCATCGGTGCAGGAGCCGCGACACGCTTCGCCGCGGCCGCGGGCGCTGCGGGCATCAGGATGGGCGTGATCGCGACCTCGGCGTCGTCCGACACGCGAAACAGATACGCCATGTCGCCGAGCCCGATGATCGACGCGCGGCCGTCCTTCGAGGTGAACGCGCTCGACTCACCCGCGAGCTTCATCTCGAGATCGCCAAGCACGTCCGCGGTCAGACCGGGCAGCGTCAGCGTCGTCAGCTTCCCGCCCTTGAGGCTCTGCACGAGCACCGCGCGGCTGTCGTCGACCAAGAACGGCGCGCCGAGCCCGAACGCGAGCCCATCGGCGAAGCGCGAGAGATGCGCGAGCACCTTGCCGTCCGGCGCGAGGTGCAGCACCGCCGAGTTCTTGCCGTGCATCGTCGTGACGACCAGCACGCCCTCACGCGTCGGCACCGCGAACAGCTCCTGCGCGTCGCGCGTCGCCGGGACACGGACGGTAAACGCGACCTCGCGCGCCCCCGGTCGCACCACGGCGATGACGCCCGAGTACGTCGACGCGAGCGCGACACCGTGCGCGCTCGTCGCGAGATGAACTGCGTCGAAGAACGTCGTTCCGTCGCGCGACGAGTAGCCGATCGCGATCTCGCCGAGCTTGTGCTCCGCGGCGTCGAAGTCTTCGTCGGCCTCGGGCCAAGGGTCGACGCCGGCCTCCCAGATGGTCGCCTTCGGCCACTCGATGCGCACCGGCGGCGGCAGCTTCAGTGTGTCGAGGGTGACGAGCCCCTCGCCGTCCTCCAGCGTCGCAGTGATCAGCGTCGCTGCCGGCTCTTCGCCAGTGCCGGGCGTCGTCACGACGAAGAGGCGTCCGTCGTGCCCGCGCACCGCGTCGAGGATCCGATCCGGCAGCCGACGCGCTGGGCCGCCCGCGACGGTCACCTCGTACGCCGCCCGATCCACGGTCACGAGCACGCGCTCGAGGTCGTCGTCGAGCGGCGCGAGCACGTCGCGCGGAGGCGCAGCGACGGCGCCGCGCTTGGTGACTGGCCCCACCGCGATCAGCTTCGGCTCTTCGCCATTTCGAAAGACCGCAAGACCACCGGAACCGAGGACGAGGTGCGTCTCGCCGTCCGTGAACACGCGCATAGGGCGCGCACGCTATCAGAACCGCGGCGCCGGTCCACGTCGATCCGCAGCGCGCCGCTCCTTCTCAGCGCAGACCGCGCTCGCGCAGCACGCGCAGCGCGGCCTCGGGGCGATCGCACTCGAGCACATCGACGCCGCGATCGAGAGCGCTCCCGTAGCCGGTCGTGTTCTCGCGCACGCCGAACAGCACGTCGGCGCCGAACACGTCGGCGAACACCCGCGTGCCGCGCGCGTGAATGATCGGCGCGCCGACGTCGACGTCGCCGAGCACCAGCTCCACCAGCACCGGCACGCGCGGCGCGAAGTGATCGAGCTGCGCAGTGATCTCCTCAGCCGGCGGCCGAATCATGATGTGCAGCGCGGGCTCGATGGCGAGCGCAGCGTCGATCTTGGCGACGTCGCTGGTATCAAACACCGCAGTGTCGATCGCGTCCGCGTCGAGGATCGCCTGAACCAGCAGATCGACGCGATCGGTCTTGTTCGCGTCGACGAGCACGATGGCGCGGTCGCGTGCGACCTCGAGGATCTCCTGCAGCGTCGGCACGCGCTCGCAGCGAAAGTCACCGGCGAGTGTCGTCTCGATGCGCAGCGCACGCACCTCGTCGAACGTCATCGCGAGCACCTCTCCAGTGCCGTCCGTCGTCCGATCGACGTCGGTGTCGTGCATGTTGACGATGACGCCATCGGATGTCGGTCGCGGATCGGTCTCGAGGTATTCGATGCCGAGCGCGATGCCCGCGCGGTAGGCCGCGAGCGTGTCCTCCGGCGCGATCTGCCCGAGCTGCCCACCGGCGCCTCGATGGCCCGTGATCTGCGGCGTGCGGCATAGCGGATCGAGCGCGCACGCGAGCGGCACCGCGCTCGTCCGCGGCAGACGCACGCCCTCGCGCACCTCGCGGCTGGTGCAGTCGAACAGCGACGGATCGGGCGTCGGTGTGCCTGAGTCACGTGCGCCGCCGTCGGGCACGCCAGCGTCTGCGTCGGCTGGTGGCTCTTCGCCACACGCGGACGCGCCCACCCCCGCGAGTAGCGCGTACATCAGCCAGCTGCGCGCGCGAAGTGCCACCGTGTCTCTCACGCTGCCGACGCTATCACGGCCTCTGCGAGGTGCGTTGCGTACGCCCAACGGCGGGCCGTCCGGCGAGGGATGCACGCGCTCTTGGCCGCGTATACTGCGGCGTGGCAGCGCGTCCTCCGGTCGCGGTGGTGATGGTCGTTGCCGCGCTCGCGGCCGGCTGCGCCACACGAAGCGCAGCCCGCGCGACGCTCTCTCCGTCGCTGGCGCGCGACCTCGACGCACTCGCCGCGACGCTCGGTCGCGTCGATGGCTCGCTGCCGACACTCTTGCGCTATCGCGTCGAAGCGCCCGACGGCGCGTGGCTCCACGAGATTGTGTTCTCCGACGGGCGCTACGCGGAGCAGCGACGACGCGTCGACGGCGCCGGTCGCTACGCGCTCGGCGAGGATGAGCGCGGCGCATGGCTGCGGATCGGGGACGATCCTCCGGTCGCGGCGAACGCTGCGTGGACGGCGGAGATTCGCGGTCGGCGCGCGCTGTTCACGGGTGGCTATCTCACGCCGCAGCGTGGCGACGAAGCGGTGCGATTGTCCCATTGGCGCACGGGCTGGGAGTATTCGTATCGCGCTGCGGGCGGACGCACGCTGACGCTCGAGATCGCGCGCCGCAGTGGTTTGCCCGTCTCGTTCGACACGCTCGATGCGCACAGTCGTATCGTCCGCTGCGGCGCGCTTGAGTGGACGGATTTCGAGGACGCGCGCGTGGTGGCGCGAGCGCGCTGTCGGGTCGGCGGCGGGCAAGAGATGCCCGCGTGGGACGCGCGCGTGACGCTGCTCCGCGCCGCGCAGATCGACGACGCCGACGCGCTGCCTTCGTTCGGCTCGGCCGCCTGCGCTTTCCTGGGATGCCCGCGATTGGCCGCGACGTGAATCGAGACGCCGTCGGCGGCGGCGGTGTCATCGCGCTGGTCGGCATGGGCATGATGCAGCACCTGCGCGTCGTCTTCGATCATCCGCACCGCCGCATCCACGTGCTGCCCGGACCGGGCTACTTCGCGCTCGCGCGCGCCGGTCTCGTCCTCGAGGACGCGCGTCCGGGCGCCGGTGTCGCGCGTGTAGCGCCGGGCTCTGCGGCGTCCAACGTGCGGCTCGATCTGCGCGACATCGTCGTCTCCGTCGATGGGCAGGAGACGCCCGACGCGCACGCAGCCGCCGACGCGATCATGCGCCACGCCGGCGCAGCGGCCGTCGTTCGCGTCCGTCGCGGCAGCCGGCAGCGCCGCATCACGCTCGCGCTCGAGCCAGCCTTCGAGGACTGTTTTCCCGGCGATCCGTATTGCCCGGCGGTGGTCGGCGCGCGCCGCTGAATGGCGATTCACCGTTGACACGAAGTCGCTGTCCAAAGAGCATGCGCGCTGTCGCCATGACGCTCTCGCCTACGCAACGATATCCACTCCTTCGCACGTCGGTCGACGCTCGCAGCGCGCAATACGGCGTGAACCGCGCGGCCAACCTGCTCACGCTCGACAAGCTCGAGAAGGCGCTGGTGAAGTCGCGCGAAGGCGGCGGCCCGAAGTACAACGACCGACATCGCGCCGCGGGCAAGCTCCTGCCGCGCGAGCGGATCGAGCTGCTCGTCGATCGCGACGCGCCATTCCTCGAGCTGTGCCCGCTCGCCGGACACGAAGTGAGAGACTCGACCAC
>Ga0105047_10017482_pt1 | contig 11175 bp, 7 predicted proteins | sample MAT04_FD_78384 | JGI IMG/M metagenome (GOLD analysis project Ga0105047, IMG submission 78384) | Freshwater microbial communities from Lake Fryxell liftoff mats and glacier meltwater in Antarctica - MAT-04 (megahit assembly) | ecosystem: Environmental > Aquatic > Freshwater > Ice > Liftoff...
ATAGTGGGAGGGAAGTCCGACACAGCCGAAGCTAAAAAAGCCATTATGCGCGAGTGCGGAATTACTGTAGTTGATTCCCCCGCCGAAATCGGCGCTGCAATGCTGAAACTTATGAAAAAATAAAACTCTTAGTGACTTGCATTTTTGATAAAAAGATATGCAATGTCATCGGGAATGAGAATGTAGAAGTACAAATTACAACAGCGTAATAATTTCGTTGTCAGTGATTTGTGCTTTTTTATTTGTATTCTCCTATTCCTCTATAATAGTGCGACACTCGAAACCGTTATGGTTTATTGCCCTGAAGAGTGCCAGGATTGCTTTATTTACACTTATTTAAAAGAGCTATAAAAAGTATATTTTTCCTGATTCGTTCTGCGCTTCTGCTTTTTACTTTCCAATCTCAACTCTCTCATAGGCTCCCATATCCGGTAGTCCATGTTCGAATCTCGATATCCCTTTACGATCGAGAACAATGGATGGCACAGTACTGTTTATAATAGGAATAGATGCCGCATCTATAGCATAGGATAATGTATCAAGTTGAAAATCATTTGTATACGGATCAATAAACTTTGCCTCCTTGTTGTTGGTGCAATCAATAAAGTTGGATTTATATTTTTCGTATAATTCCTCGTCCCATTGCACGAGGCACTTATCAAACTGAAAATTAAAAGCAGTTCCTTCCAGTTCATTCAGCGATATTTCGCCCGCCTGGTTGCCGGTGATTATGCAATTGCCGAAATAGGCTGCAGTCAATTCAGCAGGAATTTTTATATTATTTGTATCGGTGGCATAATTGCTGATTGTCAGGGCCGGATATCCACGTCCGTTGAAGTAACGTGCAATAGTACAGTTGCGGAAATCATAATCACCGCCATTTTCAATCGACACTACATTTCCACCACAATTGGTGATTTGACAATTGGTTGCTATCAATCGTGTTTTAATTGCCCTGATGCCATAATTTATCATGTTGTGAATCATGCAATTATGTAATAGAAGTGGTTCTGTGCCATCCAATCCTATGCTATCAGCCTGAATACCGGTTTTGGCATTTGTTATTTCGGCATACGTTAAACTATTGTTCCTGCTTCCTTTTTCGAGCCATATACCTTCCCACATTCCAGGCTGATCGAGGTAATAATCTTCGAGCCTGTCGCCTGTAAACGTGACTGGTTTTTCCAAGGTTCCCTTAACCTGTAGAGATGCCCCCGATCGAATTTGAAGGCTACTGCCTTTATGGAAAAAAAGTTTAGTTCCTTCAATTATATTGAGGTTACATCCACTTCCGGCAATCAGTTTGCCATAAATCACATGCGGTTTGTTGTCGGGAAGTGTAACATCACCTGTTAACGTAACATCAATGTGAAAATAGGCATCCTGCCCCCAGGCAACTAATTTTACATCCTGAACGTTTCCATTGGTAACAAAAACTATAGAGTCACTCTCAATCAAAGGGGAATTGATATTATTGGGATCAATAGTAACTTTTACAAAAATATACGCGCTGTCGTTGGCTGCAATTTCAAGATCATTGTATTCTTCGGTTGCAGTACCGTCAATATTCAGCCGGAATGGCGATGATTTTCCTCTGGCAAGTGAAATTTTTGAAATATTAATCCGGTCATTACCAGTATTTCTGATTACCAGTGGTCGCATACTTGAACCTATGGTTGTAAAAACAGTATCAAACACTACAGTATCAGTACTAAAACCAAGTTTTAAAGCAGGATCAGAATTTATTTCTTCATCTTTTATACATCCCGCCAAGGCTAATAACGTAATTGACAGTAAGAAAAGAAAAGCCACTGCTGATTGTTTAATCTTCATTTTATTCCTTTTTTGTGGTTGCAAATATAGTTTAATACTATTTCTTCATGAGAAACGCATTTTTAAGAGAATTAATATTTTTTTCGAAATATATTTTCGTAATTTTAAACATGTTTTCGAACGAGACTTATTATTACAAATATAAGTTGGATCATATGTACGAATGCTATACCTTTGCACTCTTTCCTATTCGCCAACCTAATAAGTGCTAAATAGTTGATACACTATGGATTATATAAAATTTGACAAATCGAAACTGGTAAATCTTGAGTATTCTCTTACCTTGGAAATGCTTCGATCCAACAGGGCCGGTTCTTATGCATCCACAACCGTTATCGGGTGCAATACCCGTAAATATCATGGATTGTTGGTTACTCCACAACCACAACTCGACGGAGGTATGCATGTTTTGCTCTCCTTACTTGATGAAACTGTGATTCAGCATGATCAGGAATTCAATCTTGCAATTCACAAATACAAAGGGGAGAAATACAATCCCAAAGGGCATAAGTACATTACAGATTTTTCAATTGACACTAATCTGGTAATTACATATAGGGTTGGCGGAGTGGTGCTTACAAAAGAAATGCTGTTTGCCGGGGAGAGCGATAGTCTCATTGTTAAATATACACTTGTTGAAGCTCATTCGCCAACAAAACTGCGGTTTCGGCCATTTATGGCTTACCGTAATATTCATGCGCTTAGCAAAGCCAATAACGATGTTGAACGCAAATATGAAACAATTCCCAATGGCATTAAAGTGCGTATGTATCAGGGATATCCTCATCTTCACCTACAGTTTTCGAAGGAAAATGAATATGTGCATGTTCCCGACTGGTATTTTGATTTCGATTACATGCGCGAAAAAGCACGTGGCTACGAATCGCTCGAAGATTTATACACTCCCGGTTATTTCGAAATGCCTGTTAAGGTAGGTGAAAGCATTTATTTTATGGCCAGCCTCGAAGCTGAAGATCCCAAAACTTTCGCCCGTATATTTAACCAGGAGCTTAAGAAACGAATTGTTCGCGATAGTTACCTGCATTGTCTCGAAAATGCTGCTCAGCAATTCATTGTAAAGCGGGGTAAGAAATTTGAAATCATTGCCGGATTCCACTTTTTCGGAAGAGTAACCCGCGATACTTTTATTGCGTTGCCAGGGCTTACGCTGATTCAGGGCGATTTTAAAACCTTTAAAACCATTCTGGATAATAGCCTCACCGAAATGAGAGGCCCGTTATTTCCTAATGCAGGAACCGGATCGAAACTCGAATATAATTCAGTTGATGCTTCGCTATGGTTTTTCTGGACTTTGCAGCAATATGTAAAATACAGTGGCGATAAAACGGTGTGGAAGCACTATGGTGGATATATGAAGCTGATATTGAACAGCTTCCGCGAAGGATCATCGTACAATATACACATGCTCGACAATGGATTGTTGTATGCAGGCGTTACAGGTTCGGCTGTTACCTGGATGGATGCCGTGGTGGATGGAAAACCAGTTACACCGCGGATCGGACTGGCTGTTGAAGTAAACGCGCTTTGGTACAATGCAATCCGGTTTGCACTCGAACTGGCTGAGAAAGCAGGCGATAAGGAATTTACAGAAGAATGGAGTTCAGTTGCCGAAATGATTCCGGATTCATTCATAAATACTTTCTGGTACGCGGAAAAAAATTACCTGTACGATTATGTACATGGCGAATTCCGCGATAAATCAGTCCGACCGAATCAGATATTTGCTGCGTCGCTGCCTTATTCACTTCTTAACGAGGACCAATGCATAGGTGTTCTCGACAGGGTTAAGTCCGAACTACTTACTCCACGCGGTTTGCGTACGCTTTCGCCCAAAAATCCGGATTACAAGCCCGAATACACAGGTGGTCCTGTTCAACGCGATCAGGCATATCACCAGGGATCCGTTTTTCCGTGGCTATTTGGTCATTTTGCCGAAGCCTGGTTAAAACTTTACGAGCAAAGTGGTGTTGCTTTCATAACGAAATATTTCGAAGGTTTTGAAGAAGTTATGTCCGAGCATGGAATAGGAACCATTTCCGAACTTTATGACGGCGATCCTCCATACAAACCCTCAGGTGCAATATCACAAGCCTGGAGTGTTTCCGAATTGTTACGTGTACACAAAATGCTGGAAGCAATGAACCCTGCGAAAACTAAAAAGTTAAAGTAAAACTATTACCTTATTCAAGAAAACGATGAAAGTATTAATGTTTGGATGGGAGTTTCCTCCCCATATTACCGGTGGCCTTGGTACAGCCTGTTTCGGACTACCAAGGGATTACTGAAACATGGGGTGGAGGTACAGTTTGTAGTACCAAAAGCTTACGGCGACGAGAGCGAGGAGGCAGTGCGACTGGTAAATGCCAGCGATGTAACGGTTATGATTAACGATCCGGTATTTCGCGAATACTGGAACCAGATCACGTATATGGAAATTGGTTCAAACCTCATTCCTTATGTTGGGCCGGAAGATTTTCAGCAAATGGTGAGCGAAAATACAAATATAAAAGTAGAGGAATCGAGCAGAGTTTTCTCAGAGCGTTTTCAGTTCTCGGGCAAATATGGTCACGATCTGATGGAAGAAGTAGCCCGTTACGCCCTGGTTGGAGCATCAATAGCTGCAAACAGCGAGTTTGATGTAATTCATGCCCACGACTGGCTTACTTATTCGGCTGGAGTGGCTGCTAAAAAGATTTCGGGAAAACCGTTGGTTGTGCATATGCATGCTACCGAATTTGATCGCTCAGGCGAAAATTACAACGAAAATATTTACGAAATCGAACGTAAAGGTATGGTTGAAGCCGACCGGGTAATTACTGTAAGCAACCTAACCAGGAATATTGTAATTGACAGATATCATATTGATCCTGAAAAAGTTATTACCGTTCATAATGCAGTAGAACCGCCTGATCAAGCCGAATTGCTTGATGCCGAAAAACATGTACGCGAAAAAATAGTAACATTCCTCGGTAGGATTACTTTCCAGAAAGGTCCTGAATATTTTATCGAAGCAGCCTGCAAAGTGCTTGAACGCGATAAAAATGTACGATTCGTTATGGCCGGCACAGGTGATTTGATGGAAAAAATGATAAGGCGTGTTGCCAAGCTTAAAATATCATCGCATTTCCATTTCACCGGTTTTCTGAAAGGTGAAAATGTTGACCGCATGTTTGCCATGAGCGATGTATATGTAATGCCATCAGTATCCGAACCTTTTGGTATATCGCCTCTCGAAGCCATGCGTTCGAATGTTCCGGTTGTAATTTCTAAACAGTCGGGTGTAGCTGAAGTATTGAATCATGTAATGAAAGTCGATTTTTGGGATGTTGATGCCATGGCTGATGCTATTTACGGCCTCTTGCATTACCAATCAATCAACAATATGTTTATTACCCATGGCGCCGAAGAGGTAAACAACCTCAAATGGGAATCAGCCGCCCGCAAAGTTGCCGATGTTTACGAATCGGTGCTAGCTAAGTAACCAACACACTTATTAACAATAGATTTTAAAAATTAGGTATATGAGGTCAGTTTGTCTTTATTTTCAGGTACACCAGCCATTCCGCTTGCGGACATATCGGTTTTTCGATATAGGATCCGACCATTATTATTACGACGACTATCAGAATAAGCGAATTGTAAGGCGTATTGCCTCCGATTGCTATCTTCCGGCCAACGAAGTTCTGCTAGGTTTAATCAACGAATATGGCTCGGCTTTTAAAGTTACATTCAGTATAAGTGGCTCGGCTTTAGAGCAGTTTGCCAAATACGCTCCCGAAGTTCTTGAAAGTTTTAAACGCCTGGCAAAAACCGGAAATGTTGAGTTTTTAGCCGAAACTTATTCGCATTCTCTGGCAGGATTAAATGATCCTTCTGAATTCAAAAGACAGGTTGAGGAACATTCGGCTGCTATAAAAAAAATATTTGGTTTTACTCCGACCGCTTTTCGCAATACAGAGCTAGTTTATTCCAACAGTATTGCCGGGCAGGTGCTCGAAATGGGCTATAAAACCATGCTTACCGAAGGAGCTAAACAATTGCTCGGTTGGAAAAGTCCTAATTTCCTCTATTGCAGTGCTCCACATCAACGGTTGAAATTGCTTTTGCGCAATTACCAGCTCAGCGACGATATCACTTTCAGGTTTTCGCAGCAGGATTGGAGCGAGTGGCCACTAACAGCAGAAAAATACGTAGCTTGGTTGCAAAATGTTGATCCTAAACAGGAACTTGTAAATCTGTTTATGGATTACGAAACTTTTGGTGAACATCAAAAAGCATCAACCGGGATATTCGGTTTCTTAAGGGCATTCCCCGAATTACTTATTAAATCGGGTAAATGGGTATTCCGTACCCCGGGCGAAGTAACCGAAGACCTACAACCTGTTGCCAGTATTGATTGTCCACATGCTATTTCATGGGCTGATGAAGAACGTGATGTTACCGCATGGTTAGGCAACGATTTGCAAAGCGAGGCATTCTCCAGTTTGTATAAAGTATCGGAAATAATGGCCACTTGCGAGGATACTGAATTGCACCGCGACTGGAACTATTTGCAGGCAAGCGATCATTTTTACTATATGTGTACAAAATGGTTCAGCGATGGGGTAGTTCATCATTATTTTAATCCTTACGGCACACCCTACGAAGCATTCCTTAATTATATGAATGTACTTTCCGATTTCCTGATCCGTGTTAACGAATACGCTGAAAATAATACTTCTGCTAAACCCGTTAAAACTTCACCCAAAATTAAAACGCCAGTTACGCTTAAGGGAAATACTGAAATTGCTAAAAGTACTACCGTGAAAAAAGTAGCCAAATCAAAAGTTGCTGAAGCTGCGAAACCGGCTGCAAATGCCATTTCGAAAGGAAAAAAGAAGTAATGAAAATGGAGTGTTATTCACAATTTTGAATGTGTTGTGAATAACTTCAAATTCAGTTAATTTTAAAATTGTTACTTTTGCAAACCTCTGATTTTGGTTTTCACCAGTCAGGGGTTTGATTTTAGTGCATAGTCTCATTATTACATGCACTGATTTATTTGTGAGTCTTAAACTGAGATATGAGTGATAAGAAATTTATAAAGCCCGACTACATATTTGAAGTTAGCTGGGAAGTTTGCAATAAAGTGGGGGGAATACATACGGTAGTAGCCACAAAGGCTCCCGTAATTCAACAGGAATATGGTAATAACTACATTGTTATCGGTCCTGATGTATGGAAAGAGACCAGTGAAAATCCTGAATTTACTGAAGATAAATCCATATTTCGCGTTTGGCGCGAACGTGCCGAGAATGAAGGTCTTCGTATAAAAATAGGCAGATGGAATATCAAAGGCCGCCCTGTAGCCATATTGGTCGACTTTACGCAATACTTTACCTCAAAGGACAGTATTCTGGCCGAATTTTGGGAAAAGTACAAACTCGACAGCATTACAGGAACGTGGGATTATCTTGAACCAGCTTTGTTTGGATATGCAGCCGGAAAGGTGATTGAGAGTTTCTACGAATTCAGCTTGAGCGCACAGGATAAAATTGTTGCTCAATTTCATGAATGGATGACCGGCGGAGGTATTTTGTATCTCAACGATCGTGTTCCTCAAATTGGTACTGTATTTACAACTCACGCAACCGTTGTCGGGCGGTGTATTGCAGGTAATAATCTGCCATTGTACAGTCATTTCGAAGAATACAACGGCGATGCCATGGCACAGCGGTTTCATGTTATGGCCAAGCATTCGCTCGAACTGATAGCTGCTAACGAAAGCGATACATTCACTACTGTTAGTAAACTCACAGCTAATGAATGCGTTCAGTTTTTAGGACGCAACCCTGATGTAATCACACCCAATGGATTTGATGATTCCCTGTTTTTGAACGAAGAAACACTGGCTGTAAAACGCCTTGCTGCCCGCCAGAAATTACTTGCGGTTGCACAAGCGGTAACCGGTCAGCCATTGCCTTTGGATACCCTTTTGTTAATTAACAGCGGACGGTATGAATTTCGTAATAAGGGAATCGACCTATTTCTTGACGCGCTGGCTAACCTTAATAACAATAATCAGCTTACCTATCCGGTTGTAGCTTTTATTACTATTCCTGCTCACCATTCGGGTCCAGTTCCCGGGTTGGTTGAAAAACTTGAATCCGAAATTTTTGATAGCCCTCAGGAGAAACAATACCTTACCCACGGTTTATTTGAGCCGGATTATGATCCGATTCTCCGCAGGCTGAAAGAAAATAGTCTTTTCAATTCGTTGCAGGACCAGGTGAAAGTAATTTTTGTTCCCAGTTACCTCAATGGTAACGACGGTGTTTTTAACCTTTCATACTACGAACTGTTACCAGGTTTCGACTTGTCAGTTTTCCCTTCATATTACGAGCCATGGGGATATACTCCTCTCGAAAGCCTTGCTTTTGGCGTGCCTACAGTAACTACTACGTTAGCAGGCTTCGGGTTATGGATGAGAAATATTGTGAAAGATAGTGGAATCACTGTTATTGAACGCAATGATGAGAACAACGAAAAAGTAGTTAGCGACATTGTTTCAGTTATACTTTCGTTCGAAAAAATGTCGGAAAGCAATCGTGGCATCATATCAGCCTCAGCGATTGCAATTGCAAAAACGGTTTTTTGGAGCAACCTTCTTAAATATTATAAAGAAGCCTATTCATTTGCTCTCGAAAAAGTTGCTGACCGTTCCGATTTATTTCGCGATAAGCGCCAGGCCGAAACTGTAATAAGCGTTAATGGGAAAAAGACTTCGCATCCGGAATGGCGCAAAGTGCTTGTTAACCATGTATTTCCCGATGCTTTAAAAGGGCTGCTTACTCTTAGCCGAAATCTGTATTGGTGCTGGAATAGTGAAGCTACCGATCTGTTCCGCCTCATTGATCCGAAGGGTTGGGAATACTCCGACCATAATCCGATTGCATTGCTCGAATCGCTCACATACAGCCGTTTGCAGGAACTTGAAAAAGATCCTGACTTTATGTCGCGATTGGCTGAAGCGATGAAAAACTTTGAGGCATACATGGCAAAAGGTTCGGAGAAAAGAAAACCTTCAATCGCTTATTTCAGCATGGAGTTTGGTCTTCACGAAAGTGTTCAGATATACTCGGGCGGTTTAGGTGTGCTTGCCGGTGATTATTTGAAAGAAGCTTCCGATTCGAATGTTGATTTGTGTGGTATCGGATTGCTATACCGGTATGGGTATTTCAAACAAGTAATGTCCCCACACGGAGAGCAGGTTCCGCAATATTTCCCTCAAAGGTTCAACCATTTACCATTAAAACCTGTTCGCGATGCAAATGGTGACTGGATAATGATAACTCTTTCTCTGCCAGGTCGTAATCTGTATGCTAAAGTCTGGCAACTCGATGTTGGTCGTATTCCTCTGTACCTGCTCGATGCTGATATTGAAGAGAATAGCGAAGCCGACCGCTTTGTTACCCACCAATTGTATGGTGGCGATCTGGAAAATCGTTTCAAACAGGAATTACTGCTTGGCGTAGGAGGTATTCGTATGTTGGAAGCCATAGGTGTTGAACCTGAACTTTACCACTGTAATGAAGGTCATGCTGCATTTATTGGCATTGAGCGTTTGCGCGAATATGTGCAGACCAAGCAGTTATCGTTCCTTCAGGCTATTGAACTTGTAAGGGCTTCAACCTTATTTACAACACACACACCTGTTCCTGCCGGGCACGATGCATTTACTGAAGATCTTCTCCGTACTTATATCCCTCATTATGCAGTGCGGCTAAATATTTCGTGGAATACCTTTATGAACCTCGGAAGGTATATTGAAAACCGAAACGATCAGAAATTTTCGATGAGTGTGCTTGCTTCAAAGCTTTCGCAGGAAATTAACGGTGTTAGCCGTATTCACGGACAAGTTAGCAGGCAGATGTTCCAGTCGATGTACAATGGATTTTATGAAAATGAAATTCATATTGGATATGTTACCAATGGAGTTCATTATCCTACCTGGGCAAATGCCAAATGGAAAAAACTTTATAAACAGGAATTTGGTGCCGGTTTTCTTGATGATCAGTCGAATCCGGAACATTGGAAGAAAATACATAACGTTTCCGACGAAAGAATATGGAATATCAGGCAGGACCTCAGAACTGAACTGATAAATTATATCAAAAAACGCTTGTCTGATACTATGGGAACAAGTTCGGAAAATCCGAAACAAGTTATACAAATTGTTGAATCACTCGACCCCAATGCGCTTACAATAGGTTTCGCCAGGCGTTTTGCAACGTATAAACGGGCTCACTTACTGTTCTCAAATATTGAAAGGTTGGCCCAGATTATTGGTAATCCAAAGCAGCCGGTTCAATTTGTTTTTGCCGGGAAAGCGCATCCTGCTGATTTAGCAGGAGCTGATCTTATTAAGCGGATCGTTGAGGTTTCGCGTATGCCACAGTTTGTAAGCAAAATCATTTTTCTGGAGAATTACAATATGGCCATGGCAAGGAAACTTGTACAGGGAGTCGATATCTGGCTTAATACACCAACTCGTCCGCTCGAAGCAAGTGGTACAAGCGGAGAAAAGGCTGTTATGAATGGCGTTGTTAATTTCAGCGTACTCGATGGCTGGTGGGCCGAAGGATACCGCCAGGATGCCGGTTGGGCGTTGAAAGAAGAAAGAACCTACGAAAATCAACAATTCCAGGACGAATTGGATGCCGAAACCATTTATAATATTCTGGAGGATGAAATTATTCCGACTTTTTATGATCGTGATACAAATCAAGTACCACATGCCTGGATAAAATATGTGAAAAATACTATCTCGGGGATTGCGCCGCATTTCACAATGAAACGTCAGCTTGATGACTATTACTCAAAATTTTACACTAAGCTGGCACATCGTTCAGCCCTGTTGAAAGAAGATGATAATGCAGCTATGCGCAACCTGGCATCATGGAAGTTCAGGATGATACGCAATTGGGATGGTATTGAAGTGGTGGATGTTTTGTTTCCGAATCCTACCTATGAAACTCTTAATCTTGGCGATATTTTTAAAGCTGAACTTGTCCTTAGTCTTGGTGATATAGCTCCTGATGATATCATGATCGAAATGGTAACCGGCCAGAAAGAAAACGATACTATGCTTGAACCACAATCGATCCGCGAACTCATACTGCAGAAAGTGGATGGTAATCTGGCTCATTTTACAATTGATGTAGAAACTGCTTTGGCTGGTGTATTTGATATTGCCTTCCGTATAACCCCCAAAAACCCACTATTGCCTCACCGGATGGATTTTAACCTGGTAAAGTGGGCTTAGGTTGGATAAGGGGACAA
>Ga0105047_10017486_pt1 | contig 11175 bp, 10 predicted proteins | sample MAT04_FD_78384 | JGI IMG/M metagenome (GOLD analysis project Ga0105047, IMG submission 78384) | Freshwater microbial communities from Lake Fryxell liftoff mats and glacier meltwater in Antarctica - MAT-04 (megahit assembly) | ecosystem: Environmental > Aquatic > Freshwater > Ice > Liftoff...
ACGTATCCGACGGTCTTTGAAATTTACGAGGACTTCTTCGATGACACGTTTGACGTACGCGCGAACGTGCTCACGGGCGCCGGATACATTGTGGTGCATCCGTCGGTCGATTTCGACATAGGGTATCCCGGCGAAGCGTGGACGAAAGGCGTGACAGCCGCGGCGAACAAGTTGATTGAGATGGGCATCGCCGATTCGGCGCGGTTGGGTGTGCAGGGCCAGAGTTACGGCGGCTTTGCTACCAATCTGTTGATCACGCAAACCACTCGCTTCAAGGCGGCCGTGAACATCTCGGGTAAGGTCGACATGATCAGTTTCTACACGGACAGCCCTCGGCTTGGTGTGCGCAATGTGAATGCCGCCGAGAAGACGCAGGACCGCATTGGTGCGTCTCTGTGGGCGCAGCCGCAAAAATACGTCGCAAATTCCGCGATCATGTTTGCGGATCGCATCACCACGCCGTTGATGTTGGTAACGGGTGCGCAGGATTCAAACGTGCCGGAGATTAATTCGCGCGAGATGTATTACGCGCTTCGTCGGCTGGGCAAGGAGTGTTCGTGGGTGAGTTACGCCAACGGCGGACACGGCGGCGGTACGGCCACGCCGGAGGATTTTCTCGACATGCAGAAGCGCATCGTCGAGTTTTATGATGCGAAGTTGAAGTCGCCCAAGGCCAGGGTTGGGGCGGAGTAGGGTTGGGTTGTAGCGCGGTCGTGACAAGGCTCAGAATAGAGTTGGTTTGTAGTGCTGTTGTTACAAAGCCTCATCTCTCGGAAATTCAAATGCCCCGCGCAAAGTTCTTATCCGCACTTGCTGTTGCTGGTTCGTTGTTGCTGTTAGCACCGAGTTCATTGTTCGCGCAAAAGGCGGCTGCTCCCACGGGGGCGGCTGTCAAACCAGCGCCACCGCTATGCGCATCAACAGAGGCGCGTGGCGGTGGCAGAAGCGCAAACTCAGACGTAGACGGGGATTTCATCACCACGCTCGCCGAATTGGAAGTAGGTGGCACGGCGCCTCGCCGCATTCACACGAAGGGTGTTATTGCTTACCTCATCGAGATTGGCAAGCCACTCGCCGTCCTGTCTCCAAAACCGTGAGGCCTAACACACCGCTGACACAAGTTGATAACATAGGCGCCCACCTCAACAACAAGCGCCATGGGACTTCACCTCAACTTCGAACTGCGGCTTCCGGCGTCCACTTTAGCCGAAGCCGCAACGTCACTTCTGAATCAGCTGCGCGATTTTGCACTGACACAGCCGTTTGAACATGTCTCGGCGTTGCTCTCGCCGGAATTTGACGTCAGCGATGATACCGGGCAGGAACGCTCACTTCTTCAGCGGTGGGCGCGTGTTATCTCCAGACCCCACGACGAAGCTGAATGTCAACTTGTTGGCGAACCGAACTCGGCACGCGGGTTTGTCGTGTGGCCCGGTGAGAGATGTGAACCGGCAGTGTTTGCTTTCTTGCTCAGGGCAGATTCCACGGGTGTCCCTATCGAATGGTTTTGGCACTGCTGCTGCAAGACGCAATACGCTTCCCTCATCAGCGATGCGCACCTACTTACTTGTCACCTTTCGCTGGTGCGCGTCCTGGAACACGCAATCGGACTCGGGCTGGACGTCGTTGTCCGCGACGAGACGCACTACTGGGAAACGCGCGACGAAGCTCGGCTCCTCAGTGAGGTTCATTCCATGAATCAGATAGTCGCGCGGTTCGCTGGATTGTTCAGCGACAAAGTTGGCAGTGAACATCAGGTAAACGCACCGATATTCGAGCATCCTCGTTTCGAGCGCCTGGAGATGGGTGGCGAGTAGGTGTTGCTTTGGCGAAGCCTACATGCCACTCAGGGTCCGTGGTTGGAGACGGTTCGGATAGACAGGCAGAAACGACGAAGTGCGGGCTGGGGAACATTGCGTCCAGCGAACGCACATCGGGCAACGGCACTGCAGCGCCCACACCCGCGACTCCAACGGTGTTGATCCAGTCCCGACGCGAAACCTCACTCATGCGCCGCTCTCCCCGGTTGTTTCCCACATGCGAAACCCACCCTTGAAAGCGTTTGCATTGTCACCCATTCGGCCACGCGGAGGCAAACTTGTCAGTACTTTGGCGTTTCCGCCACCCAGCACGACATAGTCGCAGATAAATGCGTCACACAGCTGCTCCGCGATGCGGTGTACGCGACGCTGCCAGTTTTCTTTCCCCGCCCGCTTCAGCCCTTCCACGCCAAGGTAGTCCTCAAACGTCTTGTTTTTGTACGGCAAATGCGCGATTTCCAACGACACTGCGTGTCCGTTGTCCACCAACGCGGTACCCATGCCGGTACCAAGCCCGATGAAGAACATGCGACCGTCGGTGTAGCTGCCCAGCGCTTGCATCATCGCATCATTCGCAATGCACACGGGCTTGCCAAAAGCCAGCTCAAAATTGAAGCCCACCCACCCCGTGCCGAGGTTGATGGGTTCTTTTAGAATGCGTCCGTGCACCACGGCTGACGGAAACCCAATCGAAACGAGGCTGAAGTCCCATGTTTTGATGGCCTCTTTCACCGCCGCCATCATCTTGTCTGGCGTGAGATCGGGACCGGAGTCGAGCTTGGTCGTTTTGGACTGCCCGCTCGCGAGCAGTTTCACGTGTGTTCCGCCGATATCAACGACCAACACCTTTTTTGCGGCAGCGATTGATGATGTCGTGAGTGTGCTCATTGCGGGTTGATCCAACCTCCAACGGCGCGGGTGAGTCGGTCGGCCGCTGATGGGCCCCACGATCCGCGCTCGTACGGATCGGGCGTGATGGGATCGTCCAGCAAAGCATCAACCAGACGCCACGACGCTTCAACTGCATCCTGCCGCGCAAAGAGGGTCGGGTCACCGTTCATCGCGTCACCCAGCAAACGTTCGTACGCATCCATTTCATCCGCTTCGTGTCGACGCACGACTGACAACTCTTGCATCTGCCCAGCCATGCCTTCGCCAACACGTTTCGTACTCGCACCCAACGCAATCACGACTTCAGGACCAAGGCGAAAGCGCACGTAGTTGCCCATCGAGTGCGCGGATTCATGAAACACCACTTGCGGCGGCAGTTTGTATTCGACCACCACCTCGGTTGCCGTGGTCGCCAGTCCTTTGCCGGCGCGAATGTAAAATGGCACGTCAGCCCATCGCCACGAATCGATGTAGATCTGCAATGCCGCGTACGTTGGCACTTTCGATTCCGCCGCCACGCCCTCTTCCTTCTTGTATCCCTCAAACTGTCCCAGCACGAGATGGTCACGATTCATGGGCCGAATACTGCGCATCACTTTCGCTTGTTCATCACGCAACGCTTCGCTGTACGAACTGGTCGGCGGTTCCATTGCCAGAAATCCGACCACCTGCAGCAAGTGATTCTGAATGACATCCCGGATCACCCCGACTTCTTCATAGAACTTGCCCCGACCGTCCACACCGAACTCCTCGGCCATCGTAATCTGCACATTCTCGACGTACTGGCGGTTCCACGTGGGTTCGAGAAACGCGTTTGCAAATCGAAAGTACAGCAGATTCTGTACTGCTTCCTTGCCCAGATAGTGGTCGATGCGAAAGATCCGCGCTTCATCAAACCGCGTGAGCAGTGTCACGTTGAGCGCCTTCGCCGATGCCAGATCACGGCCGAACGGTTTCTCCAGCACCACGCGCGCGTTGTTCGTGCACGACGCTTCGCCCAATCCTTCAACTACTGCCGTAAACAGTGACGGTGGAATGGCGAGGTAATGCAGCGGCCGCTTCGCCTCACCTAACGCAACGCGAATGCGATTGAATGTGTCAGCGGCCCGATAGTCACCCTGCACGTACGCAATGGACTTCGCCAGGATACCGAACGCCGCTTCGTCGATATCCTTGTCTTTTTCGCCGATACTCTTGCGCGCGCGTTCGATGAGTTGTTCAACGGTCCACGCCGATGCCGCGACGCCAATCACCGGCACATCCAATACGCCGCGCTTGGCCATGTTGTACAACGCGGGGAAAATCTTCTTGTACGCGAGATCGCCCGTGATCCCGAAAAACACGAGCGCGTCGGAACGCTCGCCGTGCGCTTCGTTGTTCTTCATCGCGGCTTCGGGCGAACTCACGTGGTGTTCCGTCTCGGCCGGTGGCATGGTAGTAGTCACGCGCGTGGTTTCTCCGCGTGCCCGCCAAATTGATACCGCAACGCCGACAACAATTTGTTCGCAAACATCGACTCGCCGCGCGATTCAAATCGGCCAAACAACGACGCCGACAACACATGCACGGGCACCGCGAGATCATTCGCGGCGGCCAACGCCCAACGCCCTTCGCCCGAATCGGAAACGTGTCCGTCAAACGCATCCAGATTCGCGCCGCCCGTGAGTGCTTTCGCACTCAGATCAAGCAGCCACGACGGAATCACACTGCCTCTCCGCCACAACTCGGCGATCTCTCCAATATCAAAATCGTACTGGTAATGTTCGGGGTTGCGCAACGGTGTTGTTTCGGCATCAACTTCGTGCGATCGATTGCCCGCATTCGCATGCGCGAGAATATTGAACCCCTCGGCATACGCCGCCATCATGCCGTATTCAATCGCGTTGTGCACCATCTTCACAAAATGTCCGGCGCCGGCTGGTCCACAGTGCAAGTAGCCGTCTTGCGCCGTTGCGCCGTCGGTGTTCCGACGACCTTCCGTTGGTGGCACCGATTGTTCGCCGGGTGCGAGCGTTTTGAAGATTGGTTCAAGACCATGTACGGTTTCATCTTCGCCGCCAATCATCAGGCAATAGCCGCGTTCCAATCCAAATACGCCGCCACTCACGCCGCAGTCGATGTAGTGTAGTCCGGCCGACTTCAGTCGCGTTGCGCGGGCGATGTCGTCCTGAAAGAACGAGTTACCACCGTCAACAATCGTATCGCCGGGTGACAGTAGCGGAATCAGTCCTTCAATTGCCTTGTCAACAATGGCCGCGGGCACCATGAGCCAGATCACGCGCGGGGTGGCCATTGATTGGACGAAATCCGCCTCCGTCTTCGACCCAGTAGCCCCTTCCGCGATCAGCGCGTCGACGGCGGCCGAGTTGCGGTCGTAGACGGCACAGCGGTGACTGCCTTTCATGAGCCGGCGCACCATGTTTGCGCCCATGCGGCCCAGCCCGATCATGCCTATTTCCATCCACCCCTCCTGGATCGTGCAGTTCTTTCGAAGCGTGCGGTTAGCTTGAGGACAGGCGGGGCTGTCTTCTTCAACAATGTACTGATCGTGACGCGTCCGGAACGAGTAAACGTTGGCACACGCGAAGCGATCGCGTTGGATGTAGCGGAGCACGTCGTGGAGCTGGCTCAGGCCGCGTTTGCGGCGCGGGGGACCGTGACTATCGCCATATCGGGCGGATCGGCGGCCGACGTGTGTTTGCCCGTGCTGGCGAACGCCGCTTTGCCGTGGTCGGCGGTCCACATTTTCTGGTGTGACGAGCGCGCCGTGCCCATCGCCCATCGCGATTCCAACGCCGGCCAGGCCTTTGTACTCTGGCGCGGCTCGAAACTCGCGGCGGAGGCGGTGTTGCACCCCATGCCGGCCGGTGCGCCCGGGCTTGAGAAGGCGGCGACCATGTATTCGACCGAAGTTGCGTCGGTGCTGGGCAATCCTGCGCAGTTTGATATCGTGCTGCTGGGCGTTGGCGAAGATGGCCACGTCGCGTCGTTGTTTCCGCATCATCGCGAACTTTCGAACACCAGCTCGTTGGCGTTGGCGGTGTCTGATTCGCCCAAACCACCGGCGCGTCGACTAACGTTGTCGCTCACGATGCTTACCGGTGCGCGCGACACGTTTATCGTGGCGTTTGGTGCGGGCAAGGCGCAAGCGATGCGTCAGGCGTTGGAGAGTCCCAACTCACAATTGCCGGTGTCGCTCGTTATCCAACGTGCCAATCGTGCGCATGTGTTGTTGGATGCCGAGGCGGCGTCGGCGTTGAACAATAAGCCGGCGTAGCTGTTCAATCGGTGTCACGTGTCGTAGCGTAGCGCAGCTCATTTTGGCGTTACTTACGCGGGCGCAGCTAGACTTCGCACACCTGCAGTTCGCGTAGCTGGAGTTCGCGTAGCTGGAGTTCGCGTAGCTGGAGTTCGCGTAGCTGGAGTTCGGGTAGCTGGAGTTCGGGTAGCTGGAGTTCGGGTAGCTGGAGTTCGGGTAGCCAGCGATAGCGTAGCGAAAATTGGATCTGCCAGAGTCGCTGTTGCCGAGTCCCGCATTCGATTCACGAAGTTCCCACCACGCCGCATTCCCATGAGCGACACAACCTCGTCCTCACACGCGCCGGGCTGGCCCGGTATTGAAGCACGCTGGACCTCCGCGGCAAAGAGCGCCGTCGGTACCGCGTTGGGTGATGGGTCGCGGGTGTGGTTCACCTGCAGTCACGGGATTCTGAACGAGATCTATTATCCCGAAGTTGATACCGCGTGTTTGCGTGATGCGGGATTGTTGGTCACCGATGCGAATGGATTTTTCTCGGAAGAGAAGCGCGATTGCACGCACGCCGTTGAATCGTTGTTGCCTGGCGTTCCCGCCATCGTCATGCGCAACAGTTGCGTGCAGGGGCGTTACGAAATTGACAAGCGCATTTGCACATCGCCCGATTACGACGCGGTGCTGCAGCACGTGCGGTTCACGCCGCATCAGGGCACCTTGGGTGATTATCGCGTGACGCTGTTGCTCAGTCCGCATCTTGGCAATCACGGCATGGGTAATACTGGATGGGTTGGCAGTCACAAGGGTGAACCCATTCTGTTTGCGAGCCGCGGGCCGTTGGTGTTGGCGGTGGCGTGCACTGTGCCGATGACCCAGCCGACGGCGACATTTTCCGGCTTGCAGGATGCGTATCAGGATGTGCGCGCCAACGGTCGCATTACGCGGGTGTACGAACGCGCGGAGAATGGAAACATTGCGCTCGCGTGCGAGTTGGATTTATCGGAGACTGACGGCGAGTGCACCATCGCGATCAGTATCAGCAACGATGCAAACACGGCGGCTATTCACGCGCGGGCGGCGTTGTATGACTCATACGAGATTAACGAACGGCGGTATGTGAAGGGGTGGCGCGAGTGGCAGGATTGCCTGATGAAGCTGGATGAACCCGTCGCGCTCACCAAGCCGCATCTGTATCGCGCGAGTACGGCCGTGATGAAGACGCACATGAGTATGAACTGCGATGGTGGGGCGATTGCGAGTTTGTCGGTGCCGTGGGGCAACACCAAGGGCGATGGTGATCTGGGTGGGTATCATCTCGTGTGGCCCCGCGACATGGTGGAGACCGCGGGTGGATTGCTGGCAGCGGGTGCACATGTCGAGATGCGTGCGATGCTGCGCTTTCTCGCGGTCACGCAGGAGCGTGATGGGCACTGGCCGCAGAACATGTGGTTGAGTGGTGCGCCGTATTGGACGGGCATGCAGCTCGATGAAACGGCGTTTCCCATTCTGCTCGTTGATCACGCCAGGCGCGAAAATGCGTTGACTGCCGAGGCTGTCGAGCAGTGTTGGCCCATGGTGCGTCGAGCCGCGACGTTTGTGACGATGCATGGTCCCGCCACCGATCAGGATCGATGGGAAGAGAACAACGGATACGCGCCGTTCTCGATGGCGGTCGCAATTGCGGGGTTGTTGTGTGCGGCCGATCTCGCGGACATCGCGGAGCAAAGTGAGTTCGCGCATTTTCTGCGTGACACAGCCGATGCATGGAACGATTCGATTGAGCGATTCACGTACGCGCGTGACACAGCACTCGCACGCGAGCACGGGGTGGAGGGCTATTACGTGCGCATTGGGAGCGCGTCATTCGCGGACGTGGCGAATCCCACCGGCGGTGTGTTGCAGGTGAAGAATCGCGACGGGCACGAGTCGTCGATTGATCGTGCGGCGCTGATCAGCGTGGATGCACTCGCGCTCGTGCGATTTGGACTACGCGCGGCGAATGATCCGCGCATTCTGAACACCGTCCAGGTGATTGACGACATCCTCAAGTGTGAAACCAACACCGGTCCGACGTGGTTGCGGTACAACGAGGATGGATATGGTGAGCACGAAGACGGAAGTGCGTACGACGGCACGGGGATTGGTCGTGGGTGGCCGTTGCTCGCCGGTGAGCGGGCGCATTATGAAATTGCCGCCGGGAATTTTGACACGGCGACACATTTGGCGTCGGTGATGCGCGCGCAGGCAAATGCGGGCGCGATGTTGCCGGAGCAGGTGTGGAACGCCGATGACATACCGGAAAAGGAGTTGTTCAATGGTGAAGCAACGGGATCGGCGATGCCGTTGGTGTGGGCGCACTCGGAGTATGTGAAGCTGCTACGGTCGTTGCATGAGCAGCGCGTGTACGACTGTCCGCCGCAAACGTTGGCGCGGTATGTGCATAGCAAGAACACGCCGCGGGTTTGTGTGTGGAGACTCGACGCTCGCGTTGCGGAGTGTGCGGTGGGGCGCGTGATGCGTTTGGATTTTGAGAAGGCGGCGTCGGTGCATTGGAGCGTCGACGAGTGGAGGACGACGGCAGATTCAGTGGCGGTGCCGATACGGCCGGGGTTGTGGTCGGTAGAGGTGCCGGTTGATGCCGTTGCGATTGGTGCGGTGGTGCGATTTACCGTGTTCTGGGTGGAGGAGATGCGGTGGGTGGGGGAGGATTTTGGGGTGCGGATCGCGTCGGGTTCGTTGCAGGCGCCGAGATAGGTGCGTCGAACGCCTGTCCGCATCGTAAGCGTTAACGCTACCTTCACACATCCTTGTGAGACCTGGCGTAGTGCCGCCGCGATCCCCGACTCCCCTGGTTGCAAATACGTGGACACCAGCGCTGCCGAACTGATTCGTCACGCCGAAGCGGGGCAGCCGAATGCGGCCGACCGTCTTTTCACCGCGATGTACGCGGATCTACACCGGCTCGCGGAACGACAGCTGGCGCAGGGCGGAGGTCAACTTACGCTTGGCGCAACCACGCTGCTGCACGAGGCGTACATCAGCATGGCCGCTCGAGAGAGCGTGTCGTACCCCGACCGGGCACGCTTCATGGCGTACGCGGCCCGTGCCATGCGCGGGCTCGTGATCGACTACGTGCGAAATAGACGGGCGCAGAAGCGGGGTGGCGCGTTTCACATCACCGGCATCGATACGCTCAAGCCGATTGCGAACGCCGACGTGACTGGCGGGGATGAAATCGAAGCACTCGGCGAGGCCCTGGAGGCACTGTCCACGCTTGACCGCGCGTTGGCGGAGTTGGTCGACCTGCACTTCTTCTGCGGCTTTGGGTTTGGTGAGATTGCCGCGATGCGCGACGTGTCCGAGCGCACGGTGCAGCGCGATTGGAAAAAGGCGCGCCTGCTTCTGCGACGTGCACTGGACGGCGACTCCGCGAATCCCGGATCAACAGACCCGCGTCGCTCGCCCTAGGCTGGGCGTTCGGACGGGCGCAAACTGGAAATGTCGTGTTTGGGGCTCATTCCCCGATGTCTTGGTACGTGATCGCATCAGGCGGCCGCGAGACCCGACTCGGAGACCAGTATGTTCCGCTTCACGCGCCATTTCCAGAATGCTCTGCAACCGCTTGCGAACTCCGCGCTCGACCTCAATGCGTCAGAGCGCCAGGCCTGGCTTCACGAACTTCGCGCAGAATGTCCGACCGTTGCGCGCGAGATCGAGCGCCTACTCGGACCGATGCTCGCGGCCGCGGAGGGTGACGCCAGTGTACCGACGTGCACGGTGGTTCCGGGTTCTCCCGAGCACCTGAGTCTGCGCTACTAGTCGCGATGGGTGAGCTGCTCGCACATTGGGCATAGCGAACAGCCGTTCCCTTCTCTCATCCGTATTCGAATGCCCGACGCACTACCGCTCGACTCCTTGCTGTATGCGCGTGTCGGGCCGCTGCTCGACCAGGCGCTCGACCTTGCTCCCGAACTTCGCACGCAGTGGTTGGCGAGCCTGCGCGACGAGAGCCCCGAAGTCCTGGACACGCTGGCCAAACTGCTCGCGCAAGACAATGTGTCGCGAGAGTTTCTGCCCAGCGGGCCGGGCCGCTACTCGCTTCAGCAGCTGTTGGATGGGTGGGCCACCTCGATGGCGGGCACACCGGTTGGTGCCTGGACGCTCGATGAACCCATCGGACAGGGTGGGATGGGCACCGTCTGGCTGGCGCACCGCGCCGACGGCACGTTTTCCGGACGCGCGGCGATCAAGCTGCTGCATTTGTCCAGCGTCACGCCACTCGCCCTCGAACGATTCCGCAGCGAAGGTACGCTGCTGGCCACGCTGTCGCACCCCAACATCGCGCGCTTGCTCGACGCTGGCGTCACCGATGCGGGGCAGCCGTATCTGGTCATGGAGTACGTCGACGGCGTTCCGCTTGACGTGTACGCGCAGCAACAGAAGCTCACGCAACGGCAGCGGCTGGAGCTGATCCAACAGACGCTCGAGGCAATCAGTCATGCGCATGCGCAACTGATTGTGCATCGTGACCTGAAGCCGTCGAACATCCTCGTACGCCCCAACGGTCGCGTGACGCTGCTGGACTTCGGGATTGGCAAACAACTCCTCCAGTCGTCCAACGACGGACCATCCGTCGTCACGGAGCACGGGGGACGCGCACTCACGCCGCTGTTCGCGTCGCCCGAACAACTGCGTGGTGACGCGATCGGAACAGCCAGCGACACATACAGCGCGGGTGTCGTGGCGTATCAGCTACTCACGGGGGTGCATCCAACCGCCGGTGATAGTCGGACGACCGCCGACATCATGCGTACCACGCTGGAGACCGAACCGCGTCGCACAGACCTTGGCGATCTCGACACGGTGCTTCGACGGGCTTTGAAGAAGTTGCCCAGCGAACGCTACGAAACGGCGGCCGCGTTTAACGACGACTTGCAGCGGTATGTGGAGCACAAGCCCGTGCGAGCGCGTCCCGACACGGTGAGCTATCGGATGCGTCGCTTCGTGCAGCGCAATCGGGTAGGCGTGGCCGGCGCGTCGGTGGCGATCCTGGCGTTGGTGGCTACCGCTGGCGTCGCCGTTCGTCAGGCGCGACAGGCTGCACGTGAGCGCGATTTGGCACTCTTTCAATCGGAACGCGCGGAAACCATTCGCCAATTCCAAACGGTCCTGCTGTCGCAGATCAGCACGACCCCACTCAATCTAAAGCAG
>Ga0105047_10017487_pt1 | contig 11175 bp, 7 predicted proteins | sample MAT04_FD_78384 | JGI IMG/M metagenome (GOLD analysis project Ga0105047, IMG submission 78384) | Freshwater microbial communities from Lake Fryxell liftoff mats and glacier meltwater in Antarctica - MAT-04 (megahit assembly) | ecosystem: Environmental > Aquatic > Freshwater > Ice > Liftoff...
AAAGGGCAGCCGCCGTCCTATTTTTCGCCCTATAAAATCGCGACCCTGCCCGATGGCCCGGCGGGCGAATTCCTCACCGATCGGCTGACGAGCGAGGTGGAAAAATTCATCGAGACCCACAAGGAGCGACCGTTCTTCATCTACCTGCCGCACTACGCCGTCCACACGCCGCTCATGGGCAAGCCGGAGGTCGTAGCGAAGTACCAAGCGAAAGCCACGCCCGACAATCCGCAGCACACTCCCACCTATGCCGCACTGGTCGAAAGCGTGGACGACAGCGTGGGCCGCATCCGGGCCAAACTCGACGCGCTCGGGCTGAGCCAAAACACGGTGATCGTCTTCACCTCCGACAACGGCGGGCTCATCCTGAACCAGGTCACCTCCAATCTCGGGCTCCGCGACGGCAAAGGCTCGGCCTACGAAGGCGGCGTGCGCATCCCGCTGATCTATTGCTGGCCCGGCAAGCTCCAGCCGCGCGAAGTCGCGGAGCCGGTCATCACCGCGGACAATTTCTACACGCTGCTCGAACTCGCCGGCGCGGCGACGCCTCCCACCGGCGATTACCGCAGCCTCACGCCCGCGCTCACCGGCGCCGGCGCGATCGCGCCGCGCGATTTTCATTGGCACTACCCGCACTATCATTCCGGCGGCGCGACTCCCTACAGCTCGGTGCGCAGCGGCGACTACAAGTTGATCGCGTTCTTCGAAGACAGCCGGCTCGAACTCTACGACCTCCAAGCCGACCCCGAGGAAAAAACTAATCTCGTCCCCGCCGAACCCGCGCGCGCCGAGGAGATGCGCCGCAAGCTCGCCGCGTGGTGGATGGAAGTGGGCGCGCAACTTCCCACCCCGAATCCCGACCACGACGCCGCTCGCGACGCCGCGCCGAAACGCAAACCGCAGCCGCCGGGGATCACTCCGCCGCCTTGATTTTCCCGGCTTCCAAGGTCCAGCGTTGCACGGCCGCCGCAGAGCCTTTGTGAAAGGCGCGGTACAACTCCGGCGCGTCGCGTTTTTGGAGCATGAATTCGGCAACGCCCTCCGCCTGGCAGCTCAGCACGCGCATGAATCCTTTGGCCTCGCGCGGCTCGCCGATCACGCGGGACCAGCCGGGCGCGAGCGCCGCGGGCGTGCGGCTGAGCACGAGAAAACTGTAGGGCAGGCTGCGCAAATCGATGCCCAGCCCGCGGCCAAACTCTGCCCAGCGCGCATCGCGAAACGCCTCCTGCGGCGGCGCGGCAAAATGATGGCACCAGTGCTGCTCGTTCTCCGGCACGAGCATCCCGCAGCGGGCCTGATGGGTGCAGGGCGCGACCACGCTCAAGCCGGTGGCCATCAGCTGCTCGCGAATTCCGGAAAGCTGCCGGCTGTCCTCGTGCGTGCCGGCTTCCACCCAGATCACGTCATCGCAGCGCGCCGCCTGTGCGAGTAGCGCGGCGAGCGTTGCGGGCGGCAGTTCATTCGCCACATGGCTCACCAGCAGCAGTCCGCCCGTCGCCGCGGGATCGAGCCGCCGCACCGCCACGGTCGGGTGCATGACTTGCAGCCGCGCCTGCGCAAAAGCCACCGCGAGCGTCGAGCGATCGTGCAGCGCGATCTGCTCAAACTGCGGCCACGCCGCGATGGCGCGCCGCCCCGCGATCCCGCTGCCGCAGCCCCAGTCGATCAGCCGCCGGCTGCGCGGCGACCAGCCCCGGCGCACGAGTTCGGCGAGCACGGCGTCCCACTTCCAACCGATGCGTTCGCCGAACGTGGAATCGTAGAGCGCGAGTTCGTCCTCGCTGCGCCAGTAGTCGCGTTCGCCCGCCGTGCGATCGAGGAAGCGCTCCCGCAGCCGCTTCAACGCCGCGACTTCCTGGACCGTGAAATATTTCGTCATTCGCCCAGCAGCGTGGCCAGCCGCTGCTCGCGGATGCCGTAAAATTCGCACAGCTCGCGGAAGCGGTCGCGCAGCGGCTCGGTGTCCACCGGCTGCGAACGGCGGTGCGCGGCGAGCATCAGATTTTTGCTCGTGTGCTCGGGCGAGATGAACTCGAACACCGTCGCGCGGTAGCCGTGAATCTCGAGCAGCAGCGCGCGGAGACCGTCGGTCAAAATTTCCGCCTCGCGCTCCGCAAGAATTCCATGCCGCAGGACATCGGCGAGCAGCGGCGGTGGTGTCAGCTGGGAGCGCAACTCGCGGTGACAGCACGGCGCCGTGACGATGAGCGAGGCCCGCGCCTTCACGGCTTGAAAGAGCGCGTCGTCGGTCGCGGTGTCGCACGCGTGCAAGGCGATCAGCACGTCCACGGCGTCCGAGGTTTCGTACTCGCCGATCCCGCCTGCCACAAACTGTAGCCCATCGCAGCCCAGCTCCCGCGCCGTCTTCTCCGTGAACTCCGCCAGCTCCAGCCGCTGCTCGACGCCGGTGACCTGCGCCGCGATTCCGCGTCCGCACAGAAAAGCGTGCGCTGCAAACGTGACGTAACCCTTGCCCGCGCCCATATCGAGCACTCGCAGCTCCTTCGCTTCGCGCAGCGGCGAGTCGTCGAGCAGATGCCCGAGCAGTTCGGTGAAACGCTGGATTTGCCGCAGCTTGTCCGCCATGCCGGGACGCGCTTCGCCGGCGGCATTCGTGACGCCGAGCGCGCGCAGAAACGGCGCATCCGCGACGAGCGGCAGCACTTTCAGGCGGTCGTGCTCCGGCGGCGGCGCGACGCTAAAGCGCGGCCGACTCGCCTTCAGCGCGCCTTCGCGCCACTGCCAGTCGCCCGTGGTGGTGAAAAGGTAGCCGCGCCGGAATTCGCCGGTCAGCAACTCGGCCACACGGTCTGCACCCGCCTCGGGCGCAAAGTTTTTTGTCACGTCCTGCCGCTCGTGGTGGAAGACGAGCGAAAGCTGCGCCGCGCCTTTGATCGTCACGAGCCGCCCGTAGACATTGCGCAGATCCCCCGCGCCGGGCGAGGGTTCGCTAAGCGTGAGCTTCACGAAGGAGCCCGCCTGCAGGCTGGAGCGGAGCTTATCGAGAAAGGGCGCGGACACACCGCGCATTACGCCGCGCCGCGCGCGGGAGTCAAACCCCGCGCCGGTAGCGGCCTTCCACCCCGCGCAGCCCAAACGTCTCAGGTCATCTCACGAATGGTGGGATTCGGAATGGAAGCCCGCCCCTTCTCCAGAAGTATTAGTTCACGTAAGCCGCTTCGTTCGAGAAGAGCAGCGCTTGCACGTAGGTTTCCCACGGGGTGAGCGGTTTGCGTTCGACACGGGTGCCTTCATTCTGGATCGCGGCGGTGCCTCCGTAGCGCCCCTGCTTTTTCTTCTCGGCCTTGCGCTTTTCCTGCTCCTCCATGCGCGCGACTTTTTGGGAGTTTTTCCCGGTCGCGGCCACCATCCCTTTTTTTCCGGACGCCGACGCCGCCGCCGTTGCCGCGGATTCAGGCATGGGGGCGATGAGCTGGTTGTCTTCGGCGCCCACGAATTGATACGCGAGCTTGACCTCATTCTGCGTGGGCGGGCGCTGGAAGAGGATGCGATAAATGGCGAAGAGGCGGCCGAGCGCGTCGGGCGCGGTGGTCACTTCCGGGCGGGCGACGATCTTGCGGGTCACGTCCACGGACATCGGGCTGTTCATGAAAAAGAGCGCCTGCTGCGGGACGATGGTCGTCGTCCGTTTCGAGTTGGGCATGTCGGGGTCGCTGAAATCGAAGTTCTGCATCAGCTCGGGCAGATTGCCGCGGTCGATGTAGCCGTAGACGGAGCGGCGGAAGCTGTAGGGCTCGTCGGTGAGATTGATCGGCTGGCCGCCGACCTTGCCATCGAGCTGTCCGCTGAAGACGAGTAGCGAGTCGCGCATCGCCTCGAAGTCGAGCCGGCGGACGTTGGCACGCCAGAGCAGGCGGTTCTCGGGATCCTGCACTTCAAACTGCGGCTGGGTGCGGGTGCTCTGCTGATAGACATGGGAGAGCATCACGAGCTTGTGCAGCTTTTTCAGCGACCAGCCGGCGTCCATGAAATAGGTCGAGAGGTAGTCGAGCAACTCGGGGTGCGAGGGCTTTTCGCTCTGCACGCCGAGGTCGTCGAGGGTGCGGACGAATCCTTCGCCAAAGTGGTGCATCCAGACGCGGTTCACGACGACGCGCGCGGTCAGCGGATTGTTCCGGTTGGCGATGTTCTGCGCGAGTTCGAGGCGGCCGCTGCTTTCCTTGCGGAAAGCCACCGGCTGGCGATTCGGCGAGAGGATCTCGAGGAAGCGGCGCGGCACGGTCTCGCCGCGCACCTCGGCCTGGCCGCGGATGAAGACCGACGAATCCTTCGGCCGCGCGGCATCGGCTACGAGCATCGCGCGGGCGGGCGCGCCGGCGTTGGTCAGCTCGAGTTCGTTGAGTTTGGCGAATTGAAACGGCGCCCGTTGGGCCATTTTGTTCGGCAGCTTGGCCACCACGTCGCGAAGCGCTTCGGTGGTCGCCTTACTCGCGGGCATCACGTCGAGCAGCGCATTGAAAATGGCGACGTGCGGCGCCTCGAATCCGGTGACCGGCCCGGCGGCGGCTTTCGCATTCGCTTGCACGAACGCCTTCCGCTGCGGGTCGAGGCTGGCGAAGAGCTTTTTGTAGATCGCGGCCACATCTTCCAGCGAGCCGACCGTTGCGTCCTTGAAAGCGGCGGCGACGAGCGGATTGACCGTGGAGCGGCCCAGCTTGCCAGCGGCGATCTGCGCGACGATCGCGGGCGCCTTGGTGGAAAAGTTTGGCCCATCGATGTCCACGAAAGCGCGGAATGGACCAAAGATAGCCATCTCCCCGCGCAGGTTTTTGGCGATCATCTGCAGGGTGTCGCGGTCCAGGCTGGCCTTGTTGAGCAGTTCGGTGCGCTGCTTGACTTGCTCGGCGTCGCCGCCCTTTTTGCCGCCGTAGCGGGCGACGAGGAGGTAGCCATCCACCTTGCGGAAAAAGTCCGATTGGAGGTCTTCGACCAGCCCGTAGTAGACGGTGCGGTTCCTGGCTTCGATCTCGGCCTGCTTGATCAGGTAGTCCGCATTCTTGTTCGCGGCGCCTTGGGCGATGATCGGCTTTTCCTCCGGCTCGATGGTGGAGGCAAAGATGCCGTGGAGCGCGTAATAATCCTTCGTGGGGATCGGGTCGAACTTGTGATCGTGGCAGCGCGCGCAGGAGACGGTGAGACCGAGGAATCCTTTGCTCACGGCGTCGATGCGATCGTTGATCCGATCGTTCACGTTCTTGAAGCGTTCGCCCACCGTGACGAAACCAAGCGCGGCGAGATTCTCTGGCGGGTTGTTCGGCAGTTGATCGGCGGCGAGTTGCTGGACGATGAACTGATCGTAAGGCAGGTCGGCGTTGAAAGACTTCACCACCCAGTCGCGATAGGTCCACGCGTAGGCGAAGCGATAGTCTTCGCCTTTCAACTTCTTGTTGTCGCCGCCGGCAGTGTCGGAGTAGCGGGCGGTATCGAGCCAGAAGCGGCCCCAGCGTTCGCCGTAGTGCGGCGAGGCGAGCAGGCGATCGACCACTCTGACAAAGGCCTGCGGAGTCTGGTCGTCGAGGAAAGCTTTGACCTCCTGGGGCGTGGGCGGCAGGCCGTGAAGATCGTAGGTCGCGCGGCGGAGGAGCGCTTCCTTGGTGGCATCCGGCGCGGGGACCATTTTGTTTTCATCGAGTTTGGCGAGGATGAAGGCGTCGACCGGGGTGCGCGACCAGGCGGCGTTGTTGGTCTTCGGCACGGCGGGTTTCGTCACGGGCAGGTAGGCCCAGTGGTTCCGCGCGGCGTCGGTCAGGCCGCTGAGCTTGGCGTGGATGTCGGCGTCGTCTTTGCGCGGATCGGGGGCGCCCATTTTCACCCACTGGGTGAGCAGCGCGACTTGCGCGGGGGTGATCTTGTCGCCTTTGGGCGGCATTTGTAGATCGGGGTCGAGATAGTTGACCGCGACGATCATCGGGCTTTTCTCCGGGTCGCCGGGCACGATGACTTTGCCGTTCTCGCCGCCCTTGAGCGTGCCGGCGCGGGTGTCGAGCGTGAGGTCGCCCTTCGCCTTCCCCTTTTCCACCGAATGGCACTTGTAGCAGTTTTCGGCGAGGATCGGGCGGATTTTGCTCTCGAAGAATTCGGCCTGTTCCCTGGTCGGTTCGGTGGTGACGGCGCCGAAAGCCGCGGGGCTGAGCGCGGCGAGGGAAAGAAAGAGCGAGCGGAGTTGCATAGGCGAGCGGGGGTTGCGGGCTTGAACCCGCCGGCGGCGGGAAAGTTCCATACTCCGATGCAGATTGCGCGCCCGGACTGACGGAGAGGGGGAACCACGAAATAGACGAACCAGACGAAAGGCTGACCACCGCGGGACCTTTCGTTTATTTCGTCTATTTCGTGGTTTCTACTGCTGCTGCCGTGAAGGGGAGAAGAGGAACGCGGAACACGCGGAATTTTCGCGGAAGGCCGCGGAAAGCTGCGGGAGGATCGCGTCTGTCAGATCTTCATTCCGCGTCCTTTCCGCGTTTTCCGCGTTCTCTCCGGAGGTGTCTGTTACTTTCCGAGCAGCCCGCGCAGCACCGGCTCGAAGACGGCGGCCTGGCGGGCGAAGCCGAGGTCGTTGGGGTGCGAGCCGTCGGTGGAGCCTTCGGTGTCGTCGCCGATCAGCGCGTCGCCGGGGAGGTAGTGCAGGCCTTTCACGCCTTCCTGGATGAGCGCGTCGAAGACCTCGCGCAGGGCGGCGTGGTTGTCGGTGTGATGCTGGTTGCGCACGGGGAGGATCCACGAATTGGCGTTGCGACGATCTTCCACCAGCAGGATGGGGGCGGTGGGGCGGGCAGCACGGAGTTGCCGGACCAGCGCGGGCGCTTTGGCGCGCACCTCGGCGGGGTTCATGTTGGGCAGGCAATCGATGATGAAGATGGCGGCGTCGATGGTGATCAAAAATTCACCGACCGCCGCGTCCATCTTCCCATTGCCCGAGAAGCCGAGATTGACCACCGGCCGGTCGAACTTCCGCCCGAGGATCGCCGTATGCACCATGCCCGGACGCGACGCGGACGCGCCGTGGGTGATCGAGGTGCCGTAGAAAACGATCGGCTTTTCCGCGCGCGGCGGCAGTTCCTCGAACTTCGCGCCCGGCGGCACGCCGATCTCCAGCGTCTCGATCCCATTGAAGAGCGGCAGGTAGACGGCGTATTCGCGCAGCCCCGGCGCGAGACCGGTGGCGAGCGGCTGGCGGAATTCCTTTTTTTCCGGCTTCGTGAAGCCCGCCCACTTCCACTGGCCCTCGGGATCGCGGGCGTAGAGGTCCAGCCCGCTGGCGCCGATGGCGGTCATGTTGGCGCCGGCGAGCTTTTCTTTGAGGAGAAGCTGATGCGCCCAAATGGTGGCCGCATCGGTCTTGAAACGCACCATCATGCCCGCGCTATCGCGGCTGAGATTCCAGACCGGGCCGGTGACTTTGCCCTCGGCGGATTTCGGCAGTCGATCGTACCACCGGAGCCGCTCGGCCTCGGGGAAGGCGCGGCCTTCCACGCCCCACTTCGAGACGTCGTGCCACTCGAGCTTGGGCTCGGGGGGGTCGTTGGGCGGGGTCTGGCCGCAAGTGCGAACGGCGAAACAGGCGGCGAGAAGGAGAACGAGGAGACGCATGCGGCGGCGATCATTGGGGCGGCGGGCACCCTTCGGCAAGCCTCACTCCGCCGGCTTCGGCGGCACGCTTCCCGTCACGGCGCGGGGATGAAAACGGTGATGCACCGACTTCAGCCGCTGCGAATCGACGTGGGTGTAAATCTCCGTGGTGGAGATGTCGGCGTGGCCGAGCAACTCCTGGATGATGCGGAGATCGGCACCGCCGGTGAGGAGATGGGTGGCAAAGCTGTGGCGGAGGAGATGCGGGTAGACGTTGAGGTCGAGCCCGGCGTGGCGGGCGACTTGTTTTACGATCTGCCAGATGCGGACGGTGGTGAGCTTCGTCCCCCGGTGGGAGAGGAAGATTTCGCTGCCGGTCTTCTTTTTCACGAAGTTGGGGCGCTCGCCGTCGAGGTAAGCCTTGATCGCGTCGAGGGCGCGGGAGCCGACGGGGACGAGGCGGGTCTTGTTGCCCTTGCCGGTGACGCGGATGATGCGGTGGTCGCAGTCGAGGCGGTCGAGCGTCACATTGACCAACTCGGAGACGCGCAGGCCGCTGGCGTAGAGGAGCTCGAGGATGGCGCGGTCGCGCAGGGAGTGCGGGGCGCCGTCGAGCACGCCGTCGAGGAGGCGGTCGACCTGGAGTTCGTTCATCGTCTCGGGCAGGTAACGCTCGGTGCGGGGGAGCGAGATGGGGTCGGCGACGTCCTGCTCGGTGAGGCCGCGGGCTTTCATCCAGCGGAAGAAAATTTTCACCGCGACGACGATGAGTTTGATGGAGGAGGCGGAGAGGCCGCTGCGCTTTTTGTGCGCGAGGTAGTCGCTGATCTGCTGGTGGGTGAGGTCGCGGACGGCGATCTCGGTCTCGGGTAGCTCGGCGCCGGTCTGGAGGAGCTGATCGAGCGCGGGCTGGCCCAGGGTTTCAACGAGGCGGCGGCGCTCGAGCCAGGTGGCGAAGCCCTCCAGCGAAAGGCGGGTGGAGAGCTGGTAATTATCCGAGAGGCCGCGCTCGGTGGCGAGGTAGAGGATGAAGCGGTCGAGGGCTTCGCGCATGGCGATTCACCGCGGAGGCGCGGAGGCGCAGAGGCCGGGAGGGAGGGCAAAAAAAGGGATCGAAGGTGGGGAGGCTTTGCTTTGGCTGTGCTGCCGCTGCTGACTCCTCGGCGTCTCCGCGCCTCTGCGGTGAAGCTCACCGCTCATCACAAAGCGGCGCGCCGGTGAGGTGCTCGAAGGCTTCGAGGTACTTGGCGCTGGTCCGGGCGATGATGTCGGCGGGGAGCGGTGGGGCGGGTGGGGTTTTGTCCCACGTCAAAGTTTCGAGGTAGTCGCGGACGAATTGTTTGTCGTAGCTCGGTGGGCTGATGCCGAGCGCGTGCTGATCAGCGGGCCAGAAGCGGGAGCTGTCGGGCGTGAGGCATTCGTCGATGAGGATGACGCGGCCCTCGAGCAGGCCGAACTCGAACTTCGTATCCGCGACGATGATGCCGCGCTCGGCGGCGTAGGCGCGACCGGCTTCGTAAATGCGGATGCTGAGATCGCGGACCTGGGTGGCGACGTCTTCACCGAGCAGGCGCACGCATTCCTCCCAAGGGATGTTTTCATCGTGGCCGCTGGCGGCTTTGGTGCTGGGGGTGAAGAGGGTCTGCGGGAGCTGCTGGGCCTGCTGCAAGCCGGCGGGGAGCGCGCTGCCGCAGATGGTCTGCGCGGCCTGGTATTCCTTCCAGCCGGAGCCGGCGAGGTAGCCGCGGACGACGCATTCCACGGGCAGCGGCTGCGCTTTGCGCACGATCATGGAGCGCTGGGAAAGCTGGTCGGCAAAGGGCTGGAGCGCCGCGGGGAACTGCGCGAAGTCGGTGGCGACGAGGTGATTCTCGACGAAGTCGAAACGCGAAAACCAGAAGGTGGAAAGTGAGCTGAGAACGGCGCCTTTGCGCGGGATGGCGTCGGGCAGGATGCAGTCGAAGGCGGAGATGCGATCCGTGGCGACGAGAAGGAGGTGTTCGCCGAGGTCGAAGATTTCGCGCACCTTGCCGCTGGCGATCTTGCGGATGCCCGGGAGGTCGAGGGTGAGGAGGTCCATGAGGGGTGGTGAACGTGATCGGTGAATGGTGAATCGTGAATGGTGGCAGCGCGCGATGCCATTCACGATTCACCATTCACCGATCACCATTCACAACGGCTGCCGCAACTGCGGGAGATTACCGATCCAGGTAGTGAGGATGCAGCCGCCGCAGCCGATGAGGAAGAGGGAGGCGATGATTTCCTCCGAGCCGGGCAGCAGCGGCGCGGCGACGGAGAGCGCGGCACCGAGCAGAGTGATGGCGCAGATCGTGCCGAAGACGTAGCGGCCGAGCCGCGAGCCATTGGTGAAAAGGAGCGCGAAGGGGAAGGACACGGCGACGAGGGCAATGCCGGCGGTGATCGCTTCGCTCGAGCCAAAACCGACACCGGCACCGAGCGCGAGGATGCCGGTGGTGAGGCACCCGCCGACGACGAGCGCCTCGATGCGTTCCGGCCGCCGCAGGGCGTAGCGGGCGAAGTGATCGGAGAGGAGCATCAGATTTCCAATCGGCCGCGCGACCCAGACCCACAGGACGAAGACGACATAGGCGAGCCCGAGCAAAATGCCGAACCAGCCGCCGAGGTAGGAGGTGAACCTCACCGCGAGGTAGAGCCCGATGATGACCGCCCAGCGCGCGCCGGAGCTGAGCCGCTGCATGGCGAAGCAATACTTGAGATAGCCGCGGTAGAGCGGGGAACGGGCGCGGAAGCTGTTCAGCAGGCCTTCGCGGGCGGACTCGAAGTTCGGATTCAGCCGCAGGGCTTCGCGAAAATGCGTCTCGGCGCCGCGATGGTCGCCGCTTTGGAGCGCGGCCCAGCCGGCATTGGCGTGGGTGTAGGGATCGCCGGGATCGCGGGCGAGCATGCCGGCGAGGTGGCCGGCGTTTTCGTCCATCTTGTTTTGCAAGCGGAGCGCTTGCGCGAGCTGGTTGGCGGCGGAGGAATTGTCGGCATCGAGCGCGAGCGCCTGGCGGGCGGCGCGTTCGGCATCGGCCCAATGCGAAAGCTGGAGATGCGCCTGCGCCTCGGCGGTGAACGCGGCGTCGGAGGTGGGCGCGAGCTGGAGCGCGATGACGGTGGCGGCGAGCGCGTCTTTCGGCCGATCGAGCACGCAGAGGATGAAGGCGCGCAGGATGTGGTGATCGGGCTGATTCGGCTCGAGCGAAATGGCGCTGTCGATGGTGGTCAGCGCATCGCGTTGCCGGCCGGCCATGTGGAACTGGCAGGACGCGAGGTGATGCAGGGCGAAGGCATCGTTCGGCTCCTGCGCGAGACCTTCGCGGAACGCTTTTTCCGCGTCCTCGTAGCGGCCGATTTCCTTGAGCTGCAAGCCGCGGAGGACTTGCGGGTGACCGTCGCTCATGAGGCAGCGGGGGAGGAAATTCGAAATCCGAAACTCGAAATCCGAAACAATTTCGAAAGGTTTGAAAAAAAGAAAACGGCTGGATGGGCGCTTCCTTCGTTTCTTCTCAGTTCCCCTCTTTCACGCATTTCGGATTTGTTTCGGATTTCGGATTTCGGATTTCG
>Ga0105047_10017488_pt1 | contig 11173 bp, 9 predicted proteins | sample MAT04_FD_78384 | JGI IMG/M metagenome (GOLD analysis project Ga0105047, IMG submission 78384) | Freshwater microbial communities from Lake Fryxell liftoff mats and glacier meltwater in Antarctica - MAT-04 (megahit assembly) | ecosystem: Environmental > Aquatic > Freshwater > Ice > Liftoff...
CCACGGACAGGCCGCGTGCGGTCTGGCTGTAGCCGCAGTCTGCGGACAACCACAGCTTGTCGGGTGCCACCGACTCCAGCAGCTTCCGGATCCGGGAGGCCACGATCTCGGGTGTCTCCAGGTCGCGCGCCTTGACGTCGATGATGCCCGCCACGAGCACCTTGTCGCCGCCGTGCTCGGCCCACAGCTCGGTCTCCCACATCGACCGATTGGCGTACTCCAGGCTCAGTGCATCCAGCTGCAGGCCACCGAAGAACTCGCCGAACGCGGCGTACGATCGGTACGAGGTGGCGGGTCGACCTCGGAAGTTGCCGAAGCAGAGATGGAGCGAGGTCATCGCGTCCACGCCCTCGAGACAGGCATTGGTGATGTCGACCATCTCCGGCAGCCCGCCGGGCATGATCCAGAACGCGGGCTCATCGAGCTGGATGAGCGTCGCGCCGGCGGCCACCGCCGCCTTGAGCTCGGCATTGATGAACGGCACCAGCGCCCATGCCAGCTTGCCCTTGTCAGGGTATGCGGGGGAGGGGTCGATGCGAAACGCCTGCGTCACGGGGCCCTGGAGCGCGGTCACGAACGGCAGCCTGGTGCGTGCCAGCAGGTGTTCCACCTCCGCCACGAGGCCGTAGCCGCCAGGCACGGTCACGGCGCGCTCGGCCGAGAAGGCGTCCAGCTGGTCGGGGCCGGGATAGCCCAGGCGTCGCTCGTAGTCGATGGGCTCGAGGCCGTCGATCCGGCCGTGGAAGTTGCGCGTGAAGTCGGCACGCAGCATCTCGCCATCCGAGACCACGTCGTAGCCGGCCTCGATCATGTCCAGGAGCGCCAGCTCGGCAGCGTCCTTGAGCGACTCATCGATGTCCGACGGGCCCAACTTGCCTTCGGTGACGGCGTCGCGGACGAGCCAGACCCAGGACGGCACGCCGGAGGAGCCGATGGACTGGATGGGCAGCAGCGGGATGCCGGAGAGTGTGGGCACGGTCAAGAGCTCCCTGTGGATGACTGGGTATGCGGACGCTGGACGAGGGCGCTGGACAAGGGACGCTGGAACAACTCGACGTGATATCCGTCCGGGTCGAGGACATACGCCGCGAAGCCGCCCGTGTTGGGACCGACCGGGATCTCCACCGCACGCGCTGAGCGAGCACGGAATCCAGCCGCGACCACCTGCTCCAGGACGGCTTGGGCATCATCCACATGGAGACACAGGTGCCCGGTGCCGGGGTCCCACGCGCGTGGGGCGGGGGTCGGTCGTGCGTCCGTGCCGTGGTACTCCAGCAGCTCCACGAAGATGCCCTCGCTGCCAGGGACACGGAGGTACACCAGGCGACAGTCGCGCATCTCGATGCCCATCACCGCACGCACGTAGTCGACCGCATCCAGCGTGACGTCGAAGTGGGTCTCGAGGCCCAGCGCGTCGCGGTAGAACGCGAGCGACCGATCCATGTCGCTGACGGCGACGCCGCCGTGGAAGAAGCCGTTGACGAGCGCCACTCGTCCTCCTGATCGATGGCTCGTGCCAGCCGGGCCGGGCTGGCATCGTTTCCATCGCAGAGTGTGCCACGGCTGGCGGTCCCGGGGCGGGCCACGTCGCTCACCATGCACTCATGTGACGCTGCGATGATGTCGTGGTGCCCACGCGTGCCCGCATCCTGGTGGTGGACGACGACCCGCGGCTGGCCGCGTCCCTTCGGCGCGCGCTCGCCTTCGACGGCCATGCCGTGCAGCTCGCCGCCGATGGTCCGGAGGCGCTCCGCGCAGCCCGGGAGCAACTACCGGATGTGGTGGTGCTGGACCGGATGATGCCAAGCATGGACGGCCTGGAGGTCTGCCGCCGGCTGCGTGCCGCGTCGGCGGTGCCCATCCTGATGCTGACGGCCATGGATGCCATCGCGGCCCGTGTCGAAGGACTCGACTCGGGTGCGGACGACTACCTGGTCAAGCCCTTCGCCCTGGACGAGTTGCTCGCCCGTGTGCGGGCACTGCTGCGACGCCATGACCCCGACAGTCAGGAGCAGCTGCGGTTCGCGGACGTGATCATGGACACTGCCGGTCGCGAGGTTCGTCGCGGCCAGCGGCTCGTCGAGCTCACGCAGCTCCAGTTCGACCTGCTGGAGCGGTTCCTGCGTCAGCCGCGCATCGTGCTGGAACGTGACCGGCTGCTCGAGGTGGTGTGGGGTCTCGACCCGCAGACCGCCTCGAACGTGGTCGACGTGTACGTGGGCTACCTCCGGACGCGGCTCGAGGCCGCTGGTGAGCCGCGCCTCATCCAGACCGTCCGGGGCATCGGCTACGTGCTGCGTGAGAGCTGACCGGATGCGCATCCGGGTCCGCCTGACGCTATACGCCATCACGGACGCGACGGCGGGGATGCTCCTGTTCGGTGTCGTGCTGTCGGCCCTCGCCCGGGGTGGCATCGCAGAGGACCAGGACCTGGCATTGGGCCGCATGGCTGACGGGCTGGCCCGGGTCATCGATTCGGCCGGGCCGGCAGCGCTCTCGGGTCGAGAGCCGCTCATCCCCGCGGATGCTGCCCAGGACATCGAGGCGTTCCTGCTCGTGCTCGATGCCACGGGCGCGACCACGTGGAGTGGTGCCCTCGTGCTCGGGGCGCCCATCCGGATCCCGGCCAGCGTCGTGGTCGAGGCCGCCGACCTGGGCCGGTCGGTGGCGACCGTGCACCTGGGCGATGAAGTGGCAGTGCGCGTCGTCGCCCAGCCGTGGGCACATGCCGAGAGCGTGGGCACGGTCGTCGCCGCCCAATCGATGCTGGCCCTCGACGAGCAGGTGAGGTCGCTCAATGGGTTCCTGATGGTCGCCGGCCTGGTGGCCATCGTGGCCGTGGGACTGGTCAGCTGGCTGGTCGTGGGACGAGCACTTCGTCCGCTGCGGACGCTGTCCCTGACGTCCGACTCCATCGCCCGGACCGGGGACCTGACGCAGCGACTGCCGGCCGCCACTAGCCGCGACGAGGTCGGTACGCTGACCCGCAGCTTCAACGGCATGCTCGACCGGCTGGCGGGCTCGCAGCATGAGTTGGGCGAGAGCCTTGCCCTGCAACGGCGGATGGTCGCGGACGCGTCCCATGAGCTGCGCACGCCACTGACCACCATCCGCACCAACGCCGACACGCTGCGGGCGCATCCCGAGGCGGACCCGGCGGAGCGCCAGGCGGCCGTGGCAGACATCGCGGATGAAGCCGCCCGGATGTCGCGACTGCTGGATGACCTGTTGCTCCTCGCCCGCACCGATGCTGGGCAGCGTCCGATCACGGAGTGGCGACCGGTCGACCTGGCCGTCGTCGCCTCGGACGTCGCGCGCAAGGCGACTACGCCCGACCGACCCGTGACCCTGGTCCGCTCCGGCCCCCTGGTCGTGGCTGGCGACCCCGATGCGCTGACGCGCCTCATCTGGATCCTGGTAGAGAACGCGCTCCGGCATGGGGCGGGCGAGGTGACCATCACGTCCGGGCACCTGGCCGCGGACGAACCACAACGGGCCTGGTTGAGCGTCTCGGACCACGGTCCGGGGTTCGCGCCGGGTGACGACGCGCATGTCTTCGAGCGCTTCTGGCGGGCCGACCGGTCACGCAGCGGTCCAGGATCCGGGCTCGGGCTGGCCATCGCGTGGTCCATCGTGGACGCCCACGGCGGAACCATCACGGCCACGAACCGGGATGGCGGTGGCGCGGTCCTGACGGCGCGCCTGCCAGACCCTGCCAGCGTCAGCGCCCAGCCGCTGTCGGCGTCCAGCTCGGCGAGGTAGGCGTCCCGGGTCGCCCTGCGGCTGAGCCCCGCAGGGGCATGTCGAGAGGTCTCATCGATGACTCATGCCCGGCATACCTGGCGCTCATCCCCGCACCTGATGCTCTGTGCATGGACATCACCACTCGTTCCGCGGACCCGGTCGGTCGCCTTGACCTCGTGGGTGTCATCCGCTGCCTCGTGTTCCTGCAAGGGGCACTCCTGGTCGCATCCGTCGTGGAGGCGACGGTGTTCCTGTCGTTCGTAGGTCCCTCGGGAGCCGGCGCCGGCCTGCTCACGGCCCTCGCAGCGGCACTGACACTGCTCGCGGCGGCGGGGATCGCCCGGCGCAGTCGGCGCGCCAGACGCTGGACGTTCGTCGCCGAAGTCGGCGTGCTGCTGCTCGCGGCCGTGGACGTCGCTCTTGCGGCCATCCTGGGTGGACAGATGCCAGCGACGAGCCTCGTGATGCGGGTCGTCATCCCGGTCGTGGTCATCGTCCTGCTGCGGCGGGCCGAGGTGCGCGTCGCCTTCGGCGTCCGGTCCGCTGGAGGCGCGGCATGATCGGGGAACCTGCCGCAGCTCTCGCTGTGGTCCTCGACCATGAAGGCATCGAGCACGCCACCGGCAGTGGCAGCAGCCTGCTGTACACGCTGCCGTCAGAGCACCTACCCGTCGTGGCACTGCTGGCCGTGCTGCCCCTGTTCGCCCTCGCGGTGCAGCTGCTGGCGCCGCGATGGTCACTGCCAGCCCGACTACGGGAAGGCTATCGGGCGCGGCCGCCGCTCCATCGGCTGGCGGCCTGGCTCATCGCGGTCAGCGCGGTCGTGCATCTCGGGCTCATCGGTCACCACGAGGGGGTGCTGGGCGCACTCATGATCCTCGATGGGCTGCTGCTCGCGGGCGTGGTCGGCTTGCTCCTGACCGGTCGTCGGTGGCGCCTGCCGGCGGCGGTCATCCTTGGTGGGTCGCTGGCCGCCTGGTGGGCCGTGACCCTCGCGGGCCAGGCTCCCGACCAGCTGGCGCTGCTGACCAAGCTCGTGGAGGTGGGGGCGCTCGCCATGGTCCTGACGCCAACCGCCGGCGCCAGGGTGCGCGGCTGGATGGCATCGATGCTGGTCATCGTGCTGGTCGTGGTCACGGATGCGGCGGCATGGGCCGGCACCTTCCGGCAGGCCAGCGACCTGGGCCACATGGGTGGCGCGTCCCAGCCCGGGATGCTCATGGGCCACGCACCGGACCGGCCGGCGACTCCGACGGAGATCGCGGCCGCGAATGCCGTGTGGCAGGCGACCGCGACAGCGCTCGCACCCTTCCGGGACCCCCTGATCGCCACCGCGAATGGCTACCAGGTGGAGGGCGTCTTCGGCCTGGACTTCCACGCCCAGAACGAGGCATACCAGCACGACGGGCGCATCATGGACCCGGCTCGACCGGAGCACCTCATCTATGCCGAGGGACCGGACGGGCCGGTGCTGTTGGGGGCGATGTTCGAGATGCCCGATGGGGCCGGACCCGGGCCGGCCGTCGGTGGCCCGCTCACGGTCTGGCATGCCCACGAGCACGTCTGCTTCGGCCTGTTGCCGCTGGGTATGACCGGCCTGCTGTCACCGCTCGGCAGCTGCCCGGTGGGTTCCGTGGACATCACCCGGACGCCGGAGATGATCCATGTCTGGGTCGCGGAGGGTGCACCCGTTCACTGGGGCGAGCTCGACGACGCCTGGAAAGCCGACTACGTGGCCCGCGCAGGCACGAGCGCCGATCGGTGACCCGTCAGTCGAACACCAGGAGTGCCCGGGCGACCTCGCCCTTGGCGAGTGCATCGTGGGCCTCGTTGATCTCCGGCAGCCCGAAGCGCCGTGTGATGAGTTCGTCGATCTTGAGGTGCCCTGCGAGATACAGATCCACCAAGCGTGGGAAGTCGACCATGGGTCGAGCAGAGCCGTAGCGCGAGCCGATGAGTCGCTGTTCCTTGCCCATCAGCCGGTTCGGCTCGGACAGGTCGATGCGTGTACCGTCGGACATGATGCCCAGCATCACGAGGGTGCCGCCAGGTGCCAGGGTCAGCCAACCCGTCTCGAGTGCCTGCCCCGCACCGATGGCCACGAACACGTAGTCCGCGCCGCCCCCCGTCAGCGACCTGATGGTCTCGACCGCGTCCGGTGCGTCTGCGCGCACGCCTGCAGTGGCGCCCATCGCAGTGGCATCGTCGAGGCGTGCGTCAAGGGTGTCCACCGCGACGATGGGGTGTGCGGCCGCGATGGCCGCTCCCTGGACCACGTTCAGGCCGATGCCACCGCACCCGATGACGACCACGCTGGCGCCCGCCGACACCTGGGCCGTGTTGATGACCGCGCCGACGCCGGTCATCACGGAGCAGCCGATGAGCGCAGCCCGGTCCAGCGGCATGTCGGGGCGGATAGGGATGGCGCAGCTCGCCGGCACGACCATGCGTGGCGCATACGTGGCCGGCCCGTAGTGGTGGACGTCCGCACCATCGAGGTGCATCCGGGTGGTTCCGTCCGCGAGGAAGCCGAACGGCGGCTGATCGAGACACAGGACCGGTCGTCCGATGACGCAGTAGCGGCAGCGCCCACAGCTCGGAGCCCACGAGATGATGACGTGGTCACCGACCTTGACATGGTCGACCCCAGGCCCCACGGCTTCCACCACCCCCGCCCCCTCGTCGCCCAGGACGATGGGCATCGGCGCGCCCCGGAGCGACCCGTCCATGACATGCAGGCAGCTGTGGCAGATACCACTCGCGGTCATCCGGATGCTGACCTCGTCCGCCTTGGGCGGCTCCAGGTCCAGCTCCACCAGCTCGAGTGGCTGGAGATGGTCGCGCAGGATGGGCGTGAGCAATTCGATGTCCCCCGAGGAGTCAGGCCGGCGGGCGCCGGCCGGGTTTGAGGATCCGCGACCGGACTACCAGACCGTCCAGCCGCCGTCGACCACGAGATCCTGGCCCGTGACGTAGCCCCCGCCCGGTGAGGACAGGAACACCACGGCCGCCTGGATGTCGTCGGTGCTGCCCCGGCGTGCCATGGGCACCTGGGCATGGAACAGGCGGAGCATCTCGTCCGAGCCCATGCCCGAGGCATCGTTCATCTCGGAGCCCGCGAAACCGCCGGGGCTCAACGAGTTGATGGTCACCCCGCGCGGTGCCAGCCTGGGCGCCAGATAGTGGGTGATGCCGTGGACTGCATGCTTGGACGCGAAGTAGGAGGGCACGTCCCAGGGCGGGTCCATGCCCACGTACAGCGCCGGGTTGCCGCCCATCCGGCCGTAGACCGATGCGATGTTCACGATGCGACCCCATCCCCGATCCATCATCGGCGGCGCGAAGATCTGGCACAGCCGGAATGGTGCATCGACGTTCACGGCGAAGGTGGCCCGCCAGTCAGCCAGCGAGACGTCGGTCCAGCGCTCGTTCGGAGCGGCGCCAGCGCAGTTGACGAGGATGTCGATGCGTCCCGCCCGAGCACCGAGCTGCGCGGTGTCCGGATCGCTGGTGATGTCGGCCGCGAGCGGCACAGCATTGCCCCCGGACGCGAGGATGTGGTCCACCGACTCCTGGAGCGGTTTCACCCGACGACCCACCACCACGACCTCGGCGCCGGCCTGTGCCAGGCCATCCGCGATCATCCGGCCGAGGCCCGACCCGCCGCCCGTGACCAGGGCGCGCCGGCCCTCCAGCGACAGGGCAGCGAGACCCGGTCGGGCCGCAACCGAGGTCAAGCCGGGACTCCCTGGGCTGCCGTCACCGGGGCCGCGGGTCCGGGTAGGCCGACGGTCAGGCCAGCCATCAGGTGCACCAGGTCGATGGGCGTGAGGTCTTGTGTCGGGCCCTCGTGGACCACTCGGCCAAGACGCAGCACCACGACCCGATCGCCGACCTCGAACACGGTGTCGATGTCGTGGCTGATGAGGATGACCGCGGTACCCCGCCGGGCGAGCTCGCGCACCAGGTCGAGCACGTTGCGCGTCTGCTTGACGCCCAGCGCAGCCGTGGGTTCGTCGAGGATGACCACCTTCACGCCCTCACCAGCGATGCGCGCGATGGCCACCGACTGGCGCTGCCCGCCGGACAGCAGACGGACCGGCCGCTCGTCATCATCGAGCACGATGCCGAGCTGCTGGAGTCGTCCCACGGCGATGCGCTGGGCGGCCTGGTCGTCGCGGATGGAGAAGGGACCCAGGGGCACCCTGACCGGTTCCGAGCCCAGGACCAGGTTGTAGCGGGCGCCCAGGTTGGGGCACAGGGCCAGGTCCTGGTAGGCGGTCTCGATGCCATGCCGGCGCGCGTCTGCGGGGCTGGATACGGCGACGGGCTGGCCGTCGACGAGGATCTCGCCCGCGTCGGCCTCGACTGCGCCACTGAGCATCTTGATGACCGTGCTCTTGCCCGCACCGTTGTCGCCCACGAGGCACACGATCTCGCCGGCGCGAACCGAGAACGAGACCGACCGGACCGCGGCCACGTATCCATATGACTTCTGGAGGTCGCGGCACTCGATGACTACGTCGCCGAGGGCATGATCGGCGGCCGTGCGTGGAGCGGGCCGGGCAAGGGAGCGTGGCTCCGCGGAGGGCGCATCCTCGCGAGTGACCGGCGCATGCGCCTTCTCACGTCGGCGGACCGCGAACTGGTCGGCGCCAAGCGCCAGGAGCAACACCAGGCCGCGCGTGATCTGCTGCCAGAAGTCCGGCACCCCTGCGAAGATGATGCCTGCGTTGAGTGAGCCGATGGTGATGACGCCGATGATGACGCCCAGGGGATGGCCTGCGCCACCATTGAACGCGATGCCACCGAGGATGACGGCGGTCAGTACGTCCAGCTCGAAGGCGCCGCCGATGCTGGGCTGGGCGCTCCCGAGCCGTGACACGGTCAGCACCGCCACCAGCCCCACCAGGGCGCCGTTGATCGCGAACAGGTTGGTCACCAGCCGCTCGGTCCGGATGCCCGCCAGTCGCGCGGACACGGGATTGCCACCGACCGCATAGATGTGCAGCCCGACCACCGTCTTGAGCAGGATGTAGCCGCCGATGATGAACACCAGTCCCGCGATGACGACCGGCAGCGGCACTGGCCCGATGCTGGTCCGGCCAACTGCCACGAACGGATCAGGGAATCCGAACACCGATCGGGCTTCGGACACCAGGTAGGCGAGGCCGCGCAGGATGGCGGCCATCGCCAGGGTCACGATGAGCGGGTTGATCTTGAGCGCCCGGACCAGGTTGCCGTTGAGGTAGCCGATGGTGCCACCTCCCACGATGCCCACGCAGATGGCCAGCAGCGGCTCCTGGGTGTCGCGGGCGACGAGGCCGGTCACGACCGCGGTCAGGGCGTAGATGCCGCCGATGGACAGGTCGACGTTGCCCGAGATGACCAACAGCGCCGACCCGAAGGCCGCGATGCCGATCGCGGTCATGCTCAGCAGGATGGTGAAGGCGTTGGAGACCGTGAAGAAGTTGGGGAAGTAGAGGCTGAAGCCGGACAGCATCAGGAGGCACAGCACCATCAGCCCCAGCCGATTGGTTGGGTCCCAGGGTCGCTCCGTGCCGCGACCAGCGCGACCCAGTGCGTCCACGACGCGTCGTGGCCCGGAGGCGTTCGGGGATGCGCTCGCGGACGCGGCGGTCTGGACGCTCACTGTCGACGGATCCCTCGTGCAGCCGGTCGATGGATGGGAACGGGCGACCGGCGCCCGCGATGGGCGCCGGTCGTCTGGTGCGAGTACTGCGGGTCAGCCCTCGACGGGGTCGACCTGCACGAACTGGTCCTTGGTGTCGAAGCTGATGTCGCCCAGGTACCGCAAGGTGTCCTGCTCGCCCGCCAGCGCCTTGTCGAAGGCGTCCGGCAGGTTCGCAGAGAGGGCGTCGAAAGCGTCCACGTCCGCGGCCGACTGCATCTGGCCGGGTCGGGTCTGCATCAGCTGCGGGATCTGCTTGCCAGCCAGCCACCAGCCCGCGAAGGAGCCGGCGGAGTAGCCGACGAGGCTGCTGTTGAAGCCCCACAGCGCCTTGATGAAGGTGCCTCGCTTGAGGGCGTCCTTGCCGGCCGCCGTGCCATTGAGGGCGCTCAGATAGATGTTCGGGTCGCTCGCTGGCGTCTTGCCCAGCGATTCGATGTAGGCGTTGACACCCAGGATGGTGTCGTCCGGGCCGATCCAGACGTTGATCTCGGGGTGTGCCTGGAGCAGCGTCGCGGCGAGTGTGGCGCCCTGGTCCGTGGTGGGCTCGGCGCCCAGCTCCTGGTCGATGATGATGACCCCGTCGCCAGCGGTCTTGAGGCCATCCACCGTGCCCGCATGCCGCGGGATGAGGATCTCCTTGAAGTCGAGGGTGAAGTTCACCACCGTGGCCGCGCCGCCCATGTTCGCGGTGATGAACTCCGCCGCGCCCTTGGCCTGCTGGTAGGCGATGTCGTACTGCGTCGCGGTGCCCACCAGGGTGCCCGGCGAAGCAGCATGGCGGATGACGCAGATGCCCTTGTTGATGGCGTCCACGACGACCGGTGCCTGGGCCGCGGTGTCCTGGGGGTCCAGGTAGATGGCACCCACACCGACCTGCATGGCCTGTAGCAACTGGTCGATGTTGTCCGCCGGATCCTTGGAGATCAGCAGCTGGTACTCCAGGCCATTGGCCTCAGCACCGGCCTGTGCCGCATCGCTGAGGTCTTGGTAGTACTCGCTGATCTGGGGGCCGGGCACCGAGAAGATGAGCTTCTTGGGCAGGTCCGGCACCGTGCCGATGGTGTCGCTGGGTACGAACGCCGGGTACTGGGAGTACAGGGTGTTGGTGTTCGCGCCGCCATACGGCGCCGGGTTCACGGACGGGCTCTGCGCCCGCGTTGCGAGTGCGTTGAGGACCGTCGGTCCCGCGGCAAGCGCTGCACTGACTGCGGCGCTCCGCGCCAGGAAGGTTCGGCGATCCATGTTGCTCTGGCCGTCGGACGGCATCGATCATCCTCCAAGTGGCTCTATGGCCTGATCGCGACCCGGCATCCCCGGGCATCCGCGCACACTCCAGTTGCTGCCGCTACCTCACCTCCGCGCAATGCCGCCGAGCGGCCGTCTGGCCGCCCGCGCCGGGTCGCCAGAGTTTGATCATATATAGGATTAGTGCCTCGACCGGCCCCTGTCAAGGCCAGATCGCAGCTTGATGCCGGATCGCAGTATCGGTCGACGGCCTGCCCCGACGTGTGCCACGCTGCCGCCCATGAGCGCACCTCTCCCGGATCCAGCGTCGGCACCCACGACCGAAACGCTCCGAGCCGGGGTCCTGGGCCTGGGCATCATGGGCGCCGCCATGGCCCGCAACATCGTGCGTGCCGGCATCCCGTTGACCATCAGCGACCAGTCACGCGGCCCGGTCGCCGAGCTTGCTGCGAGCGGCGCGATAGTGGTCAGCAGCGCCGCGGCCGTGGC
>Ga0105047_10017489_pt1 | contig 11173 bp, 5 predicted proteins | sample MAT04_FD_78384 | JGI IMG/M metagenome (GOLD analysis project Ga0105047, IMG submission 78384) | Freshwater microbial communities from Lake Fryxell liftoff mats and glacier meltwater in Antarctica - MAT-04 (megahit assembly) | ecosystem: Environmental > Aquatic > Freshwater > Ice > Liftoff...
ATCCACAGGGCCGCGACGCCACCGACCAGCGCGAAGGGCACGTTAGTGAGGATCAGCGCCGTCAGCCACCAGTCGCGGAACGAGGCGTAGAGCAGCCCGACGATCAGCACGAGCGCCAGCGGCACCACGAGTTCCAGCCGCTTCATGGCGCGTTGCTGGTTCTCGAACTGCCCGCCCCATTCCAGGAACGTGCCTTGCGGCAGCTTCACCTCGCGTGCAACTCGCGCCTGCACTTCCGCGACGAAGCCGCCGAGGTCGCGTCCACGAACGTTCGAGAGCACCAGCGTGCGGCGCTGCGCATCTTCGTGGCCGATCAGTTCCGGCCCCGTGCCTGGCTCGACGTCGGCCACTGACGACAGCGGCACCAGTGCGCCGCCGGGTGCGCGCACGGTGAGCCGTGAAAGCGCTTGCAGATCGTTGCGCTCGGCCTCGGGAAAGCGCACGGCCACCCCGATACGCCGCGGGCCCCTCACGATCTCCGTCGCCGTTTCGGCACCCAGTGACAGGTTCACTGCGTCGCGGACATCCGAGACAGACAGGCCGAACTGCGCCAGTGCTTCGCGTCGGGGATTGATGAGCACCTGTCCGGTTCCCTCGCTGATTTCGATACCGACGTCCGCACTGCCTGGTACGGTCGTCAGCACCCGGCGGATGCGATCGGCGATCAGGCCATTCTTCTCCAGATCGGGGCCGACCACCTTGATGCCAAGATCCGTGCGAATACCGCTTTCCGCCTCGTCGAGGCGCATGGCGAGCGGCTGCGTGAACGACACCGACAGCCCCGGCACCCTCTTCAGTGCCGAATCGAATGCGGCGACCAGTTCCTCGTTGTTCTTCGCCGTGGTCCACTCGTCATGCGGCTTCAGGATCACGTAGAGGTCACCCTCGTACAGTCCCATCGCCTCGGTCGCGAGGTCGGGGCGGCCTTCCTTGGTCACCACCGTCACCACCTCGGGAAATTTCAGCACCACCTGTTCCGCCAGCAGCGAGAGCTTCGTGCCTTCCGTGAGCGACACGCTCGGTGTGCGACGGGTGTTGATCAGGATTGCACCCTCGTCCAGCTTCGGCATGAACTCGCTGCCGATGCGCGTGAGCGAGAACATCGACACCACGATCAGCATCACCGCGGTCCCCACGATCGCCTTCCCGTGGTGGAACGTCCAGTGCAATGCGGATTGATACCGGGCGCGAAGTTTCTCCTCGGCGGCGATCGGCTTGGCGTGCACATGCCGCAGCAGCGTGAGTGATGCCGCCGGTACGTAGATCAGTGCCAGCGCCAGCGAACCGAGCACCGCGCAGACCACGGTGAACGCCATCGGCTTGAACATCCGTCCTTCCATCCCTTCCAGTGCGAAGATCGGGATGTAGACCGCCACGATGATGGCGATACCGAACAGGATCGGACGACCCACCTCGATCGCGGCATCGCGAAAGAGGGCAAAGCGCCCTTCGGCGCTGGTCGCGCTCCCGTCGCCTGCATGCTCCGCCCGTTCGAGACGGTGTACGAAATTCTCCACCATCACGATGGCGCCATCGACGATCAGTCCGAAGTCGAGCGCACCCAGCGACATCAGGTTGGCGGAGTAGCCATAGAGATACATGCCACCGAAGGCCACCAGCATCGAAAGGGGGATCACGGAGGCGACGATCAGCGATGCCCGCGCGTTCCGCAGGAACGCGAACAGCACGATGATCACCAGCAGACCGCCCTCGATCAGATTCTTCGTGAGCGTGTGCGTCGTCCGGCCAACCAGATCCGTCTGGTCATAGAACGGCGTGATCTTCACATGCTTCGGCAGGGCAGCACGCACTTCGTCGAGCCGCTTCGTGACCACGTCGATCACGGCCTTCGAGTCGGAGCCCTGCAGCTTGAGCACCATGCCGGCGACGACTTCGCGCGTGCCATTCTCGGTCACCGATCCGTAGCGCGGCAGCGCGCCGAGCCGCACCTGGCCGATCTCGGAGATGCGTACCGGGACGCTCCCCGGCACAGGGATCGCGACGCGGCTGATCTCGCTGGTGTCGTTCAGGCGACCGGTGCCACGCACCGTGTAGCGCGTGCCAGCCGACTCGAGGTAGGCACCACCGAACGACAGGTTGTTCGCGGCCAGCGCACGCTGTACGTCACCGAGCGTGAGGTTGCGCGCGGCGAGCTTCGCCGGATCGATCTCGACATGGACCTGCTCGATGCTGCCGCCCCACGAATTCACGTCACTCACGCCGGGCAGCGTGCGAAGCCTGGGGCGGATCGTGTAGTCGTGCAGTGCTTTCAGCTCAGTCAGTGTCATCGAGTCGCTCGACACCGTGTACTGGTACAGCTCACCCATCGGCGTGGACACTGGCCCCATCTGCGGTTCGACGCCCGCCGGCAGCGCACCCTTCGCCTCGGCCAGGCGCTGCTGCACCAGTGTGCGTGCGAAGTAGATGTCGGTGCCGTCGGGGAACGGCACCGTGATCAGCGACAGTCCCGACTTCGACACCGATCGCACGCCGGTCACACCGGGCAGACCCATCAACGATGATTCCAGCGGGTAGGTCACCAGCTGTTCCATCTCCTCCGGCGCGAGTCCTGGCGCGGTCGTGGCCACGTCGACACGCACACCGGTCAGATCAGGGAACGCGTCGAACGGGATCCGCGACAGCGAGAAGAGGCCGAAGAGCACCAGCACGCCGACGCCCAGCGTGACGAGGCCGCGCTGCTTCAGTGCAAACTCGATCAGTCGCCGCACCATTATTGCGGCTCGGACGAACGGGCATCACGCTGGCGCAGGATTTCCGCCTTCGCGATCGACGCACCGCCGTTGATCACCGGCGCACCCGGCGCGAGCCCGGCCCTGACCTCAGCCATCCCCGCCGCACGTCGTCCGATGCGAACGCGCACCGCCTCGAGAAACATGACGCCGTCGCGCTTCACGCCGGTGACCACCACCGTGTCGCCCTCGAAGTCCTGCACGGCACTGCTGGGGACCGCCACGACGCTGTCGCTCGCCAGCCCGAACAGTTCTGCCGATGCCGTCATCTGGCCCCGCAACGCACCGCCGCGATTCTCGACCGACGCAAGGACTTTGGCCGTGCGTGACAGTGAATCGAGCGCTGGCGCCACGCGCAGCACCCGCGCCGTGAACGACCGCCCCGGGTACGCAGGCACGGTGAATCGCACCTCCGATCCCACCTTTGCCGCCGCCAGCGCGGCTTCGGGCACCTGCAGCGACAGCACCACCGAGTTGGTGCGACTCACCGTCACCAGCATTGCACTGGGCGTGACCACCGCGCCGGGCTGGGTCTCACGCGACACCACCACCCCATCGAACGGCGCGCGCACCAGCATGTCTTCCGGATCCACGTCACGACCCACCGGACCTGGCGGTCGCAGGTGATGCACGAACTCTTCCGCGCGATGGTACTCGCCCTCGGCGCGCCGTTTCCCTTCATCGGCCGCCACCTTCGCCGCCCGCGCCCGCTCCAGCTCCGCCAGCGATCCCGCCTGCGCCGCGTACAACCGCTCGCTGCGCGCCGCCGCTGCATCGGCGACCTGTGCACTGCTCGCGGCCTCCGCGCGACCTGCGCGTGCCTGCACCAGATCGTTCATCGCCGTCGTCAGTTCATGCGTGTGAATCGTGACCAGCACCTGGCCCGCCCGCACGCGATCGCCCGGCTGCACGAACACCTGCATCACCCGCCCTTCCACGATCGAGCCAAGCGTCTGCGTGGACGTGGGATCGAGCACGAGGTGCGCGGGCAGCTGCCAGCTCTCGCGCCACGGCACGCGCTGCGCCTCCTCCACCGTCACCCCGGACACCGCGAGCGCCTCGGCGGACAGGATGGCCGTGTCACGTGGCACCGACGTTGTGGATGTGGCGGCAGTGGCGGTGTTGGGTTCAGGCGCGCTGCCGCAGGCACTCAGCACGACGCACGCGCTGGCGGAGGCGAGGCGCACTGCGGCATGCCACCGCGGTGAAGTGAAACGTTGGCTGCTCATTGCGTCATCAGGTGAAATCGTGTGCCATCGATCGGCAGGCCAAGCGCACGCAGCAGGTCCACGCGTGCCATGTGTACATCAGCGGCGGCACGCAGTGCAGCGCTGCGCACGTCGGCGCGCACCCGCTCGGCGTCCAGCAGTTCGAACAGCGAAATCGCGCCCTCGCGATAGGCCACGCCCGAAACACCAGCCACCTCAGCGCTACGGGCAGCCAGTGTGCGCAACCCTTCGGCGCCGAGGCCCGCCTCGCCGGTGCGGTCATACTCCTCGAGCAGGGCACGATAGGCGCGATACGCCGACATCACCTGCGCATCCACCGCACTCTGCGCAGCGCGCAGGTCACCTTCGGCGATCAGCTGCTCGCCGCGCGCCCGTTGACGGTTGCCGCCGTTGCGGTCGAAGAACGGTACCGCGACGCCTACCTGCACCGTGTTGGTGAGAAATCCGGACGTGCGTTTGTTGCCGACCTGCATGCCGAGGGCGGGCAGGGTACCAAGTTTCTCAGCGAGCTGCCGGCGGGATGTTTCGTCGACACGCGCCTTCGCCGCCAGCAACTCGGTGCGCCCTGTCCGGGCCAGAGTCAGCAGTGCGTCGATCGATGGAAGCGCCGCTGCGGTCGAATCCACCTGCAGCGCCTCGGTGGGACGCGGCACGCTGTCGAACGGCATGGCCAGTGCACGTGCCAGATCACCCCGTGCGCGCTCGACCTCGGCACGCGCACCCGACTGCGCGAGCCGCGCGCGATCGGCCTCGAGCCGTGCGCGCATCGCCGAACCGTTCGACACCTGCCCCTGTCGTGCACGTTCCATCTCGATCCGTGCGATCGTGTCCACCGCAATTCGTTGCGCCGCTGCGGCATCATGGAGCGCGAAGGCCAGTGCGGCACGCCAGTACGCACGCGCGACATCGTATTCCACGTCGCGCGCGGTGGTGGACGAGTCGGAGCGTGCGCGGCTGGCGACGAATCCGCTTGCCGAGCGGAGCGCCAGGCGGCGGCCGTAGAGGTCAACGGGCATGCCGATGGACACGAATTCGTCGCGTGGCAGCGGGCTGCCGTAGTTCTCCTTGCGCCACTCGAAGGTGGGATTGGGCAGCACCGACTCCTGCCGCGCGGCACCGGTCGCGGCCAGGCGTCGGCCGCCGGCCGCCGTGAGCAGCGGGTGCTGGCGGCGTGCGATGGCCGCGGCGTCGGCGAGGGTGAAGCCGGGTGTCTGGGCCTGTGCGACGCCGGCGGTACACATCGCGGCGACCGCGATGCCGATCAGGCCGCGACGGGTTGCCGCGCGTGACGGCGGCGCTGTGGCCACTGGTCTGAAGGTCATGAGGTGAACGTACGCCTTGATGATGAACCGGGAATGAACCGCGCTGTGCAGGGTCATGGTGGTGGGAAGGTCACACGAGCGAGCGTGCCACCGCCCGCTGCGGACACCAGTTCCAGCGTTGCGTGGTGTGCATCGGCGATCCAGCGTGCAATCGGCAAGCCAAGTCCACTGCCATCGTGCGACATGGCCCGCGCATCGGCACCGCGGAAGAACCGTTCGAAGACACGCGGGCGTTCGTCAGCGGGAATGCCGATGCCTGTGTCGGAGACGCTGAGCACTGCAGCGCCGTTGGCCGATTGCACGTCCACGCGGACCACGCCGCCGCGCGGTGTATAGCGCACCGCATTGTCGAGCAGGATGCCCACCAGCCGCTCCACGTAGACCGGGTCGAGACGCGCCGGTGATTCCTCCATCGTCTGCACGTCGAGCTGCACGCCATGACGCGCCGCCACCCCCTGCCAGGCGTGCACCGCATCCATCACCACGTCATCGAGAAATCCGTTGCCGAGCAGTACCGAGTCGGAGGCATCGGCGCGTGCGAGTTGCAGCAGTTCATCGACGAGACGAGCAGTGCGCTCGAGGTCGCGTCGCACGCCGTCGAGCGCCGTCACCGCCGGCGCTGCGAGTGTGGCGGTGTCCAGCAGCGCGAGATCGACCGTCCCGATCATCCGAGCCACCGGAGTCCGCAGCTCGTGCGCGGCATCGGCGAGAAATCGACGCTGCTGCGACAGCGCACCATCCACCTCGTCCAGCAACGCGTTGAAGCGTGTGCCGAGTCGTCCCAGTTCGTCCTCGGGATTGTCGATCGGCAGCCGCTCGCCTGCGCGGTCTGCGTGCTGGGCCAGCGGCGCACTCCTGCCGCGGCGCGTGGCGGCCATGCGTGTCGCGGCCGCTGCCATCGCGGCAACTGGACGCAGCGTGCGCCCCGCCAGCCACCAGCCAGTGGCACCGGCCGCCAGCAGCCCGAGCGGAATCCCGATCAGCAGCCAGGCATCGATCTTGTCGAGTGAGTGCGTCAGCGGTTCCGCACTCGCGCTCACACGAAGGATCCAGCCAGGTGCATCCTGCGAATCGAGTGGCACCACCAGCGACCGCACCGGCGGCAGCAGCTCGCCACGCACTCCCGCGACACTGTCGGCAATCGCGCTTCCCGTGCGCCGACCGGGGGCAATCCGGAAGCGCGTCTCGCCGCCAGGCGCGATGAACTCCACCAGCCTGTCGGGGAACACGACTTCGTCCGCGATGTGTGTGATGGTCGCACTGGCGTCACGGTACTCGATGTTCTCGTGATGGAAGAACGACCGGATCGCCTTTGCGGAACTCGACACACTGCCGTTGAACTCCGCCTGCATCACCGTGCGCACATACTGCCGCAGCGAGGCAGCGAACAGCAGGAAGACCAGGAGCACGGAGCCTGCATACCAGAGCGCCAGTCGTGCACGAATGGAGAGGGCGGGCTGGCGCAGTGCCACGCTCACGACGACCGCCGCGGCGCATCCTGCGGCGTGCCCAGCCGGTACCCGGCACCACGAACGGTCATCATCAACGGTGGCTCGCCCAACACATCGATCTTCCGGCGCAGCCGGCTCACGTACACGTCGATCACGTTGCTGAAGGGGTCGTAGTTGTCGTCCCACGCGCTGGCGCTGATCGCCTCCCGCGAGAGGACTTCACCGGCGTGGCGCATCAGGACCTCGAGCACCGAGAACTCCTTCGTCGTCAGCTCGATCACACGCTCGTCCCGGCGGGCCGTGCGCGTCGTGGTGTCCAGCTGCAGCGAGCCGACGGTGAGCACCGTGCCCACGACCTCGGCGGGGCGACGGAGCAACGCCCGCACCCGCGCCGCCAGCTCGGCCATGGCATACGGCTTGACGAGGTAGTCATCGGCACCCAGGTCCAGGCCGAGCACGCGATCCTCGATCCCGTCCCGCGCCGTGGCCATGAGAACGCGCGCACTGGACCCCATCGCCCGCAGCGCACGACAGAGGGTGAACCCGTCGGTGTCCGGCAGTCGCACGTCGAGAATGACCGCTTCGTACGGGTGCTGCCGCAGCGCACTCAGCGCGGCAGCACCGGTGTGCGCACAGTCCACGGAGAATCCCGTGCGGCGCAGGTATTCGGCAGCGGTGGCGGCCATCTCAGGGTCGTCTTCGACGAGCAGCAGTCGCATGGAGTGAGCATAGCGCCACCGCATGAATGCCGGATGAATCCTTCCGGGGATGGGGCGACCGGCGTTCAGCGGCCGACGCCCGGCCGACGCCCGGCCGGGCGACATACCACACGAGCGCCGATCTGCAGTGCACCCGACACCTTCCGGGGTCAGGCCGCTAGCATCCGGTGCACGCTGCGCCTTGCCCACTCGCCACAATCGCCACGACATGTCCGACACCCGGCACCTCCGCACCTGCACGCTGTGCGAAGCGATGTGCGGCGTGGTGATCACCACGGACGGCCCGCGCGTGACCAGCATCCGCGGTGACGCCGACGATCCATTCAGCCAGGGGCACATCTGTCCGAAGGCCGTCGCGCTGCAGGACATCCACGACGACCCGGACCGCCTGCGTGTGCCGATGCGGCGCACCGGACACGCATGGCACCCAGTGTCATGGGACGAGGCGCTGAACGAGGCCGCGGCGCGCCTGAAAGCGGTGCAGACGACACATGGCCACGACGCGGTGGCGGCATACCTTGGCAATCCGACCGTGCACTCGGTGGGCGCCATGCTGTTCGCCCCCGACCTCCTCCGTGCGCTGCGCACGAAGAACCGCTATTCGGCCACCTCGGTGGACCAGCTGCCGCACCATGTGGCCGCGATGACCATGTTCGGCCACGCGCTGCTGATCCCGATTCCGGACATCGACCACACGCAGCACCTGCTGATGTTCGGCGCGAACCCGGCGGCCTCGAACGGCAGCCTGATGACGGCGCCGGGCGTGTCCGACCGCATCGCGGCAATCCGAGCACGCGGCGGCCGCGTGGTGCTGGTGGACCCGCGCCGGACCGAAACGGCAGCACTGGTGGACACACACCATTTCATCCGGCCCGGCACCGATGCCCTGCTGCTGCTCGCGCTGCTGCACGTGGTATTCGCAGACGGGTCCGTGCGGGTGGACCGCTACGCGTCGTACATGGATGGGCTGGACGAGCTCCGCGCGGTCGCCGCGCGCTTCGCGCCAGCGCGGGTCAGCATGGCCACCGGGATCGCTCCGGAGACAATCACGACGATCGCGCGCGATTTCGTCGCAGCTCCCATGGCAGTGGCTTACGGGCGCGTTGGTGTCTCCATGCAGGAGTTCGGTGGGCTATCCTGCTGGCTGATCTCGGCATTGAACATCGTCACGGGGCGACTGGACGTGACCGGGGGCGCGATGTTCACGAGGCCGGCCGTGGACATCCTCAAGGCCGACCAGCGATTGCCGGATGGCCTGCGCTTCGGGCGCTGGACGAGCCGCGTGCGCGGGCTCCCGGAATTCGCCGGCGAGTTGCCGGTGTCGGCGCTCGCGGAGGAGATGGAGACGCCCGGACGCGGGCAGGTTCGCGCGCTCGTGACGCATGCAGGCAACCCCGTCCTGTCCACGCCGAACGGGCAGCGGCTGGAGCGGGCGATCGCGTCGCTGGACTATTTCGTGGCCATCGATTTCTACCTGAACGAAACGACGCGCCACGCGAACCTGATCCTGCCGCCGACGTTCGCGCTGGAGCGGGATCACTATGACCTGGTCTTTCACACGCTGGCGGTCCGCAACACGGCCAAGTACTCACCGGCGGTGTTCGCGCGGCCGGCCGAGGCGCGCCACGACTGGGAGATCCTGAACGGGCTGACCTGGCGCATCGCCGGTACCCGCACCGCACGCGCGAAGGCCGCAGCGTTGTCGCTCCTGAAGCCCCGTGGCATGGTGGATATCGGGCTGCGGCAGGGGCCCTACGGCACGGGCTTCCGCCCGTTCGGTGGCGGACTGCGCATGAAGACGCTCGAGCAGCAGCCGCATGGGGTGGACCTCGGCCCGCTGCAGCCGGCTCTCCCTGGTCGACTGCGGACGGCCGACCGTCGGATGCACCTGGCTCCGTCACTGCTGGTGGCCGACGTGGACCGGCTCGAGGCGATGCTCGCCGCCACGGTCCTGAGCTCGGGCACCGGGCCCAGCGGCGGACCGGGCACTGGACCAGATGGCTCACTGGCTCTGATCGGGCGACGGGCGCTGCGGTCCAACAACTCCTGGATGCACAACAGCGAGCGGCTGGTCCGCGGTCGCAATCGCTGCACGCTCCTGATGCATCCCGACGACGCGGCGTCACGGGCGCTCAGCGATGGTGACGAGGTCCGGATCACGTCGCGCACGGGTGCGGTGGTCGCGCCGCTGGAGGTGACCGACAGCGTGATGCGCGGCGTGGTGAGCCTGCCGCACGGCTGGGGACATGGGCGCCAGGGCACGCAGCTAACGACAGCGAACGCGCATGCCGGTGTGAGCATCAACGACCTGACCGACGATCAGCGCATCGACACGCTGACGGGCAACGCAGGATTCAGCGGCGTGCCGGTGCAGGTGGTCTCGGCAATGGTGTGAGATCCGTCAGCCGTCCTTCGGTGACGGGTGGTTCGGGTCGGGCGACATCATCGCGCGGAACTCGCGGGTGTGCAGCGCCGGAAACGTCTCGGTCGGCGCAATGCGCGCAGTGCGGACCGCGTTGATGACCATGTCGGCCTGATCATCGGTCCGACCGAGTGTCTGCAGCGAATAGTGAGCGAGACTGAGCGCGGCCTCGCGCTCGGCGTAGATCGCGCGTCCACCTCCGCGCGAACTCGCGATGAGCTCCTCGAAGGAGCGCTGCTCGGCCGCACTGTGCGTGCGCGCGCCAACCGCGATCAACGGGTTCTCCGCTCTCGCGACTTCCACCACTCGTCTCGCCCTGATCGGTTCGGGTGCCGTGACGACGATGAGACGCGCATGCTCCACGCCGGCGCGCGTGAGCACTTCCGCACGCGTGGCATCGCCGTACACCGCGCGTTCACCGCGTGAGCGCAGCCCGGCGACGAGCCGCTCCTGTTCCTCCACGATCACGTAGCGCACGTTGTCCCGCGCCAGCACGTCGGCAATCGTGGTCCCGAAACGGCCGTAACCAACGATGATCACGTGATCGCGGAATCGTTCAAAATCGAACGGGTCTTCCGTGTCCGCCAGCGGTGTGCGGTTCGCACGGGCCGATGCGGGAACCATGTCGCGTGTCGAGCGCGCGTCGAACGGTTCCGGCGCCAGCCCGGCGGCGACACGGGCCTGCTGCTCCTCGCGACGGGTGATCAGCGATCGCACGCCAGCCAGCAACGGCTGGTTCACGGTAATGGAGATCAGCGCGGCCGCGACGATCAACGCCTGCACATCGCGCGTGATCAGTCCGAGCGTGACGCCAAGCCCCGCGACGATGAACGAGAACTCGCCGATCTGCGCGAGACTCGCACCAATCACGAGTGCCGACCGGGTACTCTGGCCAAGCGCGCGCATGAGCGTGAACGACGTGAGCGACTTGCCGAACAGGATCACACCGACCAGTGCGAGCACGCTCAACGGCGACTCGAGGACGACGCGCGGGTTGAACAGGATGCCGACGGAGAGGAAGAAGAGCACCGCGAACGCGTCCTGCAGTGGCAGCGCATCGGTCGCGGCGCGCTTGCTCAGTTCCGATTCGCTGACGACGGCGCCGGCAAAGAACGCACCGAGTGCGAACGAGACGCCGAAGATCTCCGATGCAATGGCGGCGATGCCAAGGGCCGTCGCGAGCACGGCCAGCGTGAACAGTTCGCGCGAGCCGAGGCGCGCGACATGCGCCAGCATCCAGGGCACGGCGCGACGTCTGACCACGAGCATCAGCGCGGCAA
>Ga0105047_10017490_pt1 | contig 11173 bp, 11 predicted proteins | sample MAT04_FD_78384 | JGI IMG/M metagenome (GOLD analysis project Ga0105047, IMG submission 78384) | Freshwater microbial communities from Lake Fryxell liftoff mats and glacier meltwater in Antarctica - MAT-04 (megahit assembly) | ecosystem: Environmental > Aquatic > Freshwater > Ice > Liftoff...
GCGAGCCGCCTGACGTGCCTTCGCCAGTGATGGGAGCAGAATGCCAACGAGCAGCGCGATGATCGCGATCACCACGAGTAGCTCGATGAGCGTAAAGCCAGCGCGCCGGGAGGCCAAGAAGCGACCTTGAAGATTCATTTTCATCATTTTCTCACTTAGAGGGCATGTGTCGCCGCGAGAACCGCAGCATGCCGTACACATAGCATCGTCTACAACTAGGAAAAGTCAAGAAAAACTGCTCTATTCGCTTTGTATGCATATCCGAGACGGTGGAGAACTTCGCTGGTTTAAAGCGAAATCGGCCGTCATCACTCAAAACTTGGGTTCCGCTCAAGCAGAGACAACCACTCTCGTTACTCTTCGCTCAAACTTCAGCCCCAGTTGCACCGGAAATGCTGCCAAGCCCTCCACTCGCAATGCCTGGGCTGATTCGGCCAGGTAACGCTCCAAGGCGGCGACATCCGTAAACGTGTAGTGGCCTTCGACCAGCAATTCGGCAGCGGCGCCCGGCACCGCGTCAACTGCGATCCGCTGCCGCACCTCTGCCCGCAATGCCCCCGCGGCACGCAACTTACCGATGTGGTCTTCCACCAACCAACGCACATACCGGTCTCTGAGCGCCAAGTCACCGCCCGGTATGACCGCGCTGACCACATAGATGATCGGCCCGCCGTTCTCAGTCTTGCCAGCGTCTGTTAGGTTGGTCGGTTGCATCAGCGTTCATGCTAGCGGCCTCTGTATCATCGATGCGAATTGCAATAGACTTGCCCGCCAGAGCGTTCCATCTGAAACGTTTCACTGAACGCATCAAGCGGCCGAACGACATCTCGATCTTTGCTACCCCCTGGCTGCCACCTGTTCGCTAGTGCCGAAATGAGCCAATCTCCATCCAGCCGAGCCGCTAGCGATGCACTGCCGAGTGGCTCCTCGCCTGGCCCCTCCGCCCCCTCAGGCGATGCCGCTGTTCCCTTTGGCCCTGATGATGATGGCCAGCGCACTGCCACGCCCGCAAGCGCTGCCAGCCCGGAGCTTTTAGCCGCGGCGGCTCGTGGTGATAACGAAGCGTGGCGAAAGCTCGTTCACCTCTACGGCCGCCGCATCTTCGCTCTCGTCAACTCTCGTCTGCGTCGCCATGACCTGTCTGAGGAAGTCACACAGTCGGTGTTCGCCACCGTCTCAGTCAAACTCATCAGCGGGCAATATGACGAGAGCGGTCGGTTTGAGCCGTGGCTCTTTCGCATCGCCGTCAATCGCGTGCGCGATGCGATTCGCCATGAACGCAGACGCATTGAGTTTGCCGCCGGAGATTGGTCGGCCGATGCCGCCGATGCCAACGGCTTGAGCGCGAGCGAAAGCGAGTTCGACGGATCATCACGGGTCGAAAGTGCGGCAAGTGGGTTCTTCGGCGGCAGAATGGCCGAGCCGGGCCGCAGTACAACCTCGGGCCAGCCCAGCGCGGCACCGACCCATCTGGTCGGTTTGCTGCACGCCGCCCTGGCAGAACTCGCCGATGCCGACCGTGAGGTGATCGAACTGCGCCACCACGCCGCCCTGACCTTTGCCCAAATGGCCGAGATGCTCGGCGAACCACTGGGCACCCTGCTGGCCCGTCACCACCGAGCACTCAAGAAGCTCAGGGTGCTGCTGGCCGCCAAGGGGTGCGGCGGGTTATCTGACGCGGCTGGCGCAGAAAGTGATGATCAACTGGATTTACCCCCCGCTTCCGGCGTCGGAAACGGTGTTTCGGGGCTGGCGGGGGCTGCAACTGCCCCTCGGGCGAGCACTGCCCGGCCCCGGCAATAAACTCACCCCCTGCTCGTTGAAGCTCACGTATGGAACGCCCGCTGAACCAACCCGACCCGCAATCAAGTCCAGCGAACCCATCCAGCCAGGATGACGCATTGCTGCGATTCCTAGACGCCGCGGCACAAACTTTCTCTTCCCCGCAAGAGGCCTCCGGCCCCGTGCCCTCCGCCGCCGCGCTCGAGCGCATGGCTGGCCAGACGGGCCCCACACTTTCGATGGCGCTGGCAGCGCTCGCCGCACGCGAGCAGAACGCAATCACCAGCGCATCGCTCGATGCCATTGCTCTGGCGACGCTGCCGCAATCAGCGGCATCGCCACTGCAACTCACGCGGGCGAACACTCAAGCCGCCGGCGCGATATCCCGGCAACCCGCCCGCAGATTCGCTCACACATTCGTCGGGCGCGCCAGCCAGCTTGGCGGCGGCCTGCTCGGCATCGCGGCCATGGTGCTGGTGACGATGAGCATTTGGCCCAGCACCACACCCACCGGCACCGATGCAGTGGTACCGCGCGGCAGCGAGCAGGCGCAGGTGAGCGAGGCAACCTCGCTCGATGTCGGCCTTTCCCTCGCCGCGGCGTTTGATGAATCACTGGACCTTGCCGCGCTCGGCACGCTGGCGGCCGATGCTGAGGCGCTCAGTGGCACCTTCTCAAACGAAGCGGCTACGCCGGAATCGTTTGGATCGTGATGCTGGCGCACGTGCAAACTCTTGCCGCTGGCTGATTGCCGCCCCTTCAAAGACTTACCGCGAGAACTCTCATGCCCCGCACCCATCGCGCTTTACAACTTACGTTGATCCTGGCGGCGGGCACGCTCAGCACGCTTGCAGCGCAGGCGATCGCTCAGCCCCAATCGTTCGAAGCGCCCCCGACACCAGCGCAACCAAGCCCGCCCCTCCCGCTCGCAGGGCCGTCCGTTACGCGTGAAAGCAACACTCCGCCGCGACGCGGCGAGCGTGACCCTGCTGCGTTTGGCGGCCTGCTCACGCAGCTCATCGAACGCAGCGAAACGTTCTCCGGCAAACTCAAGACGATCAAGATTCGGCTGGAAGGCGGAGAGTCTCCCCAAAGTGTGCGAGCCGATTTTGATGCAGCGCTGCGCACAGCGCGAGACGGGCTGCTCGCACCAAATCGCCCAATGGGCGGACCGCCAAGTCCTCGCGATGGCGGGCCGGATGGCGGATCAATGGAAAACGACGACGGCCCACTCGGCCGCGCCCGTGGCACGCAAGACCGCGGCGGCGAACGACCGGGCGATCGGCTGAGCGGGCCTGGTGGCGAAAGGGGTTCCGAGCGGTTGGGCGAGCGGATGGCCGGGACAAATGGCGAGCGAATGCCCGAGCGGGCTGGTCCGCGCGGAAGCGCGCTCGGCCCGGAGGATCGCGAGCGCATCGCAGCGGCCTTGCGCGAAGTTTCTCCGCAAGGTGCGGCAGAGCTTGACCTGATTCGCGCAAAAAACGGTGCCATGGCTGATCGTTTTCTCAATCGCCTGGCACCGAAGGTGCGGGGTGTGATGGACCATCGCAATCGTGAGGATGCAGAGTTTGCCGCCAAGAAGGCCGACCTCGACTCATTCATCGACGTGGTGCGCGCCGGGCGGGAGCTTGCTGAGGAGGGCTTTGGCCAGAATCGCGACGAAGTGCGGGAGAAGCTCAAACTGCAACTCCGCAGCGCACTTGGTTCACAGATGGATGCGAAAATCAGACTTCAGGAACTGCAGATCGCCGATGTCACGCGCCGCGCTGAGCGCATGCGCGAAGAACTTGACCACGCCAAGGCCAATCGCGAGAAGTTGCTCGACGACCGCGTAGATGAGGCCGTCAAGTCGCCGCGGCCGCCGGGCTGATCGCCACGGCAAGAATCTCCAGCCACGCAGTTCACAAAAAGCAGCAAGCCGTCATCACTGACGGCTTGCTGTACTTTTGGACTTGTAGCGCTCGTGGGCCTGTCTAGTTCTGGCCAGCGAGCTTCTTGCCGGCGACGTGCTTCATGCCGCGGCGGCGATCGATGATGCGGCGCGACTTGCCAGTACGACCGCGCAGGTAGTACAGCTTGGCGCGGCGGACGTTACCACGACGCACCACCTCGATCATGGCGATCTTGGGGCTGTTGAGCGGGAACATGCGCTCCACGCCCATGTCCTCAACGACGCGACGGACGGTGAACATCTCGTTGATGCCACCGCCAGCGCGGGCGATCAGTACGCCCTGAAAGACCTGGATGCGCTCTTTACTGCCTTCAACGATGCGGCTATGCACGTTGACGGTGTCGCCGATGTCCATGACCGGCACATCCTTCTTGATGGCGGCCTTATTGATGTTCTCGAGAATGGCTTGAATCGCCATGGCGTGCAACTCACTGTAAAACTGTGCGAAAATCCTCAAAGCTCTGGCAGGCAACACAGATTGCCGATGCTGGCTCTAAGGGGTCGAGATGATAGCAGCAATCTGGCATCGGGCCACTCTCCGCCTAAACGCCCAGTTGGACGCACGTCGGAATCCATCTTGCCGCGCTCGGCTCCGCTCGGCTTCGATCCCAGCACCCCCTTGCGACCGCGGCGCACGGGTGTACAGACAGTGGATAGGACCTTTTGCCGCCTCCCCCGCGGACCGAACGTAAGCCAACCCGAGGTCAACCCCTTGACCCTCTGGGAAGCAATGCTGCGCGGCGAGGTCCGGGGGTTGACCGCGAGAAATTCACAGAAATTCGCTGCTTCAAACGCCATGCAGTATGCTCTTCTTGGCGGGAGGACGCCAGCGGGAAGCTGAGGGGACGGGGGCGGTGGGAAGGGCTGGGGAGGGCTGGCGGGGGCCAAAGGGGGGAGTGGTAAGAGGGGCCGTGGGGCGAGATCTAAATGATCTCGCCCTGCAATCGCCAGTGTGGCCCTAAATTAGGTCCGCCGAAGTGGACGCAGCAGCGTCGGCCAAAACCACTTGAAAAAGTTATCAGCAATTTTGCAGAGCTTTGGCGTGAAGCTGCCTACCACCCTTGGCGCATCGACAATTGGCACCCACTAGGGATTGTGGGTTGAGTCACGCCGCCGTGTGCCAGACCGCTGACCTGCCCCCCGCCAACTGAGCGCGAGGCCAATTCCGCCGCGGGCCAGCCGATAAAATCGAGTAGATCACACTGCATTCGCGGTCAGGATGACCCGCTTCAGCGTGAAAAGCTCACGCAGGTCTTGCCGCACGGAGTGCTTCTGATGACTGACCGATTCAACATCTCATGGCCAGCGCTGTCCAAGTTTGCCCGGGCCATTGCCGCTGCACTTCCCAGTCATAACGCATCGCCCTCGGGCTCACCCCGCGTTGATGACGAAATCATCGAGTCAGAAAGTGATGTGGTCGCACCGGCAGCGCCATGCGATCCCAGTATTGAGCTCTCGCCGCGGCGGCACATGCTCATCAGCGAGATTGTCACGCGCACCCCATCGGCGACATACGCCTTCCTCCAGCGGTTCACCGATGTGCAGCTTGAACGCTACATGGCGCATCTGGACTATCGCGACTCGCCCAAAAGCCGCGGTAGTGGCTGGCTGCGGGCAGGCGACACGCCAGCGATTACCGGCGCGGCAGCGATGATGTGATAACCGGTTCGGAATTTTACCCCGTCGCGCTCACGCACAACAGGCAAGCGAGCTAACGCATGGAGCGGGAGCCACCAGGTGGCCACATAACCGGCTTGGACGGACTTGGCTAAGCAGATTTTATCGCGCGGTCGCTTCACCCCTTCGTTATCACGTCCGATCTTGCTGGCAGCCGAGCACCATCGCTCCGCGGTTTTCGCGATCCATATCTGCAAGAAAGCGGAGTTTGCCATGCCGATGCACGCCGGAGAAGTCAGCCGCACGAATCACGCTCGCCCGCTGCATGTGGCGGGTGCCGTCACGCTTTCGCTGATCGCCGGCACCGTCGGGTGCGTGAGCCACAGCGTCAGTACTGAGCGAGACATTGCTGCCGCTGCAACCAACAGTCACACCGATGCCAAATCAGCGAAGCAGGCCGACGCCAAGTTAGCTTCTCGCGGCGATCTGCAGGCCGAGAGTGCAGGTGAGTTCAATCTAGACGACACGCCCCCCACTGCCCGCGCGCTCACGCAGCCGACAGTCGGCGCTGACTTCAACCCAGTGTTATCGCGCGATGGCAAGCTTCTGGTTTACGCCAGCACGCAGCATCGCAAGACGGCGGACCTCTACGCCCGAGTACCCGGCGCCAGTTCCACAGTACAGCTGACTCAGGATGGTGCTAACGACGTCATGCCCGCCATCAGCCCCGATGGCAGCCGCATCGCCTTTGCCTCTGATCGCTCCGGCAAGTATCAGATTTATCTCATGGCCGCCACTGGTGGCCCCGCCATCTCGCTGACGACAGGCATGCATGATTTGCATCCGAGCTTCAGCGCCGATGGGCAGCGGCTGGCCTTCTGCCGTATGGGCGAAGCATCAGGCCGCTGGGAAATGTGGGTCATCGAGATCAAGCGTCCGAGCGTGCCGGAGTTCATCGGCTACGGCATGATGCCGGAGTTCTCACCAGTCGCCGCGGCGGGCGAAGGTCAGTCTGAACGCATTGCCTTTCAACGGGCCCGCCAGCGCAGCGATCAGGCCTATTCCATCTGGACGGTGGACTACAAGCCCGGCAGTGTGAGCAACCCCGTAGAGATTGTGCCAGCAAATGAGTTTGCGGCCATCACGCCGCGTTGGTCGCCTGATGGGCAGTGGATCGCATTCTGCGCCGTTCCGCTTTCCTCAGCCGATGTTGCCAGTCGAATGCCCGCGGCAAGCAGCAATCGCGCAGGCGAGTATTACGCCGCAAACTCACCGGTCTCCGGACAGATTCGCGCTGTCATGGCCGATGGTTCGTTGCAAGTGACACTCACAGATGCGGTGCGCACGGCCTTCATGCCTGCTTGGAGCAAGGATGGTTCGCTGGTCTTTGTCAACACCCAGCCAGGGCGGACCGGGCTGTGGAGCGTGCAGACGGATCGCGCCATGGCAGCCACGCGTGATCAACAGCCCGTGACAGTGCAGGCGAATGAGAACATGGCCCACGATGGCGCTGGGCATGCCAATACCAAGCCATCACACGCACCGGCTCCGGCTCCCATGCCCGTCGCAGCCCAGCCGCAACCCGCCGCGAAGTTGCCCGCACAGGCGAATGCGGCTGCGGCCCCTGCATCGCCCGCTGACCCCGTGCACACCGAGGCCAGCGCCCCAACCACTCAGCCCTCACCGGCTGACCCCGAACATTGAAGCGCAAAGTCGCCCACCAGGCAGCTCCCAAGCCCGCTGTTTGAGCGGGAAAACCCCAATCTGACTCGCCTTCGCCAGCGTCGGTAAGCCATTGCCCCGAAACGACCGATAAGACCTGCCCGATGTCCCCAAGATTCAAATCCCGGTCTACGCAAAGTTGTTCAACTTTGGCACTCCTACTCGGCGTGTTCGCCGGCTCGCTGGCGCTGGGCTGCGCACAAACGGCCGAGCTGCAGCCGCCAGAACAGTTAACGACCCCCTACCCAATCCGCGCCGGTGAGGTACTGCTGGCCGTAGCACCGCTGCGCAACGAATCTGGCACCTCCGCGATCGATGTGCTGGCCATCTCAGATTTGCTGGTTCAGAGGGTTGATTCCATCGGTGGAATCACCTGCCTGCCGCTGAATCGCACGCTTGCTGCGATGCGGGCTTTGGGCATGCCCGTGGTTTCCACCCCCGCCGAGGCCGCACGGCTCGCGCGTGCGTTAGGAGCCGACGGGCTGATTGCTGGGACGGTGACCGCCTACGACCCCTACGACCCGCCAAGATTTGGGCTTGCCTTGGCCCTATTTGGGGCCGATAATAAGCTCCAAGGAGTGGGGGTCGGACAGAGCGATCCGTTGAATATGCAAATGGTGGCGACCGAGGCAACTTCCGGCCGCGGGCTCTTCCGCGACCAACCCCTAAGCGTGATAAGTGAAACGCTTGATGGCCGCGATCAGGGCGTGCAGATGAATGTTCGCCGTTTTGCCGAGGGGCGAACCGAGCCGGGCACGGCCTTGGGCTGGCGTGCATACCTGGCCAATATGGATCTGTATACCCAGTTTGCGACCTGGTGGAGTATCCACCGGCTGATTCAGGAGGAGCGAATGCGAATTTCTCGCCTTCCGAATGCGAAAACTGAGACAGTGACAAACGCCGAACCCCCCGTGAAATGACCAAAACCGCGTTTTTTGTCCTGAATGACTGATTGGATATCAAGACCTTGCCGTAAACGCCCGAGAAGCGAACCGACAACTTCCGGTTATCGAATAACACTCTGTATGCGGCGTTCCTTTTCCGCCGCGGGAGAACTGTTCATGAATGCGACTGTTCAACCAAACCTGCCCGTTATTGACGGATTTCTCAACTACCTCTCGCATGAGCGACACTTCTCCAGCTACACGGCTCGCTGCTACGGCGCGGACCTGCGGCAGCTTGTCGATTGGATGGCCTCAAAGCAAGGCACACCGATCGATGTGCAGGCGGAGAAATCTGCCTATGACCAGCGCGCCAGCAAGCCGGTCGGCACTGTGCTCGCCAGCATTGGCAAGCAGTCGATCACCACTGGCATTCTCGATGCCACGACCGATGTGCTGCGCGACTTTCTCTCGCACCTGGGCATCAACGACTACTCGCCGGCCACCATGGCCCGCAAGATCGCCACGCTCCGCAGCTTCTTTAAATGGGCCGAACGCCGCGGCGTAGCAGGCGCTAACCCGATGCTGGCCATCCGCACACCCAAGCAGGGCAAGCGCCTGCCCAAGGCCGTGAGCATGGAGCAGATTGAGAAGCTGCTCATTACTCCATCCGACAAGGATGTGCTCGGTCTGCGCGATCGCGCCATGCTTGAGACGCTCTACTCAACTGGCCTGCGCGTCAGCGAGCTTGTTGATCTGAACTTTGATGATCTCGATGAGACCGGCGATGCCCTTCGTGTTCGTGGCAAGGGAAAGCGCGAGCGCATGGTGCCACTGGGCAGCCACGCGATGGCGGCCGTCAAGCGCTACGTGGGCATGGTTCGCGGCGACAATCGCTTTGCAACGCAGTGGACAGGTACGGAGACTGCTGTAAAGCCGCTCTTCCTGAACAAGCACGGTGGCCGCATGAGCAGCCGCTCGGTGCGCCGCAAGCTCGACAAGTACCTCAAGGAAGCGGGCCTCGATCCAAAGATCAGTCCGCACACGCTGCGGCACAGCTTTGCGACGCACCTGCTTGAGAATGGCGCTGATTTGCGCAGCGTGCAGGAGCTTCTGGGACACCAGTCGCTCAGCACCACGCAGGTTTACACGCACCTGACAGCGCAGCGGCTCAAGGGCGCATACGATCAGGCACACCCTCGCGCCGAAGCGGGATAAATCCCAACTAACTTTGTACACCCCACGCCCGCCCCAGAGCACAACTCTCAGGCGGGCGTCTTTGTTTTTGCGTGCTGAACTACGCTGATGGGAGCCACCCTCGCGCTTTGGCAAGGTGAAGGCACAGCATGCTCTTGGCATCGATCATCCGGCCATCCAGCGTCATGGCCAGCGCCTCGGCCACGGGCACAAGCACAACAGTGATGGCCTCATCTTCTTCAAGTTGCTGCCCGATGTGCGTCAGGTCTTGTGCGAAGTATGCGTGCATCACCTCATCGCTCAAACCTGGCGAGGTGTAGAACTCACTGAGTTTGGCAAGAGAGCCCGCGCTATAGCCAGTCTCCTCAATGAGCTCCCGCGCTGCCGTCACCTCAGGTGCTTCGCCGGCCTCCATCGTGCCAGCGCAGCACTCAAGCAGCTCGCGATTGACTGTCGGCCGTCGATTGGCGATCAGCACCACCTGGTTCGCTGCCGTGAGCGCGACGATCAGCACGGCGCCCGGGTGGCGCACCACCTCGCGATGCAGCTCCTTGCCGGCAGCCGTGCGATAGACAAACTGCTCGAAGTCGAACTTGCGGCCGCGCAGCACCGTTGTTCGGCGAACGATCTCAAAGCCAGCAAACGGCTTCGTACCTGAAAGCTCTTGCGGATTCTGCGCGTCGTGCGGGCTAGGAAAACTCATCGTGCAACACCATACGGGCGCACCACTGGCCTGCTTGCACCGATGCAGTTTAATACTTGCGAATCACGCCGCGGACGATGCCCTGAATGGTGCAATCACGCACGATGATGGGCTGGAACGCGGCGTTTGCTGGCTGCAGGCGAATGTGATCGGCCTCGCGGTAGAAGGTCTTCAGCGTGGTCTGGCCATCAGGCAGCATGGCCACCACACGATCTCCGTTGTGAGCCGTCTCGCGACGTTCGACGAGCACAAAGTCGCCATCGAGAATGCCTTCATCTCGCATGCTGTCGCCCTCGACCTTTAGGGCGAAGGTGGAGCTGCTGACCGCGCCCGACTTGCCAGCAAAGAGTGAGGCAACATCAAGCTCATCGTGATCGGCCACCTTCTCAATGGGGTAGCCCGCGGCGATCTTGCCGACCAAAGGGAACCGCAGCGGGCGCGACTCATCCGGCACCGCCACACCATCAGCGATCGACAAAGAGCGTGCCTTGTTGGCCTCGCGAATCAGCGCACCCTTCTTGATGAGCGCCTCGACGTGCTCGAAGACCGTCACCTTGCTCACGCCGATCTCGTCGGCCAGCTCCTGCATCGTCGGCGAGTAGCCCAGACGGATGCGCCAGTCGCGAATCAGTGAGAGGATGCGCAGCTGCTTGGGCGTTAGATTCATGTAGCCAAAGCGGCGAGACAGGGGCAGTGAGGAGGACGAAGTGTTCATGGCAAGGATCCGATGTCATGCCGCCCCGTTGGGCCGCTGCAATCCGAAAAGACCTGGCCGCATCCGTACGGCCAAGGCGAGAGGACGAAAGTTCAAACAACGTGCCGGGCAGAACATGCCGCGACACAAAACGCCGAATCGCCGCAGGGTGAAGCTCACCCGCAGCTCGAACAGAAAGCATGGCCGAGACCGATGCAATGGCCTGGAGCACGGCGCGACTTCGCGTCAGCTTGCCAATCGCAGCATCTAACTGCGCGAGTGCTAGGGATGCAGGTGCGCCTGGGGCGATCACGCATTGACTGACTACCGCTACCGCCGAGGGATCCGGGGGCATCACGGCAGTAAAACTTGCGGCATCCGGTGCAATCGCTGCATACTCCATGGCCAGCAGTCCAGAACAGCCGAGCCAAGAGCCAACCCAGCAGGAAAGCACCGCGCGGCAGCACCCTTCACCCGGCCCCAAGAGAATCAGTGGTCGATTCAAGCCAGCCGGATCAGTTTCAGCACCGCGGCCGTAGCCAACTGGCGAGCCATCGTGGGCACATGGCCCAAACTCGCATCCATCGGCGCGGGCAGATCCGCAAGCCGCCAGCAGCCCCGCAAGC
>Ga0105047_10017491_pt1 | contig 11172 bp, 9 predicted proteins | sample MAT04_FD_78384 | JGI IMG/M metagenome (GOLD analysis project Ga0105047, IMG submission 78384) | Freshwater microbial communities from Lake Fryxell liftoff mats and glacier meltwater in Antarctica - MAT-04 (megahit assembly) | ecosystem: Environmental > Aquatic > Freshwater > Ice > Liftoff...
CTCAACGTTGGCGAAGAAAGCTGGCAAATGGAATCTGAATTGGGCGTTATTATGGACGGCGACAAACCTGAACATTTGTTGGAAGCAATTCCCGTAATCGGGCAGTATTGCGATGTGATTGGTGTCCGTGCTTTTGCAAAGTTTAAAAGTCGTGAAGACGATTATTCAGAAAAAATATTGAGTCAATTTGTAAAATGCGCAGGTGTTCCAGTAGTGAGCATGGAAGGCGCAACCCGCCACCCGCTGCAAAGTTATGCTGATTTGCTAACTATCGAAGAATACAAAACCAAACCTCGCCCCAAAGTTGTTCTCACTTGGGCGCCGCATCCGCGTGCATTGCCGCAAGCTGTGGCCAATTCATTTGTGGAATGGATGCGCGAAACCGACTACGAATTGGTGGTTACCCACCCCAAAGGCTACGAATTGGCTCCCGAATTTATGGGCGATGTAAAAGTAGAATACGACCAAAAAAAGGCTTTTGAAGGAGCTGATTTTATTTATGCAAAAAACTGGTCAGCATACAACGATTATGGGCAAATCCTCTCCAAAGATTTTGGCTGGACCGTGAACGAAGAAAAAATGGCGCTTACCAGTAATGCCAAATTTATGCACTGTCTGCCCGTTCGTAGAAATGTGGTGGTAAGCGACGGCGTAATCGATAGCCCGAATTCAATCGTTGTTCAACAAGCCGCCAATCGCGAGGTTACCGCACAAGCAGTTTTGAAAATGATTTTGGAAGGGATAGACAATTAGTACCTTTGAAAAAAAACACTTGGTCATGATATTAGAAAGGACAAAAGATGAAATATTAATTCGATTACCAGCAAACATTAATGTTTCAGATTTACAATCGATGCTGGATTATCTTAAATATTTAGAGCTCACAGCCAATTCAACGGCAACAGAAGCCGATGTAAATAGTCTTTCAGAAGCAGCAAATAAGTCGATGTGGCAAAAAGTTAAAGAAGCACGCGGACTTTGATGAAATCGAACAAAAAAATAGAAATTATCCCAGCAATCGATTTAATCGACGGGAAATGTGTCCGCCTTTCGCAGGGCGATTACAACCAAAAAACCGTTTACAACGAGAACCCGCTTGAAGTGGCAAAGATGTTCGAAGCGGCAGGAATTCGACGTTTGCATTTGGTTGACCTTGACGGCGCAAAAGCCAAGCACATTGTAAACCACAAAGTGTTGGAACTCCTTTCAACAAAAACCAACTTGATTATCGATTTTGGTGGAGGGTTAAAATCTGATGAAGATTTAGAAATCGCTTTTAATTCGGGTGCGCAAATGATTACAGGTGGGAGCATTGCAGTAAAAGAGCGCGACACATTTTTGAAATGGCTGCAAAAATATGGCAACGAAAAAATCATCCTCGGCGCCGATGCAAAAGACGGGAATATTGCAGTTGGTGGCTGGTTGGAAACCACGGAACTACCTGTTGTAGAATTCATTTCCGACTTTCATGAAAAAGGAATCACAAAAGTTATTTCGACCGATATTAGTCGTGACGGGATGTTGACTGGTCCCTCGATTGAATTGTACCAGGAAATTCTGGACAAACTCCCCAAAGTCGAAATCATTGCCAGCGGTGGAATTGCAACCATGGACGACATTTTGAAATTAGCTGAAATGGGTGTTCCTGGCGTAATTACGGGAAAAGCCATTTATGAGAATAGGATTTCTCTACGGGAAATAGAAAAATATAACCTTATTTGGTTATAATTCTAAAATTAGCCTATTTAGGTTATATTTTGATAATTAGCCTATTTAGGTTATATTTTGATAATTAGCCAAATTAGGTTATATTTGACGAGTGAAATTGAAAAAACAAATAGCAGTTATTACCGCCGATGTGGTTGATTCTTCTTTATTAAGCGAAGCCGAAATAAAGTTTTTTCAAGAAAAAATAGAAGGCTACAATGATAAGGCGATTGTGCTTAAACCACGGTTTTATCGCGGCGACAGTTTTCAATTGGCAGTGAAACCCCGGGCTGCATTGTTGCTGGCGTTGAAATTCAGAACTGAAATAAAGCAATGGAAAGAAAAAAACGATGTGCGCATATCCATTGGAATCGGCGAAGTTTCGCAATGGAATGATGATGTTTTGTTGGCTGGCGGCAGTGCTTTTGAACGCTCGGGTAAAAACCTCGACAATTTGAAAGAAACAGGATTGAATATTATTGTTGTTACCGGAAATGCAGAATTGGACGATGAACTGGAAACATACTGTTATATGGCCGACGAGTTTATTAAGAATCAAACTGCCGTACAAGCAAACTTAGTATTTCAAATGCTAAATGGGACCCCGCAAATCGAAATTGCTAAAATGCTTGGTATTAGTCAGCCTTCTGTCAGCAAATCGCTAAAAGCGGCAAACTGGAAATTGGTGGAACGGTTTCTGAAACGATACGAACGGATAATACAAAACTATTATGCAATTGATTAGCTCCGTATTTCTTCCGATGCTGGCGGGACATTTGGTTGCCGATTTTTGGTTGCAGCCAACTTCGTGGGTGCACCACAAAAAAAGCAAGGGCTGGAAATCGGGCAAATTGTTGATTCATTCCGTGATTGGCGCAATCGTGCCTGTTTTGTTCACACTACAAATCGAGTTGTGGTGGTTTGTCCCCATAATTTTTGTGAGCCATTTTTTAATCGATGCCATAAAACTGCGATTCAAAGACAGTGTTGCCACTTTTTTGCTTGACCAAATGCTGCACATTTCCGTTTTGCTTGTTTTGACTTTTTTCTTAACCGAAGTAACCATTCCCGAAAAATACGCTGTTTTTTGGGTTTATGCTGTTGGCTTTATTCTGGTAACAAATCCATTGGGGATTTTAACTGGGATGTTCCTAAAAACGGTAACCGAAGCCAAAAGGCCCACGGCAAAACTGGATGCCTCGGCGTGGATTGGTATAATGGAACGCATATTAATCGTCATTTTCATATTGATGATGCAGGTTGCGGCAATTGGATTTTTGGTGGCTGCCAAATCCATTTTCCGCTTTAGCGAAACCCAAAAAGACGGCAACAATAAAGCTGAGTATTTTTTGTTGGGAACGCTGGTTTCGTTCGCTTTGGCTGTTGTGGTAGGACTTGCGATTAAATATTTGGCGTTTTTGTAATTGTCGCTCCTTCTTCAATTACATTAAAATTTGATGAACAAAACAATCAGGATTGAAATCATTTCAAGCCTTTTGTCAAAATAAAATAACTTTGAACGAAATAGAGTTTCAGGACAAACTTTGAACCTTGAACCTTGAACTTTAAACTTTAAACTTCTTCATGCTAGCAAAACGAATAATACCATGTCTCGATATCCGCAACGGACAAACCGTTAAGGGAATCAATTTTGTAAATATACAGGAGGTGGGCGACCCTGTGGAATTGGGCGCAAAATATGCCGCTGATGGTGCAGATGAACTGGTTTTCCTCGATATTACCGCTACACACGAAGGGCGCAAAACTTTTGTGGAATTGGTAAAACGCATTGCCGCTCATCTTAATATCCCATTTACGGTTGGCGGGGGAATCAGCGAAATTGGCGATGCCGAAAAATTGCTGAGTGCTGGGGCCGACAAAATTTCAATCAATTCATCGGCAGTGCGAAACCCAAAATTGATTGACGAACTGGCGTTGAATTTTGGTAGCCAGTTTGTTGTGGTGGCAATTGATGCGCGGGGCGATGAAAACAATCATTGGACAGTTACCGTAAACGGTGGCCGAATCCCTACCAACAAAGAACTGTTTTCGTGGGCAAAGGAAGCGGAAGACCGTGGCGCGGGAGAAATACTTTTTACCTCGATGAACCACGACGGAACGAAAAACGGTTTTGCCAACGAACAATTAGCACGAATGGCAGATTCGTTAAAAATCCCGATAATCGCATCGGGTGGGGCAGGCGCAAAAGAGCATTTTGTTGATGTTTTTACAAAGGGAAAAGCAGATGCAGGATTGGCAGCAAGCATTTTTCACTACAACGAAATCCCGATTCCAATCCTCAAAAGTTATCTTCGCGAAAACGGGATTGTGGTCAGGTAATTTCTGTATTCTATAGGCACTTAACACAAAATCTAACCAACAGTATTTTAATTTGTGTTCTTTGTCCCGCTTACGGTTCTTGTCTTAATATTTATACTCAAATCTCAATACTAATTTTTTTAACTTCGCAGCAAATTTTTAAAAATGAACGAATTCAAAGATATTTCCCAAATCGATTTCAAAAAATTGGACGGACTTTTACCAGCCGTAGTTCAGGACAGCCAAACCATGAAGGTTCTAATGGTGGGTTTTATGAACGAAGAAGCCGTGGCGAAAACACAGGAAATTGGCAAAGTCACTTTTTTTAGCCGCACCAAAAACCGGTTGTGGACCAAAGGCGAAGAATCGGGAAATTTTTTGAACGTGGTTTCTATTTTAATCGATTGCGACAACGACACACTACTGATAAAAGCCTTGCCAGTTGGCCCTGTTTGCCACACAGGAACCGACACTTGTTTTGATGAGGTAAACCCAAAAGGCGATGTCCAGTTTTTGAGTTACCTGCAGGATTTTATCGACAAGAGAAAAACCGAAATGCCCGAAGGTTCATATACAACCTCGTTATTCACAAAAGGCACACGTAAAATCACTCAAAAGGTTGGCGAAGAAGCCATTGAAACCATAATCGGCGCCATGGCCAACGACGATGAAAACTTCATTTACGAGGCAGGTGATTTACTTTACCACCTCATTGTTTTGCTCACACACAAAGGATATCGGATTGAAGATATTGTACGCGAATTGCAAAAAAGGCATTCATAAATGAAGTATAAATGTTTTATAAAACATAGTTTCATAACATAACTGTATAACATTCAATATTTAACCAGTTTTATTAGGCTTTTTAAGTTCGAGTTTGGTAGCTTTGTAGTAATCGTCTAACTTAAAAATCGTATAAAATGGAAACTATGACTGCCTGTCCGACCAGCACCGTAACAATGTTAGCGTGCGAAAAAATCGCTAAAACTTTTAAAGAAAACATTTATGAATTAAGCCGTATTCGAAATGACTGGGATCCGGGGTACGCCACCTCTATCAATGTCTGGGTAAACGACACAATCGAAAAGTATTATCTTGGCAACAAGGAATCGATAGATAATTCGCGATTTGTAGAGTGGCACGATATAATGATAGCCGGGATGCAGAGCCTCAAAGTTCTTCGTGCATCCATAAAAGTTGATTTTAAAAACGATAAGCCATTTCTTAAAAATTTCTTCGAGAAACATGGCTATACTGAGTTTTTTAGTGATGCTAAGAATGGCGATCACCTCAGTTTGCACAAGTTCTTGACTACGTTTGCCAATAACCTTGATGCCGAAACGCGGAGAAAAATAATTTCTAAAAACACACCGGATACAGTAATCGAAAAGATTTTGAACAGTGCAAAGCAAATATTAAAATTTACCGAATGTTTCGAGGCATTGGAAGGTGATGCACAACTCAATTCTTATGGACAAAAAGAGGTAAAGGAAATTTATGAAACCATTCAGGATATTAGCCGCATCGCAATGGCATACTATCAGTTTGACCCAGTAAAACGGGATCTTTTCAATTTTTACAAAGTGCTAGTAAATCTTTAAATAAATTGCTTTTAATCGACTTTTATCATTGATTTTACGTTGGTGCTATTTCCTGAAATCATCTCGTAGAAGTAAACACCGTTTTTAAGTTTTTCACCCAAATAGTTTAATATGTAAATTCCTTTGGGTTTCATCTCTTCATTTTTTTCAAGAATTAATCTGTAATTGATATCATAAAACCGGAAAGTTATTTTGTTTGTGCCATCAGATTTATATTTGATTGTTGTTGAGTTACTGAATGGATTTGGGTAGTTTTGATAAAGTACATTTTCCTTTTCAGCTATTGAAATTTCGGATAATTTGGTAGTTGAAAACAAATATGAATCAGACCAATCACTCCACTTTAAATTATTATCACGATATCTTGTTTTTATATAATTCGATTTCGCATTAAGAAATTTGATTGGGATCGCTGTTGCATAGATATTATTTCCTTTGTTTAAATCCGTAGGTTTTTGCGATTTATCAACTCCATAAATATCAACTTTTTGAATTAGTGTATCAAAAGCAACCGTTTCATTTTGTGTGCCATCGATTATCTGAATTTGAACCGACATCAAAGAATCCACGCCTTCAAATTGCGAAGTGTTGATTTGGACGTATTCACCAATGGATTGAATATTTTCGATAGAAGGAGTTTTTGGTGCGTACTGGTTTACTTTTTTATACCATGAATTAATGATTTCGCCATTTTTGGGCGAGTCCAAAGTTCCAAGGCTGTAAACAGTATTTTGCCATGATTTGTCAGCGACATCGATTTCCATTACTTGAAAAACATAATTACTGATGGAAACGGTAATATCATTAAAATCGCGGTTTTCTCCCGGTGCCCAAGGATCTAAATAGCCGCCACCTCCGCCGCCACAAATAATTCTAAAATCGCCATTTGGTTGTTCCGAATGAATAGTTCCCCTTTCAAACCCGTGGGTGTGACCGTAATGCATTTGTTGAACTTTGCTATATTTTTTTATAATCGGAAGTAAAACATCCCGTACATAAGCAGTGCCTGCATCTTGTGTGTTTGTGTAATCCCAAAGCTCCGACATAACCGGATGATGATGAAAAAGAAAAACAAAATCGATGCTGGCATCGTTTTCAACTTCTTTCAGTTTTGCATTGAGCCAATTGGATTGTGTTAATCCATATTGAGCAGTGATGTTTGTATTCAACCCTAAAAACAGGGTGTTGCCAACTTGTAATTGAAGCAACTTTTCATTCAAATCAGGAATATTTGGGTAAGCCGACAATTCATCAACTTTAAGGTATTGATAGAAGTATTGACTTTCAAGTTCATGGTTGCCAGCTACAACTGTTGTCGGAATGTTAGCCGTCAATGACGACAAGGGTTGAAAGAATTGCTTGTAATATTGGCTGGGAGAATCGCCACTCATTACAACATCGCCAGAATGAATTATTCCTGTAACCTGGTTTTCAATATCGGCACCATATAATCCTGTAATTGTTTCTCTGGCCTGCCTGCATATTATGCCGGTCATAGATGTGTCGGAACTGTGGGTATCGCTTAACAAAATAAATCTTAGTTTCCCGTTATATTCATCATCAGGCAATGTTTTAAATGAATAGGTATTGGAAAAAACATCTCCACTAAAAACTTTGTAAAAATAACGTGTTCCGGGCTTTAAAGAAGATAATTTAACTGTATGCCAATACAAAGGGGAAGTTATAAATTCCGATGAACCTGTGGTTTCAAAGTTCATTTTAGTAGAGTCCAAACCGCAAATTACTTTGGTATTTTGCTGTACGGTGTCGTGCCAGCAAATGGTCATATTTGTTTTCCCTGGACTTTGAATGAATGGGTTTTGGGTTAATACCTTTGGGCTACTGTGACCGAACCCGCCCAACTCAAATGCCTCATGAGCAGTTAAGGCTTTGTCCCAAATTGCCAACTCAGCGCAATAAATTGAGCCATCCTCGCCATCTTCATCAGCAAAAAAAAGCAACTTGTTTTCAAGAGAAAATCTTCCGTCACGGGTTTGTATTGTACCGTTAGTCAGTAATTTACCATCTAGATATACATTGAATAGACTGCCATTTTTTACAGAAATAATTAGTCGGTACCATTCGTTTGGGGAAACGGAAAACCCGCTGTATCCAACTGCGGCAACTCCGATTTCACCATTTGTATTGATAAAAAAATCGCCATCACTTGAATTGTTTACATCCGTCTGGAAAAAGCTCCGCCAAGCACCATTCTCGGTAATTTTAAAATCAAACTGAAGTGTATATTCATTTGCTTTTTTATCTCCATTTTTTGGTGAAATCGAATGAGTCATTTTATAATAACTGCCAATTCCAATTTGTACAGCGCCATTTTCATTTTCTGGACCTTTGACAGAAGTGTGGCTTCCAACAAGGGTTAACGGCATTCCAAACCCGGCTTCAACTTTTGTTAAATCAATTTGATCGTCAAATTTCCACCAACCAACCCTTTGTGGAACAGTATATTGAGGATGAGCTGATAGGAATAAAAAGATGAACAAAAGAAACAAAAATGAATTTTTATTCATTGGAATTTATTATTTTGAAGCTGACATATAATTTAGCTAATATTAGAACAAATCAGTTTCTATTCAAGTTTGCTTTCGAAATTGAAAAATAAAGAGGATGCCCCAAATAATGAGGCATCCCCTGAAGTCTTTTATAACAAAAATAAGTTATTGCCGAACAATAATTTTACGTGAACTTGAGCGGTCGCCAGCATTCATCTGTACGAAGTAAATCCCGTTCACAAGTTTATCCGCATTAAGTTCCAAAGTGTAATTTCCAGCAGCTTTTATCCCTTCGTTAATTACTTTAATTTCCCTTCCGGTAATATCGCGAACAAGAAAACTTACGTTCCCTGTTTTTTGGACACTGTAATTAAATGTTGTTAAACTTTTAAATGGATTGGGGAAATTTTGGCTCAAATCACTGTTTTTGTTTACCTGAATGTCCATAATTCTGGTAGGAATAGTTGTTGAATTGCCTAATTTTGCAACTTGTTCGTCGCTTAAAACCACGTCCCAAATACTTACTTCGGAGCAAAGTATAGTTCCATCATCGCCATCATTATCAGCAAATAATAGGAGGTTCTCCCCAAGGGCAAATCTTCCGTCAACTGGTTGTCCTACGGAAGTTAACCAAGGCTCTCCGTCAATAAATACTTTGAAAAAGTAGCCATTTTTAACCGTAACAACCATGCGGTACCAAGTGTTGGCAGTAATTGCATTGGCGGTGTAAGTAGTGGCTTGTGTTCCAATTGCATTGTTTGTATTGGTAAAAAGATCGGCATCCCCAGCGTTTGTTGGTTCTGTTTGGAAAAATGCATGCCAAATTCCAGCTTCCGGAACAGAAAAATCAATTTGGAGTGTATATTCATTTACCATGTAACCATCACCGTTTCCATAGATTCCGTGAATCATTTCGAAATAACTTCCAAGCCCAACTTCTGCAGCTAAATTTTTTTCTGCAGGACCATTTGTTGACCCAATAGTGCCGTTCAGTATAAGATCAACTCCGATAGTCGCTTTGCCAATATCAGAAACATCATCAAATTTCCACATTCCTATTTTCTCGGGAAGCTGGTTTGTAGGATCTGTTCCCAGGTCAAAAACTTCTTGATCGGTTAGTGCAACTTCCCAGATACCAATTTCCGAACAAATAATGCTTCCGTCATCACCATCATTGTCTGCAAATAAAAGGGTGTTGCCAGCCAGTGCAAAACTGCCGTCAATTTCTTGTCCTTCTGCATCGAGCCAAATTTCTCCATTCAAATAAACCTTGAAAAACTCGCCATTTTTAACTGTAACTACCATTCTGTACCAAGTATTTGCTTCTATGGCATCGGTTGAGTATGCCGTGGCCTGTGTGCCAATGTTGTTTGTTAAGTTGGTAAACAGGTCGGCATTACTCTCATTTGTTGGGTCGGTTTGAAAGAAAGCGTGCCAGATTCCTGACTCCGGTGCTAAGAAATCGATTTGAAGCGAATATTCGTTTACCATTGCCCCGCCGCCGTTTGGTAGAATTCCGTTGGTCATGTTCAAATAGCTGCCCACATCAAGTTTTGTAGCTTTGTTCCCGGCATCAGGCCCGTCAACCGACTGCTGGGTGCCGACCAATTGAAGGGGTTCACCAATTTCAGCTTTCAATAAATTCGAAGTATCGTCAAATTTCCAAGCGCCTAATTTGGTCCTAACAGGAACTCGTGTTCCAGTAGCCCCGCCCAATGAAAGTACTTGTTGTTCATCAAGGGCCACATTCCAAATACCCAATTCAGAGCAGTTAATTGTAGCATCTTCACCGTCATTGTCGGCAAATATCAATAGCTTGTCCGATAATCCAAACCGGCCATCTAAATCCTGTCCAGCAGCATCAAGCCAGAGGCTGCCATCGATATAAATCTTATAAAACTCACCGTTTTTAACTGTTACAATCATTCTGTACCAAGTATCTGTTGAAATGCCTTTAGAAGTGTAACCCGTGGCAGAAACTCCGAGCGTGTTTGCGGCATTTGCAAATAAATCAGCATCATCGGCATTGTTAGGTTCTGTTTGAAAAAATGCGTGCCAGACACCTCCTTCGGGAATTGAAAAATCAATTTGAAGAGTGTATTCGTTTACCGTTGTTCCCCCTCCGTTTGGCGCAATCCCGTGATTCATTAACAAATAATTGCCCATCGTGATTTGGGTCGCTTTATTATCAGCCGATGGACCTGCTACTGATTGTTGCGATGCAACAATGAAAAGCGGTTCGCCAACTACGGCTTTCACCAAATTAGACGGATCTTCAAACTTCCACCAACCTTTTCGATCAGGAATTTGAGCATTTCCTGCCAGATTGATTACGAATGCAAAAAGCAATGTAAAAAGTAAAATTTTTGATTTCATAGCAAGTGTTTTTAATGATGAATATTTAATGCAACTATCAAATTAAATGAAAAAGAAATCACATTAACATGATTTTAAGCATTAAAATAACATATGTTGTTTACAAAATGTTTTGAGAAGACAGATGGGGTGGTTTTATTTTTGCAAATGGTCGGATAAAATCAGGACCATCTTAATTTATTAATGAAAAGAACGGTTCCTTTTTCAAGAATTGAAATAGGAACCGTTCTTTTTTAACAAATGATAGGAAAATAACTTCACTATTCGAATTTAATAATTACTCTGTTTCATTATCTTCTTGTACTTCGTCTTCTTCAAACGGATTTACCCCGTCCGTAAATATTGGATTTTCCTCTTTTTTTACTGGCACAAATCCTTCAGGGATCATCGATTCTGCCGGAACATAAGGAAAAACGTCAACAATTGTACTGACAGTTATAGCCGAAACCACATAAGGGATTACAAGAAATGACAAGCTTTCTGCTAACCTGTCAAGGGCTTCTTGAATATCATCGGCCATTATTAGATAATAGGCACGCAGCTTTTTTTCTTTACCTGCCTCTTCATCAACGGTTACAAGGTTGATTGTAGCTTTAAACCACCACTCGCCATTTTCGAAAGGAAATACTTCGGCAATCCGCGACTTTTTAATATCGAAA
>Ga0105047_10017492_pt1 | contig 11172 bp, 8 predicted proteins | sample MAT04_FD_78384 | JGI IMG/M metagenome (GOLD analysis project Ga0105047, IMG submission 78384) | Freshwater microbial communities from Lake Fryxell liftoff mats and glacier meltwater in Antarctica - MAT-04 (megahit assembly) | ecosystem: Environmental > Aquatic > Freshwater > Ice > Liftoff...
CGCAGCGTCCAAAATGTACCAGCACTCCGTCTTGAGCTTGCACTCCGGGTGCTCGCTCGCATATCGCGGTGAGGGATGCACTTGCACCGAGAGATTCTCGCTGGCATCAAGATACTTGATGAGTAGTGGAAAGCCACCATCTTCACTCGGCTGTGCCGACCCGAGCAGCCCGTGGCGAGTCTCACCCGATGTGCCGATCAACTCACCCAGCGTGCGCCCCGAGTGCGCACCGGTAGCGATGCGAGATCTCGCCTCGCCACCCCCCGCGCCCCCAGCGGAAGTTTGTGGCAGGTCGGCCAGTTCCCAGGATTCGCCAATGCCGCCAGCAGCAGGGAGTGCCTTGCCCAGCTTTGCAAGCCCGCGGCCGCCCCAGACCTTGGCAAAGAGCAGCGAGTCAAACCGGAGTGGCTCACTTAAAGTGGAGTTGGGGGCAGCTTGCATGAAGGTCGATCTCGCGGGCGTTGGCGGGGGTAGTGATGCGGAGGCGGCTTTGCGCAGGGCCCACGGTGGCAGCATCTTCGGCCCGCCGCGGCAGCCAAGATAAGTCCCATCAAGCAAGCCCGTTCGGCGCCCCTCAGGGCCTTGGCCCGAACCTGCTGCCAAACTGGCAGAAGTGGGGAGGTGCGCGGGCGCGGGAGCGGATCGCGCCGGGCTACCGCCGGGGCTTGATCTAATGAGTGGCAGGGAGGAGAACACGGATTTTGAGCCGCCATCCACGCCAACGCGTGCCCGCTGTGTGTATGAGTTGTGCATGGGCCGTCGGCTGCGTCCTGCCCGAAGGCATTTGGGGCAGGTAGCGAACGGTCGCGTTTTTACCACTTTGGCATTGAACTTGCCTTGTTCAAGCACGCTCTGCTCCCGCATGGCGCATGAAATCACTCGCCGCGGCTTGACCCTGTGAACGCATAAACAGTGCTTCAGCCACGCATATTCGACGGAGCTTTTTGATATGGCCGTAAAAACCTTGACGTTCGACCTTGAAGCACGCCAGGCCCTCTTCGCAGGTGTGGAGAAGCTTGCAAAAGCCGTGAAGGCCACCCTTGGTCCTCGTGGCCGCAACGCCGTGCTCGACAAGAGCTGGGGCGGTCCGACCGTCACAAAGGACGGCGTGAGCGTGGCAGAGGAAATCGAACTGTCTAACAAGGTTGAGAACATGGGCGCTTTGCTGGTCAAGCAAGCGGCCAGCAAGACCAGCGATGATGCCGGCGATGGCACCACCACCGCAACTGTGCTGGCCGAGGCACTCTTTCGCGAGGGCCTCAAGCACATCGCCGCCGGCGTGGATGCCAACGCGCTCGTGCGCGGCATGAAGCGGGCCGTAACCGCTGCCGCCGATCACATCACCAAGATCAGCCAGCCAGTCTCTGGTAATGCAGACATCCAGAATGTTGCGACCATCTCAGCGAACAACGATGTTGAGATCGGCAAGATCATGGCCAGCGCATTTGCCAAGGTTGGCAAGGATGGCGTCATCACCGTTGAAGAGGGCAAGAGCCGCGAGACCGAAGTTGTGGTCGTCGAAGGCATGCAGTTTGATCGCGGATACCTCTCCCCGAACTTTGCCACCAACATGGAGGCAATGACGTGCGAGTTCGACAAGGCGCTCGTGCTGATTCACGAGGAGGAGATCGACAGCGTGCAGAAGCTTGTGCCGCTGCTCGAGAAGGTGATGCAGGCCAAGAAGCCTCTGCTCATCATCGCTGAGGACATCACCGGCGAGGCGCTGGCGGTGCTCGTCATCAACAAACTGCGTGGCACGCTGCAGGTGTGCGCTGTCAAGGCACCGGGTTATGGCGATCGCCGTAAGGCCATGCTTGAGGACCTCGCGGTGTTGCTGGGCGCAACGGCCATCATGAAGGACACCGGCACAGAGCTTGACAAGGTTGAGCTCAAGCAGCTCGGCATGGCCAAGAAGTTGATTGTCGATGCCGACAACACCACCATCGTTGAAGGTGCGGGCGAGACCAAGGCCATTCAGGGCCGCATCGAGCAGCTCCGCCGCGAGATTGAGATTACGACCAGTGATTACGACCGCGAGAAGCTCCAGGAGCGTCTGGCCAAGCTGGCCGGTGGCGTCGCTCAGGTCAAGGTCGGCGCATCGAGCGAGGCCGAGCTCAAGGAGAAGAAGGCCCGCATTGAAGATGCCCTGCACGCAACCCGCGCTGCGGTGGCTGAGGGTGTGGTCGCCGGTGGCGGCACCAGCTTCATTCGCGCCCGCGCGGCGATTGCCAAGCTGCCGGAGTGGAAGCAGGTCTTCGGCAAGAAGAACGAAGTCAGCAGCGATGATGTTGGTATTTCGGTTTACGATGTCGCCGCGGGCATGCACACCGTGTACAAGGCGCTCAGCGTTCCACTGCAAGTACTGGCAGACAATGCTGGCGCACGCGGCACCGTCGTCGTCTCGAAAGTTACCGAGGGTAACGAGAAGATTGGTGAGGCCTTTGGCTTCAACGCTCTGACGGGCGAGTATGGTGATCTTCTCAAGCAGGGCGTGCTTACACCGGCGAAGGTTGATCGTTCCGCTTTGCTCAACGCCGCCTCGGTCGCGACGATTCTGCTCACCAGCGACTGCGTGATTACCGATGCGCCGACTGATGGTGGTGGCGATGACCACCACCACGATCACGACCACGACTAAATCGTGAGAGTGCTGTGCTGGTCGTGCGGTCACCGCTTTTGTGTCTGTTTATTCTGAATCAATCAACCACTGCTGCGTAGCGATTGCCGCGTAGCGAACATGGAGTTTTCTGAAGATGTCCATCAAACCACTCGAAGATCGCCTGCTCGTAGAGCCAACCGCCTCCGACACCAAGACTGCCTCCGGCATCTTCCTGCCTGAGTCTGCCAAGGAGAAGCCAGTCCGCGGCAAGGTTGTCGCTGCTGGCCCCGGCCGCCGCCTTGAGAATGGCAAGCGCGCCGAGATGTCCGTCAAGGTCGGCGCGACCGTCGTTTACGGCAAGTACGCCGGCAGCGAGATCGAGCACAAGGGCAAGAAAATGCTCATCATCAAAGAGAGCGAACTGCTCGGCGTGCTCGAGGGCTGAGACGGATCATCGGCGCCGAGCCAGCACTCAGCCCAGCGTTCGGGCCAGTATCCCCCAGCCAGCATCCATCGGCCAATACCCGATGGCCAACTGGCCACGCGTTTGCCCTGCTTCTTCGACTCAATCACTCTTCGACAAAGTTGCCCTCTATGCCTGCAAAACAAATCATGTTCGATGCCGCCGCCCTTGCCGAAATGGCAAAGGGTGTCACCCGCCTGGCCCGGGCCGTCAAAGTCACGATGGGCCCCTCCGCACGTCACGTGCTGCTGCAGAAATCCTACGGCTTACCTGTGATCTCCAACGACGGCGTCTCGGTCGCCCGTGAGATCACACTGCCCGAGAGCTTTCAGAGCATGGGCGCCAAGATGGTTGCCGAGGTAAGCAAGAAGACCAACGACGAGGCCGGTGACGGCACAACCGCGGCCACCGTGCTCTCCGAGGCCATCTTCCTCGAAGGTCTTCGTCATGTCGCCGCGGGTGCTAACCCGGTGGCGATCCAGCGCGGCATCGCCGGCGCTGCGCAGGTCGGGGCCGATGCCATCGTCGCCATGGCCGAGAAGTGCAAGGGCAAGGCAGATTACGTCAAGGTCGCAACCGTCTCGGCATCTCACGATGCCAAGATCGGCGAGCTGATCGCCGAGGCCATCAGCAAAGTCGGCCCAGAGGGCGTCGTAGAAGTTGAAGAGGGCAAGTCTGCCGAGACCACTCTCGATTACGTCGAGGGCATGGCCTTCGACAAGGGTTACATCAGCCCATACTTCATGACCGATCCAAAGTCGGCGGAGGCAGTGCTTGAGGATTGCCTCGTGCTGCTATACGAGAAGAAGATCGCCAACATGGCTGACTTCCTGCCGCTGCTCAACAAGATTGCCGCTGGCGGCAAGCCGCTGCTGATCATCGCTGAGGAAGTTGAGAGCGAGGCGCTCGCCGCGCTCGTCGTCAACCGTCTTCGCGGCGTACTCAAGGTGTGTGCTGTCAAGGCGCCCGGGTTTGGAGATCGTCGCAAGTCCATGCTCGGCGACATCGCCGTGTTGACCGCTGGCACCTTCTTCTCCGAGGATTTGGGCCGCTCGCTCGAATCCATCGAGCTCTCTGAGCTTGGTCGCGCCAAGAAGATCGTCATTACCAAGGATGAGACCACGATCATCGAGGGTGCGGGCAAGAAGGCCGACATCACCGCTCGCGCTGCACAGATCAAGATGCAGCACGACAAATCCACCAGCGAGTATGACCGCGAGAAGCTCATGGAGCGTCTTGCCAAGCTGACTGGCGGCGTGGCGATCATCTCCGTCGGCGGCGCTAGCGAAGTGGCGATGAAGGAGCGCAAGGATGCAGTCGATGATGCGCTGCACTCGACGCGTCATGCAGCGAAGGATGGTTACGTGCCTGGTGGCGGTGTCGCGCTGCTCCGCACGCAGCCAGCCATCGCCAAGGCCATGGCCAAGGTCAAGAACGAGGATGAGAAGCTCGGCTATCAGATCGTGCACAAGGCCGTTGAGTCGTGCGTGCGGCAGATCGCCATAAATGCCGGCGCCGATGGCGACATTGTCGTCGACAGGGTCGCTGAAGGTACTGGCGGCTTCGGATACAACGCCATGACGGGCGAGTTTGTTGATCTCGTCAGGGCCGGCATCATCGATGCGGCCAGCGTGCCCAAAACCGCTCTGCTCAATGCCGCTTCAGTCTCGGGCCTCATGCTGACGACGAGCGTGATGATCACCGAGAAGAAGGACGATGTTGATGCGGCTGTTGGCGCCACGGTGTAACAGCGCCCAGCTGCCAGCTAAGGACAAAAACCCCATTGCAGGCCCGCGGTCGAAATGTCCGCGGGCCTGTTTGCACGAAAGTTCCACTGCGTTTCTGAGGCAGAGTTCCGCTCGATTACCGTTTTGAGCTCATCTGAAGATGCCCCCTACACAGCGTGACTATTACGAAGTTCTCGGTATCGAGCGCTCAGCTACTGATGACGACATCAAGCGTGCGTATCGCCGCTTGGCCATGAAGTACCACCCTGATCGCAACCCGGGGGATGTGGAAGCAGAGCGAAACTTCAAGGAAGCCGCCGCGGCGTACGAGGTACTCTCTGACGGCCAGAAGAGGCCGCTTTACGATCAGCACGGCTTTGATGGGCTCAAGAACTCCGGTGGACCTGCTCCTCATGACTTCAACCGAATGAATGTGCAGGACATCTTCTCGATGTTCAACGACATCTTCGGCGGAGCTGGCGGCGGCATGGGTGGTGGTCGACGCGGCCCGGCCCGCGGCTACGACCTTGAAACACACGTCTCACTGACTCTCGAGGAGGTTGCCTCCGGCGTCGAAAAGTCGGTCAAGTTCACCCGCATGGACATTTGCGAGCCATGCACTGGCACGGGCGCCAAGCCCGGCTCGCGGCCGATCAAGTGCGCCACCTGCGGCGGGCAAGGCAAAGTGCAGCAGTCGGGCCTTGGCGGCATGTTCCGCATGGTCATTGCTTGCCCCAGCTGTGGCGGGCGCGGTCAGGTCATCAAAGAGTTCTGCGCCTCATGCAAGGGCAAGGGCCGCACACCCAAGCCGCGTGAACTCGCCGTGCGAATCCCCGCCGGTATCGCCGACACGCAAGCCGTCAGGGTGCGCGGCGAGGGCGAACCGCCAAGCGTTGACGAATCTCGCGATGGTTCGGCCAGCCGCGGCGATCTGCACGTCGTCGTCAACGTTCAGGATCACAAGCTCTACACGCGTGATGGCGATAATCTGCTCATCGAGCTGCCGATTTCCATCGCGCAGGCAGCTCTGGGGGCGGAGTTGAACGTACCGACCATCGGTGGCGAGACCGCGCCGCTTGCCATTCCCCGCGGCACGCAGTTTGGCGACCGTTTCCGTATCAACGATCAAGGCCTGCCTGATTTGCAGTCGGTGCTGCGTGAGAAGCCGCGGCGTGGCGATCTGATTGTCGTCGCCCGCGTGGAGATCCCGCGAACCCTCACCAAAGAGCAGGAACGCCTATTGCGTGAGTTCGCAGCCAGCGGCGGGCAGCAGGTGAGCACCGAATCGCAGTCATTCTGGAAGAAAGTTTTTGGTTGATTGGTACACGCTTTGCCCCGCTTTGAATGTTCCCCAGTCTCGCTCAACCGAAAGCAGCCATGAATCCCTCAGACCAGTCCCCGCACGATTTCGCGATGGAGCCAGACCCAACGAGCGATCTCATTGATCAGCTTCGCGCCGAGCTTGCCGCCAAGTCCATGGAGCTTGAACTGGCGCAGTCCGAGCGCGATGTGATGCAGCGCAAGTACACCGCGGCACTGGCAGAGGTAAACAACACCGCCCGGCGCGGGGTGCAGAGCGAGCAGCAGGCGCGTGATATGGGTGTGCGCTCAGTCATGCTCAACGTGCTGCCGGTGATTGATCACTTTGACTTCGCGCTGCATCAGGATCCATCTCGCATCACCACCGAGTCGGTAATCAGTGGTGTCACGATGATCAAGGATGAGCTGCTGAAAGCACTTGCGACTCAGGGCGCACAGTTCGTCTCACCTCAGCCCAACGATTCGTTCGATCCGATGATGCACGAGGCCGTCATGCAGCAACCGGCCGAGGGCATCGAGTCCGGCAATGTCGTCAGAACGCTGCGCATGGGCTTTGTGCTTGCAGGTCGCACCGTGCGGCCGGCGCAGGTCATCGTCGCCCCGTAAGTCTTGCTCCTGATTTTCCCCCGGGTCCATCTGTGCACCTGCTGCAAGTCTCAGCCAGTTTCTCCGCAGCGCATGCCATCGTCATCGGCGGCTTGCGCGAGGCGCTACACGGGCACGACTGGCATGTCACGCTTACGATCTCCGGCGAGTCGCTCGATGCTGAAGGGTTGCTGATCGACTTCCATGCCGTCAGCGCACGGCTGGCTGAGGTGATCGCGCCCTTCGCCAACCGTTGTCTCAACGATGTGCCGCCCTTTGACCGCTTGAACCCCACGGCGGAACTGGTCGCCAGCCACATCGGCCAAGCCATGACTGGCTGGTTGTTTGAAATGTCTGATGGTGGCCGCGGCCTGAAGGTCGCCGAAGTCCGCATAACCGAGGCGGTTGGCTGTGCGGCGATCTACCGCTCCCCATGAGGGTGCCGTCGCCGGTGAGGATGCCGCTTGGCGGCCCGGCATATCACAATTGGGCCACGGCTTCGATACGCTACCGCCAGTATTGCGTGCAGCATTCCTGCCGCCCCGCACCCCCGCCTTGGCAGCTATGACGATCGAGCCCACCGCCCCCAGTGTTGCACCAATCAACGGGTACGCGCATGCGCGTGCCCCGCACAAGCCAGCCATCAGCAAGCAAAGCCAGCTTGATTTGCTCAGTTGTGCCGCGGCGGTCACTCGGCTGGATAACACGCCAGACAGCGTCGCTCTGAACCGGGACCTTTCCTGGCTCGAGTTCAACGCGCGCGTGCTCTATCAGGCGTTCGACGATCGGCTGCCGTTGCTCGAACGGGCCAAGTTTTTGGCGATCTTTACCAGCAACCTCGATGAGTTTGTGCAGAAGCGTGTCGGCTATCTCAAGCGCGCGGTGGTGGCTGGCATCAAGCACGATGGTGATGGTCGCCCTGGGCCTGCGGAGATGCTCACTGCTGTCCGCCGCACTTTTGAGCACCTTGAAGAGCAGCAGGCCAAGTGCTTTAACGAGCACATCCGCCCGGAACTTGCCGCTCAGGGCATTGAACTGCTGGACTACGACGAGTTGAGCGGCCAGGAGCAGGATGCCATTGACCTGTGGTATCGCAAGTGGGTCTTTCCGATTCTCACGCCCTTGGCTGTTGATCCTGGACACCGTTTCCCATTCATCAGCAATCTTTCGAGCAACCTCGGCGTGCTGCTGCTTGATCCGAAGGTTGACGAGCTGCTCTTTGCGCGCGTCAAAGTGCCCAATCAGAAGGGTCTCTCGCAGTGGGTGTGCGTGCCCGATGTGGAAGGCAAGCCAGCCCAGCCAGGCCGCGGCAGATTTGTGCCCTTGCATGATGTGATGCGGCACAACCTCGACGATCTGTTCCCCGGCATGAAGATCCGCGAGGTGATGGCCTTCCGCGTTACGCGCGCAGCCGAGGGCTCTGATGAGGGTGGGTTTGAAGAAGACACCGAAAATCTACTGCACTTTGTGGAGCAGGCCCTCCGCCGCCGCCGCTTTGCTGAGGTGGTCCGTTTGGAGGTGAGCGATCAGGCCAATGCTGATCTGGTCAAGCGGGTGGTCGATATGTTCCAGATTCGCCCGGAAGACAGTGATCTGTCCCAGGGCTTGCTCGATTTCCGCACGCTTTTTGAGATTACGGATCTGCCTCGCCCTGACTTGAAGTTCAAGCATTGGAGCCCGGTGGTGCCACGGCGGCTGGCCGCGGCGAGCGAAAGCATTTTTGACATCATCAAGCGCGGCGATGTGCTGGTGCACCACCCGTATGAGTCGTTTACAGCGACAACGGAGCGGTTCATCACCGAGGCGGCGGGCGACGCGGATGTGCTGGCGATCAAGCAGACTATCTATCGAACCACGCGCAACAGCCCTTTCGTGCAGCATCTGATTCGCGCCGCCGAGCAGGGCAAGCAGGTGGCATGTCTCGTAGAGGTGCGTGCCCGCTTTGATGAGGGACGCAACGTGCGGCTGGCTCAGGCACTCGAGAAGGCGGGCGTGCACGTGGCCTATGGCGTAGTTGGATTGAAGACGCATTGCAAGGCCGCGCTGGTGATCCGGCGCGAGGAAGATGGACTGCGGGCCTACGCGCACATTGGCACCGGCAACTATCACCCGGCGACGGCCGCGTTGTACACCGACCTTGGGCTGCTGACATGCAATCCGGACCTTACCGGCGATGTTGTCGATCTGTTCAATCTGCTGACCGGCCGCAGCAAGAAGCATGACTACAAGCAGCTGCTGGTGGCCCCGGCCACGATGAAGCCCGCGTTCACCAAGCTCGTTGAGCGCGAGAGCGAGCTTGCTCGGCTTCACACGGCAGGCAAGTCCGCTGTGGGCGGCAGGATCATTGCCAAGATGAACGCCCTTGAGGATCGCGATGTCACCGCAGCGCTGTATGCAGCGAGCGCTGCCGGCGTAAAGGTGACTCTTTTCGTGCGCGGCTTCTGCTGCCTGCGCCCGGGTGTGCCGGGATTGTCAGAGAACATCACCGTGACGAGCATCGTCGGCCGGTTTCTCGAGCACTCGCGCATCTTCCACTTTGGCGCGGGCAAGGCCGATCCGGTCGATGGCCTGTGGTATCTGGGCTCAGCAGACTGGATGTACCGCAATCTGGAGCAGCGCGTCGAGGCGATCACGCCAGTGGCGGACAAGTCAGCCCGGGTGCGGCTGGCGCGAATCATCGATGTGCTCAGCAGCGATCACCGCAATGCGTGGGATCTTGCCGCGGATGGCCGTTACATCTTGCGCACCACGCCTGCACAGGCCGACGAGACCAGCCCCGAAGTGCTGGGAACCTTTGAAACGCTGATGCGCGACGCCATGCGCGATGCGGCGCGGTTGGATTGACCCTCAGTCCGGCATGTGCTCCGAGCGCAGTCACCTGCCAGCTCTAAAATGAAAACCCCCGAGTGCTGAGCACCCGGGGGCTTTGATTGAACGATTGAAATGGAAGCGTTGTCGCGCCTTGCTCAACCCGCCGCGGAAAGCGGTGGCCTTAGCGGGTGCGGCGACGGAAGGCGGCCAGACCGCCGAGGCCCAGCAGCGCGGCAGCGCCCGGGGTGGGGATGGAGGTCACAGTGACCATGTCGAAGCGATACGTGCCGGTGGGGCCGTAAGTCGTGCCAGTGGTGGAGGCAACGTAGCCGGTGCCCAGCGGATCGAACGAAGCAACGATGCGGAAGGCAAAGTTAGCGTTGTTTTCTGCTGCCGTGATCGTGGAGAGGTCCACGCTGCGGTTGTTAAACCAAGTGTCACCAGCGGTGCCAACGAAGGCCGCGCCGAAGTTGGTGAAGGTGGTGCCGTCAGTCGAGTACTGGAACTGAGCGAAGCGTGAAGAGGAGTTGCTGTGACGCTGATCCCAAGACACAACGATGCTTGAGAAGCCAACGGTTGAAACGTTGAACTGCACGCCTGAGGTCAGGTTGCCGTTGCCCTGCGTCTGATAGCCGGTGGTCTGCCAGCCGAGGTTGGGTGGGTTGGTGATGACGGGGTCGGTCGAGCCGCCGTTGGCGACGCCGCTGGAGAAGCCGGCGGCCGCCGTCAAGTTCAGCGTGGCAGCGGTGCCAAGGCCGAATGAGGGTGTGGGGCTGGCAATGCCACCGGGTACCGACTGGGCAGATGTGCCGTTGAAGTTCCAACGGGTGATGACCTGGGCCTGCGTGGCCGTAGCAAAGCCGGAAACGGCGAGGATCGAAACGAGTGCGAAATTCTTCATTGGGTCTCTCTCAGAAAAAGGGGTGATGGTGTTCAATCAAACAAATCTGCCGCTGAAAGTCAGACTTGGTGCCACGCCAAAACGGAAAGCAACCTGATCTTCTCTGCGGGAGGGAATGATGGCCGCCCGAGACGAGAAGTCGCCTGCGGGATTGTCAAGCATTTGCGAAGGTTGCGCAAAATGAGGTGCACCGCTGCAATGGCCGTTCTTACCGGGCTTCAGTGGCCATCAGTGGCAATCTGGGCAAGCTACCTCAACTGGCAGCGCGTAAAAAAAAGGCTCGTTGCCGGGCCTGAGGTTTGCTTACGGGTCCAGCCGCTTCAGCAGCCAGCACCAAAGGCGTTTAGGAATGCGGCAAAATCGTTGCCGTCCACACTGCCATCTGAAGGCGGGTTGCCATCGCCGCCGACAATGTCACCGAGTGAGCTGCCAGCACCAAAGGCGTTGAGAAATGCGGAGAAGTCGTTGCCATCAACACTGCCATCGGCTGGTGGGTTGCCATCGCCACCGACAAGGTCGGCAAGGCAACGTGCCGCATTGAAGCCGCTAACCCGCACCACCTGATTACCGTTGCCGAAGGTGGAGAACAGGAAATCGCCGGTCACCGGATCGATCGCCGCACCCTCAGCGCCGCCGAGCCCGGTGACGATCAGCCGCCGGGTTTCCCAGATCGGGTCTCCGCTCGCGTTGATCTCGAAGGTTGCAACTTGCCCGGCGTTGTATTCGGTGACCAGCACGCTCGGCCTTGGGAAAAGAGCAGAGAACA
>Ga0105047_10017493_pt1 | contig 11171 bp, 10 predicted proteins | sample MAT04_FD_78384 | JGI IMG/M metagenome (GOLD analysis project Ga0105047, IMG submission 78384) | Freshwater microbial communities from Lake Fryxell liftoff mats and glacier meltwater in Antarctica - MAT-04 (megahit assembly) | ecosystem: Environmental > Aquatic > Freshwater > Ice > Liftoff...
AACTAACACCCTCTGGTTGTTCCTCTTCTTTGTCTGAGAATACGATAGGGTTACTGGATGAACCTGAGGCTTGCAAATATTGTGAAGGGTCAAACGATTCGGAAAAATGTGCGGTCGCTCGATTTCCTTCTACAAATGTTGCAGGGTCTGCTGGTGAAGCTTCAGCGGCTCCTGTTGCGCCTGTGCCCGCGGCACGCCAAAATTCGGCTAACCCTGGTCCTCCCTCCCCTCCAACAGGTTCAACAAAAGGTTTCTCCCCAACGGGTTCCGGTTCTCCCACGCCTTCCATTAAAGGGCCTTTAACAGGTTCGAACCCTGGAACAGGTATGTCATCTTCAAACTCTACACCAGGTTCAACAGGGTTGAGAGTTGTTTCGGATGCGGCTACCCTAACAGGTTCGAACCCTGGAACAGGTATGTCATCTTCAAACTCTACACCAGGTTCAACCAATAGCGATTCAACCAACGGCGGTGGAATTGCGGAGTCACGTGTTAAAACAAGTTGAAACTGAGAGTTTTTGAGGAACGTTGTGTCAAGAGATATCGTGGGAGGCGCCGCTAACGATGCGAGTGACAACGCTATCCCACTAACCGGTTCAACCATTTTGTTCCGTTCCTAACATCGTTCTCTAACTAATATCGGCGGAAACACATTTCGTAACCCGTTTCGGCAGTGTCGTGGACGGTTCACGTTTCGATTGTTGCGACGTTCCCACATTGAGGACACGCCTTGTTTTGTGCTGGGCGGACACCAGGTTCGTATAGTGTGGAAAACCGTTGCCCGTGGTAAGCGCATTTGTACCAGATGAGAACACCTGAACGTGTTGTGTCACCAGCTGGTAGAGGTGTATGTTTTTTTTGGCTACGATCTTCGGTTAAAATTCGTGAAGCAGGTTTGATGGTTTTGACCGTGTTGTCCCACGGTCCGAGAGCGTCAACAATCCATTGTAACCCTACCGCATACAAATCTTCGGTAGAAAGTTTGGAAATCGCTTTGTGGAAATGTCCACCCTTTTTGCTCACTTCGAGGCTGAAAGCGCGTAAAATTCTTGTGACACGTTCCCTGTGAACACCAGTTGTTCGAGAGATTTCTCGAGCGCTCATTTCTTCAACATACGGGTTAAGGCGGTAACGGCGCGCAATAATGTCACGCTGTTCGTCTGGCATCTGGATCTTTTGGATGACTTGTGCGACGAGTGCTGCGATAACTTGTTGGGATGCTTCGTTTGCGACAAGTTCTGCAGGGTCGGTACCGTGGTCTACCAAACCAGAATTTATCGTTATACGGTCAGGGTCAACAACTCCTGCCGTTGGGTTGGCGCCCGATTCGTCTCCGTATGCTGCGTCAAATCGGACAGCATGCCCAACCCTAGTTCGAGCGGCGCGTTCTTCCGCAACTTGTGTAGGGGTAACACCTTTCCCCAATGAGGGTTCCTCACCGCCTTCAACAGGCGCTTTCCCAAGCATGTTGGGCCGTGTAACATATTGTGGGTTACGGCTCGCTTCAGCTATTTCTTCGTCAGAAGGTTCCCGAGCTAAATCGTGCAATAGTCGAGACCTGAGCGCACGAATTTTTCGGAATCGTTCCCCCGCATCATGCCCAACTTGAAGGTCGTGGTCCATCACTTCGGAAGAACGACGCATTTCAACGAGCATCCATTGTCCAAGATAATTTGTGGCAGAACGTCCCATAGCGTCCGATTTGAAAGCAGCTAAACCTTTCAATAGTCCTAAAGTGGCTTCTTGAATGAGATCTTCTAACGGAACTTGGGAACCCCATTGTTGTCGACGGCGCCATTCTTTGCTGGCAACCGCACGAATCAAAGGTAACGCTGCCGCGAACACTGCTTCTTTCGCGTTTTCACTAACCCGTTTCATACGTATAAGTTCTTCTAAACGACGTTCAGAACGGTTCCCTGACGGGATGGCGAGGAGTCGTACAGCTTCTTCGCCATCCCGAATTTTTGGTATTTCGCTTGTCAAAAGTGCTACGGTAAGTCGTGCGTTAGAAACACGCACAACTAGGGGCGACGAATATCCTGCGCGAAGTGAACGGTACTCGTCGGCAAGAAGGTTTTCAAAATCTTCTGCCTCAATCGTTGGGTCGATCACAGGATTGGGCTGAGCAGACGTTTTGGGTTTACCGAACACTTATCTCTCCTTTCTCAAACTCGGCACGCGTAAGAGTGTTATGCGGTTCGAAACCACAAAGGGTTCACCGGAACACCTTGGATAGCTAAAGATTCGGTAAAAGCGTCGCTCGGGCGTCCACGAACCACGTGCGCAGACTTAGCACGGTCAAACGAGAAAAGAGTGTTCGTTTGAATTTGCCCAGTTTGAGAAGCAACCGTGTTAGAAATTTCTTCAATCGCGGTAATCACATGCCGACCGTCAACAAAACCAACTTGAACAATAACGTCTACGGTAGCAGCAATCTCACGTCGAAGCTGATCTTCACTCGTCGCATAACTATTTTTAGTCGCCAACGTAAGAATTTTGTCCAACGCTCTACGAGGAGAATCCGCGTGAACAGTGGTAGCAGACCCTTCCGCACCACTATTAGCAGCAATCAACCATTCAGCCATTTCAGGCCCACGAGTTTCACCAACAATCACACGATCCATACGCATACGGTTCGCCTGTTTCACCCAAAATTCTAGCGAATAAATTTCGCTCTCATCCATTCCCGGAAGTTCTAAACTTGCTTTCAAATAAACAACATCTCCTAAAGGCAACCGAAGTTCCGGAGTTTCTTCAACAACAACAACACGATCGTTCATATCGAAATGGTGTGTCAGCGCTTGCAACAAAGTTGATTTACCCGAACCCGTTGCCCCCGAAACAACAAACGTTTTATGCCCCCTAGCAACCGCTTTAAGAAACTCACTTTCATCAGCACTCATCGTTCCAGCCGCAGCCATATCGTCCAAAGTAATAGCAACACGAGGTTTCTTCGCAATAGTAACTTTGGCATATTTTACGCCAGGTGGAGCTACAATATGCACTCTCGCCAACATTGGGGGACGATTCCCACCCCCCGGAATTTCCAACTGCCCTTCCACAATAACTCGGCTCCCATCAAGCCGATCACGAGTATCACAATAAGAAAGCACAACCTCGTTAAGAACCCGATGATATGTTTCAGCATCCCCAAAACTAACTTCAGCGCAATGCCAACGCGCACCTTTCACCTTCCGCAAACATTCGTTAGGCCCGTTGAGAAGAACTTCAGAACATTCATCATCCCCAATATAGTTAAGCAACGCTTGCGCTGCCGCACGCACCTGTGGTGTCATCACAAACGGCACAACCGGTTCCGTTTTAAGAGTGCCCATTCCCGCAGCCGACTCAACCTCACGTTTAGCCGCAACCATAGTTTTCGGAGGAACAGGTTTCGGAGGAACAGGTTTCGCTCGAACAGCAGGCGGCTCAGGCTTATGATCAAGCACCTCCCCGTCCACAACAGGTTGTGATGACGACGCCGCTTTCGGCGTTACATCTTCACGATGCCCTCCAGGTCGGCGAGGAGCAGTTGGAGTATTTGAAAATTCTGACATCACGGGTCTCCTTAAACGCAAACAGTCAAACAACTTATCGGCTTGACACCAATCCCAACCATCCCTTTCCCCACACAAACTGTTACAATTTCGTTTTGAAACCACATGTGAACGTATGGTAGCCGATAACAATAGTAGTACCCACAAAGTGTTGTAAAGTTTGGAAGTTCAAAACAGTGAAAAATTTCCCCAAAACAGTTCGAAAACAATACTTTCACGCACAAAAAGAGCAAGGGTTCACCCTATCCGAAATAGTTGTCGCAATCATGATTGTTACAATGTTAGCATCCGCAATCACCGGCGTTGTCATCGGATCAATGGGACTGTTAACAAGGTTGCAGATAAACGCATCAGATAACGCACGAACTCAAACCGTTCTCAACAATATCGTCAACCAGCTAAAAGAAGCAGAACGAATAACTACCGCAACAAACACATCGCTCACATACGATTACCTTCGCGACACACGTTGCGAACGACACACATACACGTTTGAAACAGACCCCGCCAACGCTGGACGACTACGCCTAGCTCACACTATTCGGGCGTTAGACGTACCTTCTGACGCTAGCTGCGCATCAGTGGCCGACACTATCAATACCAACGGCTTGTTAACAGCAGCGGTGGAACCGTTAACTAACGCTCCAGCAGAATTGGTCAACCTGTCATCCACATCAGGTTTCACCTACGCAAACGGGGAAGGCGATACATTAACCTTTCCCATTACAGCATCAGCGTGCCCCGCAGCACCAAACTATCTAAACATTTCGGTCACAACCGTTAAAATTGACACTTTTACGAACAACGATCCTCCCACTATGGACACAAATGTTGCCAGTGCAGCCACCCGTGCAAACATTTTAGGAGTAATGTGCAAATAAACACTAACGCTAAACTTCGGAATCGCGAAGACCGCGGGTTCAGCCTTTCCGAAGTTATTACCGCGTCCGGAATCATCGCCGTCTGCGTGGTAGCTTTCACCATGTTTATGTTGATGACAATGAACGCGCTAAACTCTTCCCGTTACAACATTATTGCCACCCGAGCAGCCAACACAGAAGTGGAACGCGTGCGCGCATTACCTTGGGGACAACTTTGCGGATTCAAAACAGCCGCAAATGTTAGTGGCAAAACTATACAAACAACTTCTGACGGGTTACCTCTCGCAATAACGACAGAAGTTTTATGGGATGAAACCAATTCGCTCGTAGAATGTGACAATAACGCGGATACTGGTATAGATTTGAAAAGGTTACGTATCGTTGTCACATATATCGATGCTACCCGTGGCGGACAAACACAAACACTCGAACTTTTACGCTCCAAATATGCTTAACACTTAAACAGTCACTGATTTCGTGAACTACCACGCCGTGAACGACATGGCTTCTGGCGGAACGGCTCAACATCAGCCAGAACAAACTGTTTGAATCGGATCACCATGTTTCATTCCCGCTTCCACAACCGCATACGCAGGGTCTGTGACAGTCTAGAAGATTCTTAAAGAATATGGGGGGTTACTTGGCTTATCTCTGGAGGGGGTGCGCCCGAGTGGAGCCCCCGCCATACCCGCCAACAACGTGATACCTTTGTTTCAGCGTCCGGCGGGAACCAGTTGGAGTGTTATACCAAATTTGGTGTGTCACAGGCTGGTATAACGTTTTCTACGGTTACCTTCTTGAGCAAAACTGGCGTCGGTTCGGCGTGAGCGTTGTTAGGAATGTTAGAAGATTCCCCCTCTCCCTAATGCTCACCCGAGCCTGGGTTCCACGGGCAAGCAGTAGGGTCACTCCTTCACAACAAAACCAAAGAAAACAGAGACGCTCCGCGGGTACATAACGCCTACTATATTTGTCGTTGGGTTTGGTATCGGCGGGGGATGGCGTCCCAAATTTTTGAGAGCATTGGTTTACGAGGGACGAAATTCACCCCCACCTTTAGGTGGGTGCCCTCTTTCAGCCAAACCGGTAGAAAACGTTGTTCCGTTCGAAATGTTTTAACACTATGCCGGTTCGAACGAACCGGCATAGGAACGTGTTAGCTCGTCTACTAGGCGTAGTTCTTGCCACCCGATCTTTCAACCAGACAACACTTCCACACAATTTTAAGAACGGTTAACAACTGTTACTACTACGCACCAAACTTGTCGCACGCACGTCATTGATCCATTGGTCTTGCACACCCAATATTTTCATAAACGTCATAGGAACTTTCTCGTTTAACCCTACAGCAATACCATAAATATCTCCAACACCAACTTTTTCGCAAAGACGGTTCCCCGCTGGTGGCGTTCCAACAATTTGGCGATAAAAATTACACTTGTCAGGATTATTTTTCATAACAGTACGCATCCCTGGATTCGGCGCTACTGTTATTGGAACCATTGCAGTGCATAACAATGTTTCTCCCCGACGACTTTGAGTGTTCGCCCAATACAGGAGATAAGTCACGTTGAGCGCGTGTGCCCCAGTTAACCCGTCCCCCTGCGCACCTAAAAGGAGACGATATCCGCCCGTAGCCACGCTACCCGCACTATACGTAGTAGAAGCGCCCGCTTGTGCAGCAATATCAGCACGCGACGTAACAAAAGTTCGCAAATACATTATACGTATAGAGTCAAACCCCAACCCAAACGCTCCCAACATCAGGGGAATAGTAAGAATAAAGATTAATGGAATCGAAGTTCCCCGTTCCAAATAACGCCAACGAAAAAACATACCCTACTACCCTCCCAAACCTGTTGTCGTTATTCCCCTAACTGAAGTTTGAATAGGACTTGTAAGAAGTGTGTTAAACCCTACGCTTGTCACCAAATTTTTCGACAACGGGCTAACCGGCAGGTAAGGAAACACACTGCGGCACTCAACAAGCGCCCCTTTGCCCGGCGCCACCTGAATCCCCCAACCATAACCACTAGTACCGCCAGCAACAGTACACGTCATCTTCGCCTCATTAATACTTGTACAACGTTGCGCTCCAGCGCCACACAAGTTTCTAAGTATTTTTGTCCCATAAACATCCCACCGAAAAGTCGGATCATAAACACCATACGGAACACCAGTAACCGGATCTGTAATAAACTGTGTTTGCGTCGTCCTACTCCAATACAATCCTCCATCTTGACTGATAGAACGAACAACACTTTGGGTAGCATTATCAACCAAAGTTCGGTACCGAAGATTCACCCCCGTATCCACTAAAGCAAAAATAAGGAACGCAATAAAAGGGAGAACAAAAATAGCAGACACTATATCCGACATGCCCATCTCGCTACGACGCCAACCACGAACAGTTGCGCCCAAACCGGCAACACGACAACACTTTGTACCTGTACGCACCATTTTGGCCACGACCGCACCTCCTATGATCCCACTCTACAAGTAGTATCGGCGGCTTTTGGACCCGTAAGCATGATTGTTACCCGATTTAGAAAACACGCCGATACTACTTGTAGAGCTATATCCAGATACTAGGTCCGACCGTATCAAACATTTGGGAGCAAGCATAAAACTTGGTTTCTTGATTAAAGTTAGGATCATATTTTCATGATGAACGTAACCAGACAAACATTCATGCGAAACTTGAACGCTGGCCAACTGAACGCATCACGCGAACAAGCGCGGCAACTTGGTGTTGTACGCTCGATGGCGTGGACAGAATTTGGTGCGCTCACATCGCAAATAAACCACAAGGAAGGAACCTTTGGACGACGCTCGGGCGTAAAATTTTATTCCACAAGTGGGGGAGCTTTGGATACCGGCCTGAACGCTGCCCGCAATATCGAGAAACAAGGTGATGACCTTGAGAACGCCCCTACCCTGTGTCAACGGGGAGCGAATTATCTTATGCATAAACCTAAACAAGGTTACGCAACTAAACGGAAGTAGTCGTAATGCTGAAAAAAAACCAGGAACCCTTCCGCAACCGTTTACGAGCAGAAGACGGTCTCAGCCTTCTAGAACTTATAACTGTTGTCGTCATATTGTTAATAGTTGGAGTCATAGCAATACCAATCTATGTTGGGCAGTCAGACAAGGCGAAAGCCGCCACAACAATGGTGGACGCTCGCAGCCTTGTTCTCAACGCTGAATCCGCTTTAACGAATAAACCAGGCGGTATGGGCGCCTCGTTTATCAACGCAACTTTCAACAACTATTCAGGTTCTGGCGGCAACACGGTCACCTTATATCCTAACTGTCGGATAGGCGTTCCAGCAACCAGCATGTATGTCGACGGTGGCGAATACGTTATACGCGTATACCACAATTCGGTTGAAGCTTCCAAAAACTATGTCATGTATGACAGCAAAAAGCACGCGTGGTTTCGGGGAACAACTACAGCGGGAGGCACCGCGCTCGCGTTAGAAACAAGTCTAAATCTTGCCACAAACGCGTGCGAAAACACGCAAATGACATTCATTTATTAACATAACGCACCGTCTAAGAAAATAAGACAGGGGCCTTATGGCGCATACCCGATAACCAGCTTTATCAAAAACAACTAAAGCAAACAAAAACGTGACAGCAAGAACGAACATCAACCCGGTCAAAAAATTGGTCCCCAAAAATCGTTTCCCTCAAAACTGTTCTTATTTTCGGCGGGCGGTTTACCCGTACCATCCGACCCCCAACCGTTCAAGGTGTTGTCCACATTTGGCTAGATAGAATCTTTTCTTGGGGACATTGTTCAACAATACCACGCATAACTGATTTTTCTGCACTAGTTACAGACAAACTATAAGCGCGTTTTACCGCAATTTGGCCAACAACATAATCACACCAATATTTTCGGTTGGGCGGAAGCCACGTGGCAGCATCACCATCACTTTTCTGCATGTTCAAAGGACCGTCCGCAGCAACCAGGTTTAACGGATCGTTTGCAAAAGTTTCACGCTTTTCGACACTCCACTGTTGCGCACCTTTCTGCCAAGCGTCTGAGAGCGCCACCAGATGATCAATTTGCACTGCGGTAGAAGTGGTTTGTCCACGAACAAAACCGATGGTAGACCCCCCGTACGGGTCGTTAAGAGTGCCTGTGACGATTACACAGTCGCTCCCCTTATCATAAATAACATTTATTAAATCGCGCTTCAAAATATCGTTCCGAGTGTCACACCCGTTACGATCCATATCTTTCCACGCATACCCGAACAAATCTCGAGAATACCCAGTTTTGGGAGCGCGACCTTTTACATTCAACTCATCTAAAATGGTAAGAACATTAGCATTTTTACCATTTTTATGAACAGTGTCCTCGGTAGGACCAGGCTTAGGAGGCACAACAGGGTTTGAACGGTTTTCTTGAGGTTTAACAGAATGTTTAGCAGAGTTTTTAGACTTGTTGGAAGCCGTGTCAGTTGACGCTCCAATGGTACAACCGCTAAGAACACTAGCAATAGTTAGAACGGTAGCAACTACACAAATATTGTAACGCATAACAAAGTTTCCTAAAAGTTGGTGGCATAATGGTTATCGGCACCATCAGAGTTTAGCACGAGGGTCCGACCGACAGGGGGCCAGGGCCCACACAGTCGTGGGCCCTGGCCAATGGGACGGGGATGCCCGCATCACGTAACTACTCCAGATAGCAGTTTACACCAACAATGGACACAGAGTTCCGCAGCCAACCCGTAGACGGCGGGGCAAATCGTGGTCCGGTGACACTACCCCTGTTCGGAAAATTCCACGACTATAGAACTGTGACACCGCCGATAGTTAACAGTAATGGACACGCTGTCCCCAAACCATTATAGGAGAATGAAATGTTTAATCTGATGCGGCCTGAGCGTGAACGTCGTGAGGACGAGAAACAATTCAACCTCATCGAACTGTTGGTCAAGACGAAACCAACCCCCGACACACCAAAGAAGGACCGCAGGAGTAACTAAGAAAGCGTCTCTGTTTTCTACCATGCGAACGTCGGAAAGAATACAAGAATCCAACGACAATAGTTCGTACCCTCTCTTTAATCCAACGCTTTAATCCAACGCTTCTTCCCCGCGTCCCAAATGCGACGCAATCCGTTCAGTGCCGCCAACTCAGACTCGGACATATTCTCAACATAAACAAGGTCCGGATCATTACGAAACCGCTGAATGCGATAATTGAACTTGTGCATCCGCTTGCTGCCACCTTTAAAGTAACAGTAATCCGGGTCGATGTCATCGTCGTGTCGGAACCCGAGCTTTCGATATAAATCGCCATTACTAACAAGATTATCGCTGAAAGTTTTAATCTCAACAATCTCAGGGTTATTTTCTTTTAGCGACCGTTCGAGAGTTCGAAGTAGTTTACCGAAACCACCGGACACGATCGCAGACGTCGCATATCGCACGATGTTGGCTTGCCTCCCCTCGCAACGAACAACCAGGAGTGCCACCAGTTTCCCTTGGAACTGTAACCCAAACCGTAGTGAACCCGACATCGCCCCTTGAATATGGTTTATATTCAAAAACTCGGTCGCATCTTTCGATGGCACCGGCACAACCACGGTTTTACGGGCCGCAATTCGTAGTTGGCTTGAAACCTCTAACTTATGGGCAATCATCCGCTTCACAACCGTTCGTCGATCACGCCAATCGTCCTCCCAAACTGTAAGTAGCGTGTATCCCGCGTTTTCGGCAGCGGCAAGTTTAGCTGCGTGATATTTACTATCACGCCCCATTTCTTCGCAATGATAATACAACCCGTTGTATTCGATGATGATCTTATGACTGTCAATACAAATGTCGAAGCTATTGCGCCGCTGGTTCAAATCTATTCGCACCGATCGGCGAACGGTCATCCCCAGAGAAACAACAAAATCGGCAACCTCATCCTCACCATCGGAACTCCAGGTTTCCGCCACACATCCAGGGCATCCCGTGTTGTGGTGGATGCGGTCAACAAGTCGCGCCGTCCAATTATGATCTTTTTTAACCAAACATGTCCACGCAAACCGCAACCCTGACCCGAAGCTGACACCCACAAGCGCGTCCTCGGTGTGAATTCGACGGTCCAACTGTTGCACCAAATCGGGACGCAAAGCGTGCACATCGTTTACCCCTGGGCATACTTTCTTGCCACTACAATACGGGCAAGGACTTCCCTGCTCATCATTCAGTTGTTTCACCACATCTCGGATTTGGCTACCCCACGTGTGCCCTTGAGGGCACTCCCAATGCAGCCGCGCGGAAGATCCGGGCCCATAATCGTCAAAACTAACACCAGGGTTAAGTTTAGCATTGAAGTAGGGGACAGTTTGCGGTTTCAAGGTGGACACATCGTTTACGCCGGGAACCACAACAATATTGCGACAAACGGCACAGTTATCTGTGGTTCGATTGCGAATCGTACCCTCCCACTCGTGAAGACAAGGTTTTGCGAACCACCAGACGGAGCGACCACTACTCTGCTTAACGTCGGTTTGACGCAGCGTCCCATTTTTGGACGGATGCCACTGTTTAGCTAGGTCGGGTCGTGTTGTCGCGAGATCGTCAACACCGACGGTACACCGTTTCCCATCGCAATAAGGACAGCCGAATCCGCGCACTCGTGAGCGAACTTCGGCATCCCAACTATGTCCACAGACGCCAAGCCACCAACGTTTCGATGGTGAACCGGCACCAATTTCTGT